>Ga0172366_10004607_pt1 | contig 10873 bp, 9 predicted proteins | sample LakKivSesite69cm_FD_114533 | JGI IMG/M metagenome (GOLD analysis project Ga0172366, IMG submission 114533) | Sediment microbial communities from Lake Kivu, Rwanda - Sediment site 69cm | ecosystem: Environmental > Aquatic > Freshwater > Lake > Sediment | place: Rwanda: Western Province, Lake Kivu...
CAATACGCCCGCCGGTAGGTCCCGGTCACGCCCTGCCGCCAGAGTGAACGCAGCAGGCAGCGGAGCGCGTAGCTCCAAGGCAGGCTCAGGACCCCGCGGCCGCGCGGGCGCAAGTCGAGGGCGCGCAGGCAGCGGGCGAAGTACTCCTCGGGGTCGTAGATCTGCTCCAGCGCGGCACGGTAGATCCGGAGCAGGGTGGACTCCGGCAGCTTGGTCTCGAAGTTGGGCCGGCCGAAGTTCTCGCCGCTCGAGCGACCGAGCAGCCGGCCTTCGCGCACCAACCTGCGTTCGAGCTGCGTGCCGGGCAGGGCGGCGAGAACGCCGATCATCGCCTGTGGGATCGGCGAGCGCAGGACCCAGGCGCGCTGCCGCTCGAGCGCCTCGGCATCGTCCGCGTCGAAGCCCATGATGAAACCCGCGGTCACGTCGAGACCGGCGCGAATCATCCGCTCGACCGCCTGGTTCAGGTCCACCGACAGGTTCTGCGTCTTGCGGCTCTCGCGCAGCGCCTCTTGCGAGGGAGTCTCGATGCCGACGAACACGCAGTCGAAGCCCGCTTCGACCATCTTGGCCATGAGATCGTCGCAGCCGGCGAGATCGATGCTGGCCTCGGTGAAGATCTGGAAGGGGAAGCGGTGTGATCGCATCCAATCCGCCATGGGATCGAGCAGGGCCATGGCCCGCTTGCGGTTGCCGACGAAGTTGTCGTCGACCAGAAAGAGCGAGCCGCGGAACCCGGTGGCAAGCAGGGCATCCAGCTCGCGACAGAGCTGCGCGGGCTCCTTGGTGCGGGGCCGATGGCCGAAAAGCTCGACGATGTCGCAGAACTCGCAATGGAAAGGGCAGCCTCGCCCCCACTGCATACCGATCGCGTGGTAGGCCTGGACCTCGAGCAGGTCGTACCGGGGCGGCGGCAGCAACCCGAGCTCGGGCCGGCCCTGGGCCACAAAGCGGGCCGGCAAGGCCGCGCGCTCGCCCGCGAGCGCCGTGCAGAGGGGTGCCATCAGCTCTTCCGCCTCGCCGGCCACCACGACGTCGACGTGGGGCGCGAGGGCTTCCGGCGTGGCGCTGGCGTGCGGCCCGCCGGCCACCACGATCTTGCCGCGCGCCCGCGCCCGCGTCGCGATCTCCACCATGGCCGCGTGCTGTACCAGCATCCCGGACAAAAAGACCACATCGGCCCAGTCGAGGTCGGCGTCGTCGAGGGCGCGCACGCTCATGTCGCACAGGCGAACCTCCCAGGCAGGGGGCAGCATCGCGGCCACGGTGAGAAGCCCGAGCGGCGGCAAGAGCGCGCGCTTGCCGATGAGTCGGAGCGCGTGCTCATGCCCCCAGTAGGTTTCCGGAAAGACCGGGGCCACGCACAGGACCTTCATGGTCCCCAGTAGCGCACACCTCTTGTCAGGGTTCTGTCACAAGCAGGTCATTTCCCCTGGGCCATACCGTTCGGCTCCAGTTCGGGCGCGGTTGCTTCGCGGGCGGGATCCGGCGGATGCCCTGGTGCAACGTCGCCCGGGATCGACTGCGTCGGTTGAGGCCCGGGCACGATGCCCGCGAGATCGGGGTCCTCCTCCGGGTTCTGCGAACCGCGGGCTTGGCGCTCGAGCTGTCGCTGCTGGCGACGTTCGGCCTTCTCTCGTTGCCACTGCTGCCGGAGCAACTCCTTCTTGCGCTTCTCGGCGGCGTTGTTCGTGCCCGGTTTCACGTCCAGGTCTACCAGCGGTTCTTGCGGCCGCCTCCGTAGCCACCCCGATCGCCGCCACGACCGCCGCCGCCGTATCCACCGCGGCCGCCACCGCCCCCGCCGCCCCCGCTGCGTTCACGCGCCTCGCTCACCGAAATCGAGCGGCCTTGTAGTTCCTTGCCGTTGAGCGACTCGATTGCCTTCTGCGCAGCGCCTTCGCTCGACATCTCGACGAAGGCGAACCCACGCGGGCGTCCGGTGTCGCGGTCGAGCACGACCTTGATCTCGGCGACCTCTTCACCGGTCGCGGCGAAGGCGTCACGCAGATCCGCCTCGGTGACAGAATACGACAGGTTTCCGACGTACAGCTTCTTTCCCATCTCGCTTGGTTCCTTTCTGCAGGGTCATATTTCAGTCGACTACCCAGCAGCGGCCTATGCCTCAGACGGGAGACGATCGAACGAGCCGGCCGACTCGGACACCCCGTGACAGCCAGATCGGTCAAACCATGAAGCGAACCGGAAGGAAAGTCCAGATTATTTCCTGCACGCCTTTCGCGAGGTCTTGCCGCAGCGCCTGCCGGACAGACGCGGCAGGTGCCGCAGGCAGGACCCGGCCACGGAACCCCGACCCGATGGCCGACCTTGAGGCCTGCGACCACGTAGCCCAGGCGGTCGACCGCACCGAGGACCTGGTTACCGCTTGGTAACCAGGGCGCAGCGCTTGGCTACCGCATCGTAACCACGCCGGGCCCAGGACGGTCACCCGTGTTTCTGGACCACGCACGTCCAATTCTGAGCAGACTGCCCGACGCGCGTGCGACGACCGACATGGTGCAAGACGGATCCGTCCCCGCATCAGGCGAACCAAGGGCTGGAGGATTGGAAGCCTTCGGGGGCTTTCGTGGTCTCGGCACGGCATTTGCATAACTCGGGACGGCAAGCCCGACGAGACGCGTAATCCGACGGGCCGGACGAATCCATCTTTCCCAAATGAAAAGGAGCCCCTACATGGACCTCTGCGCTGTCGGAAGAAGAACCAGGACCGTCGCCGCACCTCCGTGCTCTGCACTGTTCGCGCTGACCTCCGACGCCCGGAATTCGGTGACCGACGACGTCCTCGTCAAGTTGGCACGCCAGGGCGACGAGACCGCGATGGCGGAGCTGCTGGCGCGCTACGAGGGAAAACTGCTTCGGCTGGCAATGCGCATCGTGCGCAACGAGCACGACGCTGAAGAAATCGTGCAAGACGTCTCCTTCACCGTGTGGCGGAAGCTTCCGGGCTTCGAGGGGCGCGCGCAGATCGGCACCTGGCTTTATCGCATCACCGTCAATGCGTCCTTGATGCTGCTTCGCACGCGCGGCCGCAATCCGCAGACCTGTTCACAAGACGGCAGGCTTGCGGACGATGGCATCGGAAGCGGATGTGTGCCCTTCGAGACGGGGTGCCGAGCCTCGTTCACCCCCGACGATCAACTGCAGTTCGCCGAGCTCCATTGTGAGATTGAGAGGGCAGTTGACGATCTGCCTTCCGGGCTGCGCACCGTGTTCATGGCCCGGGCGGTCGAAGGCCGATCAACCCGGCAAACCGCCGAGTCGCTCGGGCTTTCGGCCATCGCGGTGAAGACTCGCTTGCACCGGGCCCGCGCCATGCTGCGTGCGAATATCGAGGGCTAGCCGGCCGTGGTTCGGGCAGCCGGCCACAGGGTGTTCCATATGCTCCGTCGAAGAACGAATGGTGGTGAATCATGCGGGCCAGAGCACCGCGGGCGCAGGCGCGCGCAGAGGCTGGCTCTGCAAGCCACCCGCGTCAGCAGGCTTGGGACCCGTCTACGAGCGGCTACGTCGCAAGCGGCAGCTCGATGGTGAAAACCGAACCCCGGTCTGGACCATCGCTTTGGGCGCGCACGGCTCCCCCGTGCAGTTCGACCAGTCCCTTGACCAGCACCAGCCCGAGTCCGAGCCCGCCCTGGCTGTGGGCGGGGGAATCATCCACCCGACTGAACGGCCTGAACACGCATTCGCACATGCCGGGTTTCATGCCGATGCCGAAGTCCTGCACGCGCATGCGCGCCACCCGGACGGCCTCGTCGCATTCGACCCCGAGCACGACCCGCGACCCAGGCGGGGCGAAGCGAGCTGCGTTGTCGAGAAGCTCGCCCAGGATCTCCTGCAAGCGAGCCTCGTCGGCCGATACCAAGACCGGCCGGCCCGCAAGCTGCGTCTGGACCTTGACCTCACGGCTGGTGAACAGATCCTCATGCGCGCTTGCGGCGTCGCGCATGACTTCACAGAGGTCAACCACCTCAAGGCGCAGGGTGACCTTGCCTTGGTCGATTCGCACCGCATCGGTCAGGCTGTTGATGAGCAAGGACAGCCGGCCCACTTGCCGCTCCATGATTGCCATGGCGCGCTGGGCCCTGGGGCTCCCGGGCTGGCTCCCCTTGAGCACATAGAGGCTGCTGGCAAGGCCCGCCAGCGGGTTGCGCAGCTCGTGCGAAAGCGCCGCCAGCATGTTTCGCCGGCAGCGATCGCATTCGTCGGCGGTCACGGCATGGCCTCCAGCCCGAATGCCCGGTCGTTGGCGGCCCCGGCAGCCGCACGTCCGACGGACGTCACCGTTCGGTGACCCTTGCCACGGACGCCGCCACCAGATGGGAACCGGGGGTAGTTGAACCCAGCTTTGCGATATTCCATGAAGAGAGCCCTGTGCTGCTGCCCGCGAGCGCCTGAAGCGCTTGCCCGACTCGGGAAAGTGGGATCCCACGCACGGGCCGCTTGCGTCTTCCCGTTGCTGGTCGAGCAGTTCCTGCGCGAGTTCACGCCTGCGGGGCAGTCGGCCCCCGCCATCGCGCCCGCCGCGTGGGCGGCTCTGCAGACCTACCCCTATCCCGGCAATGTGCGAGAGCTCAAACACGCCATCCAACACGCCACCATCCTGGCCCGCGGACAGGAGATCCAGGCCCACCATCTGCCGAGCGAATTCCGCGGCTCGAGCCAACCGGCGTCGAGGGGTCACATCGAGCCGTTGGCGCTGGCTCTGGCCCAGTTCGAGAAGGAGTACATCGAGCGCACCTTGACCGAGGCTGGGGGCGAGCGCCAACGCGCGGCCGAGCTTCTGGGCATCACGCGCAAGAACCTCTGGGAGAAGATGGTCAAGCACGGGCTACGCTAGCGGCAGAACCATCTCGAAGGCGACGACGCTTTCCGCGCGCTTCTCGACCTCAAGGCGACCGCCGTGGCTTGCGATGAGGCTGCGGGCGAGGTGCAAGGTGACGGCCAGTCCGCCCGTTGCGGCGGAGGCTGGACCAGCGGGAGCGGCTTCCCCTCCCACCTCCGCCGGCGGCAGAGCACCGATGGCACACGACACCTCCCCGTCCTTGACCCGCACCTCGACATGAACCTCCCGGGGGGCGGGGCATCGAGCCGCCACCAGGCCGAGGAGCGAGAGCAGGACCTGCGCCATACGCCTACGATCCACGCGGACCAGCAAAGGCTCCTCGGGCAGGGTCACGCGCACCCGCTCCGGCGCAACCTCGGCGTCACGTTGGGCGAAAAGCCCGCGCACCAGCTCGCCGAGCGGCACCGACTCCAGGGTGAGGGGGGTTCGGCCCGCGTGGATGCTCTCCGCCTCGACCAGTTTGGTGAGCATGTCGCTCATGCGGCGCGCGGCCTTCACGATGAGGATGGCCCAGCCTTGCTCCTTGTCGCGCCCGCCGCGGGCCGCCGCCTGCTCGATGAGCTGGGCGTTGAGCTGCACCGCCGTGAGGAGACTGCACAAGTCGTGCGAGATGAGGCGGATCACTTGCTCGCTCGACTCGCCGTGCGTGGCCACGGCCCCATCCTATCTCACGCCCGGGAACAGCTCCAACGGCATGTTGCCCCGAGGAGTAGAACCCGCACACCAGAAACCGCCACCGTCACCGCCACCGTCACCGTCACCGCCAGCGGCCCCCGCCACCGGCCTCGAAACCTCCCCCGGCTTAGGACCCGCTCGAAGATATCTGTGCGAATTTGGACGGCCGATCCATCCCGGCTGGCTTCGTTGCTCGTCGTCGCAATACGTCGAGTATTCCTCCTCCTCGCGCCTCGCCTGCCGGGCGCCTCGACCGCCCAAATTCACACATCTATCTTCTCGCGGGTCCTTAGGAGGATTGTCGTCCGTGGAAACCCAGGCTAGAATTTCCGCGTCTCGCCGATATCCATGAGCCAGAGCCGGTCCTGTGCATGGCCGCGCGCGGCCCAGGCCTTGCGCAGCTTCTCGGGTGGCTCGCCGATGGGCTCGCTCGCGAGGTGGAAGGTTCCCCAGTGCATGGCCACGAAGTGCTTCGCGCCCAGGATCTCGTACGCCTTGACCGCCTCCTCGGGATCCATGTGCTGGGCCTGCATGAACCAGCGGGGCGCATAGGCCCCGACGGGCAGGACGGCGACGTCGATGTCGGGAAAACGCTTGCGGACGGCTTCGAACACAGGAGGCTGGAAGCCGCTGTCGCCGGCGAAGTAGACGGTGATGCCGTCTCCCTCGTACACGAAACCGCCCCACAGGGTGGAGTTCCTGGAGAAGCCTCCCCGCATCGCCCAATGGTGGGCAGGCACAAGGGTGATGCGCAGTCCGGGAAAATCGCGGCTCTGCCACCAGTCGAGCTCAAGCACCGACCCGGCGCCAACCAGATGGCGTCCCATCCGGCGAGGCGCGATGATATCCGGCCGGCCCTTGATCTCGGCCAGGCTCGGCAGGTCCAGGTGGTCGTAGTGGTCGTGCGACAGGGTGACGACATCAATCACGGGCAGCCGGTCGGGCCGCACCCCGGGCGGCACGTGACGCCACAAGGTCCACTTGGGGCGGCCGAAGACCGGGTCGGTCAGGACCCAGCGGCCGCCCAAGCGCATAAGGAACGTGGAGTGGCTGATCCACGTCAGGTGAGGATGCTCGGGACCGAGGGCGGTCGCCTCGTCAGAACGCACGGGCGGCCGCCAGGATTTCTTGCGGCGGAAGAGGTCCAGGAAGGCGGTGGCAAAGCGGCGCACCTCATCCGCCAATCGGTAGCCGAGCAACCAGAGGAAGACCGCCCAGAGCGGCTTGTCCGGGGTGGTCCCGTCCAGATTCACGAAGCCACGGCGCTTCATCATCATGGTTGGCAGAGCCCTGGTGCAAGCATGTTGCCGATTGCGGTTGGATTTGCGATGCCCCGCTCGCGCATCCACTTCTCCGACCCGCCATCGGCGATGTCGGCGGGACCGCCTTGCAGCCGGGCCCGGCCTGCCACGCGCGCGGCGTGGGCGAAGAGCGACAGGTTGTTATGCTCCAGCGCCCGGACTGCGGCAGCCAACTTCCGGCCTGCCGCCTCGGCATCGCCGGCCAACGCAGCGAGAGCGCTGGCCTCCACTTGCGACAAAGCCCGCGCCCACTCGTCCGGCTGGCGACGAAGCTTGTCCACGGCCCGTTGCGCGTCCTTCATGTACGCGCCTCGCGTCCTGCCGCTCGACTGCTGCGCGGCGGCCAGGGCGGCGCGCGCGCGCAAATGCAGGGCCGCGATGCGCGTGTGCTGGATGTGAAAGAAGTCGGTCCGGCGCAGGTCGGACCAACGCCGGCGCACAAGCTCATGCGCGGCCACGCCTTTCCCTTCATAAAGCTCGGCATGCACTTGTGCTACCAGGTGGTACCAGTGCTGTACGTGGAAGCCTCGCCGCGACCAGCGCGCGATCGCCTCGTCCGCCTCGCGCCTCGCGCGCACCGGATCGTCCTGCATGAGCCAGAGGGAGTTGGCGAGTCCGATGCGGAAGTTGGTGGCGGCGTAGAGCGAGCCGCGGTCGCTGGCCTGGCGCAGGCCGGTCGTGATCAGCCGCTCGAAGGACGGCAGATCTCCGAGGTAGTACAGATCCTCCATGAGGAACTGGCGGGTGGCATCCAGCTCCCATACGGCGCCGGCACACTCGCCGGTCAGAACCGCCTCGGCAGCCTCCAGCTTGTCGCGGCTGTGGTTGAACTGGCCAATCAGATGCGAGCTCATACCCGCCATGAGGAGGGTGACGCCCTTGGCGTAGGGATCGCGCAGCCGGTGGGCGAGGGCCTCGGCCTCGGCCAACAGAACGTGTGCGCGTCGCGCCCCGGCCTGCCCGTACGCGGCACTGTACGCAGCCTCGCCGGCGAGCCCTCGTCCGACCCGCGGCAGATTGCGTACCCTCAGGGCGGAAAGCAGGCTGCGTGTCTGGAAGTAGGCGCCCCGCAAGGGATCGATCAACCCCAGTCCCGAGGACAGCGACCAGCACAGGTCGATGCGCGCCGCCTCTTCCGCACCAAGAGCCGTTTCCTCTTCCGAGGAGCAGCGTAGCCTGCGCAAGCGAAGGCGGGCGCGCAGCCACAGGAGGGAAAGCAAAGGATGCGTCGGCAGATGCATGCCTGCTGCCGCGAGGGCCGCGCCCGCAACCTCCATCCCCTTGTCGAAATACCCGCTGCGCAGAAGCTCGCCGCTGGCCCTGCGGTAGAGCTCCAGGGACCGAGCCCGGCTTGCTCCGCGGACCGCGGCGGCGAGGTACTTCTCCGCGGCCGCGGCGCCGCGCCCCGCGTAGGCCAGGGCGTCGCCCTGCTTGGCCAGAAGCGTGCCCTGCTCGGCCAGATTCCAGGTCCCCTTCTGCAGGGCCATGGCGAAGTGCCGGGCGGCACGGTCAAAGGCCAGCGCGTTCATGGCTCGCTTGCCCGCATCCACGAGATGACCGGTCGCCTTGTCGTTCTCGCCGGCTTCGAGCCAGAGGGCCGCGACCTGCGCGGGGTCCGCCTCATGGCCCAAGGCCGTGGCCAACCCGCCGGCCAGCGCCCGCCGGAGGGACTCGCCGAGCGCATCCCACAGCCAGGCACGAAGCTGCTCATGCACGAGCTCGAGCCTTTCTCGCCCCAAGGCCCCGCTCGCCTGCGCCAGGCGCTCGCCCAGCAACTCGGCAACCGCAACCCGGAAGGGCCCCGGCGCAAGACCGCTTGCCGCCTGCACCACCTGCTCGAGCACGGGCGCCCCCACGATGGCGAGCAGATCCAGCACCGAACGTGCGGCCGGACTCGTGCGCTCCACCCGGTCGCGCAAGAGATCGGCCAGATTCGGTCGCGTGCTCTTGATCTCGTGGGCCAGGGCATAGCGGGCCAGCTCCTTGACGAAGAGGGGATTGCCTTCCGTGGTCTCGGCCAGCGGCTCGAGCTCGGGCGGGCGGTGGCGGGCCGCCTCGAACACCGCGCGCAGGAGGGTCAGGGTGGCGGCCTGATCGAGAGGGGGCAGGCTGATGTCAATCCGACGCACACCTGCATCGAGCCATCCCGTCGGAAAGCCGCTGTCGGGCCGGAAGGTCCCCAAGAAGAGCACACGGCCGAGGCGGCCGTCGGCAAGCAGCGCGGAAAACATGGCCAGACTGTCGGCATCCGCCCACTGCAGATCGTCTACCAAGATCACGAGGGGACGCGGCCCCGCTGCCGCAGCGAGCACCTCGCGTAGACCCTCGAGCAATCGGCTGCGCAGCTCCTGCGGGTCAGCCGGGATCTCCACCAGCTCCTCGGCGTGACCGGCCGAGACACGCTCAAGAGCGGGGAACAAGCGCAGCAGCAGCGGGGGGATGGCGGGGGAAGAGACCGCGCATTCCTCGGGACCGACCCGACCCATCTGGCGGGCCAGCTGATCGATGACGCTGTCGAGTGCCTTGAGCGGCAGGTACTCGCGTTCGTGGCAACGGGCGGCCACGAGCGTAGCGGCCTGCTCGGCAGCGAGCGACTCCAGGAAGGTGCGGCATAGCTCGGTCTTGCCGATGCCCGGCTCACCCGAGATCAGAACCGCGAGCCGGGCGCCTGCCGCGACCTCGGCAAAGGCTGCGTGCAGCTTGGCCACCTCGTCCACCCGGTCGACCAGCGGGACGGCCCCCTTGCGGTCCTGGCTCGCACCCAGCGCCGGCAAGGGCGTGCCGAGCACGCTCAGGATCTGCCGTGCACCGGGTCTTCGCTCGGGCTCGCGCGACAACAAGGCCTGGCATAGGTCGGCCAGCGCCGGCGGCACGCTCGGGACCAGCTTCCGGATCGACGGCGGCTCCACGTGCCGCTTGCGGTAGAGAATCTCGTGCGATTCGCCGGCAAAGGGCAAGACGCCGGTCAAGGCTTCGAAGAGCATCACGCCCACGCTGTACCAGTCGGCCGCGGGGCCGACCGGGTCGGGCAATCCCTGCTCCGGGGCCATGTAGGCCGGCGTGCCGGCGGCCAAGAAGGTCGTCCGGACGTCCAGCTCGGTGGCCAGCCCGAAGTCCAATATCACGATCCGTCCCTCGGGCGTGGCCAGCACGTTGGAGGGCTTGATGTCGCGGTGGACCTGGCCCGAGTCATGAATCGCCAGAAGCCCTTGTGCGAGTTGTGACAGAGCCAAGCGCAGACACGGCAAGGCCGGCTCGGCCAGCGGCAGGGGCCGGCTCGCGGGCGGCGCGGCCGGCGCCGCCGGCAGGGTCCGGCCGTCCGGCTCGGACTGGGACACCTTGGAATCGGGCCAGACGGGAACCACGCCGCGCAGGTGCGAAAGCAGGTCGATGCCCTTGACCAGCTCCATGGTGAAGAACCAGCGATCGCCGTCCGAGAACAGGTCGCCGAAGCGGACCACGTTGGGATGGCGGATGTCCGCGGCGGCGCGGAACTCCTTCTTGAATCGGTGGAGAAGGGCGGGCTGCAGACCGGGAAGCAGCTTGAGAGCAATCCGCATGCCCAGCTCGCGGTCCTCGGCCTCGTAGACCACACCCATCCCTCCCCGACCCAGTAGACGGATGAGTCCAAACCGATCTGTCCCGCGAAACTGAACCGCCCGGATCTCGCTCGGAACATCTGCCCGAAACATGTCCTTCGTCTCTCTCGGGGCGGAAGAATCGGCAAAGCCCCGGGCGCTGTCAAGGGCGGCGAAGCCGGCCGACGCAAGCCCCTCGACATTCCGGGGCCGCAGAAGAGCGCGGCCGGCGAACAAGACGCATGCTCCTGCGCACGAATTGACCGCACAATTCGTGCGTTCGTGGTCAGCAGAGCGCGGGAAAATGGCGGAGCGAGGACGGCACACCCCTTGCTTAGGACCCGCTCGAAGATATCTGTGCGAATTTGGACGGCCGATCCATCCCGGCTGGCGTCGTTGCTCGTCGTCGCAATACGTCGAGTATTCCTCCTCCTCGCGCCTCGCCAGCCGGGCGC
>Ga0172366_10004613_pt1 | contig 10865 bp, 10 predicted proteins | sample LakKivSesite69cm_FD_114533 | JGI IMG/M metagenome (GOLD analysis project Ga0172366, IMG submission 114533) | Sediment microbial communities from Lake Kivu, Rwanda - Sediment site 69cm | ecosystem: Environmental > Aquatic > Freshwater > Lake > Sediment | place: Rwanda: Western Province, Lake...
CCCCAAGGATGTGACCTGCTTTCTGGCGGGCCTGACCCCCCTCCCCCTGGCAGAACTGCTCTTGATTGCTGCCATTGGCCGGTTCCCCGGTGTCCTGATGGCTAACCTGATAGGGGCCAATGCAACGGCCCTCACACCTCTGCAGTGGCTCCTCATCGGAGTGCCCCTGCTGCTGGTGGTCATCACCCTCTGGAGATATAAAGAGCACATTGAGGAGTTCCTCCTGCGCCTTATAGCCCGGCTGGATAAGCTTGTGCGACACTAATCCGCCCCCAGGTCCCGCAGAGCTTGCTGCAGGTCAGCGTAGCTTCGCATCCGGGATACCCAATCCAGGAAGGCTTTAAGCGATGGGCTGGCGGAGCGCAGTTTCCACATTTGGGGGCCGATGGGATCTACAGAGGCAGGACTGGTGGCGTACGCTCCGTGGAAGGCGAAGTAGGCTTGATTGAGCTTACGCAAGTAGTAGCCGTGCTCTACCAGCAACTGCCGCTGGGACTCCATGTAAGCCTCCGCCTCCTCGACTTTCCCCTCGGCCAGCAGCCGATCCACCTCCAGACGCGTCTGGCGCATGACGCGGTTGAAATCGAACCCCCCCTTTTCCTCCGGGGGCGGAGGGGCCGTTTCGGCCGGCGGAGCAGGTGGCGGGGGGGCCAGATCAGGGTAATGGCGGAGCATCACCTCGCGCGCCACCTCCTCTCCTACGATGGAGGCCACTGTCTCGTTCATCGTCGTCAGGTCACGGCTATGGCCATAGTACTGGCCCAGGGGGGTGAAGAAGAGGTAGTGATGGGCCCATTCATGGGCGATGGTGTCCACCGTAGGGAGGATGGAGGGGGAGAGAAGGATGATGGTGGGAAAGGCGCTTAGGCCTCCCAGGTCATCCACCAGGGAGGAGACGTCAAAGGTGCTATCAATGAGGCTTTCGAGCCGATCCCGCTCAGCCAGGGGAAGATGGGGCTGGAGCTCGGCCTCTGCCTTACGGACGATCTCCTCCCGTGGGGAGATGATCAGGAGAGTTGGGGGCTGGGTCAGCCGGAAAGCAACGGGGGGCCAGACGACAGGGCCCACAGTGAACCCCTCCTCGGCTAACGCCTCTCCCACCTGATGCTCTAAGATGGCTTCCACCATCCCCTGCTCCCTGGCCTGCTGCCGGGTCAGAGCATCCAGCTCAGCCTGCAATGCTCGATCCTCTCCCGTCACTTGATGGCGGGGTGTGGTGCTGTAGAGGCGCTGCAGCTCCCCTTCCACATACCGGATGCGCTGTGTACGGGTGAAGAAAGCGCGAACCTGTGTCTCCTGCTCTGAGGAAGACAGAGAGGGCACTTGATAGGCCAGGATCTGCTCGCCCTTGTCCATCAGGGCCTGTAACTCCCAGGCAGCGAGGTTGAACTGGTAGCCGGCGATGACGATTCCCAACCGGTAATCGAAATATCGGCTGGGAGGGATGGCATCGCTGCGGACGACTGTGAGGAGCAGGGTCAGCGCCAGGGTCAGGCGGATCAGCCGGCCCAGGGCACTATGGATGATATGCCGAGCACGATTCATGGGGGCGTCCATTCGAGCGCGGTTTCCGGTGATCGTTCCCCCACCGGGTAGGAGCGACCGCAGGGGTACGCCCCTACAGTGAGGCCATAGGACAACTATTAGAGTGCGGACTTGCGTCCGCTCATGGGAGAAGGATTATAGGTCGGGCTGTAGAATTGCGCAACGAGGATATTGACAACTGAGCCTACCGATGGTATATTCTTCGTCCAGAAAGGGCTTTATCATTACGGAAGGGAGAGGATCATGTTTGGTCGGAAACAAAAGGAAATGGTACCGGAGACCATTGAGACGCTCATCGGGCCAACGGCCAACTTCGTGGGCGACCTCAAGAGCGACGGCGGGGTGCGCATCGAGGGGATGCTGGAAGGGTCGTTGGAGACAGCGGGCAATCTGGTGGTCGGAGAGAAGGCCCGGATTGTGGCCCACATCACCGCCCACAACATCTCGGTCGCCGGTACTATCAAGGGCAACATCAGCGCCAATCGGGTGGAGGTGTTGAGCACCGGCAAGGTCTGGGGCGACATCTCCGTGAACTCTTTCCTGCTGGATGAGGGAGGATTCATCCAAGGGCAGATCAACATGCAGGGGGAGGGCCTAGAACCACCCCAATCCACACCTCAGGCTGTGAAGGCTGATTCCAGTGGAGAGGAGGAGGGTTCCTGATGGGCTGAGCTCAGGGTAGGATGAGGAATGACACACGCCAGGCATATAGGCCTGGCGTGCGCTGTATTTCGGGTTGGGGTCATCATAGGGGCGTCATTCAATGACGCCCCTACGGATGGTTCATTTATGTTGGCCCCTTCACGGCGATCACTTTCCCCGCACCCCTGGCTCGGTCATCGCTCGAGGCGAAAGGATCTTCTCCAGTTCCTCCTCGCCGAGCAACCCCCTCTCTTGCACGATCTGGCGGATACGCTTTCCCGTCGCCATCGCCTCCTGCACCACTTTGGCCGCCGCTTCATAGCCAATGTAGGGATTGAGCGCCGTAGCAATCCCCATGCTGCCCTCCACCCAGGCCCGACATCGCTCCTCATCGGCCTCGATCCCCCTCACGCAGCGCTCGGTGAAGGCACGCACTCCATGGGTCAGGATGTGGATGGAGTGCAGCAGGTTGTGGCCAATGATGGGCATCATCACATTCAGCTCCAGTTGTCCCGCCTGGGCGGCGAGCATGATCGTCAGGTCATTGCCCATCACCTGAAAGCAGACCATGTTCAGCATCTCGGCCATCACCGGGTTGACCTTGCCGGGCATGATGGAGGAACCAGGTTGCACCGCCGGCAGCCTGATCTCGGCCAGGCCGGTCTTGGGGCCAGAGCTCATCAGCCGCAGGTCGTTGGCGACGCGGTCCAGCGTCACCGCCAGGGTGCGCAATGCCGCCGAGAGGTGCACAGGATCGGCCATGTTCTGCATGGACTCGAACAGATTTCCCGAGGAGTGCAGGTCCAATCCTGTCAGCTCCGAGAGCCGCTTCACCATCTCCGGATGGTAGCGAGGATCGGAATTGAGGCCTGTACCCGTGGCCGTACCACCAATGCCGATGCGTTTCATGTCCTCCGCCGCCCGCTCGATGCGGGCCATGTCATGGGCCACGGCCTGAGCATAGGCCCCGAACTCCTGTCCCAGCCGTACCGGGACGGCATCCTGAAGGTGAGTGCGGCCAGCCTTGATGATGGGATCGAACTCCTGGGCCTTGTTCCGCAGCGCCGCCTCCAGACCTCGCAGGGTGGGCAACAACTCTCGCAGGGCCATCAGTGCTGAGATACGGATCACGGTGGGGATCACATCATTAGTGGACTGGGCCATATTCACGTGGTCATTGGGGTGTACCCGGCGGTAGGTGCCTCGTGGCTCGCCCAGCAGTTCCCCGGCGCGGTTGGCGATCACCTCATTAGCATTCATATTGTGGGAGGTCCCGGCTCCGGCCTGGAAGGGATCCACCACGAACTGGTCGTGCCACTGGCCGGCGATGATTTCCTGCGCCGCTTGGACGATAGCCCAGCCGATCTGGGGGTCGAGTTGTCCCAGGGCCATGTTCACCTCGGCGGCGGCCTGCTTGACCGCCGCCGTGGCCACGATGCAGGCCGGGTAGGGGCGCAGCCCGCTGACGGGAAAGTTTTCCACCGCTCGCTGGGCCTGGGCGCCATAAAGCGCCTCTGCTGGGACACGGACTTCGCCCAGAGAATCGTGTTCAATTCGCCATGTCTGTCCTTCGTTCATAAAGTCCTCTCAGATGTCAACACGCAGCACTCGGTCCCACGCTCGATGGTCAGCCCTAACTCCTGGGCCAGCGCCACCGCTTCGCGGGCCGGGCTGACGATGCAGTTGAGGCCAACACGCACGGCCAGAGGGTCAAGTGCCTTTCGATAGGGGCCGCGAGGACGCATACAGCCCAGGTAAAGGGGGGTCTGGGGAAAGCGGAGTCGGGCCTCGATCAAAAGATGGACCACCTCAGCCACGGCGGGCGGTTGATGGTCAGCGTAACGAGTGCCCGGAGTGGGAATGAACACCAGAAAGACCAATGCCTTGCAGCCCAGTTCGGCCAGGATGCCAAGAGCTTTTCGCTCATGGCCCAGCTCGCCGCCTCTCAGGCCGATGGTGAGGTGGGGAATTACAGGCACCTGCTGCCGCAGGAGCTGGTAGGTAGCCACATAGTCGGCCACACTGCGCTCCAGGCCGTACACCTCACGGACAGTCTCGTCATCGCCCACAAAATCAAAGGAGATGACATCCACGTAGGGTCGGATTGCCTCCAGCTCACCCTGGCCGATGAGCCCCACGTGCCAATTGAGTCTACGGCCAGGGCGAAGCCCATCCAGCAGCCGGAGGTGTTGTTCCCCGACCAGCACCCGGCCCTGTGGGTCGCAGCCGCCGGAGATGAGCAGGCTCGGCGCAGGGCCGATCCGCTCCGCTGCCTGCTCAATGGGGATCATGTGGGCTAGGTAACGCCGGCCGCAGTGGGCACAGTCCAGTGCACAGGCTGTGCCGGTGAGGCTGATCACGGCTGTGTCCACCGGGTAGTCGAAGCCTATCAGGGGTGGAAAATGGGCCTGGCGTGTCCGCCAGGCTGCATCCAGACTATCCTCGTACCTCATGCCTTGCAGCATAGCAAACTCGATTTGCCCCTGGCGACCAAGCGTGGTATAATCTTTCACTCGCGTGATAGATCACTTACCCGGCGCGGTGTGGTCCTCAGCCCCCGCGCCGAGCTGTGCTAGGTGTTTCCAGGATGGTGTCTTATGGTGGACCTCGTTCGCTCGCTGGAACAGCGCCAGCTCAAAGCAGAAATGCCTGACATCCGACCTGGAGACACAGTGCGGGTTCACCACCGCATTGTGGAAGGGGATCAGGAGCGGGTTCAGGTGTTTCAGGGCACGGCGATTCGCGTGCGCAAGGGTGGGGTGAATGCCAATTTCACTGTGCGTCGCATTGCCAGCCACGGCATCGGTGTGGAACGGACCTTCCTATTCCACTCCCCACGTGTGGAGCAGGTCGAGGTGCTCCGCCGCGCCCATGTGCGGCGGGCCAGGCTCTATTTCCTGCGCGGACGGCGGGGCAAGAAAGCCCGGCTGCGCCAAGAGCGTTTCTGAAGCGCCCAGCCGCCATGACACAGTGGCCTACCCTGACTCTGGAACGTCGCCTTTTGGCCCAAGGATTCCTGCATATCGCTGGCCTGGACGAGGCGGGCCGGGGGGCGTGGGCTGGCCCGGTGGTCGCCGCAGCGGTCATTCTGTCCCTTCGGAGGCAGGCAGTTGAGGCAACGCTCCCCCAGGAACTGAAGGGCATCCGGGATTCCAAGCTCCTCTCCCCCCACCGGCGAGAGGAGCTTTTCCACGTTATCCAGGAGAAGGCCCGGGCGGTGGGCGTAGGGGTAGTGGGGCCGGAGGAGATTGATGCTCAGGGGATCGTCCCGGCCACCCGACAGGCAATGCGGTTGGCGCTCGCCAAGTTGGAGGTTGTTCCTCACTATCTCCTCATTGATTATCTCCCCCTGCCGGAGGTGAAGGTGCCCCAACAGGCGATGGCGCACGGTGACAGGCTGTGTCTCTCCATCGCTGCGGCGTCCATCATCGCTAAGGTGCATCGGGACCGGCTGATGGTGGAGTTGGACGCGCAGTTCTCAGGGTATGGCTTCGCCCAGCACAAAGGCTATGGCACTCCCGCTCACCGAAGGGCATTGGACCTGCTGGGGCCCTCGCCCGTCCATCGTCTCTCCTGGGCCCCCTGTCGGTGGCTGAGGCATGGTCCCTCATCAAGGTGAGGCCTTCAGCGCCTCCTCGATCATGGAAGCCAGCACCTCGGCTTCGATGATAGCCCCCACACGATGGGCCTGTACCACTCCCTCTCGGTCAATGATGAAGGTCTCCGGGACACCCGTCAAGCCATAAGCACGGGCGATCTCCCCTCGTGCGTCAAGCCCGTTGGGATAGGTTAGCCCATAGCGCTGCACAAAGGCTCGTGCCCGCTGCGGGACCTCATGGTGGGCGATCCCCACGAGGGCCATCTCACCCCTATAGTCCTTCCACACCTGCTCCAGCGCCGGCGCTTCCAAGCGGCAGGGGCCACACCAACTGGCCCAGAGTTGAGCACCACGACCTGGCCGCGCAGTTCCTTCAGACGGAGCTCGCCCCCATCCAGCAGAGAGAGGGTGAAATTGGGGGCCCGTCCTCCGACCTGCACGGAGGAGGGGCCGGACCTGAGGAACCCCCATACCAGGACGATCAGGACCAAGGCCCCGGCCAGGAAGGGTACAAGCCAGGGAGCTTTGTTCTTACTCATCTCGCGGACCGGGCCCGCAGCGAATCGGGCGTAATCTGCATGAGCTCAATGACAGAGGTGCATATGCCCCACCCCTTCCCCGGGCTCCTGTCGCAGGCTCCCCGCCGGGGAAGAGCTCCACAGGCTGTCTTGGCGCTGCCCGCAGGTAGACAAGCCACACCTCGCCGTCGTGGTCCAGGCGAAAGGCCTCTTCGAACCCCAATCACTGGCGGGGTATTCTCCAAGCTCTTAAGGACGTGGGGTACGACAATGTGGTCTCCATCGAGCTGGAGGATGTGCCTGGCGTATCTCGTCCCGGCCAGCCCTCGACCAAGGCTCTGGATCGGGAATTCCTTCTCGCCAAAGAGTATCTGCGGAAGAAGAAGGAGGAGAGTAGGGGCGTAGCGCGCTACGCCCCTACCGCTTATCCCGCCCTAGACCCTCCACCTTGGGCAGGTATCCTAGCTCCTTCAGCGCCTGCACCAGCCGTGGCCAGTCATCCTCGGCCACCAGTGCCGCCTGGGGGCCGAGCACCTCCTGCAAATAATCGCGGATCTGGGGCAAATGCTGGAGCTCTTGCAACGTCAGCTCATCGGCCGTCTGCAGGAGCACCGCCTGACGCAGTGCGATTTTGCCCGCTTTCCGCTCCCAGTCGGCCAAAAGGATCGGCCCATTGTGGGGCAACTTCCTCCCCGCCGCCTGCTCCAGAAAGGCCACAATCTGAGAGAGGGCGATTCCCTGCTCTCGGCTGCGGGCCAAAGACTCCGGCGTAATGCGGTAGCCAAAGGGCACAACGCCTTCCACCCGCTCGGCGAAGCGGGCCAACTGGAAGCGATCGTAGAGGCTGCCCTCCACCGGGGCTCGAATGGTGAGGTCTGGAGCTACGGCCAGGGGAAGTGGGGGTTCAGGCGCCAATAGCTCCTCACCGGCCAGAAAGGCCGCTCCCTGGTGGGTGATCTGAAAGGCCGCAGGCCTCCCTTCATCCATCCCCAGAATCACGATGCCCAGCCAGAAGAGGGTTCTGGTCAGGAGGTCGCGGATGAGCGCCCCTTCCACCTTATCCCAGGATTCAAAGCCGGTGAGGTATTCCCTGCTAGCCGCATCGCGGATGTACCAGCCGTCGTAGTCCCCGTCGGGGCGCTGGAAATCGGGATCAGCGAACTTGAGGGCCTGGACGAAGGATTCGATGCTTCGCCACTCCTCGGCTGGGCAGCGGGCCAGCCAGCTCAGGAGCCGATGACGGGTGGCCAGGGGATCATTTTTCCAACCGGTGGGTTGGCACTGCAAGCCTGGCACCCGCCACAGCTCATTCCAGTCTGGGCTGTCATGCCAGCCCTGCTGTAGGCTCTGCAGTTGCTGCGCGGGCGATGCTCGCAGCCAGGCTCTGGCCCGCGAAGGGTCCAGTCGCAGCCGGCGATCGCGCTCCCTAATCAAGCCCAGTCGCCAGGACAGGTGCTCGATGAGCGCCAGCCGGTCTGGGTCCTCCTCCAGTAGGGCTCCCAGCAATCGTCCGTGATGTTGTTGCGGAAGTGTGCCCTTCGGCCCGGGCCGCACCGCCACACGGTACAGGTAGATGAGAAAGGTGCACATATCCTGTCGGAAGGCCTGCCCGCCCTCCTTCTGCTGCTCTGGCAGCGGGGCAGGGGCCACAACGAACGGCGGTTCCCCCTCCTGAGGCTTGGGCAGCAGGGGAAGGAGATCGGAAGGGATGTAAACCACCTCTGCGTCGGGGGCTTCCAGATTGAAACCCAGAGCGATGAGCCCCCGGTACCAGAGGCCTTCCGCGCCACTTACGGGCTCGCGCCAGGGCTCCTCCCGCCGCAGGCGGCCAGGGCCTATGCGCCGGATGGGGCCGTGATGGCGGGTAAAACGCCCCGCTGGCATTCGGCCTCCGGCGGCCAGGAGCGCATCCAAAGCGGCTTGCTCCTGGAGAGAGAGGTCAGCTAGCGTTGCCGCCACTGCCTCAGGCCGCGGCAGCGCCGACTCCAGATGATCGAGCACCTCTCCCTTTTGATGGCTCTCCAGGACCAACCCCCAGCGCTGGGCGATCACCTCCAGAAAAGTCAGGTCTCGGTCCAGAAGGCTTTGGCGTAGGGTGTTCATCTGCGGATGAACTCCTCTGCCCCGGCCAGGAAAGCGGCGATGTACCCCTCGGAATGGGCCCGCCCCATGTGGCCCACGCGGCACATCTTCCCCCGCAGAGGGCCCATCCCTCCGCCGATGAGGATGCCATGTTCGTGCCTGAGAAAGGCGGCGAACTCCTCCGCTGTCCGGCCTGGATAGGAACCCACGGCGGTGATGATGGGCGCAGCCAGTGGCTCTTCGACCATCAGCGGAAAGCCCAACTCGCGCAGGCCATCGCGCACCCTCTGGGCTGCCATGCGATGGCGGGCCTGAAAGGCGGTTAACCCCTCCTCTAGGATGCGTCGCAGGCTGACCTGCAGGGCCAGGATGTTGTTGGTGGGCAGCGTGGTGGGGTAGGGATGCCAGTCCGCCCAGTCACGGGCGTACTGGAGCCAGGTGCGCAGGTCCAGGTACCATCCACGGTGGGCAGGGTTGGCCTCGATCCGCTCCCAGGCCCGCTCGCTCACCGACAGCAGCGCCACCCCCGGCGGCGCAGCCAGGCACTTATTGGCCACGCTGATGCATAGGTCAATCCCCCACTCATCCACTGGCAGATCCACCCCGCCCAGCGAGGAGACGGCGTCCACGATAAAGGGCAGGCCGTATTTCCGAGCCAGGGTGGCGATCTCCGGCAGGGGGTTCAGCACCCCGGTCGAAGTCTCGTGATGGACCACTGCCAGTCCATCCATTTTCTTCGTCCGCAGCCGGGTCTCCACCATCGCCAAGTCCAGTGGCTTCCCCCACTCACATGCGACCTGCTCCACCTCCAGGCTGTTGGCCTCGGCGATGGTTGCTATTCGCTCGCCGAAGAAGCCATTGGTGGGGATGAGCACCCGGGCCTCCGGTGGGAGGAGGCTGCCCAGGGCGGCGTCCAGCCCAGCGCTGCCCGGGCCAGGCATCAGCAGCACATCCCCCTGGGTCTGGAAGACCGCCCGCAGGAGTGCGACCACATCCCGATAGACCTCCATCCACTCCGGGCCGTAGTGGACTGGTATGGGCTGGCCCATCGCGGCCAGCACCTCCGGCTCGACATCCACCGGGCCGGGGATCATGAGCTTGTATCTCTGCATGGCTACCCAGCTCCTTGAACCGGCATCGTTCACAGCCTCCGACACAGCTCGTCGGCTGGCCTCGGCGAATTCTTCCACTTCGTGGGCGTAGAACTGGTATCCCTCGGCAGCCAAGCCGTTCCCCTCCTCTCCACATTCACCACCGCGGCCTCAAGGGCACCCAATCGGGGCTTCGCCTGCGCATCTCTGCCGCGTCATCCCGCTCACCTTCCTGAAGCCGGATGTAGTTCTCCGCCAGCACTTGTACCCTCTCCTTGTCCAGCTCAACTCCCAGCCCTGGACCCTCTGGCACGGCCAGTTCGCCACCCACAAACTGGAGTTTTCCCCCGACGAGCACATCCTCCTCCACCCAGGGATGGTGAGTGTCGCAGGCGTGGAGCAGGTTGGGGATGGCCGCCGCCAGATGGACCATGGCGGTCAGCGATACCCCCAGATGGCTGTTGGAGTGCATGGAGAGCCCCAGCCCAAAGGCGCTACAGATGGCAGCCAATTCCTGGCTGGCCCGTAGCCCACCCCAGAAATGGTGGTCTAGGAGGATCACATCCACCGCGCCGGCTCGCACCGCAGGGGCGATGTGCTCAAAGGTGGTGACGCACATGTTGGTGGAGAGAGGCACCTCTACCCGCTGGCGCACGGCAGCCATGCCCGCGATTCCCCAGGTAGGGTCCTCCACATACTCAAGGCCCAGTTCCTGCGTTTCCCGGATGAAGCGCACCGAAGTCTCGGCCGACCAGGCAGCGTTGGGGTCAATGCGCAGCTCGTGGTCAGGGAAGGCCTCCCGCAGGAGGCGCATCGTCTCTATCTCCTGCTGGGGTGGCAGCACCCCTCCCTTCACCTTGAGGGTGCGGAAGCCATGCTCATCTACAAACCGGCGGGCCAGTTCCACCATCGCCTCGGGGGTCAGGACCTCACCCCACCGGTCATCCCCGGCATACTTGAAGAAGAGGTAGGCGGAGAAATTCACTCCATCCCGCACCCGGCCACCCAGCAGGTCGCACAGGGGCCGCCTCGTGGCCCGACCAATGAGGTCCAGGCAGGCTACCTCGATGGCGCTGAAGGCGTGGGGATCGCGGATAAGGAGCCGCAGTCGGTTGAGGTCGTAGGGGTCGGCGCCCACTACTTTCGCCTCGGCCCGTTGCAGCGCCAAGAGCATCCTCTCCCCACCGTAGGTCTCACTCAGCCCCACCAGCCCTTCTTCGCTGTGAAGTCGGAGAAGGGTGCGCAGGGCGAAGGGGGCGTGCACGCCCCAGGAGTTGCGCAAGGGAGGATCGGGAAAGGCGATAGGGATCAGTTCTAATTGGGTGATGCGCATTGCGCTCTCCTAACCAAAAGCACTCAGATATCAGTCCGCCTGTTCCACGGTTGATA
>Ga0172366_10004618_pt1 | contig 10862 bp, 6 predicted proteins | sample LakKivSesite69cm_FD_114533 | JGI IMG/M metagenome (GOLD analysis project Ga0172366, IMG submission 114533) | Sediment microbial communities from Lake Kivu, Rwanda - Sediment site 69cm | ecosystem: Environmental > Aquatic > Freshwater > Lake > Sediment | place: Rwanda: Western Province, Lake Kivu...
CCAAATGCGAGGTAAAATACAACGGCGATCCGAAATTCGAAGCTATTAAAGGGACAGACATTTTGAGGGGGATGAATACGGCCAGCACGGTGTTGCTTTACCACGACGTCTATTATGTCTGTGACAACGCCGTATGGTTTACCGGCAAAAGCCCGGAGGGTCCGTGGGAAGTGGCTACATCCATCCCCGGCGAGTTTCAGAAAATACCGCCTGATGATCCTTCCTACAACGTGAAATATGTGTACATCTACGATGTCGAACCTGACCTCGTTTACGTCGGATATACGCCGGGCTACACCTGTTGTTATGTCTATGGCCCCACGGTCGTGTACGGCACAGGTTGGATCTATCCTTCTTTCTATGGCCCCTGTTATTATCCGCGTCCCGTGACCTATGGATTTGGCATGTATTACAACCCCTGGTACGGCTGGAGCTTCGGATTTTATGTTTCTGTAGGATGGTTTCCTTATGCCGCCTTTGGCCCGGTATTTTACCCTGCCGGCTGGTGGGGGCCTCCACTCTACCATCCACCCTATTATCCTCCCTACAATCATTATTATGGGCCGAGAACACCGGTCTGTCATGGTGGGCATAATAACATCTATATCGACAACCACAGGAATGCCAATATTTATAACAGGAGAGCCGACGGTAGTACCAAAACGGTAATGCATCAGCCTTACGCCTCAAATGTGCCGGTAACCGGAAACAAAAACGCCGGCAAACCATCCGGTGCAACAGGCAGATCCAAGCCAAATACTGTTCCCGGCTCAGGAAATGCCATAACCCAACAACGCCCTGTGGGCCAAAAAAATAACGTCTTTACCGACCAAAAAGGAAATATCTTCAGAAATGACAACGGTTATTGGCAAAAGAACGACGGCAAAAGCTGGGAACCGGTACAACCAAAAACGCCGGTACAAAACAGTGGCTTTAGCCGTCAGGAGATGGATATGCAAAACCAAATCCGCGAAAGAGGGTCACAGAACACAATCAACCGCAGCGCCCTGGAACGGTCCATGCTCCGACAATCTGGTGCAAGAATGGGCGGTGTTCAGGGCAGAAGACGTTGACACGCAAAGGATAATCAACATCCTGCCTCATAATGAGCTATTGTGAAGCTTTCTTTGAACCGATAGGGATGCCCACAACAAGATAAAACGACCTGTTATATTGTTTAGGTGCTGAATTATCGGTCGAAATATTGACCAAACCCAAATAATAACGCACGCCGATATTCATTCCATGACCTTTAAGCAAGCGGTAGCCAAGGCCACCGATGATACCGGCATCCAGCAAATGATACGCGTCTTTTGTGTTAAAATCGTAGGTTAAATCAGTTTTATCCCCTTCCTTTTTGATAAATTCGTCAAATGATTTGATCCTGAAGCCGACAAGAGGGCCGGCTTCCACGTAAAAATTCCTGCCGATCCTGTACTTGACCATCACCGGAATGTCGATATAGCGAAGCCTTCTGTTTATATATCCTCCCGTGAAAGCGCTGTCAAGAATGTTATCATTTAATGTGTATACCGGCAAATGATCGATACCCATGGGCGATTTCATAATGGCGCCAGTATGGATCATCCAGGATGGATTTTTTAGTTTGATATCGAAATAAAGGCCCAGATTTAGTCCGGTGAAATACTTTCCCCCGTTGATACCTTCCAAAGTAGAATAGTTCAGGCCACCATCGAGGCCAAACTCGATTTTCCCGGTATTCAGCTTATTCCCAAACAGAAGGGAAATGATAATCTGTGACTTTGAAGTAAAAGTGAAACTAAGCAATGCCAATACGAGTATTATTTTTTTCATTTTCTAAAGAATTTAATTTTTGATTTTTCCTGACAATCATGATTTTTAGTCGGTACGTATTTTTAATATAAAAGTTTTCTAAAACGCCTCTCCGATGTTCAGATAGACTGCCTGGTATCCCTTGCTTATGCCATAATCGAGCATGACGTTCATCCCTGAATACTTATTGAATTTCACTCTGATACCTGCTCCTGCAGCAGGGTGCCAGTATAAAAAATGCTGCGTATCATATTGGGATGCCGAAATGATGTTTGCAAACACAACGCCCCCCAGCAAGCCATTAGTTGTGATGCCAAAGCGGTACTCCGCCTCGAAATACAATAAAGCATCACTGCGGTAACGGTTCTGGGCAATACCGCGTGATGCCGACCCGGAGACCGGCTCCCACCGGTTGGCCGGCAGGTCAAAATAAGGTGGTGTACCGGAAATAACAGTCCAGTAATAACTGCGTAATGCCAGGATACTGTATTTTCCCCTGGTGAGAGGAACATATTTCCTTATATCGAAAAACAGGGACTGCCACCGGTCATCACTTCCAAAGACAGGATCATAAAAGCTATAAGTAAAACTTGAAAAAAGACCATGCTCCGGGTTTATAGTATTACTCCTGCTGTCGTAAATGACAGGCAGCGTCAATCCTGATGAAGTCGTATGGTCTCTGTTATCAGGCATACAGTCATTGATTATCTCACCGCATGCATCTTTTTGAACTGATAAATCATAATGATAATCATATGCATAGCCAATGCCAACGGCCAGGTTCGGGAGTATTCCCTTCAGGGCCTTCTGATGAATACGAAGATGCTTACACTTAATTAACGTTTTATTTTCCGAGGGTCTGTCGCCACCAAGACCCCAGGTATACTGAGGATAATTAAGGCTAAAATAGTCGCCGGTGAAATTCCAGCTGTTGTCACGCAACCATATGTTCTGCTGAAGCTGGAATCCATATTGCCCGCCAAAGGCTATATACGGAATAAAATAGACGGTCGAGACATTGGTACGTGATATATCACCCAGAAGAAAAGCTATGTTAAAGGAAGTAAAAACGGTTACACCGCCTGACATATTCGATTCGGCCGGGAAAAGCGAAAAACGGACCTTGCTGTTGTCACGTTTTTCTTTCGAATTCTTAACTTTTATAACCCTGACAATATAATCGATCAGGTCTACCTGCCTTAGGCTATCCGCTTTATGAATGATCATACTGCTATCACTCACCTGTTGTACTCTGGGACAGACGGATGACGCGCCATTCACAACCGGTGAGGCAACGATTAAAAGCATTTCTGAAAGCACTATCCTTCTTATTGATATGAGCAGCAAATGTAAGTTTTAATGGTTATAACAAAGATATATCGTATAAAATACATTTCAAAAAAATTTGGTTCTAAACAGGAAGCGGTGACATAATTATAGCATCAGCATTCCATACCAATCCGTGAATCCCGAAAGGGTGACATGATTATAGCCGGAGTAACCAATTACAATCCCTCAGCCCCGAAGGGGTGACATAGAAACCGATACGTTTCATATTAACCGCAATAACGCAAAGGAGGCGCAATAAAGGTTATTGCTATCTGTGAAAATCTGTATCATCTGTGAGAAACAAAAAATTGTCTTCTAAACAATCTCACAATATCAGAGGAATCAAATATATAATTTGCTTTTAATTATTACCCTTCATCATCCGGCAGCCATGAAATTAAAATCACTTGTCTGTTGCTCCTCACTATGTTATCAATAGTGTCATACGGGCAACGTCCAACTATCGAGCTGACCTTCACTGCCATTGACAGCGCCGCCTATGTCCGGCTCGACAGTATCAGGATAATGAATCGCACTCAGGGAGATGAAATGGTATTGCACTGGCCTGACACTGCAGTGGAACTCCAGATCGACACCGGAGATCTGTTGCTATATGTCGGTTATGCCACATTCCCCAATGTTGGAATTGAAGATCCTAACCTGAATATTCCATCTTTCAAATTATTGCAGAATTACCCGAATCCCATAACTGACCATGGCCTTATCACCATGTACATCCCGGAAAAAGGAACTGTAAGCACCATGGTAACAGATGTTCAGGGCAGGATCGTTGCATCGCTTGACCGGCAAATGGATCAGGGTGTACATTACGTGCGTTTCTCCCCCTGCCACGGTTCTCTTTATCTCGTGACGGCACAATGGCACGGTATGAAACAAAGCATAAAGATAGTCAGCGTAGCACCAAATACAGGGAAGAGTTGCAAGCTCGAGTATATAGGATCCGGTAAAAGGGACCTTTCAATGAAAGTATCACCGCCTCCTGGAAATATCATTAAGCAATCCGGCATACTTGATTCGCCGGCAACAAATAAATCTTATACCTTCCAGTTCGCCACCAACATACCTTGCCCGGGCACACCAACCCTATATTATGAAGGTCAGGTTTATAATACCATCCAGATATTCAGCCAATGCTGGCTCAGGGAAAACCTGAATGCTGGGGTAATGATAACTGATATGAACCCTATGGGTAATAACGATGTCATCCAGAAGTTTTGCTACAATGGCCAACCTCATAATTGTGACCTATACGGAGGAATCTATCCGTGGTATATGATGATGCAATATACTTCACGAGAAGGGGCACGTGGCATCTGTCCTTACGGTTGGCATATACCCTCCGATGAAGAATGGAAATTAATGGAAGGATCGGTTGACAGCCAGTATGGTATAGGAGATCCTCAATGGGATAATTTTGGCTGGAGAGGTTTCGATGACGGGACAAACCTGAAGGCTATCCATGACTGGTATAATGAAGGCAACGGCATTGATATGTTTGGTTTTTCAGGTCTTCCCGGCGGTACAAGAAACTTCAATACGCTCTTCTATGATATTGGTAAATATGGTTACTGGTGGACATCGACAGAGATTGATAGCGATAATTCCTGGTACTATAACCTCGGTTATAATATGACGCAGACAAGCCGGTCAGGTAGCGATAAAATCAACAGGTTCAGCGTCCGCTGCCTGAGGGATGCAGGATATATGACAACTCCTATAGAATTGACTTTTACAGCAACGGATAACGGAACCTATCGGCAGCTTGACAGTATAAAAATCATTAACAGGACACATAAAGAGTCAACGACGTTGATCTGGCCTGACACAACAGTAGTACTTAAAGATGAAGTGCCATTCGAATGGGGTGATATATTATTGTATATTGGTTATTCAAGCACACTCCAGTCGGGTATTATAGATATGCCTGACAGCAGCAGGACCTGTACCTTACAGTTTGCTACCAATATTCCATGCCCTGAAACGCCGATTGTGGAATATGAAGGTCAAATTTACAATACCATTCAGATATTCGGTCAATGCTGGCTTAGAGAAAACCTGAATGTGGGAATAATGATTCCGGTAACTCAGCAACAATCGGATAATGGAATCATCGAAAAGTATTGTTACAACAATAAACCTGATAGCTGCAGCAAATATGGCGGTCTGTATCAGTGGGATGAAATGGTACAGTATACTATGCAACCGGGAGCACGTGGTATCTGTCCTGATGGCTGGCACCTCCCCACGGATGAGGAATGGAAAGTTTTGGAAGGGGCCGTTGACAGCCAGTATCACATCGGAGACCCGGAATGGGATGCGATTAATGCCTCTTACGGTTATGATGCCGGAAAAAACCTGAAAACCACTTACGGATGGTTCCAGAATGGTAATGGCACCAATCTGTATGGTTTTTCAGCTCTGCCGGGGGGTTATGGTAACATCAATGGTTTCTTCTCAGGTGGTAGTGAAGGATGGTGGTGGACGTCGACAAGGAACGATTTCCACTCTTTCTGGGCTCGCGGCCTCGTAACCGGCAACCCGGAAGTCTTTCAGGGCTATGAGACCCCGCAGACCGGTTTCAGTGTCCGTTGTCTCCGGGATGATTAGATGGATGGTTCGTTTGTAATATGCTCTTAGTCTTCAACCATTAGGACAAACACGCACGATCTTTTCTTAAAAAATGCTCAGATACAACAAAAGGTGACATAAGAACCATATCCGGTATGATGTTTCTAAATCCATTTTAAGTTAGGACTTTGTGGCTAAACTAAGTGATGGTTTTAACACGATCCCACACGATAGCCAGGGAATAAGGATATTGAATGAGATATTTTTATTTACTGATTGCAGCATAAAATGATTATTTTTGCACAGGATATGTTCCAATATTGTGATAAATCTCACATTATTGGAACCAATAATGTGTAATCATGTACTTTAAACGCTTTATCAGTGAACAACTGCAACAATGGGTTAAATCACCCCATCGGAAACCTCTAGTGCTCAAAGGGGCACGGCAGACCGGTAAAACGATGCTTTTAAAGGAACTGGGCACAATCTCTTTTGAACAGATGGCTTATTTCAATTTTGAAGAGCAGCCGGGCCTGAAACAATTTTTTGAGCAAACAAAAGACGTCAGACGCATCATACAAAATCTCTCATTAGTGCACGGCACCGCTATAACCCCACAAAATACGCTGCTTGTATTCGATGAGATTCAGGAATGCCGCCAGGCATTGAACACCCTGAAGTATTTTTATGAAAACAGCCCTGAATATGCAGTAGCCAGCGCCGGCTCTTTATTGGGCATTACATTGGGACAAGATGCTTCTTTTCCCGTGGGGAAGGTAGATTTTCTGGAACTTCATCCCCTCACTTTTATTGAATTTTTAGAACAGGCCGATTCTTCTTTAGCTGATTACCTGAGAAGTATGAATAAAACAGAATCCATTCCGGATATCTTCTTTACGAATCTGACAGAGAAATTCAAAATGTATCTTATCAGCGGAGGCATGCCTGAAGCAGCCACTGTTTTAATAACTGAAAATGATCTGCAACGGGTGCAAAAAATCTTAAAGGACATTCTGACAGCCTACCGCCTCGATTTTGCAAAACATGCCTCCACGAAAGACATCGCCCGGATCGGCTATATATGGGATTCGATCCCGTCACAACTGTCGCGCGAAAATAAAAAATTCCTGTACCGGGCCATTAAATCGGGAGCCAGAGCCAGGGAATATGAAGATGCCTTGCTCTGGTTACAGCAAGCCGGATTGGTGCACAGGGTCAATCGCTGTCAAAAACCCGGCATTCCGCTGATGGCTTACGACGACCTGACAGCTTTCAAAATCTATCTGCTTGACGTCGGCCTGCTAAGGGTTATGGCCAACCTGGATCCTATGGTTTTATTTCAGGAAAACCGTTTTTTCACAGAGTTTAATGGTGCTCTTACCGAGAATTTTATTTTACAAAGTCTGATCCCTCCATTTGATTCCTCACCAAGGTATTGGGTTTCAAGTGGAAAAGCCGAAGTTGACTTCCTGATCCAATATAAGAATCATATCCTGCCTGTGGAAGTTAAATCGGATGAAAATATAAAAACCAAAAGCCTGGCAATTTATAATCAAATCTACCATCCTCCATTACGAATCCGTTTTTCCCTCAGAAACCTTCATTATAGTGATGGATTGCTGAATATTCCCTTGTTTCTTGCCGATTACACGAAGAAGCTTATCGATGTGACCTGGGAAGGATAAGGATAGATAGGATAATCTATTTCAAACTTCCCTATGGCATTGCAGTTACTGAATAACGACTTTGCAGTATATGATAAAATCCCTGCCCATAAAACTCATCAAACTGATCTTTAACAATTTGCCTTTGATATCATGTAAAAATATGAGCACATTACTTCAGAAGTACCATAGCATCACTTTAATCTATTAATGAAAATCAAAGCCCCCAGGGCAACTCTCTCTCATCAGCATTAAATTCATGATACACCCCACCGACAAAGTTAATATCATCCCAGATAGGCACGACAATATACTTTCCAATCAACCTCACCATTCCATATATCAGGTGTATCTTTAATGAAGTTGGATTGCTGAATTTTATGATTTTAAACCTGTCATTGTATTCCATGAAGATTTTAACAGCCTCTGAAATTATATCAAGTGCGCCTCCGCTGTCATTATCGTGAAATTCCAGCACGAGGGAATTAAGTATAATTCTTTCTATAGCAGGACATTGGCAAAAAGGATAGCTAATGAAAAGGACAGGCCACATTCCTTCCATGGGTTCAGCCGTATTGGAAATATCTCCTGCGAGTGTCTCATTATCGGTTATATCGCCTATTTCCGATCCTATATCAAATGATTCGTACTGGGTTCTCTCCACTGAACATTCGTAAGTAAATATGACATTTCCACGAAGCAATATGTCCCCGTCCCAGGCGACAGGATCCCCGTCAGACTCACCCTGATTCAGATGAAAACGGACAAGCTCTCCGGTTAATATAACAGGGTGGCAGTAAACATTTTCACCACCTACTTCACAAGATCCAAAACAATCACCCTCAATATTTAAAGTGGCTTTGAACCGCACATCCGCCGTACCAACAATCCTTGTATTTTTTATCACCGGGAATTGGTACCAACGTTGACTTGCCATACTTTTATAATCTTTTTCATACGGGGATTCAGGTGATTGGCCATTGTCAGGATGATTATACTGCTTCACAACCTTGTATTTCAGAGGACCCAGTTTTATTAAGCCACTATCCAGCTTGGCAGCCATTGAATAAAGCATCGTGAAGTCGGCAGCAGGGGATAAGGTATCACTGCTGCAGGAGCTGATAAAGACATAACAGGAATTTCTGACAAATGCCAAGGCATTTGCAATCCTGTTATTCTTGTAATCAATGATGCTCTGCCGGGCCGTGTCTCCAATGGCCTGGGGAATAACATCATTCAATTTCGCATCACCATTCATGGCAGCAATAGCCTCATCCCGGGATGCATAGTTATTGAGCACAGCGACAACAAAATGATAATCGCTTTCGCTGTTTTTGAACCAGATGGCACCGGCATCATAAACGGTCTGGTCATCAGGGTAAATGGCGTCTTGGTTTTCAATAAACGTACTCTCCAATTCATAACCTTCATTTAACAATGGCTCTGCCGTTTTATCAGAAGTCATCATATTGAGCAGCTCGAGATATTGCTCCTCTTCGGTTTGCTGATTATCCTCCTCCGGTAACTGGCAGGACTCCCATGCTGTACAGGCAATTATAAAAATACCTGTCAGTATAAAAACTCTTGTGAATATTGTGGCATTCATTTTACAAATAATTAAGAAATAAACAGACTAAATTACCACATTTTTCACTTAAAATCAATAATTTAGCAAAAAATAACTAATAAATAATGAATCACACATCTAAAATATCTTGGAGGATGCTATATATAAATTAGCCATCCTTGAGGCAACGCAAAGAAAAGCCCTCTTCTTTATTATTAGGAAATCGTTTTACTTTAAAGCTATCGAAATCAAGTCTTCGGCTCCATACGCCAGTTAAACTGTTCTGTGATGAAGACCAGAAGTACGCATCGTAGCCAAGATCAATATAGTAAAGACCAATGCTGAAGTAGTTTTGACCAGCGGGAAGACCTGAAAAACCATATAAGTCAGTGCCATTGCCATCTGACAACCAGCTACTTGTGGATTTCAAATTCAAACCTGCATTATAACCTCTTAAAGCATAGACATTCCATATCGGATCACCAACACCATACAAGCTGTCAACCGTTCCTTCCAATAATTTCCATTCAAAATCTGTAGGGATATGCCATCCTTCAGGACAAACCCCTTGTGAGCCTTGGATTGTATCATATTGCATTATTTCATTCCACTGGTATAAACCCCCGTAGTCATCACAAAAGGTTTCACTATCATTATAACAATATTTCTCCATCACTTGATTATCCGTCTGGCTATTGTCACGATCAATCCGGGTGCCTATATTTATATTTTCCGCCATCCAGCACTGAGTGCCAATTTGAACTGTAGAATAGCTTTGTCCATCCCGGGGGTCAATAAGAGGTTGATCACATGAGGGACCTGATGAAGAAAATAAAATTGCAACATAATCTGAGCTTGAACCGCAATTATTTAAAATCGTCCATCTTAGAATATATAAATTACCAGATAAACCACTGAAGGCGCTTGTTGGACTTGTTGTATCTGTTATAATTCCACCGGCTCCATGAATAATATCCCAAAATCCTGTTCCGCTTAAAGGATAATTCCCAGCAAGGTAGGTCGATGTTCCGGAAATATACAACTGGTCAGGTCCTGCATCTGCTTGTGAAGACACAGAAAAGCAATCCTTAATGCAACGGACGGATCGGCCCTGAGTATATTAACAGGGCCAACGACATATTTTATTATTGTCGTAATCCAATATTCTGTTCCACATATCAAATTCATCAATTATTGTAGATGTCCAGAAGAAAGCGTTCAACCCAATGTTATAAAATGAATAAATATCGGAACTACCACCCGGAAGCGCAGTAAATCCAAAAAGATCTGTGCCGTTACCATTGTTTTCCCATCCATACGTTGATTTAAGATTTTTACCTGCATTTGAACCGCGACATCCTTCAGCGTACCACACGGTATCCCCAACACTATATGAACTATCAACTTCTCCTTCAAGGACCATCCATTGCGCATCTGTTGGGATATGCCATCCTTCAGGGCAAATCCCCTGTACTCCTTCTTTAACGGTATATTGCATCATTTCATTCCATTGATATAATCCTCCGTAGATTTCACAATAATAATCAAGATTGCACCAACAATACTTTTCAATAATGTCGTTATCATATTGTCCATAACCAACAATTTTCAGAGTGCCTATATTCATGTTTTCAGCCATCCAACACTGATTGCCGATCAGAACGGTTGCATAGACCTGCCCATCCCTGGCATCTACCAGCGAGTCACCGCAAATCCATTCCCGTTCTGTAATAAGATTTCCATTGGTATCAATGCTGATTTCATATCTGTGTCCATTTTCATCCGTCAGTGTCTTGGAAAGATACAATGATTAAACGGGAAAAGCAACAGACAGTCTTAACTATGATGAAAATGCATAATTCACTCCACCACAAATCCTTTGGAATAAATCCCTTTCTCAGTCATCACCGAAACAA
>Ga0172366_10004621_pt1 | contig 10860 bp, 8 predicted proteins | sample LakKivSesite69cm_FD_114533 | JGI IMG/M metagenome (GOLD analysis project Ga0172366, IMG submission 114533) | Sediment microbial communities from Lake Kivu, Rwanda - Sediment site 69cm | ecosystem: Environmental > Aquatic > Freshwater > Lake > Sediment | place: Rwanda: Western Province, Lake Kivu...
AGGCTCAATATCGCCACAGCGCCGACTTGTGCCAGGGCTTCGATGATGAGTACGCCGGGGAAGATGGGGTAACCGGGGAAGTGACCCTGGAAGAAAATCTCCCCGGCAGAAATATTCTTAATCCCCACTGCCTCCTCGCCTGGCTTGAGGTCGATAATCTTGTCTATCAGAAGGAAAGGCCAGCGATGAGGGATAATTTGCTGGATTTCTCTGGAATCTAATATCATGGCATCACCCTCCTTTTTTGTTTTGATAAGGAGATGAGCTGCTCCACGGACTCTCCAGGCAGGTTTACGCTGCCGATATCGGCGCCAATGTATTCGCCCAGTCCGTGATAATCACTGCCGCCGCAAGCTATAAGGTCAAGCTTTTGGGCAAATCTCTTAAGTTGAGCGATTGTCTTTGGGTTATAGCTGTTGTAGTAGATTTCTATGCCTACGATCCCTGCTTTCTTCAATTGTAATAGAAATGGTTCGAGCTTTTCGATATCTGCGGGGTGGGCGAGGACTGGCAAGCCGTTTGCATCGAGCACTACCTTCACTGCTTCAATCGGGGTGAGTTTTTTGCGTTCAACGTATGCAGGCCCATTGCGCCCGATATATTTGGTGAAGGCTTCTCGAAGAGAGGAAACGCATCCTTGCTCCAGCATTGCCTGAGCGATGTGAGGGCGTCCTATCGAGCCCCCGCCAGCCAATTCCTGCACTCTCCCCCAGTCTATATTAATACCTATCTCTGCCAGCCTGGCTACCATCTTTTTACCACGCTCATTGCGGGAATTACGCAGTTCCTCCAGGGTGCGATTGAGGCCGGGGTCACGGTAATCTATGAAATAGCCGAGAATGTGAACCTCGCCCTTGGGGACATCGGTATTTATCTCCACGCCGGGAATGACCATAAGCTGAGTGAAGTTTTTGGCTGCCTCCAGGGCAGGTGGGATGCCTTCTACCGAGTCGTGATCGGTGATAGCGATGACATCGAGCTTAAGCTCAACTGCTTTCTGTACCAGCTCCTGAGGGGTCAACCTTCCATCGGAGGCGGTGGTATGTAGGTGAAGGTCGGCCCTCATCTCTCCGTTAACTCCAGGTCGAGTCGGCTGATGCTTGAAGCTCTGCCGCTATCTTCATCCACGTCTACCAGAACTGAGTTGAAGATGGGATTTCCCTTGCCCACAGACAGGCGATGGGGCATTAAGGTGAGGAACCTTTCAATAACCGAATCTATATCGTCACCGATGACAGAGTTCATTGGCCCTACCATGCCGACATCGCTGACAAAGGCAGTGCCCCGTGGCAAAACCCGGGCATCGACGGTACCGACATGGGTATGTGTTCCCAGCACGGCGCTGACCCGGCCATCCAGATACCATCCCAACGCTATCTTTTCTGCTGTTGCTTCTCCGTGGAAGTCGACCAGGATGACGGGCGGTCTGGGATCGACCTCTTCGAGAAGGTGGTCCATGGCTCGAAAAGGGCAATCATAGTTTCCCACAAATACGCGTCCCAGCAGGCTTACTATCATGGCTTTATCGGTAATCATATAGCCATGGCCGGGCACGCCGGGGGGCATATTCAACGGGCGTAAGATGCGCGGCTCGCTGTCTATATAAGGGACGATCTCCTTATGGTACCAAATATGATTCCCCGATGTGATAACGTCTACACCCGATTGGAAAAGCTCCTGAGCAGTATCTGGAGTAAGCCCGATGCCGCCGGCGGCGTTTTCGCCGTTGGCAACAACCAGGTCTATTTCATGTTTTTTGCGCAGCTCCGGGAGCAAAACCGATACAGCCTTTCTCCCGGGTTTCCCGATTACATCGCCGACCATTAATATTCGCAATAGCTCTCCCTCGGCTCGAATTGATTGTTATTTGGCGTAATCTACTGCTCGCGTCTCGCGGATTACAGTGACTTTTATCTGCCCGGGGTACTCCAGGTTTTCCTCTATCCTTTTCACAATGTCTTTGGCCAACCTGGCTGCAGCCAGGTCATCTATTTCCTGAGGCTTGACAAGGATGCGGACCTCGCGGCCGGCCTGTATGGCGAACGATTTCTCCACACCAGGGAAACTCGAAGCCACATTCTCCAACGCCTCGAGCCTCTTTAAGTGTTGCTCCAGGGATTCTCTTCTCGCTCCCGGCCTCGAACTGGAGATAGCGTCAGCAGCCGAGACGATGAAGCCATAGACGCTCATAGAGTCGGTTTCACCATGATGTTCGCCGATGGCTCGGGATACCTCTATGGATTTGCCCAGCCGCTTCGCTAAGTCAGCGCCGATGGCGGCGTGGGGCCCTTCTATCTCTTGGTCTACCCCCTTGCCGATGTCATGCAGCAGACCTGCTGTCTTAGCTATATTAACATTAGCGCCCAGCTCGGCTGCAATCATTCCTGCCAGATATGATACCTCGATGCTATGAATTAGCACGTTCTGCCCGTAGCTGAAGCGGAACTTAAGGCGTCCCAGCAGCTTGATAAGCTCGGGATGGAGTCCTACTACTCCTGCCTTATATGCTGCTTGCTCTCCCTCCGTCTGGATAATGGCGTCCACCTCTTCCTTAGCCTTGGAGACCACCTCCTCGATGCGAGCAGGATGGATGCGGCCGTCGAGGATCAGGTTTTCCAGCGACAATCTGGCTACCTCGCGGCGAATCGGGTCGAAGCATGATATTGTAACGGCTTCGGGCGTGTCATCTACTATAAGGTCGACGCCGGTGGCATTCTCCAGTGCCCTGATGTTGCGACCCTCACGACCGATGAGGCGTCCTTTCATATCATCTGAGGGCAAAGGGACGACAGAGACCGTGGTAGTAGAGACAACATCAGTGGCGCATCTCTGGATGGCAAACGAAATAACCTCGCGCGCTTTTTGCTCAGCCTCCTCTTTTAGTTGAGCCTCGACCTCGCGAATGCGCTTTGCCATATCCTGCCGGGTTTCTTCCTCGACTGTGGTCAATAACAGCGTCTTGGCTTCGGATGTGGACATGCTCGAGACGAGCTCAAGCTGATGGACCTGTTTTTTCTTCAGCTCATCGAGCTGTGCCAGGGACTTGTCTATCTCTTTTTCCTTGGAGCTGATGTTGCGCTCCCGCCGTTCAATACCTTCGGTTTTGCGGTCCAGGTTCTCCTCTTTCTGGGCGAGGCGCCTTTCCTGCCGGTGAAGGTCAGAGCGGCGTCCCCGAACCTCGTTCTCAGCATCAGCCTTGATCTTTATTGCCTCCTCTTTTGCCTCAAGGAGTATCTCCTTCTGCTTGGTAGATGCCTCTTCCAGAATCTTGGCGGCATCTCTTCGAGCAAGGTTAATCTTCCTTGCCAGGATAAGGTTTCGAATCAAGAAACCTATTGCTCCTCCGATGAGGAGCGCTACAATAGCTACCAGTATCGAAAGCCATGTCTCCATTTCTAAAACCCTCTTTCTGTACCGCAGGACTGCAGGTCGGGTTGTATATTGCCCTGCTCCTGCCATACCCTTTCTATAGTCATATTTATTAACTCATAAGAAAAGCCACGTTGCCTCAGGAAAGCCCCCAAACGTTTACGAAAGCTGAGGTAATCCAAACCCGATAGCGAGATGGCTTTTCTTTGCGCTGCCTTGTAGGCACCGCTCTCTTCGTCGACCATTTCGGTAGTCTCAGCAATTGTATCAGCATCGACCCCCTTTTGCCTTAGCTCTACCTCAATGAGACGGCGGCTGCGGGGCTTAAAATTTTCTCGGTTTTCGCGCCAGAATTGGGCGAAAGCTGTATCGTCCACCAGCTTCTGCTCTTTTAGCTTTTCAATAACCTGCTGGATTATGTCGATGTCGTAACCGTGACGGCGCAGCCTGGCACTTATCTCAGCCTCGCTGCGAGGGCGCGGGCTCAGGAATCTGAACGCACTATTAAGGGCTCGATGAAATAGCTCAGCGTTCTCGAGCTTTTCGACCTCGGAAGATGATAACTTCTGTCCCTCCTGAAGACCGATTGCGGCTGCTACAGGGATGCTTATGCTGAAGGCAAAAGCCCCATCCAGGAACACGTTGACCCTGTCCTTTTTTGACTTCTGGGACTCAATAGCAGTTACGGTCTTCATACTCGTTCTCGAACTTAATTGGCCTAAAGCAAGCTTAGATATTCCTGTTGGGAAGGCCGGGCTGGCGCTCGGAGTATGGGACCGGAGTTAGTCTGTGGATGAAGGCTCGGAGTCGACAGAGAAGAATTCTCTTTTTGAGCTGGCGGTTGTTCTGATTTGGCGCTCTATCTCTTGTGCCATGTCATTGTGTTGTTTCAGGTATTCCTTGGCATTTTCGCGTCCCTGACCGATACGGGTCTCTCCAAAGGAGAAAAAGGCGCCGCTCTTTTTAATTATCCCCATTTCAACCCCAAGGTCGAGTAAGTCGCCATCCTTGCTGATGCCCTGGCCAAACATAATATCAAACTCAGCCGACCTGAAAGGGGAAGCGACTTTGTTTTTGACTACCTTGGCCCTGATTCTAGTGCCCACTACCTTGTTTCCCACTTTAATGTTGTCCACTCGCCTTAGATCGATTCTTACCGAACTGTAAAATTTGAGAGCTCTACCTCCTGGAGTTACTTCGGGGTTGCCAAAGATGATGCCTACCTTCTCCCTGAGTTGGTTAACGAATACCACTGCGGTACGCGACTTGCTTATAGCCGCTGACAGCTTGCGCAGCGCCTGGGACATTAACCTCGCCTGCAATCCGACATGGGAATCTCCCATCTCCCCCTCGATCTCTGCCCTCGGGGCCAGAGCAGCCACGCTATCGATGACCACTATGTCTACGGCCCCGCTGCGGACCAGAGTTTCAGTGATCTCTAAGGCTTGCTCCCCCGTATCCGGCTGGGAGATAAGCAGGTCGTCCAGTTCAACCCCGCAACAGGCAGCGTAAGCGGGATCGAGAGCGTGTTCCACATCTATATACGCTGCTTTTCCGCCGGTCTTTTGAGCTTCGGCTATTATGTGCTGGCACAGGGTTGATTTCCCGGCAGCTTCAGGGCCAAAAATCTCGGTTACCCGTCCCCGCGGAATACCGCCAATTCCGAGGGCCAGGTCCAATGAGAGCGACCCTGTGGGTATTACCTCGACTGCTACTTTTGCAGAGGCCTCCCCCAACCTCATGATCGATCCTTTGCCGAATTGCTTTTCGATCTGGCTGATCGCTATATCGAGCGCCTTCTCCTTCTCTGTCACCATCTCCTGACTCTAACTCCTCCCAAATAACCGTTTCGCCCACCCGGGCGACACTTCTCAGCCAATCCGAGGCCATCATATCATATCAGAACAACAAATACAAGTAACAAAATTGCGATAATCCCGTGAGATATATTTTGGGTTGCAAATCCGAATGGCCCGGGTTATAGTGAAATTGTTAGCAGTTTTTGCTGACTTCTATTTTGGTTTAGGAGCTTGATTCGATGACTAAATACACAGTCGTAAGTACTAAATTTGGGTTCGTGGGTTTGGGTGGTTCTGAGTCAGGGCTGGCTCTCCTTACGCTGCCCAAATCATCTCGAGAGGCAGTGCTATCTGAGATAAAAGAATTTGCGAACGATGCCGTTGAAGATACTTCTGCGTTTCATGACCTTACCCATCGGCTTCAGAGCTACTTCGATGGTGAGAAGGCGTCTTTTCCGGACAGCCTTGACCTCAGTGGCGCTACCGCCTTTTATCAGAATGTCTGGAACGCAACCCGCTCCATCCCTTATGGCGAAACCAGAACGTATGCTTGGGTTGCGCAGCAAATCGGGAATCCTCGGGCATCCAGAGCGGTTGGCGGAGCACTGGCTCGAAACCCCTTGCCTATCATTGTGCCCTGCCATCGGGTGGTCGCCAGCAACGGTAATCTGGGTGGATTCGGCGGCGGCCTGGCATTGAAAAAGCGCCTTATCGAACTGGAAGCTGGCAGGGGATGAGTATGCTCAGTTAAATCTGTCAGTCGCGTCTTACACTATTAAGTTATCTTCGCCGACCAGCGCCACCAGTTGTTGGTGAAGTTCCTGGCAATAACCTGTAGCCGGCGCCTCGAGTTTTGTAATACCTTTGTTACTAACAATGTCCAGACGAACCTCATCATCTCCAGGGAACCTGCTCAGGGTGTCAAATACTTGTTGGAGACGAGAAATGTCCGCATTGGCGTCCTCTGATGTGGGGAGGTTTATCTGCAATCTGCGGCGGGATAGGGCCGCTTGCGGCGGTCTGACCACATCAATAGACTCTTCGACACTGCCTGGCTGGTACAGTGACGCGGTAAAGCAGGTCAATTGCACCCCTTCGCCCCTGGCCTTCACTTTACCCTTGACCAGGAGAGTATTCCCTTCCTGCCAGAGGTCTTTGGTGCGTTCGTATACCTCGGTCCAGGCCGTCACTTCTATACTGCCGCCGAAATCTTCGATGACAGCGCTGACGAAAGGCCGTTTATCTTTGGTGAACGATTGCCGAACTGAAGTGACCGTCCCTGCCGTAACCACTATCTGGCCTATCATTTCTTCGCTGATCTGCCCGCAGAAAACATCAACCTGAGCAGACAACTGTTTGGATGCTTGAGTGAATGGGTGTTCGGAAAGATATACCCCCAACAGCTCTTTTTCCCAGGCCAGTTTTTCTTTCGGGGGCACTTCCACTTGCTGGAGTTCAAGCCCGGGTAACGGGATTTCCACGCTCTGCCCCCATAAATCGAACATGGTGGATTGCCCTTTTTCTTTAAGTCGCTGCTCTGTTTGCGCCAGGGACAGAATACGGTCCACACCAGCCAGAAGGGCGCCGCGGTTCCCCAGGGAGTCCAGCGCCCCGGCTTTAATCATACTTTCCAGCGCCCGCTTGTTAAGGCTTCTGAGGTCCGCCCGTCGGCAAAAGTCCTCGATTGACTTGAACGGGCCGCCTTCTTCTCTGGCAACGATAATGGGTCTGATAGCTGAAGCACCGACGTTTTTAATTGCTGCCAGCCCGAAGCGAATAGACGCGGGAGTATCGCCATTTTGTTCAATGGTGAAGGTCTCTCCGCTCTGGCTGACATCCGGGGGCAGCACCGTAATACCCAGTCGGTGACATTCTGAAACGGCCAGGGCTATTTTGTCTGCCTGGCCCATGTGTTTGATAAGCAGGGCCGACATGAATTCTACCGGGTAGTTTGCCTTGAGATAGGCAGTCTGGTAGGCGATCATTGCGTAGCTTACACTGTGCGCCTTATTGAAGGCGTAGCCGGCGAAGGGTTCAATGAGGCTCCACACCTGCTCCGCCAGCTCTTTGGAGAACCCTTTTTTCTTCGCCCCGGCGAGGAAGCGTTGCATCTCTTTTTTCATCACTTCGGGGATTTTCTTCCCCATCGCCTTGCGCACAATATCCGCCTCGCCCAGGCTGTAACCCGCAAAGGCCTGGACGATGAGAAGCACCTGGTCCTGGTAGACGATGACGCCGTAGGTCTCCTGTAAGATTTCGGTGAGCGCGGGGTGCGGGAAACGAATGGGTTCAATGCCATGTTTGGCCCTGATGAAAGTCGGGATGTGTTGCTTGGGCCCCGGCCGGTAGAGGGCTATCATAGCAGCGATATCTCCGAAACAGCTTGGCTTGAGCTCCTTGATATAGCGGCGCATGGGGGCACTTTCGAGTTGGAACACCCCGGTGGTCTCGCCCGATGAAAGAAGGTCGAAGGTTTTTTTGTCATCGAGCGGCAAGTGCTGCAGGTCTAAGTCGATACCGCGTGTTTTGGCTATAGTCTGTTTCGCTTTTCCCAGGATGGAGAGGTTAATAAGCCCCAGGAAGTCCATCTTCAGAAGACCTATCTTGGCGATATCATCCATCGCAAACTGGGTCATATTGATGCTTTGCTCATCGCCTCTGCTGGGACGTTGCAGGGGGACATGATTGATGAGGGGCTCCCGCGAGATGACCACGCCGGCAGCATGAGTGGAAGCGTGACGGGCAACACCTTCCAGTTTGATTGCGGTATCAATAAGATGTTTTATGGTTGCGTCGTTGTTGTAGCTGTGGCGCAGCTCGCTGATTGTGTCGAGCGAGCTCTGAATCTCAACCGACGGGCCTACGGGTATTAGTCTGGCTACCTGGTCGACATTGCCGTAGGGCATTCCCAGGGCTCGCCCGACATCCCTGATAGCTGCTTTGGCCCCCATCGTGCCGAATGTAATAATCTGGGCCACGTGTTCATGTCCGTATTTCTGGGCGACATAGGTGATAACCTCATCGCGACGGTCGTCCTGGAAATCCAGGTCGATATCAGGCATCTCCTTGCGCTCTATGTTAAGGAAACGCTCGAAAACCAGTCTGTGCGCCAGCGGGTCGATGTCGGTTATGCTCAGGCAGTAGAGGACGATGCTGGCAGCGGCGCTGCCGCGCACGCCGAACAGGATATTTTGTTTGCGGACGAAGGAGATGACATCATAGATTACCAGGAAATAATTGGCGAATTTAGTCTGCCTGATGACATCCAGTTCATATTCGAATCTCTTTACAACCTGCGGCGGAGGTTCCGGGTAATGGGCTGCTAAGCCCTGGGAGGAAAGCTCTCTAAGCCAGCCGTCGGCAGTCTTGCCTGGAGGCAATTCTGCCTCGGGGAGGTGAAGACGGTCAAACTCCAGGTCCAGATTGCATAGCTCGGCGATACGCTCGGTGTTGGTTATAGCCTCCGGTATCTCGGCGAAAAGCTCTGCCATCTCCTGGGGGCTCTTGAGATAGAATGAATCATCCGCCATCTTAGGGCGCTTCTCGTTATAAATAGTATTGTTGGTCTGTATGCAGAGCAGGACATCGTGAGCATAGGAGTCTTCTTTATTAACATAATGTACATCATTGGTAGCAACAAGAGGAATGCCAAGCTTGCGGCTCATACCGATTAGCTCTTTATTTATCTGGGCAAGCTCGGGCACATCGTGCTTCTGTAGTTCCAGATAGAAATCGCCGAAAACATCCTTGTACCACTCAGCAGCCTTCTCGGCGTCTTCGATGCGGCCTTCTATTATGAGGCGTCCCAACTCGCCGTTGGGGCAGGCTGAGACTGCCACTAAACCATCGTGATATTTTAAAAGTGATTCTTTATCAACCCTGGGCTTATAGTAGAAACCTTCGAGATGGGCTGTAGTAGCCAGTCTAAGCAAGTTGTGGTAGCCGACCTTATTTTTGGCCAACAGGATGAGGTGGTAAGGGTTCTTCTCAGTTGCTAACTTGTTTTCCTTCTCCTTGGGCGCCACATAGAACTCACAGCCGATGATAGGCCTTATCCCGGCCTCTTTAGCTTCACGGTAGAAGATGATTATGCCGTAAAGAGCACCGTGATCGGTGATAGCCAGGCAATTCATTCCCATCTCTTTGGCTCTGCTGATGAGATAAGGAATGCGACACATGCCATCAAGGAGGCTGTATTCAGTGTGTACGTGAAGGTGAGTAAACATGGGCCTGAGTTATTATAGCACGGGTTCCTTTCTGCTGGGATAGATAAGAGGATAGAAATGATGGAAAATCTGAATGGGAGCGCCTACCCATTTGGGGTAACCCGTTCGGGCCATGTCATCAAGTTGTGGGCAGCATAAGTTGCTTCGAAAGATTACCCGAAAGGGTGTTGTTCGGCCACAGTCAGGCCACGGTATACTGTAGGTGGGTTAGTAAGTTTGTTGGTAGTAGGGGTAATTTGTGAATAGTTCCAGCAGGTGCAGCTTCATTAAGTCAATGGTGTGAGCCAGCTTATTCAAGGGGGGCCTCTATCATCAGGAGGCCCTATCTATTTCAGAAGGGGGTAATCAGGCAGTGGGGGAATCTCCCTCAAGCCTTTTTACATAAATTTGACAAAAATCGTTGAATATGTTAAATAGTCTCTCTCTAGAGCTTCGTTAGCGCTTGATAATCATCCATTAATAGTTTCGCACCACTGTAGGAATCGTAACAGTGCGAGGAAGGGGAAGGTGTGGTATGGATACGATAAAGGTTCTTCTGGCTGACGATCATCCGGTGGTGCGTGAGGGTCTCCGCACCATGCTGGCCACTGCTCCGGACATCGAGGTAGTAGCGGAAGCGAGCGATGGTCTGGAGGCTATAGATAAGGTCAACGAGTGCCATCCCGACGTAGTCTTGATGGACCTCCGCATGCCCAACATGGATGGCCTGGAAGCCACCAAGCGTATAAGAAGCCAGTTCTCCTCTACAGCGGTCATCGTGCTCACCATATACGATAATGATGCCTACATTGTGGATGCAGTAAAGGCTGGCGCGGTAGGCTATTTGCTCAAAGATACCTCAAGAGACCTCTTAATCAATGCTATCCGGGCGGTCACCAGCGGCGGAATGCTCGTCAAGACCTGCCTGCTGCGCGAGGCCATGCTGAGTTTAGCCAATGCTAATGTTGACCAAAGTAAAAGTAAGAGCAAACCTGTGGGTGCCACTGCTTTGGATGAGTTAACGCGGCGTGAACATGACGTACTTCAATTGGTGGTTCTGGGGCGAAGCAACAAAGAGATTGGGCAGGAGCTCTCTATAAGCGAGGATACTGCTAAGAAGCATGTGCAGACTATCATGTTGAAGATGGGGGTATCCGATAGAACCCAGGCTGCTGTTAAAGCCGTACGGGCCGGACTTGTCGAACATCAGACGGAAAAAGCGCCTTAGGTTGTGGTTTGTATCATACTGTGAGGTGAAATATTCATTTAGAGCGATCTTCATGAGACTTATTTTCATACATCAAATGTGAGCATGTTTAACAAGATGTCTCCTATCGCAGTAGACGCGGCCACTCTCGAGTTACAAGAGAGTGGCCGCCAGCTTTTTTCGGATGAATGTTGTCCAACCTGGCGAGGAGGCGCGATATGGAAACGGTAAGTAAGTCCCGGATGAATAAATTTCCTCTGAACTTACTTCAGCGTCTAAG
>Ga0172366_10004623_pt1 | contig 10857 bp, 9 predicted proteins | sample LakKivSesite69cm_FD_114533 | JGI IMG/M metagenome (GOLD analysis project Ga0172366, IMG submission 114533) | Sediment microbial communities from Lake Kivu, Rwanda - Sediment site 69cm | ecosystem: Environmental > Aquatic > Freshwater > Lake > Sediment | place: Rwanda: Western Province, Lake Kivu...
TCGGAGCAATTGGATATGTTGTAGGCCACCTCGTCAGTGCTTGTGTCGTATGTCCTTGCCCAGTCAGCGGACCACGCGAGGCCCGGCACCACGGTTATGACGCAAAGAAGTCTCTTCATCGTGCACCTCCATGTATCAGATCTATATTATAAGGATCATGGTCAAGAAAAGGTAAAGAAAAAATCACCCAAGCTTGATCTGGCAAGGGCTTGAGCATTAAAATATTCGGAATGAATTGGGATGAGGCATTCGCGAAGGCCTGGGAGCTCTCGGACCTCGGCCGGAAAAATGATCTGGCAAAATTTCTGGCCAGCATAGAAAAAAAGGAGCCTGATGGCAAACTACTGAGGGTTCTCCTGGACATCCGGGAACGCTTCAGGGGCCACGAGATAGGGAAAGCCCTGGCCCTCTCCACCAGACTCATTCCGAAAACCGACAACGCCTGGTTCCTGACCAGAGCCTATTATTACAGGTATCTTGCCCTGCGAAACCTCGGGAACACGGTCTCCGCGGAGGAAGCCCTCCTGAGGGCAATGGAATTAGGCCTGGACAGAAAGCGAGGTCTCAGGGAAACCGTGGCCCTGCTTTTTTTCTCGGAGAGATACACAGAGGCCAGGGAAAAGCTCGGCGCGCTCCAGGAAATAGCCCCTGACTGGGACGAGGCCCTCCTCCTAGATGGCATACTCTCGGTCATAGAGGGAAATCCGCGGCAGGCCGTGAGCAGGATGAAAAGGGCCCTCGCGGGCCCGTGCGCTCCGGGAAGTCAAATAGGACTCTGGGAAACCATGGGCGTGGCCCTGAGGATGCAGAGGCGGTTCGGGGAGGCCGCGGAGGCCTACCTGAATTCGTTGAACCAGTGCCTGGCCCTGGGGAACGCCTACGCGATATCCCCTCTGAGCAAATACTACGAGATGGTCGCGATGGGCGACGCTGGCGAACTGGCCCCGGAGACCATCAGGAAGGTAAGGGAACTGGCCAGGAAAGGGGGCCCCGCGGAGCATGGCGCGCTTGAGGAATTATCCGGGTTCCTCGCGTGGAGGGACGGGGATCTGCCAGGAGCCGCGAGGCTCATGCTCTCCGCGGGCAGGGACTACGCCGTGGGCGCGCAGCCGCCGGAGGCTTTCAACGCGCACGTCAGGGCGGCTTTCCTCGCGAAAACCGCGAGGAGCAACCTTTTCTGGGACGCGCTGGATTACCTTTTGCCCAGGATAAACCTCTATGTTGGCTACCTCATGAACGACGCGTATTACTCGGATTTCGCCAGGGGAATCCTCCTGCCGCTTCTCAGCGCTGAATCGTCGCACAGTCCTGAAGTCCGCTTTTTCCTCTTGGGCCAGACAGGGGTTGAGGGTCCCGTGAAGCTATCTTCCTGGGGTTCAAGGAAGGCGGTGACCCTCTTCAAGTATCTCCTTTTGAACCAGGGAAAGGGGATTCCAGGGGAATACGCGGCCTCGCTCCTGTGGCCAAGGGGGGAACCTGAGGCAACGCGAAAACACCTCAAGACACTCGTGAGCATGATAAGAAAGAACCTGGGGCCGCTGGGGAGCTTGCTCATCTGCAACAGGGGCGCCTATGTTTTTCAGGGCGATCCCAGGGTCTGGAGCGATGTTGCCGAGTTCCAGGCCCTGATAAAAGAAGCTGAGGCTCTGGCTCATAATCCCTCGGCCCAGCTGGAAAAATACCTGAAAGCTCTTGAGCTATACAGGGGGGAGCTCCTTCCCGAGGACCGCTACGATGGCTACATAGAGGAACACAGGAATTACTTTCACGGCGCGTTCAGGAAGGCGCTGGCGAGGGCTGTGCAAAGCCTGCTGGATTCCGAGAGGACCGCGGAGGCCGTGGAGCTGGCCGGGAGGTTTTACCTGGTTTTCCCGGGGGACGACGCGGTGGCCAGGACATTGATTGAATCACTCCTGGCCGCGGGGAGGGCCGGCGAGGCAGAGAACATTTACGAGGATTTCAGGAAGAGGCTCTGGCGAGAGCACAGGCTGAGGCCATCGTTCAACCTTGAATATCCAAAGGCCCGGCAGGGCTAGTCGGCTTTCAGCAGTTTGAACTCCCCGCACGTTTCCCCTGAAACCGCCCTGAGAAAATATGTTCCCGGGCCGAGCTCGCCAACGCGGAGCCTATTTTCGCCCTCAGCAAGGCAGAAATCCGATACCTGCCTTCCAGTTATGTCGTATAAGAAGGCATGGCCTGGCCCGGGGGATGACAGGAGGAGAACGCCCGAAAGGATGTTACCCGAAAGGGAAAAACCCACGGGGCCATCCGTGGTCTCCTCTGCTGAAAGGGGCTTCCCGTCCAGGACGACCGTCCAGCAGGAATAGTCAACCGCGGCTATCTCGTATTCCGTGTCAGAGTCAACATTGATCAGTATGGCCTCACCCTCCACCTCGTCGTCGTATGGGCCCGAGGTCCACCACTGCCAGGCCAGGGAACCATTATCCTGATACATCTCAACCTTGCACCTGTAGTAATCGTAGGGTGGCCTGCCAACGGCTATGATCTCAAGGGTTGTGTCAAAGTCCAGGTTGGCCATGATGACAGGGCCATAGAGCTCCTGGGCAAAGGTATTCCAGGCGACCAAGCCGGAAACCCCGTCAATCATTGTCACGCCGTTGTAGTGGTGCATGACAGCGTCCGGAACCCCATCAGCGTTAACATCCGCAACCGCGGGCGGTGGCGGCCAGTCAAGGATCCCGGCCGATGAGCCAACGAAAACATTTATGACCGGGGTCGGGTTCCCGTATTCAAAGACCTTGATGTAGCCAGCTCCGCCGCAGTAAACCCACATCTCGGAGTCGCCATCGCCGTCCCTGTCCACGAGCGCGGCCGTGCTCGTGAAAATATCGCCGGTAGAGGTGTTCCAGAGCTCGGTTCCCGAGGACGAGACCACATAGAGAACAGTGCCGCAGGTATAGACCAGCTCGTCCTGGCCATCGCCGTTCACATCGCCCGCCGACGGCGCGGAATAGCAGGTTCCGCCGAAATCAGCGATGTGAGACCAGAGGACAGAGCCCGTGGTCGCGCTCATGCAATAGAGGACCCCAAGGTCGTTGCACACATAGACCCTGCCCCCGAAATCCTCCTCCGTCACCAGCGGGGACGAGTAATAATCGGTGCCAATGTAGGCGGCCCAGAGCATGGAGCCATTGGCGCCGTTCAGCGCGTAGAGCGCGCCGAATTCCACTATGGGAACAAAAACCTCCGGTATAAGATCGTCGTTCACATCCATGAGCGCGGGGCTCCCGTGGTAGCAGCCTTCCGAGGTATAGACGGGCGAGGCCCAGATCATGGAGCCGTTGTAACCACGATAGACGTCGGTAATCGGGTAGCCCATCATGCCGTAGGAGCCGACGAGCACGTCGTGCCAGCCATCGGAGTTGAAATCAGCGCCAACAGGGGACGCGTATACGATGTCGCCCTCGTCCCAGACTATCCACTCGGCCTTTGTCTGGGGCATGGAGCTGAAGTTTGCCCTCGCCGGACAAAAGCCGGTCCTGGCCTGGTCATATCTGAACATGGGCCATCCCTGGGGGATGGTCGCGGCAAGGTTCGCCAGAGCGAGAATCCACATATTAACCTCCCTGCTGGAAATTATGAACCATGGGGCAGGCATTTTTCAAGGCCTGCTTGCGCCAGCTATTCATCCGGGATTTATAATTAGGCGCTATGAGAAACACTCTTCTTGCCCTCATGGGATTGTTCCTGCTGGCAGGTTGTGAGAAGAAGGGCCCACCCCAGGTGCCCATGCCCCTTGGTGAAAAGGATGTCGCGGAAACCGAGGAATACGCCAGGACAGAGATGGACGAAGGGGCCCAGAAGTCAGCCGCACCCAGCGGCGGCATGGCCGCGGGCAAGGACATCACGGTCACCACGAGCACAGGCTCGGAAATAACGCTCCCGGAGCGCATGGTTGCCTACACGGTCTACTGGGAGATGGAGACCGAGAAGTTCAACCAGGTCGCGGACAAAATAGCCGGGATCCCGGAGAAATACAACGGCTACATCGTCTCCTCCAACATCTACAAGACCGAGAACATGGCCTGGACAGCCAGCATAATACTGAAGGTTCCCTCGGACCGGCTCGCGGAGGCCGAGGGCGAGATAAAGGGCATCCAGGAAGCAAAGATAATCTCCTACAACAAGACCAGCCAGGATGTCACCGAGGAATACCTTGACCTCTCAATAAGGCTTGAGAACAAGCGTCACCTCTTGGACAGGATGCGCGCGCTCCTCCTAAAGGCCAACTCGGTCTACGAGGCCATGCAGGTTGAAAACGAGATAGCCCGCATAACCGAGGACATAGAGCGCATGGAGGGACGCATGAGGTTCCTCCAGAACATCACCTCGTATTCCCAGATACAGATAACCCTGCACGAGCCCTATCCCACGCCACTTGGCCAGGAAGGCGGCCCCTTGAAGATACTAAAAAGGAGTATAGAGGTCTCCCTTACATTCTTCACCTATGTGATAGCGGCCATGGTGGTGCTAGCCGGCGGCCTCCTGCCCCTGGTAATACTCGCGCTGATCGTATGGCTGATCATCTGGGGCATAGTCAGGTCAAAGAGGAAGAAGAGGGCCAAGGCCGCGGGATAGTTCCTGGTTGTTGGTTGCTGATGGGTAGGGCGGGGCTCAGGGGCCCCGCCAACGGGCCCCAGGCTCAGGGGTCTGGGCTATCCAGGGCGCTCACATATAAGGCTCTGGCGCTGAGTTTATCGTGGTCTCAGGGTCTGCTCCTACATTATAATTTCCCCGTGAAGGCAAAGGACATAGCCGATACCGTTGAAGGGGAGCTGGCAGGGAACCCGGACCAGCCGGTCTCCGGCGTCGCGGAGCCCGTGGACGCTGGGCCGGAAGACCTGGTCTTCATCCTGGAAGAGGGCAGGCTGAAAGAGGCGGGAGGTGCGCGATTCGGTACAGTGGTAACGACCCTTTCCCCGGAAAAAATAAGCGCGGAGGCCGTGATAAGGGTTGCTGACGGCAGACTCGCTATGGCAAAGGCCCTCGCCCTGTTCCAGGAGGCCCACCTTCCCCAGCCGGGCATCCACCCTGACGCGTGCGTTGAGAGTGATGTCCTCCTGGGCAACGACCTCAGGATAGGGGCATACGCCTATGTGGCAACAGAGGCCGCTATAGGCGCGAGGACGGTGATATACCCGAATTGCTATATAGGCCGGGGGGCACGGATAGGCGAGGACTGCCTTATAATGCCAGGGGCTTACGTGGGTGACGGGTGCGAGATAGGCTCAAGGGTCAGGATAGGCCCCGGCGCTGTCATAGGCTTTGACGGGTTCGGTTTCGTCCCCACCGGGGAGGGACTCCTGAGAATACCCCAGATAGGCAAGGTGGTGATAGAGGACGATTGTGAAGTGGGGGCTTGCTCGTGCGTTGACAGGGCCACCATAGGCGAGACCAGGATAAAAAAGGGAACCAAGCTGGACAACCTGGTGCAGGTCGGGCACAATGTCCAGGTAGGCGAAGGAACCGCGATAGCCGCGCAGGCAGGTATAGCCGGCTCTTCAAGCGTGGGAAGGGGGGTCCTGGTAGCTGGCCAGGTTGGCATAGCCGATCACCTCCGGGTAAGCGATGGGGCAATAATCACCGCGAAATCCGGGGTCTCGTCGCATGTCCCGGCCGGGAAAATATACTCGTCGGGAGTCCCAGCGAGGGAAAGGGCCCTGTTCCTGAAGTGCATGACCCTTTTCTACAAGTTGCCAGAGCTCTTTGAAAGGCTGAAGAGGCTTGAGGATGCCCAGGATAACCCTGAGAAAGACCGCGAGGCTTGAGGGCGTGGGTGTGCACACCGGCAAGGCCTCGGCAATCACCCTGGCGCCCGGAGAACCCGGCGGGGGAATAGTCTTCGTGTCCGGTGGGACGAGGATAACCGCGACCGTTGAAAATGTGAGCTCTTCCGACAGGAGGACGGACATCTCCTCCGGTGGCGAAACCGTGATGACCGTGGAACACATCCTCTCCGCGCTCTTCGGCATGGGCGTGGACGACGCGACCATCACGGTTGATGGGCCGGAGATACCCTTCCTGGACGGGTCAGCCTTACCCATAGCAAAGGCCATAGCGGACGCGGGGACAGATGAGGTGCCTGGCGAACCGGAGCACATCGCGGTGGACGAGGAAATGACCATGAGGTTCGGCGACACCGCGTTCAGGCTTTACCCCCTGGAGAACCTGGAGCTCTCCTGCAGGATAACATACAATCACCCTTTCATCCGGGAGCAGGGGATCAAGTTCACGATAACTCCCGGGACATACCTCGGGGAAATAGCCCCCGCCAGGACTTACATCTTCCAGGAGGAGGCGCAGGAGATACTCTCAAGGGGCCTAGGCAAGGGAGGCTCCCTTGATTGTGTGCTGGTCATAACCACTGAGGGATACATGAACGAGCCTCGTTTCCAGGATGAGCCAGTGAGACACAAGCTCGCTGATATGATCGGCGACCTGGCCCTGGCGGGCGCGAGGCTCTCAATGGGGATAGAGGCCACGAGGCCCGGCCACAGGACCAACCACGCTCTCGCGGGTTTCCTGAGAAAAAAGAGGGTAACGGGGGTTTCCCCTGAAAAAAGCGGGGAATGGGGCCATGGCTTATGAAAACAACAAGCTCTAGTAACTGGCGGATAGACCAACAAAAAGGTAACCAGCCAGGCTTTTTTCAGGGGGCCAAGACATGATGGACATAAAGGAAATAATGGATCGCCTGCCGCACAGGTATCCCTTCCTGCTGGTGGACAGGATACTGAAGATAGGCGAGGAGAGGATCGTCGCGATAAAGTGCGTGACTTACAACGAGCCGTTCTTCCAGGGCCACTTCCCGGGCTCGCCGGTCATGCCGGGGGTCCTGCAGGTAGAGGCTCTTGCGCAGGCCGGGGGAGCACTCCTGTTTTCAAAGTTCCCGCCAGAAACGAGGGAACACAAGCTGGTCTATTTCGTGGCCATTGACGAGGTAAGGTTCAGGAGGCCGGTCATCCCGGGGGACGTATTGACCCTGGAGCTGGCTCTTCTCCGGTTTGGCGGCAGGATAATAAAGATGAAGGGTGTGGCAAAGGTCGGGAACGAGGTGGCCTGCGAGGGAGTATTCACGGCCACAATAGTGGACAGGTAGGATGTGAAATCAGGGTAGAGGGGGGGCCCTATAAGCTTGCGGTAGGCTCGACACCAACAACTTTTATGTGTTCGCCTTTATCACCTGGAATAAAATTCCCTGGCCATGGCCTTGTGCTCCATGAGAAAAGCCCACGCGTGCCCGATCATATCTTCAAGGCTATAACGAGGCCGCCAGCCCAGCTCGGACATTATCCTGTGGGAATCTGCCAGGAGAACCGGCGGGTCGCCGGGCCTCCTTTTGCCCATCTCCCAGGGAACATCCTTTCCAACAACCTTCCCGACAGCGTTTATGACCTCAAGGTTTGAATAGCCCTTTTCAGAACCAAGGTTGTAGACCCTGGACTCGCGGCCTGAGAGGAGGTGCTCAAGAGCGAGGATGTGCGCTTCCGCGAGGTCGTCAACATGGATGTAATCCCTGATGCAGGTACCATCAGGGGTGGGGTAATCGTCACCGAAGACAACGAGTTTCTCCCTCAGACCCATTATAGCATGTAGACAAAGGGGAACGAGGTGGGTCTCGGGCCTGTGCATCTCGCCCAGCCTGGCCGATGGCGAAGCGCCGGCCGCGTTAAAGTATCTCAGGGACACATAACGAAGGCCCCTGAGCCTGGCATACCAGTCAAGAGCCCTCTCAATCACGAGCTTTGTCTCGCCGTATACGCTCTCAGGCCTTGGGGCAGAATCCTCGGTGATGGGGACTTTTTCAGGGGTGCCGTAGATGGCCGCGGAAGAGGAAAATATAACCGGGATGCCCTTTTCCACAGCGAGCTGGAGCAGGCTTATGCTCCCGGCCACATTGTTCAGGTAATAGAGTTCTGGCCTCTCCATTGACTCGCCAACCAGTATCTTCCCCGCGAAGTGCATTATCGCGGCTGGCCTGGTGTCCTCCAGGACAGCGGAAAAAAGGGCCCTGTCCCCTATGTCCCCCCTGACCAGGTCTCCCGTGACGGCCCAGTCGTGGCCAGAGGACATGTTGTCGTATATGACGGGTTCGTATCCCCGGTCCGCCAGGAGCAGGGCAGTATGGGAACCTATGTAGCCCGCGCCGCCAGCCACGATGATCTTCACAGGGAAATTATACCGTAGGGGCAGACCTCCATGCCTGCACAGTGTAGCCCTGGACGCTCCCGCCCAGGGTCAGTTACCAGTTGTCCGAAAACATGGGGCTCACCAGGATAAATCCTGGGGCATCAGATCTAGAACGAAAGGTCTTCCCCGAACTCTGAGTAATCAACCATCTCCTCCTCCGCGTATGACTCAAAGCGGGTAAATTCCTTGAGGAAGGTGAGCCTGGCTTTGCCTGTCGGGCCGTTCCTGTTCTTGCTAACGTGGACCTCAACCAGGTTCTGGGTCACCACGGATTCCCCATATATCTCGGGCCTGTGCAGGAACATAACGATGTCCGCGTCCTGCTCTATTGAGCCGGATTCCCTGAGGTCAGAGAGCCGCGGGGTCGTGTCCTCCCTCCTCTCCGGTCCCCGGGAGAGCTGAGAGAGGACAAGGACGGGGAGGCCCAGCTCCCTGGCCAGGGCCTTCAGACTCTGGGAGACCATGGTAACCTCTATCTGCCGGTTCTCGCTCCTGGGGCCCCTTATGAGCTGCATGTAGTCAATGGAGATGAGCTTCACGCCCTCGTCCCTGACGATCCTGCGCGCCTTTGCCCTTATCTCGGTAAGGGATATGGCTGGCGTGGCATCCAGGAATATCGGAGCCTTCTTGAGCGTGGAAACCGCGTCGGCCAGCCTTCCAAGGTCCTCCCTAGAGAGCTTGCCGGTCTGTATCTTCCGGGAATCCACCCTGGACACCATGGACAGGAAACGGGTGACCAGCTCCTCTGCTCCGGTCTCAAGGGTGAATATAGCGGAAGGAACCCCGGATTCCCCGCATGAGAGGTGATAGTGGATGTTCAGCATGAAGCTGGTCTTTCCCACCGAGGGCCTGGACGCCAGGACAACCATGCTCCCCTCCCTGAAGCCCATGGTCAGCTCGTCCAGGTCCCGGAAACCGGTCCTGGCGCCGGGCAAAGCCTTGGGGTCAGAAGGCATGGACTCTATGCGTTTGAAAACCTTCTCTCCAACCTCCCCGATGTGGATGAACTCCCTCTTTATGCGCCCCTGCCTTATCTCAAAGATGCGGTTTTCCGCGAAGTCAAGGAGATCGTCCGCGGGGCGCTCCTCCCTGTATGCTTCCGCGAGTATGGCGTCGGTCACCTCTATCACCTTTCGGTAGACCGACTTCTCCTGAACAAGGCTTGAATGTTCCTGTATGAGGGACGGGGATATGACTGAATCCATGAGGGAGGAGATGTAGGCCCTGCCGCCTATCTGCTCAAGGATTCCCTCCCTCTCCAGCTCGTCCGCGAGGGTTATTGGGTCAACATTGGTCTTTCTCTCAAAGAGCCGGAGCATGGCCCGGAAGATCTTCCGGTGCTCCATCAGGTAGAAATCACCCTCGTTGAGCGTTTCAATGCCCTCCAGGAACGCTGATTCCGAGGAGAGCATCGCGCCGAGAACGCTCCTTTCGGCCTCCGGGGACGAGGGCGGTGTCTGTGCCATTATGTTAGTTGCTCGTTAAAACCGGGGACCAATTCGTGGGCTGTTGGCTCAAGCAGGAAGCAGGAACCAGTTGTGGCCGGTCCCATGCTATCTACCAAAAATAAGGATGCCCGCGGTAACCTGCAGGTAGTTCGGGGTTCCCTTTGAGTTAACTATGCCATACTCGGTCTGGAACCAGAAGGAGACCTCCTCGGTGATCTCCCTGTGCGCCCCCATATTCAGGAAGATGCCGGCATAAATGCCGCTCATATCGTAGTCCTCGGCGAAGAAATCAGGGGTCATGTGGACTCCAAACCCGAAGCCTCCGTATGTGTCAAAGGCCCTGCCCCTGGACTGGAAAAACCTCTGCCGGGCCGAGAAATTCACCATGGCCCCCATGTTTCCTCCGCCAGCGTAGGCCCCAGCGACTATCGCGATGGACGCTGGCTCCCAGAAAGAGCCTATGGTCATGATGCCGCCGCCACCACCACCGAAACCGTCTATGAGCTTGGGAGCATACATGCCGCCAGCGTAACCGCCAAAGGCCATTCTTATGGTCTCGCCCTTGCCAGGGCCTATTATCTCGTCAGATGGCCCCACGGGCTGGGTTCCCTGGGCCGCCAGGGGGATAACCCAGGCCAAACCGATGGGTAAAAGCCTGCTCATCTATCACCTCTCTTATTATTCTTCTGCGCGAGAACAGTATAACCCAACGCGAGGGCCAGTATCAAGGCTGAAAGTATGGCCGGCCAGTCACCGAGAATCGCGTAGGGGGTCAGGCCACTGATAAGGGGCACGTCCCTTATCATCAGCCCTTTCTCAAAGAGCCCTATCTCCTGCACAAGTCTGCCCTTCTCGTCCACCATCGCGCTGATCCCGGTCTTCCCGGCCCGCAGGAGGAACCTCCCGGTCTCCGGGGCCCTGAAGCGGCCAAGCTGGAAGTGCTCGGTCGGGCCAAGGGAGGTGCCAAACCAGCCGTCGTTGGTCAGGTTCAGGAGGACCTGGGCGCCGGAAAGGACCTGCGCCCTTGCTATGTCGGGGAAAAGGGACTCGTAGCAGATGTATGGCCCCAGCAAGAGCGAATCCATGCAAAGGGGCCTTACCCGGCTACCCCTTGAGTAGTCGCCGACACCGATGTCCACCTTTTTAAGAAAGCTTTCCGGCAATCGCTCCTGGAACGGGTAGTGCTCGCCAAATGGCA
>Ga0172366_10004625_pt1 | contig 10855 bp, 12 predicted proteins | sample LakKivSesite69cm_FD_114533 | JGI IMG/M metagenome (GOLD analysis project Ga0172366, IMG submission 114533) | Sediment microbial communities from Lake Kivu, Rwanda - Sediment site 69cm | ecosystem: Environmental > Aquatic > Freshwater > Lake > Sediment | place: Rwanda: Western Province, Lake...
ACATAATCGAGCAGGGCTTTGTTTTGGGCTATCAGAACGCACTGAACCTCTGTTATATCGCACCTACCCCTTGTTCTTACCCAATCGGCCCTACCCAAGGCATCGAGCTTGAAACCCCTCTGGGCCATCACCCCACCTTCCCTTGGCCTAATGCGGCCGGGCGAATTCTGGCTACAACATGACGGCGACCCCAAGGTCCGCTTGATACGAAGCGACTTGTTTCAAAGGGCGAATCACAAGCTCTCCATAAACTCCTCAGGCGTTACTCCGGCCTGTCGCAGAATGCCCCGCAACGTGCCAATCGCCAATTCGCGGTGCAAAGGAACTACGCACCCGACAGCGCCCTCTGGCGTCTGCTTCTTGAGGACAACATGGCTACCACGCTGCCGCACTTGCTCAAAGCCCAACCGCTCCAATGCGCGAATCGCTTCCTGCCCTGACACCCTGCGTAACTTAGGCATATACCGCTACCTCAAAGGTAGTCAACAAGGGCTTGGTAACTTCAGGCAGGGGAAACTCTTCCAAGTAGAGTTCCGTGGCTTCTTTCAGGTTAGCGATGGCTTCCTCGATGGTGTATCCCTGGCTCACCGTTCCAACTTCGGGGCATTCTGCGACGTAGATGTCTTTTTCTTTGTAGACGACCGCGGTAAAACTTCGCATGAGCATTCTATACCTCCCGGCTTTACTTCTACCAGATATGAATCCCGTCTCGATGGGATGTGAATCCATTGAGTTTGTAGAGCAGGTTTCCGAACCTGCCGTCTTCTGCAAGGTCCGCTCGATACGAAGCGACTTGTTTTCAACGCAAACTATAACCCATAATGCTGGATATGTCAAGGAGGTCTGAAGAGGCGGTTGATAGCCCTTCGTAGGCCATCAACCGCCTCGCTTTGCCTAGAGCCGCTAACCAGAGGGAGCGTCATCACGGACATCTGACGATGTCCTGGGCCCATAGGCAATCGGCACAGGAGGGGGCGCTGCCCCAGCAATCCTCGTTGGCTGCGCGGTAATCGCACCCTATCAGGCCGCAATCAACGCAGGAGGCGAAGCGGAACTCCCGCACCTTGGCCCGGAACCGCACGTACTCCTCGGAGGTCCAAATCTCCACTAGCTAAATCTGGAATTCACACTAATGCCAGCCACGGCTTCGAAGGACTATCAAGGGGCAAGGGCTCCAACGTCTCTCAGGCAAGGTTGAAATCAACGAGTTTCACCAAAGCTGAGGGAGCTAGGGGCGATCAAAGGAGGGGAAGTCTCTGGCCCCGCCCTGCAAGAGAAGGCTGAAGCTATAAAGGAGAAGCGCTTGGACTAAGGCAAGTTGCTCATTGCAAGCGGTGTTTACGTGTTGGGTTTGGCAGGGGAAAACTTTCATCTCTCAGGCCAGCCTGGCCAGCAGAACGCCGATCTCGTATAGAACCACAAGAGGGGCCATGACCAGTAACATGTTAAAAGGATCAGGGGTTGGAGTGATGACGGCAGCGAGGATAGCGATAGCGAGCACGGCGTACTTGCGATTGCTGGATAGCATCCCGGGGGTGACAATGCCAAGTTTGGCCAAGAAAAACACTAGCAACGGGGTTTCGAAGACCACCCCGACCCAGAACATCAGGCTGGTGACGAAAGCGATGTACTCGCCGATAGCCCACTTGGCCTCAGCGATGTCGCTGCCAAACTTGAGGAGATACCTGAGGGCAAATGGCAGCATGGCAAAATAGGCAAAGGCGATACCCGCTAAAAAGGAGATGGCGGCACCTGGCAAAATAACATAGAGGTATCGCCTCTCGCTAGCTTTAAGCCCAGGAACAATAAACCGGATAGTCTGATAGACGATGATGGGCATGGCTAAAGCTACACCGCTGAGAAGGGCTACCCTCATGTAGGTGATAAACCCCTCTGTCGGTCGCAGAAAGATGGGCTTGATGTTCCCAGCCGGTGCGATGAGGATCTTTAAGAACCGCGAAGCGAAGAGAAGGCTGAATAAGGTGGTGACCATTAGGGCGATGGCTGATTTGATCAATCGTTCCCGCAATTCCTCGAGGTGTTCAACGACCGTCATCTTCCTTTCTTCAGTCATCGCCTTTGTTGCCCTCGGGCGTTGATCTTTGCGGAACATCTTTGTCTGTAGCCGCCTCAGTAGACTCTTTGCTCTCCTTAGGCGCCTCGGTAATTGTATTAAGTTCCTTGGTTATCTCCTCAGTGAGCTCCTGCGAAGCCTGCCTAAATTCCCTAATGGCCTTGCCTAGACCTTTGGCTACCTCGGGCAACTTGCCAGGGCCGAAGATGATCAAGGCAAGGATCAGGATGAGGATCAACTCCATGGGGCCTATGTTGAAGAAATTCATACCTCTATTCACTCCACCCTCGACTGCGGCAGCCGAACTACTGCTTCTTTGTCTCCTCTTTACCTTCCGCTGGCTCCTTCGTAGCCTCCTCCGAGGTCGCTTGGCGGAACTCGCGAATGGCCTTGCCAAGGGCAGCGCCGACCTCCGGCAGCTTCCCCACGCCGAAGATCATCATCACGATCACCAAGATGATCAGCAGCTCCATTGGACCGAGATTAGGCAACATCTCCTCCCTCCTTTACTCATCTACCGCTGTGAACCGTCGAAGAGATTATACACCCATACGTGCCTCTTGTCAAAGCATCACCTAGGGGCATAAACCCTTATCGCTGACTCGCCTTCCACGGGACAGACGTACTCACAGAAGCCACAGCCGATGCAGAGCTGCGGCACTACCTGAGGGAGCATGACCATCATCCCCTCCCTCTCCACCTCCACCACCTCGATGGCCTTCTCCGGTACAGGGCACGTATCCCTGCAGATCATGCAGGATATGCAGCGATCCTGGTCAACCTGGGCAATGCCGATGACCGCCTTCCTCTTCTCCTCCAGCGAGAGGGGAGGGATGGCCTGGGTGGGGCAGACCTGGCCGCAAGCGTTGCACGAGTAATCGCAGTAACCAATGCGCGGCACGAGGAGTGGCGACCATATCGATTCCAGACCTGCTTCAAACAGGGCCAGGTGTAGCGCGTTGCTCGGGCAGACCTTGATGCACTGGCCACAACGCACACATCTGGTGAGGAATTCCTCCTCCTTAGCTCCCGGCGGACGAAGTTGGAAGGGGTTCTTGCTCTTGAGGAAATTCGTCTGCAAGAGACCAGCCCCCACTACGCCCACGGCCAAGGACGCCAGGAGCTGACGGCGGGAGGGGTCATATTCGTAGCCGAAACCCGGGCTCCATCCTCCCTCGAAGATCTGCGAAGCCACCGCACAGCGGGCGAAACAGTTCAAGCACTGCAGGCACTCGCCGGGGTCGCTGCTAAAGTCTTCCTCGCTGATGGTGTCCATGGGGCATTCTGGGACGCACTGCTTGCACTTGACGCAGCTATCCATCACGAACCGTTTGAGCCAGGAGAACTTGGAGAGCAGCGCCACAAGCGCCCCCAGGGGGCAGAGGTAACGGCACCAGAAGCGCCTAGCGAGGAGGTTGAGGCCCAGGATGATCACCAGTGGGAGGGCAAGGATCGGATAGATGAGAGGTTGGCTTTCGGAAGAGGTGGCGATTGCTCGTTGGATGCCGGGATATATCGCGCCGGCCAGGGGGCGCACGAGGATGGTTATGGGGTCCAAGAAGATCAGGGTGAGGTTAGCGAAGAGGGCGGCGAAGATGATGATAAATAGGAGGAAATACTTGGCTTGGCGGAGCCGCTGGGGGATAGCTTTCCTGACATTGGGGCCGAAGAGGTCGAGGATCGTCCCCAGGGGGCAGAGCCAGCCGCACCAAAACCTCCCCAGGGCCAGGGTAGCCAGCACGGTGATGATGGCCGGGGCGAAAGTGAGAATCGCCTTCCTGGCGGCCAGCATGGAGGTCAGGGCCATAAGCGGGTCAAAGCGGCTGAAAAGGTTAACCGGGATAGGCGATCCCCCTTCCCGGGTCGTTTTGTAGACCAGGTATAGGAACAACGCCAGAAGCAAGAACTGGACCAGTTGGCGCACGCGTCGCAGCAGTTGCCATCTCCGTCGCACCTGCTTCCTTCGTTCTCGTTCTTCTTTTGTGATAGGCATGGGGAACCTCTTATTATGAAGTGATATTGTAATGAAGAACAAGCAGAGACCCAAGTCAAATCCAATCTCGTTAGACGTGCAAGGGGCAGGCCGCTACCATTGGAACAGTCTGTACCACTCTCCTGCAAGGCCCATTGCGCAGGCTGCTATGCAATTGGAACAGCTTGTACCATTCTCCTGCCAAAATAGATAGCATTTTCCCACGTCCACAGGCCATCTCAAAATGCCCGTTCGGTTGGAAATCGAAGTCGGTTCGGTAGTGCGTTCTCCGAACTTGATAGCCCTTGCAGGGCATACATTAGCGCAGATCTCGCATCCCTCGCAGAATCTTTGTAACCCGAAATCAATCGGCTGGTCAGGCTTTAGGGGCAAATCGGTGAATACCTTGCAGATTCTCTGTTGCGGCCCGAACTCAGGAGTGATGAGCAAGCCATTTCGCCCAAGCTCTCCCAGACCTGCGTCAATCGCCAGGGGAATGCTCTGGGCCGTGTCGTTGCCGGATGGTACGGCTGGCCATCCCAGAGCGCGTATGTATTTGGCGAGCGACGCTGCAACTTCAGCCATCCGGGAGTAGCCGAGAGCTGCAGCTGCGCTGGCTTCAAACCCCGGCGACTGATTGAGCATTTTCCAGTCCATTTTGATCCCCAGTACTATGGCGTACTTGTAGGGAATGTCTAGCACACCATAAGCACCAGTCTCCGGCTCGAAGTAGTGTGAATACACCCAACGTTGTTCGAGTTCACAGATGCCAACCAGGTCTGCGCCGTAAAACCGAGCCACCTGCTTGATGTGCTCAGACATCTCTGCCGGATCAGAAACAGGATATTGCTCGGGATTCACCAGGTCGTCCCAATCGTACAATCCGCCAACGCCCCTCAGATGTCCAGAATACCCACCATATTGGGGATGAAGGCTGCCCGCTGTGTCATCTACGTATATGGCCCCCACCACCAGAGCTCCTCCCTCGAGCAGTTCCAACTGGGAGCGCTTTGCCTCCGCCCTGACCTTCTGCAGCAGTCTTTTGTACTCTTCATCCCAGACGGCTCTGGAAAACACGGTGTTCCTCTGGTCAAAGCGTTTAATCTGTCCAACCAAGAACTGGCTGTAAGTGGGTTTACTAACCCTCTCTATCTTGGGCAATTTCCGTGCATGCTCCGCCGCCATATGCTCTTTTAACGCTTCTGCGGTGTCGAATCTCTCTCCACACTCTAGGCATAGCCAGACGCCCTTTTGCTGCGCCAACGATACTGTAGGGATCGGGGCCGGCGTAGGTGTTGGCGGGGGTGGTGTGGGACTGGGCGGAGCAGGTGGGGCACAGGCCGCAAGGACTTTGGCTGCCCCCAGGGAAAAACCCAGGAGGGTAGCATGGCGCAAGAAATCCCGTCGGTTTATCCTGCCCTGGCGTAGTTGCTCCTGCAGCTCAGGAATCTGTTTGTGCAGTTTCTCTTCCATCTTTTCCCCCTCTATTCGATTCTGGAGACCATAGATGAACAATGGATGAGCCTTGACCCTTAGAGACCCTGCCGTTGGGCATGAAGAGTTATCAAAGAGGGGAGTGCCTATGAATGCATATCATAAACGCTAACCACAACCCCTGCCAGCAGGAATGGCCAGGCGCAATTGCCCATGCTTCCATGAGCTTGGCGGCTTGACAAGCTTTTTCGCAGATGGGAAAGTGTCGAAGGCCGGTCATGAGCGATGCGGAAGTTTCTCGTGAAATGCACTCGAGGCTAAGCACAGCAAACCGGCTAAAATAATCAAGTAAAATCCCGCTTGGAACCCAGTTCTTACCTGATAAGCCATTCTTACTATGCTTCCCTGTATAGGTATGCCAAACCGCTTACACACGATGGAGATTCTCAACGCAAAGCCCAAAGTAGCAAGCAGAACAACGATGCCCATAGACCCCAGCGTGGCCCTCCCTCTTGTCCCTTTCAAGGTACTCCCCACGAAGCAGAGGGCTATACATGTTATTAAAATGCAAGTGAGGATGATCATCACTATGCTTCTTTTATAGCCCAAAAGCTCAGTAGCCGCACCGGAGATCGCGTAGGGATAGACATTGGTCCCGGGTCTGCCTACAATAGCCACCCTCCACCATGGGAGCAACATTGATGCGACCATCAAACATCCGGATACAAGTCCAAGGATATTAGCTGAAATCAATCGCTTCATGTTCTCCTCCCTTCTGATAACTTAAACGCTAGGCTGGAAAAATGTATTTGCATAAGATCTAATCACCGTATCATCCGTGTGAACAACCATAGAAGCCGTTTTCGCCTTGCCAGCCGTGGCAACTGCCGCTGTACCCATTCCCGCCGTGACAGCCGCGACACAAGCCGCCGAAAGAGTCCAAACTTCTTGATGCGTGCACTCGTTGGTGTGATATGCCAGTAGCGGGGCGCAGTGACGAGCTTCCATTTACCAGTGATCAGCTTCAGAATCTCCATAGCTGCGAGACATGCTGTGATCCAGACGACTGTACAAATCTGAGCGTGGGGCAGCTCCCCCTCACACCAGCGATCAAACCATTCCTCTCTCCATTTGCCCTCTGTCATGTAGTATTGGAGTACTTGCCTGGCCTCAGGCCGCTCCATGTACTCCTTTAGCTCGTCGTAGAGAAGCCCAAAGGGCATAGCCAGGCACTCCTCAGCAGATAATGGGCTATCGGGCAGAAAGGTGCAGGCCCGCCCCAGTGCTCCGACAGGATAGGCCATCACCGCTGGCTTGCCCAGCTTTTTTGCAGCTCTAAGAACCATGAGGCTCAGTGCCCAGTCATCCATTGCGGGCACGATGACATCCGCTGGCTCTATCAGCTCTTCGATTTCAGCGGGCTTTAAACCCCGCTCGTGTACCGTGACTTCGGCTTCCGGGTTGATCTTGAGGATGGCATCTCTCGTGGCCACCGCCTTATTTGTGCCTATCGTGTCGGTGAAGCAGGTTACCTGTCGGTTCATGTTCGCGGGACGATAGGGATCAGGCTCCATGAGCACGAAATGGCCGACACCACTCCTTGCCAGAGCAATCGCAACAACCCCACCAATGCCACCACAGCCAATAATCATCACCTTGGCGTCCCTTATCCGCTCCTGCTCCCCAGCTTCAAATATGCCAAGGTTCCTCTGGAAGAGCTCCTCATAACCCATGCCATTTGTACCTCTTGATCTTCAGCCAGCCCATCTCGGGGCTGAAGCGCAAGCAAGAGGCCCCAACCCGATGGAAGACACCAAGTTGGGGCCTCAAGCGCGTCCTCCAAACTCACCCCGTTCCTGCCTCTACGCTGGCTTCGCCCAGGCCAGCCCCAGCTCTCCGAGCTTCGCGTCGGTTGGCACGCCTTCGCTGTCCCAACCGCGCTTCTCGTAGTAAACTGGGAGCATCTCGGGGATGGGGACAACGCTCCCAGCCGAGGGTTGCTTCTCCACCACCCCGTGGGGATAGACCTCCACCGGCGGAGTCAGGGCCTTTTTCTCTTTCGCCGAGTATACCTCGTTGGGCATCGGCTCCTCCTCCAGGCGAGGGGGCAGGCGGTCGTCGTCCTTCGTCAGTCCCTCCCGGATGTTGAAGAGCCTCTCCAGGTTCCAGATCCTCTCTCCCACCTTCAGGATGCCTTCAGCCGTGTAGTCAATGCCCGTTGCCGCAGACAGCATCTTGGCGTAGTTGTCGGCCCCGAGTGCGAAGACGGTGAACAGGCATTCGTTCAAGGCATCTATGGCTGCGGTAAGGTTCTGGAAGATCAACACGAGGTCGGTCTTGTGGCCATCCTTCGAGAGCCTAAATTCCACCGTGGGCTCATCGATGTCAGGCGGCGACACCCCACAATAGTGGCCGAGCACCTCGGCTGCTATCAGGTAGGCGCGCAGGTGACATGCCCCCCTGTTCGAGGTGGCGTAGGCAAGCCCGTGCGCCAGGACACCACGGGCGTCGTAGGCCGGGAACTCCAGGCTCTTCACGGACATCGAGAGCTCGGGGCGGCCGCACTTCTCCGCCAGCCTCTTTGAACCCTCAGCCAGCTCGTCGCCCACGCCCTCCCTGAGGGCCATCTTACTGACGAGCTTGATCACTGCCTCCCCATCGCTGAAGGGGTTCTCCCCCTTCGCATACCCTACCTCGGAGAGGTCCAGGGCTGCCCTCTGGCATAGCTCGAAGGCGCAGGCTATGGTGGACCCCGCCGAGATGGCGTCGAGCCCCAGCTCGTTGCAGAGGTAGTGCGCCTCCTCTATGGCGAATACGTCGTCGACCCCACACTGAGCCCCCAGCGCCCAGGTGGTTTCGTACTCTGGCCCTTCACCCGCACCCATGGTCACATACCCTGGACGTGGTTCCGGGATGCTCGTCACCCTAGCGCATTTCATGGTACAGGTGCGGCAGCAACCCTCCGTCTTGGTGAGCGTCTTGGGCACCTCCGCCACCTCGCCCACCAGCGCCTCCCCGCTCGTTTTAGCGGCCTCTTTGAACATCCCCCACTGGAAGTTGCAGGTGGGGTAGGCACCTGCTCCGTTGATTACGTTGACCAGGATGGCGGTGCCGTACATCGGCAGGCCCGCTCCGCAGATGGGGTCGGGAGTCTGCCTATCGAATGCCTCCCTGATAGCGGCTGCCATCTCCCCCGGCTTAGCCATCGGGACCTCCAGCGTCCCTCTGGCGGCGATGGCCTTGAGGTTCTTCGACCCCATGACCGCACCTCCGCCGTCCCTCCCGCAGGCCCGGCCGTATCCCAGCTCATCTGCGTCGTTGATCACGCAGGCCACTCTCACCAGGTTCTCTCCCGCTGGGCCGATGCAGGCGACCTTTATCCCCGCCTTGCCGATCTCCTCCTTGAGGGCGGCCGTGGTTTCATAGCAGCCTTTGCCCCACAGGGGAGTTGCATCCTTGATCTCGGCCTTCCCATCCTCGACCCAGAGGTAGACCGGGCTCTCCGCCTTCCCCCTGATGATTATGGCATCGAAGCCGGCATGCTTCAGCACATCGCTCCAGTCCCCTCCGGAGTGGGAGTCGAACACCACCCCGCGGGTGTCCTTGCCGGCCTTGGGGCGGCCAAGGGGGGATTTCGACACGATGCAGAACCTTCCCGAACTGGGCACGCTCGTTCCGGTCAACGGGCCCGTGGCGAAAATGAGGATGTTTTCGGGACCGAGGGGGTCCGTATCCGGGCCCACTGCATCGTAGAGTATCTTGACCCCCAGCCCCCTGCCGCCGACGTAGTCCTTGTAATCGGGACATACCTGGTCGAGGGCTTTAGCCTCAGCCTTCCCAGCCGTCAGGTCCACATCAAGCACTTTGCCTGACCAGCCGTAGAATTTCGGCACTGGAACTGGCGTGGGCGTTGGCGGGGCAGGGGTTGGTGTTGGCGGAACAAGCGTAGGTGTCGGCGCCGGGGCGCAAGCGGCAAGGGCCTCAGCCGCCCCCAGGGACACGCCCAACAGGGTCGCGTAGCGCAGGAACTCCCGTCGGGTTATGTCCCCCCGGCGCAGTTGTTCCTGCAGCTCAGAAACCTGTTTGTGCAGTTTCTCCTCCATCTTTTCCTCCCCCATTCAATTCTGGAGACCCTAGACGAACGAAGGTCTCTGCGAACGTTCAGGATCTACTCGATACGAACCACCTCCTCCCTCAAAGTTGAAGATCGTCTAAGGATACGGTTACCCATTGCAAAATAAATAAGGAAGCAAACCATCGGCCTTCACAACAGCCAAAAGATTCGCCTCCTTTGCGCACTGGCGGGCGTGGGGATCGCTCCCCACACCTTATCGCTCATCCGTCCCGGAGGGAGCGAGATGAGTCGGAGGACTTCATTGTCTCTATCCGATCAGCATCGTCACTTGCCACTTTCATTATAACACTTTTTGCTAGATTTGTCAAACTCTTTACCTCTACAGCAGGCGGAGCTTCGTCACCCGCGGGTCTATGATCACTTCATCGGCCTCGAAGTCCAGCTTCAATCGCCAGCCCTGTAGGGTCTTGGCTCCGATGACCACCGGCTCAGAGAGCTTGGGGATCAGCATGAACTCATCGGAGAAGCGATAACCGCCCAGATAGAAATTGAGGCTAACCCTTTCGGTGGCGGTCAGCCTTTGCCCTTCTTCAGCAGTGCTGAAATCCATTGGCTCTGGAAGAGGCAGAGCGATTTCCAGTTTCTTCGCCAAATCTGGCCGAATACAGGAATAGGTGCAGCCGCTGTCGAAAATGGCCGCCACCTCTTCGCTCCCCTTGGAACCCGCAAGCCGAATCAGCTTCTGAATTACCGCCATATCCTTACCTCTTGATCATAAACCCCGCTCACACAATGTACTGTTCCCTCACCAGGTGGGCGATGCCCAGCTTCTCCTCAGCGGTGCTTGGCTTGATGGCAAATTTATTATACTATAGAATACACTCTTTGGCTAATCCCTGCGGTGGGCAGGCCACGGCTCCCTCAGCAATCACCGCCTCGCTATCAGCCGCCCGATCAGCCAGTTGACCACCACGTTGAGGAGGAGGATGGTCACGATTAGCATCGCCCCCGTGCCGTAGGCCATCTCCATGGAGATCCCTTCCCTGGCCAGGATGTAGAAGTGCACGGCCATGGTCCTCACCGGTGAGAAGAGGGAGGTGGGCAGACGCAGTGAGGAGCCGGCGGTAAGGATGACAGCAGCCGTCTCCCCCACGCTGCGGCCGATGCCCAGGACTATGCCCGTGACGATGCCCGGCACGGCGCTGGGGAGGACAGCCGTGGTGACCATCTGCCACCTCGTTGCCCCCAGGGCGAAGCTGACCTCTCGGTAGGGACGGGGCACAGCCCTCATGGCCTCCTC
>Ga0172366_10004627_pt1 | contig 10854 bp, 10 predicted proteins | sample LakKivSesite69cm_FD_114533 | JGI IMG/M metagenome (GOLD analysis project Ga0172366, IMG submission 114533) | Sediment microbial communities from Lake Kivu, Rwanda - Sediment site 69cm | ecosystem: Environmental > Aquatic > Freshwater > Lake > Sediment | place: Rwanda: Western Province, Lake...
GACAGGGATAAAAGAGGTAAAAACAGCGAGTCGAGGTTCCGTGTCCTCGTAAAACCATGGAAAAACAATAATTGCTAACGATAGAGAATTAGCATTTGCAGCCTAATTAGGCTGCTCGTCTTTAAAGGTCTTTTGTTTACGAGACCTTTACGGGCGTAACCAAAAGTAAACTATCTTTTACCCTACTGCCCTGAAGGGTAAAAGAGAAAATTAAGGGCTGGCTTAATTTACATCCTGTCTGTGGGAGGTAAAAAGAGCGAGAAAAAAATCATAGACTACGCTCGTAGCGGTTTTTACGGAAATATCTTTGGACGCGAGTTCGAATCTCGCCGCCTCCACCATAATATACGAGAAGACCCTTTAACTAACATATTAAAGGGTCTTTTGTATATAGGATAAAGGTTTCCATCGTTTAGGGTGCAGTTCGATAATAATAAATTAATAAGTTGACCTTTTTCTTTAGGACTTTCTTGTAAGTAGGTAGAATAAAGTTTTTGAGTAAGTTCTAAAATTCTGATTCCTTGTTCAAAATAATTAGTATTAGCTTTTTATGTTTTTCAATTGAAGATAATATATCGTTTTGTTCTTTTATCCAGATTTTACTTTTTTCTTCATAAAATTTTTTAGTAATGCTATCATCTAATTTATCCTCATATAATTGATCCAATCGATTATTATATTTATTATATTGTTTTTGTAAATTTTCTATTTGAGTATTATGATATTCCTTTTCGTCTTTGTGACTGTCTTTTAATGCTTCTTTAAGCCAAGTTAATATATTAGTATCAATTTCTATTTTTTTAACTATTTCACCGAATTTTTCGATTAAAGCTTCTTCTTTAACTGGTTTATTTCCGCATTGTCCTTTGTATCTAGTACAACGATAATAAATATATTTACCTTATGCCTACCTTTGTAAATTTTATTGTTCCAGTGAAAATCTCCATAATAGATAGGATTTTTAAGCATTTTGTGGATAGTACATTTTTGCAGTTTGCATCCCTTTCTACTCCTTAATCCCTCTTTATTAGCATAAACAGCAAGATCTTCTAAAGAATAAGAACCAGTGGCATATAACTCATACATTTTTTTAATTATAGGGCTTTTATTAGTATCTACTTTAATTATTTTTATTTTTTCACCGTTTATAAATTTTTCTGAGTTCTTATAACCAATAATATTTTAATTCCGTGAATAAATTTTTGATGAGATTTAGAATATTTGCTTAATATTTCGCCTTCTTTTACAAGATGAATTTCCAGATCAAGGTCATCGATGGTGCAATAATCTTTAAAATTTCTATATAGTCGATCGGTTTTTTTGCATAAGATGATTTTTGTATCAGGATTATTTTGTAAAAAATTGACCATCTCATTAAATTCGGCTCTTCCTGCTTTTTTAGCAGTTTCTGCATCAATAAATTCTTTAATTATTTTTAATTTGTTTTTTTATAGCGTATTCTTTAATTAATTTTAATTGGGCAGGTATAGAAAAACCTTCTTCCTACTCTTTACTAGAAACCCGAGCGTATAGAACAGCTTTCATATAATTCACCTTTAAAAAAGATTAATAACTTAGGTAATTTCGAAGTGTTTATCTTTGAGTTTATGAGTTTCAAGCAATTTTTTAATATGATAAGTTTGTATTTTATTAGGTTTGTTTCTACCAGTAAACCAACGGTTGACTGTATTATGGGCAACTCCTAATCTTTCGGCTAATTTTCTTTGGGGTATTTTGTTTTCTAATCTATAAAGTTCTAATTTTTCTAATAATTCTATCATATCCACATAATACAACATAAATATACAAAAGTCAAATAATCTTTAAAATATTATTGTACTCAGATTACATATTTATTGATTTTTAAACGAATAGGGGATAATTATTCAATTTAAATCCTTCTTTAAGGAAAAAATTAAGCTTATTTAATACTTTAAATAATTACAAAAAGATAGTTTAATGAATTTAATAATCCAAATAAGTCTAATGTATTTAGTATTTTTAATAAAAATAAAGCATAGATGAAGTCGAAGAGAAAAAATTATAGTAAAAAAGAAAATTATTTTACATTTATTAATAGTAAATGTAAAAATAGACACTATTAAATTATTGAAAGAAAAATTCTCCTATTTGCGTATTAATAGACAGAAGACAGAAAATGTCAAAAAAATAAACCATATAGGAGGAAAAATAGAAATGAAAAGTAAAAGCATATTAAAAAGTGGAGTCCTTTTCCTGGCCATAGCCCTAATCATCGGTAGTTTAGGTGTGATCGTCTTAGCCAAGAATAATGTCAATAAAGGCGGTTGGTATGGAGGTATGCAACAGGGGAGTCAGACACAACTTCAAACATGTGAAGAGGAATGCAATAAAAACTGTGCAGAAGAATGTACTGGTGAGTGTTCAGGGGAATGTGATGGTACCCAAGTTCAGGTAAGTGGAGCAGAATTAAGAGTCATGAAGATTAGCGATATGGCCAAGCTTTGGGAGATTAATGCTGCCACCTTATTAAATGAAATCGTAAATACTTTTAAACTGAAGCAAACTTATACCATTGAGAATACTTTAAATGACTTACGGGGAGAGTATCGCTTTTCACCTTCCCAGATTAAAGATATTGCTAACAATCTAAAAGTCAGCTAAACTGAAAATATAACTCTAAGAAAGAGGAGTGGATGAATATAGCCCTCTGGTGAATGATAGCCGGAGGGTTATCTTATTTTGGAAGATCCTGCTTTTAAATAGATTATTAGAATTAATATTTCTTTATAAATAACTCTACCTTACCCTTTTTTAAACAAGGAATAGCTTTATTTTGATTTAACTATAAAAGAAATAATTTAACCGTTAGACTGTTAATTAACTGATTTAATCTAATATTTTCTGTTGTCATATTCCCCAAAAAAGTTCTGAAGCTATCCAATAGGGGGAGCCTGCCCATCATAGGCCCTTTAGCTTCAATACTGAGGGGCTTTATTTTTTTTCTACATTTTTCTTAAAAAAAATAAGGATTTTTCATCTAAAGAGTAGAATAATGATAAAAACAGTAGATATATCTCTATTAATTCTAATGGTTTTATTTTTAATAAACGTACTTTTTAGATTTTAAAACATATCGAGGTGAGTAGAAAGACCTATCAGATATAGGGCAGCATATACAAATAAAATGGATGTTGGGATAGTGTAGTATAAAGAAAGGAAAGAGGAGTCTATATTGTTAAATTGGGCAGTAATATTTTTATTATTGCAATTGTTACAGCGGTGTTGGGATTTACATGAATTAGTGTCTAAAAATATTATTATTTTTGTAAGTTATTTTAACTAAAAAGAAGGATTTTTAAAATAAATATAGTATATAAAATAAAGATAATTTAAAGTTAATATTCATGCAATTAAAGGATAATAAAATTACAGGTAGAAAATAAATAAATAGGAGGTAATAAAAATGAAAACAAGTCATTTTTATAGAAAATCAATCAAAAGATTGTTGTTTGTTCTTCCCATTTTTGTGCTTATATATTTTGCCTTCTGTATTTCTTCTTATGCTCAAAGTATTGGACAAGTAGAGATCAAAAAAAACATTCAACTTATTAACCCTCATCCCGCATTTTCATTAAGGCTGAGATTAGAGAAAGGAGATAGAGCAAGTTATGTCCCGGGAGAAAGAATCGCTTTATCTTTTGAATCCACCAAAGATGCCTATGTCACGATCTATCAGTATGATTCGGAAGGAAGAGTAAAAATTATCTTTCCTAATCAATCGAATATTCATGACTTTGTTCGAGGGGAACATTTGTACCAAGTTGAGGGCATGATACCATTGGACAGTGGATTCGGGCCAGGATATATTCAGGGATTTGCCACAGCGAGGCCTTTGCTGATGATGAGGGATAGGGATAGATATCCAGATATTCTGACAAAAGAATTTCCTGTCATCAGTTTTAAATTGGAGGACTTCACAATCAGTTTACGTAACTTACTTAATCAACAACCCCCTGAAAACTGGGTTTCCAGTAATATTCTGGAATATCAAGTAGTACGCCCATACTATGTCTCTGAGAAAGTGGGTAGAGTCATGGCAATTTCTTTTCCTCGAGGAGCCGAAGTTTACCTGGATAATGAGTATCAGGGAATATCTCCCAAGCGGATTGAAGATATTCAAACCGGCCAACACCTGCTTGAATTTGTCATGCCCGGTTATGAAATATGGAGTAAAACCATTACCGTCTCCAGAAATCGCACTACCCAGGAAGAAGCCAATCTTGACCCCGTGGAATCTTACGGAGAAATTTCCATAATCTGTGACCAGCCTAATGCCCTCGTCTTTGTTGATGGAATAGAATACGGTAAAACCCCACCAAAAGGCACCTTTATTATCCGTGATATTAAAGAGGGATATCATGAATTGACTGTTATGAAACCCGGTAGTCAAGGGTACCGAACCTGGACTCAAACAGTAAAAGTATTGGGTGGAGAAACCTTACCTATTTATGTTTCTCTTTCTAAATATTAATAGACCATGTATCCTTATCGAGATGATGAGTTTCTATCCAGATTGTCTTCTGTCCCGGAGTTCGGGAAATTGCTCGCACCCATATCCTTAAGGAAGGCACAAAGTTTAAAATGAAAGGAGGTATCAAAAATGAAAAAGGGAATAATTATACTCGTCTTAGTTATGGTTTCTAGTCTATTTATCACCAGTTTTGTCCAGGCACAATTAACCGATGAGGAAATCAAAATAGATAAATGTATGGCTGTATTGGTGGAAATGGCTTCACGTAAAGATCAAGCTGGTGCATTTAGCCAGCTCTTAGGCAGGGCAGAAGGAATCGTCATCTACCCCAGATTAGTAAACGTGGGATTGGGTTGGGGTGCCATGTTTGGTGATGGAATAGTTCTTCGAAAGGATAGACTCACCCAGGAGTGGTATGGCCCGGCATTTATAGAGCTTAAAACAGCTTCGGTTGGTCTGCAGATTGGTATTCAGGAAGTGTCCTTGGTATTAGTGGTTATGGATGATAAAGGTCTGGCGGTCTTTAAGAGTACTGATTTTGAAATCGGAGCTGATATCAGCATCGCCCCGGGACCATTAGGTGATTCCTTGCAAGCTGCTGTTGATTTGAACGATTCCATCTATGCTTACTCTTATAGCAAGGGTCTCTATGCCGGTTTTACCCTTACCGGTTCAATGATTCATGCCGATGTAAGAGTAAACAAGAAATTTTACGGAGAAAGCATTACCTGTGAAGACATTTTAAATCATAAAAAAGTGAACAACGAAATTGCTTTAAAACTAGTGCAGTTGATCGAGCAGATTAGTCAATAGGTGACAAACAAGCATTGATTTTGATTTTGTGGTCAGCCTGTTAATATTTGATACAATTTTATTTAAAGTTTGAACTAATGTGACAAGAAGAAGGTTATATTGGCTCAATGTTGGAGACCTTTGTAGTCAGCAAGAGGTCATCTATCAAATTAATAAAAGAAAGGAGAAGTGAAATGAAAACAAACACACTGTTAGCCATCATCCTCATTATTGTGGGGATCGTGGCCTTTGCCTATCAAGGCATAACCTACACTTCCAGAGAGAAAGTCGTCAACCTTGGTCCAATTCAGGTAACTGCTGAGAAGACAAGAACGTTTCCGTTGCCACCGATCGTGGGTGGTATTGCGCTCGTAGGCGGTATATTATTGCTGTTAATAGGAGGTAAAAAGGCCTGATTACAGGCAAAGCGGTTCAATTTTAAGTGGTCAGGAATGAGTAATTCGTTTTAATGAGACTATTGCTTCCATTTATTCTAAGTTTATTTTAGAATAGAATAGTATATTGTACTGAAACTTTTTCTTGTCCTGTACCGTATTAGATAATAAAGGTGTAGTGGTCATCGATGGCAAGACCTATGTCAGTGAAGGAAATCACACTATTATCGTTACCTTGCCCACTGCAGTAGCTGGTTGGGCAGATGCTTATATATCAAGCTGCTATAGTGATTATTCCAAACCTAACGGTGGAAATGTAGTCCTCTTCCCCGATGCTGAGAAGAAAGTCTGGACTGTGGTTATTTTGGTGGATGTATGGAATATTTAGTTGATGAAAAACAAGATTTTCAATTATGTAATCCCTGCTGTGCCTCTTATGTCGAGATATATGCTGGTGAATGTGAAGATGAAGCCTGCATCTGGTTCCCATAATCGTCGATGGCTGTCCTCCCTATGCCGAAATTCAGGTTACGGTAGATGAATGTATCTGTGAAGGTTGTGAATTAAACTTTGCCAGTACTACCACTAATCCGGAATGTGCCGAAAGTGAAGAGTACTGTGGTGATGATTGCTCTGGGTTAGCCAGTTAGGCGATCAATCTCTACGAAGGCAATCCTTTTGACGAATGCTGTGATCCTTCTATCTGTGAAGAACCTATTGACAGTGATTCCGGAGTCTATCCGTTTGATTTCACTACCGAATGTTTAGATGCCGGTACCTATTATGCCGTGATCAGCTTAGTGGATAAAGTAGGATTAGAGCAAAATTACTATGCGAAGATTATAGTCACCGGTAGAGTAGATACTGATTGCAGTATTGTAGTTCATGAATGCTTCCCATGGGAGGCTCCTCAATGCATAGAATGCTATGATTCTACTGATGCTATTGGAACCTGTGATCCATTATGTGGAATGGCTATTATAGTACCCTAATTAAAATATAATTAACTAATTTAAGATCATCCAATACTAAAATTAAAGAAGGGACACCTCGGTGTCTCTTCTTTATTGATTGATATTAGTTTAAATCATTATTTTAATATCTATTTCTTTTCTAATCTTACCTTATATACGGTATATATTAGTAGGAGGATAATTATGAGAAAATATGTTTTTATGGTTATTCTAATAATGGCATGGATAGTGTTTTTATTTTCAACCCTTTCTGCTCCAAATACTGATAAAGTAAATATTGGATTTAATAGCAGTGAAGAGAACCAAGGAAGAGAAGTAATTTCAAGCGTTGAAAAACTTAGATGGGATAAGACCTTTGGTGGAAGTAATGATGATTATCTACGTACTCTTATCCTAACCGATGATGGTGGCTATGCGTTAGCTGGAATAACCTTCTCCTTTGGTGCAGGTGAAGGTGATTTTTGGATAATAAAGCTGGATGAAAAAGGTAATTTAGAATCTACTGCCGAGAAATAATATATGACTAAAACTAAGTAAATTCGAAAAGAGTTTTCGAATATCGGAGTTTTTCATTTAGTATAACTTTTTCTTGAAATAATATTTTATAGTATTTGTTTTTATAAAAAAATATTTTTGAAAAATTATATTATATCTAAAAACTACTCTATCAAATTTAACTTGACTCCAATATAGATTTAGTTATATTATTTAGATTATCGAAAATATTAATATTATCATTTAAACAAAAGTTGCGAAAATCGTCTAATATGCTCCAGCAAAATTTTAATTTTAAAGCCTTTTGGCAATCAAGCTGAAGGGCTTTTTTTTTTAATAAATTATTTATAGGGGAAAAAGAAGGATTTTTAAGATGAATGTAGTATATTAAAAATAGAACAATGAAGATCCTTCAATGTTGAAAATGTATTGGACGCAAACACAAAGTAGACGTTGCAAAAATCTTATGCTATAATTAATAACAATATTTTGCAATTAACTTGATTTTGTGGATGGGATTGTCGAATGAATAAAAATAATAGACCTGTTGGAAGGCAAAAGCGTGTCGGTTCGGGAAGCGGCAATGTGCAGAAGCGCGGCAGCGGCCTCAGTGGTAGAACGGGCGGTCCGGTAGGGGACTCCGGTAGTTATTCGGACAGGACCGGAAGCTCGCCAGTAAACCATAGAGGCGGTGGCTATCCTTCTGGCGGCGGAAGCGTCTTTTCCGGCGGTGGCTGTCTGAAATTCATTGGTATACTCATCTTCATCGTGGTCGCTATATATTACATATACAACAATCTTGGAGGCGGACTTGGTGATTTGACCGGCTCCGACGGCACCGGTTCCCCCGATTTCCAGTCCGGAACGCCGACAAGTACTACTTCCTACACTGACAAAGGCGCATATCCGGTCGTCACTTCTGTCTCAGAACTTGCGCGCGATAAGCGCACTATTTTGAAGGGCAATAGCGACGATACGGCGACGATAATGGTGTACATGTGTGGGACCGACCTTGAGTCACAGGGAGGCATGGCCACCTCTGACCTGCAGGAGATGCTTTATGCCGAGATTTCTGACAACGTAAACATTATCGTTGAGACTGGCGGCGCAGCTAAGTGGCAAAACAACGTCATAAGCAACAGAACAAATCAGCGCTACCACGTGACGAACGAAGGTCTTGAACTACTTAAAACGGATCTTGGGAAAAGGTCAATGGTCAACCCTGCCACGCTTTCAGACTTCATCAAGTACTGCAAGGCCAACTACCCGGCTGACCGCTATGTGCTCATCATGTGGGATCACGGCGGCGGCTCTCTGAGCGGCTACGGCTATGACCAGTACTATCCGAATGAAGGCATGACGCTTGATGAGATCGGTACAGCCATTAAAAACGGCGGCTGCACTTTCGACCTGATAGGATTTGATGCCTGCCTGATGGCCACGCTTGAAACGGCCATAGTCCTGGAGCCCTACGCCGATTATATGATTGCTTCGGAGGAAGTTGAGCCGGGCATCGGCTGGTATTACACCGGCTGGATAACCGCTCTTTCCAAAAACACGTCCATACCGACGATTGACCTGGGAAAAAAGCTGATCGACGATTATGTAAAAGATGTCAAAGCAAAAACTCCGCATAGCCAAGCTACTCTTTCGCTTCTTGATTTAGCAGAGCTCAAGGGCACAGTGCCCTCAGCGTTAGCGGCATTTGCATCTTCAACAAGTAAGCTTATAGAAAATGATGACTATCAGATCGTTTCCGATGCGCGTGCTGGCACTAAAGAATTTGCGACTTCCTCCAGGATAAACCAGATAGACCTGGTACACTTTGCTGAAAACCTAGGTAGTGCAGAGGCAAAATCCTTTGCAGAAGTACTGCGTGGATGCATAAAGTACAACCGCACATCAAAAAACATAACAAATGCAAATGGCGTGTCAATATTCTTCCCATACGGCAGACTTTCAAAGCTAAGTTCGATGCTCGAGACATATGAAGAGATAGATATAGGCGACGAGTACCGCGAATGCATAAGAAGTTTTGCGAGCGTAACAGCCGGCGGACAAATCGTATCGAGTGGTAGTGAAAACATGCTTGAAACGTTGCTTGGCGGTCTTTCCGGCACTCAGACAGCGCCTACAACCGAATTTTCAAGAGCCAATGCAGTGGGATTACTGCTAAACGAATTTTTGTCAGGCGGTGATTACAGCAGCATCACAGGTTTGGTTGGAGACGCACTCGGATGGCTTGATGTCGATCTCATGAAGTCCTCCCTTGAATACTACGAAGACAACCGATTTGACGCATCAGCCCTTACAATAACAGAAAAGAATGGTCAGCGTGTTCTTGCACTTTCCGACGAGCAGTGGGATCTTATTCAATATATGGAGCTGAATGTTTTCGTAGATGACGGTGAGGGCTTTGTAGACCTGGGCCTTGACAACGTTTACGAATACAACAACGACGGTGACCTTATCATGGAATACGACGGGACTTGGCTCGCTCTAAACGGCCATATTGTCAGCTACTACATGATGACCGACGACCGCTATGGCGATACCTATTCCATAAAGGGGCGCGTACCGGCATTGTTAAATGATCAGCTTGTTGATATTATTGTCGTGTTTGATGACCAGACACCTTACGGTGTGATACTTGGCGCGCAGATAAAATACGATACAGAGGCGGAGACTGAAACCGTGGCCAAGGGTCTTTTGAATATCGTAGCCGGAGACAAGATTGATTTCCTCTGCGACTACTACACTTACGAAGGCGAGTATAATGATACTTATTTCATCGGCGAGCAGTATACTGCAACCGGCGAATGGGAAATAGAAAACCTGTACATCGGCAATAACAATTACCAGATGACCTACCGCATAACCGACATTTACAACAACAAGTATTGGACGCCGTCTATCACCGATTGATGCACATTATAAAATCGAATTGGGACTAGCATAATATGGCTTTATTTTATATGAAACCATTTACAAATTTCTCAACTTATTATTTAGCCTGTATGCTTCCAGGTTGAGTTTAGTTTTAACCTTTAATTGATGGTAAACCTTTATATAATATATCATCTATTGTTTATGAAGACAAGGATAGAGTAAGGAATAAAGTGTAGCAGGGGGTGGTTCTTTGTAACATAAAGAGAACATACATATAAATCTAAATTTTTAAGATAAATGTTTTCTTGAAAGGTCTGCCTATTAACCAATCCGGGGAGCCAAGACATTCCAAGCCCTTTGGCATTCGCTGAAGGGCTTTTTTCTTTTTTTCTTTATTTTTTATTTAAAAAGAAGGATTTTAAGGATATCTATCGTATTATATTAATAAAATGAGAAGAATCTTATCATTGGATGATTAAATAGTAGAAAGAATACATTACATTGTCTTTGGCATAATTATTTCGATACCATACAAAAAATAATTATTCCAAAATCTTATTAATGTGCTTATTTAAGCCTTTAGTATATAATATTAAAAGGTCTTTTTAAAAAAGGAAAGATTATAAAGATTTTATAAAAAATTTATAATTTATATTTTTTCAAACAATTAATTTGTGTATAAGATTACTCTGAATTATAAGTTAGTACAATCTCCTTATTCTTAATTCAGTATAATAAATGTATTTTAGAAAATAGTTTTACTGAATAAATAAAAATATTAATAGAATAGAAAGGA
>Ga0172366_10004628_pt1 | contig 10850 bp, 12 predicted proteins | sample LakKivSesite69cm_FD_114533 | JGI IMG/M metagenome (GOLD analysis project Ga0172366, IMG submission 114533) | Sediment microbial communities from Lake Kivu, Rwanda - Sediment site 69cm | ecosystem: Environmental > Aquatic > Freshwater > Lake > Sediment | place: Rwanda: Western Province, Lake...
ACCTTCAGCGTGATAAAATGAAAGAGAATAAAATATCAAAGAAAATAAAGGCACAGCACATACCGTTTATAATAGCGGGTATGATAGCATTAGTAGGACTGATATTTTATAACAACATAGCCATAATGGGAAATCTTATTCTTCTGGCAGCTGTCATAGGGATTGTGCCTTATGCCTTGATATCTTACCTAGAAATGAAGAAGATAAAAGATATAGAGGATAGACTACCCGTATTTTTATTAGACCTTTCTGAAGCACAAAAAATAGGAATGACCCTACCAGAAGCTATAAAACAGATTTCTAGAACTGATTACGGTAAGCTGTCGCTTGAGATTAAAAAAATTAACGACCAGATTTCCTGGGGCATACCATCACAAACTGCTATGGAAAACTTTGCAGAAAGAACGAAAAAATCAAAGTTAATAGGAAGAGTTGTAAGGATTATAAACGAAACATCTAAATCTGGCGGCGATATTGCAAAAACTATGGAATCAACAGCTTCAGATCTAACGATGATAAAAGAAGCGGAAAAGGAGAGAAAGGCAGTAACAGCAGAGCACATGATGGTTATGTACGCGATTTATTTCATATTCATCGGCATTGTCATAGGACTTTCTCAAACCTTGGTACCGATGCTAAAATTGAACATTCAAGCAGGTGCAGTAGGAGGCATAATGTCTTTTCAAGATCCTTGTACGGAATGTTTAACAAGTCAAAATATATTTTGTGTAAATTGCTCTATTTTTTCTATTATGTGCGAAATGTTTGCATTAGGAACTGGAGGAGGTTGCTATTACAATGCATTGTTTATGTTGATGGCAATAATACAAGGCATACTCACAGGATTAGTTGCCGGACAAATAGGTGAAGGCTCTATACTGGCTGGTGTTAAACACAGCGTTATAATGACCTCCGCTGGATTTGGCGCACTTTTAATTGTACAAAAGTTTTTTGTGGTATGATGTTAGGGCAGATAAGAATTGAATTTATTTTTAGCGTGATAGTGTTTACTGTAATAATTTTCTATATAATAACTCAAACAAACACTTTATTCTCCTCTTTATTGGTTGACTCGAAGTCAGATGCACTAAAAGCTAAAGCTTCAAATGTCATTCAAATCCTAGTAGAAGATAAAGGCGATCCACCCGACTGGGATACTATAGCTCAAACCAATCCTAATGGAGTTAAGAGGGTCGGACTTGCTTACAGCCCTTATAATCTTTCAAAGGCTAAAATCATGAACTTAAGCTATAACTGCAGCGGTTCTGATCCATACAAAAATATTTTATGGAATTTTAACCTAAGTGCATATAAAATAAGAATCTTTAACTCAACTCATCAGATACTATCTTGCGGACTTCAAACTTCAGAACCTGGGGCTGTTATGGAAACTAGATACATTTTCATAGATGGGGGATATGGAAAATTAATTTTAGAAATGTGGTAGAATGAAAGGTTTTATTTACTTGATCGAAATAGCAATTGCTGCAATAATTATGACCATAGCATTAAGCGTCTTCTTCTCCATAAGAATAAAACAGGATTGGGAAAGAGCTGAAATAGTATCCATCGGAGAAGATATTTTAAAGTCTATTAAGAATAACAAAAATTCTTTTTTAAACATATTAAATGAAAACTTTACGGATATAGAATTAAACAGACCTCAGAATATAATGTATGGCTTGGAGATTGTAGGATCTCCAAAATCAAATATCTTTGTTGGTTGCACCTCAAGATGCGATTATCTAAATGATTTATTAAATCCTTCAGATAGCTATGGCACTGTTTTTGTTAATGGAAGATGGATAAACTTTACTGTAGATACATTTGACATTAAATATGGTATTCCACCGTACGATGTTGTGGTTTTAGTCAACTATACGAAATACTCTAATGACACGATAAACTCTTTCATAGACGATTACCTAAAGGGTGGTGGTGCAGTTATAGGAGTAAATGCAACAGGAAGCAGCACAGACATTAACTTCAATAATACCTTTAATTTAACAGGAGGTTCAGCACCTTTCTCAAACACTCTTAATTTTACATTTTACAATTCTACTGAGGATGAAATAGCAAAATATTTTTTTGGGATAGGAGTTGAAGCTTATTCTAATTGGACGATATGGGAAAGTAATTGGACAATCGACTATTGGGGTACGGATAAAATTAATATAACAAACTCTTTAGTTCCTACTGACATCAGGATAAGCCTTAAAGAAGGAGATGTATTTAATATTCAGGGTCCTGATTCAAATTTTTATTATTTCAAAGTTAAAAAAATGTGGTATCCCCAAAGGGTCGAGTTCCAGATTTTGAATAAAACTTTTGTTTTTAGGGATTTTTCAGAAAGGAATGCTAAAGGCAAAAACATTGTAAGCTATGGGAATTATGCTGGTGTAGTAAGTAACAACTCTGCTGTATGGATTTCTTATTTCCCTTACAGCAGCGAGTACGTATCATTATTAAAGGCTGCGATACTATCTAGAGCAGATGAATGGACCGCCAAATATGCCGTAACTCCCAGAGAAAAAACAACTTTATCATCTTTCATGTCATTGTGCTGTGATATGCCTGAAAATGCAGAAATATATCTAACCTTATGGTATCAAGTATGAAATTCTGTTTTGTTTGCGGTAAGAAAACTGAAAAATTAATAGAAGGCTACTGTGAAGATTGCTATAATGAGAAGTTTAATCTTGTAAAAATTCCAAAAGATTTGAAAATAATCATGTGCAGCAAATGTAAGAAGATAAAACAAGGAATTAATTGGAAGAATATGGAGATTGAAGACTTCATAAAAAACAACATTAAAACCTTGGGGAAAGATGTTAAAATAGAAGTAAAGGGAAATAAAATTTTTGTGACCGGGAAATTAGAGAAATCTAAAAAATCTAAAGAAGAGATTCATGAAATAGATATCAAACCTATCAAGACCTTATGTTTAAGATGCTCTCAACAATTAGGAGGTTATTACGAAACTATAATACAACTAAGAGGAAATGTTACCAACAGCATATTAAACTTGATAGATGAAAAAATAAACGAGAAATCTTTCTACAGGGTTGAAGCTGTTAAAGGTGGTTTTAACCTGTATGTTGGAAACAAGAATGTAGCTAACGATGTAACAGAATTAATAAAGAAGAAATATAAGTTTAAAATCAGAAAAAGCTATAAACTCTTTACAAAGAAAGAAGGTAAGGATGTTTATAGAACCATGATTTCAATATACTGTGATTAAATGGAAGAAGAAGGCCAAGAATTCATAAGAGTAAGGATACCAGAAAAAGGAGAAATCCTAGGCGTTGTAAAGGCTAACCTAGGAGGAAGCAGATTTGAAGTAAAATGCATAGACGGCTTTACACGAATATGTAGAATCCCTGGAAAATTCAAGAAAAAAGTGTGGGTAAAGGTTGGAGGCTTGGTATTGATAACGCCTTGGGAAGTTCAATCCAACGAAAGAGGAGATATAATCTGGACTTATAGTAAAGCACAAGATATCTGGCTTGAAAGAAAAGGTTTTCTTAAAGGTCTTGAAGAATCTTAAAATTTAGCTTGATATAAAAAACCATAAACTTTAGAATGCTTACTACCTCTAATTATCATTTGAATGGCTTCTCTCGCTATGTTCGTTTGTTCATAGTTGCCTATAAAGGAGACTGTTTTGCCATATACAGATAAAGAGCATCCACTAAAATTTTCAATCATCTTCCAGGTTTTCCCGTTTGTCCCTATCAACCTTGACTTTATTATCTTAATCCTGTTATCATTAAACTGATTCAACTCTATTGTCTCTAGATTTTCATCTTCATTTAAAAGTCTAAAAGCATTCTCTGGTGAAAAGCCTCTTCCTATCGCTTTTACAATAGTCTTAGCCTGAAAAAGCTCTAAGCCTTCACCCTCGATTGACACGCAATTCTCTTCAAACGATAGTTTGACGTTTAAAGATTTTTTCAACTTGCTGATAAATTTTCCATCTTTAATTATTTTAACTCTCTCATGAGGCACTAATACTGCTTCTAAAATCATTATCACCTAAAGATAAGTTATAAAGAAGATAATTAATTTATATAATTTAAATTTACTATTTTAACATACTTAACTTTAAAAGGGACGAGTATTAATTGTTTAAATCAAGTGATTGAATGAATAAGAACGCAGAGGATTATGCAAGAGAAATGAAAGAAATAAGTCCTGCTGAATTTTTTGAGAAGAACAGACATTTCTTAGGTTATGAAAACCCAGTAAAGTCCTTACTGACGGTCGTTAAGGAAGCTGTCGACAATTCGCTAGAATTCACATGCGATGCGGGGATTCTGCCAGACATATCTATAAGCGTTAAACAGATTGACGAAGAAGATAAATATAAAATTGCTATAAAGGATAACGGTCCTGGAGTACTAGCAGAGCAAGTGCCTAGAGCATTTGGAAAAGTTCTTTATGGATCTAGATTCCATAAACTCAAACAATCAAGAAGCTTGTTTGGTATAGGAATAAAGGGCGTTACTTTATACAGCCAGCTGACCACTGGCAAGCCTATTAAAGTAACAACAGGTATTGGCAAAGGTCCTATTCATGAATTCGAATTAATGATTGATGTTTCTAAAAATGAGCCGCATGTAATTTCTCATAATGAATTAAAGAACCCAGACAAGTGGCATGGTACTAAATTAGAATTTTTTGTAGTTGGTAAGTATATTGATAAGGGTAAGTCAACCATACCAGAATTCTTGAAGCAGACGGCAATAGCAAATCCTTATGCTAATATAGTTTTTGACGGGCCCACAGGAAAAATTACCTTCCCAGTAGCTGTTAAGGAACTACCTAAACCTCCGAAGGAAATAAAACCTCATCCCTATGGAGTAGAGTTAGGAATATTAAGAAGGTTATCAAGAACAACCAAGGCAAGAAATGTAATTGGTTTCTTGAGAAATGATTTCTCAAGGGTAGGAAAATCTTCAGCAGAGGAGATATTAAAGATTGCAAAAATTGACAAGAATCATCATCCCATGGAATTAACTCATGAAGAATTAGAAAGACTACATAAGGCAATGCAGACTGTAAAACTAATTGCTCCACCGACCGATTGCTTATCACCTTTAGGAGAAGAGCTAATTACTAAAGGACTGCAGAAAGAGATTGAAGCAGATTATTTTGCTGCGGTGTCGAGACCTCCAGCTGTTTATAACGGCACACCATTCTTGGTAGAAGTAGGCTTGGCATACGGCGGCAAGCTTGATCCAAATAGTGAAGCACAACTACTAAGGTTTGCAAACAAAGTTCCTCTAACTTATCACCAAAGCGACTGTGCCATAACAAAGGCGGTTGAGGAAACCGACTGGAGAAGATATGGACTGCAACAATCAAACGAGTCTATGCCAAATGGACCTTTAATTATACTGGTAGACTTTGTTTCAGTTTGGGTTCCGTTCACGACAGAAGGAAAACAAGCTGTAGCTTCTTATCCTGACATAATAAAGGAAATAAAGCTTGCTTTACAAGATGCAGGAAGAAAAATGAAAATATTCATCTCTAAAAGAAGAAGAAGCCAGGAATTCCAAATTAGACAGAATCTTTTTGAAAGATACATACCAGAGGTTGCCATAGCCTTATCAAAACTATCTGACGTTCCTAAAGAAAAAATAAAAACCGAATTAGAGAGTTTATTAAAGAAAGGAGTTAAAGAGGGTACTGAGGAAACAAAGATTGAAGAGAGTGAGGAGAATGGAGAAGAAAGTAGCTGATAAAGAGCTGAAAGAATTGGGGAAAAAGCTTGTAAAGGATATTAAAAGGGGTAAAAATCCTTCTATGGATGTTCCGATAAGAACTCTGTCCAATGTGATTTATAGTGACAAATCTAAAATGATAACCCTTGGAAACAAGATAGCCAAAAGATATTTCTTTAATGTCGCTCATGTTAGAAAATTTACCCAAACAACAGAGGTAGCCGCACTAGCAAGAGATTTGCTAGAAGCTCAAAAGCACATGAGCCTAAGAGAAGTTTTTTACGCAATGAGGAGGACCTTACCTAATTCTAACATAGATATAGTAAACGAGCAAGTCGAGTCTAACAAAGCAGTTGAAGATTTAGAACTTATAACTGACTTGCTAAGAGAACAACTTCATATAAATGCAAACAAACTTGGGGCTGCTGCAGGAAGAGTTGTGATAAAAGATAAAGGTGACTTGATAGACTGGTCAAAACTAGGAAGCGGTGGTTGGAGCATACCATCTTCCGTCGAGGAACTAGAATTCAAAAAGGTTGATGCAAAGTTCGTATTGTACATGGAAAAGGCAGCCATATGGGAAAGATTGCACGAAGATAAACTTTGGGATAAAATGAAATGTGCCATAATAGCTTCTCAGGGACAGGCTACAAGAGGTATAAGAAGACTTTTACAGAGAATGAACACAGAATTGGGGTTGCCTGTTTACGTTCTTACAGATTTCGATCCTTATGGAATTTACATATATTCAGTTTTAAAGACGGGCTCAATATCCCTTGCACACATATCAGCAAGATTGGCAATTCCTGAAGCAAAATTCTTAGGATTAACTGCAGATGATATAATAAAATATGATTTAAAGAGACAAATTATAAAATTCAAGGACGTTGATTTGAAAAGATTAAAGGAAATTTCAAAATATGACTGGTTTAAGAATAAGAAAGATTGGCAAAGACAATTTAAATTAATGGAAGAACTTAAAGGAAAAGTTGAGTTAGATGCACTCGTAACAAAGGGAATAACATTCATTTCTGATAAATACATACCCGAAAAAATGAAGAACAAAGAATGGCTAGACTGATTTATGAAACTTAATTCTAAAAATAGAAAAGTATTTAACTTTACGAAGCGAAAGATTGGAAGGCTTTTTCTCTCCTTCAGATGGAGAAGCATGGTATTAAATTTTGAAGATTTAGTAAGAAAGTTAAATGAATTTACTCTTAATAGGACAAGTGTTATCAGAGAACACGAGTTTTATCCTTATACTTATGAAGGCAGAGAGCATGTAATAACAACCAGACCTTACTACATACCTTCTGATGGATTGAGATACTTAAATGAAAATGGCTCATGCGTTGGCATGAACTTAGAGAACGGAACGATTGAATTCAAATATGGTGAGAACAAGTCCAAATCGCACTTCAGCCGCTTGGAAGGCATATTTGAAGGCATTATTGATGGAAGAGAAGTATTAGGAGTAGTGGTAGGTGAAAACGTAAGTTCTGATATTAAAAATCCACCCAAAAAAGAGGCTATCTTAAATGTTGAAGATAAAATAAGAGTTTTAAATGAGAAAGGTTTAGTGAAAGATTTTAGTTACGTAGTCTCCCTACGTTAGGAAAATAAAATTTTTATAATGAATTTATTTTCTATAACATAAAAATTTTTATAAATTAATTCGCAAAATTATTTTTATTACGAACAGACAAAATTTGTTCGTTTAGTTATGAAATGAGGTGACAAAAAGTGGGAAGAAGAAAAAAACCGAGATAGGGAAATCTTAATTTTAGACCTGAGAGATTTCGATGAAGGTCTTCTTTTTCTATTGCTTCAAATTTAAACTTTAAATACAATAGTTCTTTATCAATTTGTATGGGACGATAGCTCAGACCGGGAGAGCGCACGGCTGAAGACCGTGGTGTCGCGTGTTCAAAGCAGTGACAGTTTAGGCTGTTATTGTGATATTCACGCTCGTCCCATTTCATTTTTAATCATATTTTAGAACCATTTTTTGAATTTCTTTGGATAATAATAGAAATAATTTTGTATCATTATAAGTAACGGTAAAAGTTCCATGAGATAAAATATTAGTAGAAGTTTTATGTACCTTACTTTTTTTAATTATTGGTTTCTGAAACTGTTTTCTTCGGATACCAGATATCATAGACCAAAATGATTCTGCTTTTTCAACTTCATTCTTATCATGCACTTGAATTCTTCCTCTAAGTCGACTTTCATCAATCTTAAATCTTCTTAGAAAGGTAAGAAATATCTTGATAATTTCTGGATTAGAATTAACAACTTATTCTTTTTCCTCCCTTTCCTTTTTGTGAGTGGTTACCCTCAGTCCAAAATATAGTCAAACCTATCTGATGCATCTTAGAGCTCATAGCATTAAATATTCGTTTATATCCATAATTGTCATTACCACTCAAGATAGTGGTAATAAAGATACTCGTCCCACCTATTTTTTAACTTTAAAAACGTAATTTTTATTATGTTTCTTCGTATAGTCCCAGTAGGCGAATTTTCTGAAAGCATTTTAAACCTAGTTAAGGATGAACTGGAAAATCTTAACATAAAAAGCAGGGTATTGCAGAAAATTGAGATGCCTAAAGAAGCTTACAACCAATGGAGAAAGCAGTATAACGCAGAAATAATCATGAGCTCACTGTCGAACATATCAGAAGTTAAATTTATAGACAGAAGCATTCCAACCTTACTTTTAACAGAATATGACTTGTATTATAGTGGTTTGAATTTTATTTTTGGATTAGAGGATCCAACAAAAAGCTGTGCTATAGTTTCTCTAGCAAGGTTGAAACCTGAATTCTATGACGAGAGACCAGCTAGAGGATTACTAGAAGAGAGAACGATAAAGGAAGTTATACACGAGTTAGGGCATTATGTCGGGTTGGATCATTGCTACAATAGCAAATGTGTTATGAGTTTTTCTCCATCTGTCTTTGATGTTGATAAAAAAGATAAAGAGTTTTGTGAGGACTGTAAAGTTAGATTAATGACGAAAGGAATAAATCTGGGATGAAATATTATTTAAATTTATATTAGGGTATAATCAATAGTGGTTATATGGAAGAAAAAGTTTGCAAAGCTGAACTCTCTGAAGAAAAAGTATTAGTTTGGGATAAGGCAGGAGCCAATCAGATTTTTGATAGCGGATGGTATGGAGAATTTTCAGAAGATAGGTTAGAACTGGCGTTGGTTGAGGCCATGCTTCTTTTAGAGAGAGGTAAAATTGAAATTAGAAATAAGAAAAAGAAATTGTCAAAAAAAGATTTTTATGAGCATTGCTTGAAGATTGACCCAAGATTCCATGTAAGATATGTTGTTTACAAAGACTTGAGGGATAGAGGCTTGCCAGTGAGAACCGGGTTCAAGTTTGGATGCGACTTTCGGGTTTATGAAAGAGGTATCACCCCGGTAAAGAAAGGACCTAAGGCACCGCATGAACATACGAAGTGGATAGTTTTTGCCGTGGCAGAAGACTTTGCATGCTCGTTCCAAGAGCTATCAAGAGCTGTAAGGCTTGCCCACAACATAAGAGCAAATATGCTTTGGGCAGTAGTGGATAACGAGAATGACGTAACTTACTATAGTATTACCTATTTATCGTTGTAAAAGGTGCTTTTTTGTTTGTAAAAGACGTGATGTCAAGAGATTTAGTGTACGTATCTCCTGATGACACCGTGTCGAAAGTTATTTCTTTGATAGAAGAATACTGCTTTCGTGAAATAATAGTCTTAGAGAATAAAAAATTGAAAGGTATCGTCTATTCCAAGGAGATTGCAAGAAGAGGCATTACAGACCCCACTAAAACTAAGGTAAGTAATCTTACAACATCATCCCCACCAGTCTTATCCCCCGAACAAGATGTTAACGATGCAGCTAATTTAATTTTCAAGACTGGACTAAGAGCCTTACCTGTAGTTGAAAGCGGTAAAGTTATTGGAATAGTTTCTTTACATGATATAGTAGACGTTGCATCAAAAACAAAAGAGTTTAGACAGACTACAGCAGAGGCGATAATGTCTTCTCCAGAGATAATAAAAGAAGATACAGACATAGGAACGGCAAGAATGCTCATGAGAGAAAAAAATATATCTAGAATACCTATAATAGATAAAAATGAAAAATTGCTTGCTGTTGTAACTATATTTGATTTATTAAAAGCAGTAAAGCCAAGAGAAAGATTGAATTTCTACTCCATGACTACAGAAAAGGAAACTACAATGGGAATACCAATATCTACCGTAATGACCAAGATGCCTACAAAAGTTGAAAGAAACACATCGCTAAGTGAAGTAGTTGGCTTAATGAGGAAGGATGAAACAGATGGAGTAATTGTAGTTAGTAATGACTTCCCTGTCGGGGTAATCACCGAAAAGGATTTGTTAGAAGTTTATGTTTCTAGCTTAAGCAAAAAAGGTGTTTATTATCAAATAAGCGGATTAGGAGACGAAGATGATTTTATTGTCTCTACAGTCGATAGAATGATTAAAGACACTATACAAAAAATGTCAAAATTATTAAATCCTCAGTTCTTCTTTTTGCATGTTAAGAGATATGATAAGACTGGAAAAATAAAATATTCGATTAGGATTAGATTTAGAACGGATAAAGGGATATTTATTAGCAAATCTTATGCTTGGGACTTGAGAGATGCTGTAAACGAAGCTTTAGATAAACTAGAAAGGATAATAATGAAGGATATAGAAGTTAAAAGGGATAGAATTTTGGAAAGGTCAAGATTTAAAAAGATGAGTATGTAAAATTTATTAATTGGTGGTTTAAATCCAAACTTATTGTGACAAATGTAAAAAATCTGTCAAGGAAGTTGGAAGGTTAACTAATGTTAAATGGAAAGGAATTAATCAAAAATTATGCAAGTTTTGTAGGAGAAAATTAAAAATTTCGATAAGATGACATGTATTTATCTTCCCATTCTTTAAATTCCTCGTCATCTATCTCTTCTTTCGGTCTTTTAACTATAACTTCTCCATAGTCCTTTCTTAAAATTATACCGTAAACCAACCCAAATATCAAACCGAACAAATGAGCTCCGTGAGCAATCAAGTCTGTTGTAGAGAACAGCCCTAACAAGTC
>Ga0172366_10004633_pt1 | contig 10846 bp, 11 predicted proteins | sample LakKivSesite69cm_FD_114533 | JGI IMG/M metagenome (GOLD analysis project Ga0172366, IMG submission 114533) | Sediment microbial communities from Lake Kivu, Rwanda - Sediment site 69cm | ecosystem: Environmental > Aquatic > Freshwater > Lake > Sediment | place: Rwanda: Western Province, Lake...
AGGTCTCGTAGAAGGGCTTGTCGCGCAGGACCTCCTCGACGACCTCGTCCACGGTCTTGACTTGGCCGACCAACACCAGCGCCTCAGCATAGCAGGTCTCAGCGCAGGTACCACAGGCGGCGCATAGCTCACGGCGGAACTCGCGATGTCCGTTCACCTGCACATGGGCGTGATTGGGGCAGCGCTCAAAACACTTGCCGCAGCCGATGCAGCGGTTGGGGAAGATCTGCAACTGAGCCTTTGGCTCCAAGGTCTCCGGGTTATGGCACCAGAAGCAGCGCAGGTTGCATCCTTTCAGGAACACCGTGGTGCGAATGCCCGGCCCATCATGGATGGAAAAACGCTGAATATTAGTCACTACGCCTTTCAGATCACTCATGCGCTCCCCTGCCGCAAACGGTTTTCAGCCGCCAGAACCACGTCTCATGCCCCATTACAAAACGAACGGCCAGCCCATTGCCAGAGCTAGCCCGGTGAGATATAATGCTCATGTCTGCCACGCACAGGTACCGCATAGGGGAGTCGAACCCCTGATCTCCTCCTTGAGAGGGAGGTGTCCTAGACCACTAGACGAATGCGGCAGGTCGTCGAGAGCTATTCTAGCCGAAACTGTTGCCTTGTCAAACGGTCAGCACCCCTACTAAAGGGCAGTGGGGTCGAACTTACCAAAAGCGCTTGTGGCGCAATGGTGCTCATGACCACAGTTGTCCGGAGCTACTAAGCAAGGAGAGATTCCCAGATGTGCGGCATCGTCGCTTATGTCGGCCCGCGTAACGCCTCGGAGATCATTCTGGAGGGCCTGCGTCGCCTGGAATATCGCGGGTATGACTCGGCCGGAGTGGCGGTGGCCGGCCCACGGGGCATCGAGCGTCGCCGCAGCGTGGGCAAGCTGGCCAACTTGGCCGCCATCCTCGTCGAGCACCCCCTTCATGGCTGCGCGGGCATGGGGCACACCCGCTGGGCCACCCACGGCGGCGTCACCGAGGACAACGCCCACCCTCACACTGGCGGCGATGGCACCATTGTGGTCGTCCAGAATGGCATCGTGGAGAACTATCTGGAGCTGAAGCAGCGTCTTCAGGCCGAGGGGGTCACCTTCGCCTCGCAGACCGATACCGAGGTCATCGCCCACCTGATCGCCCACTACTATCGCCACGGCGAGGAGCACCTGGCCACAGCGGTACGGCGCGCGCTCCAGGAGCTCAAAGGGGCCAATGCCGTGGTGGTTATGAGCGCCTTGGAGCCGGAGCATCTGGTCGCCGCGCGCCTGGGCAACGCTGGGGGCGTGGTGGTTGGCGTCGGCCAGGGCGAGATGTTCATCGCCTCAGACATGCCCGCGATCCTCGATCACACCCAGCAGATGATCTTCCTCGATGACCACGAGCTGGCCGTGGTCGCCGCAGAGGGAGCCGGCTTCATGACCCTCACTGGTGAGCCGGTGGAGAAAAGGGCGACTAACATTTCCTGGAACCCCGTCGAGGTGGCCAAAGGGGGCTACAAGCATTTCATGCTCAAGGAGATCTATGAGCAGCCCCGCTCGATTACCGACGTCATCCGGGGGCGGGTGGATTTTGACCGCGCCCTGGTGCTCCTGCCAGATCTGGAGGGCCTGAAGCCGGTTTGGCCGCATCTGCGCCGCCTTCATGCCGTGGCCTGCGGCACGGCCTGGCACGCCTGCTTGGTGGCCAAGTTCCTCATCGAGGACCTGGCGCGCCTGCCCGTGGAGGTGGACTATGGCTCCGAGTTCCGCTACCGCGATCCTCTCCTGGAGCCGGGGAGCGTGGTGCTGGTGATCACCCAGTCAGGGGAAACGGTAGACACCCTGGCGGCAATGGAAGAGGCGCGAGAGAAAGGGATGCAGTCCATTGCCTTGGTGAACGTGGTGGGCAGCCAGGCAGCGCGCCTGGCCGATGGGGTGGTTTACCTAAACGCCGGCCCCGAGATCGGCGTGGCCTCCACCAAGGCCTTTACCTCGCAGGTGGTGGCAGCCTACCTTCTAGCCATCTATCTGGCTCAGGCGCGGGGCACACTGACTGAAGAGCGCCGCCGCCAGCTCCTTCAGGACCTGGCCGAGCTGCCCAACCTGGCAGGTCAGGTGCTGGCTCCAGGCAACGACTATGAGCGCATCGCCCGGCGCACTATGCACAGCCAAGATTTTCTCTTTCTGGGACGGGGGATCAACTATCCCATTGCCCTGGAGGGGGCGCTCAAGCTCAAGGAGATCTCTTACATCCACGCCGAGGGCTACCCAGCGGGGGAGATGAAGCATGGCCCCATCGCCCTCATTGACGAGAACCTGCCCGTGGTCACCATCTGCCCGCGCGATAAGGTGCGCACCAAGATGCTCTCCAACATTGAGCAAGTCAAGGCACGCGGCGGGCGAGTCATCGCCCTGGCTAGCCGGGGCGACCTGGAAGTGGCAGAGAAGGCTGACGACGTCATCTGGATTCCCGAGGCCTCGCCCTACCTGACGCCGGTGCTGGCCGTCATCCCCTTGCAGCTCCTGGCCTATCACGTGGCCGTCTTGCGCGGCTGCGATGTGGACCAACCCCGCAATCTGGCCAAGAGCGTGACGGTGGAATGAGAGAGAACGCCAGAGAACGGAATCTGGAGTGGCTAATGGTTGCTTGCCTCCGGTCGCATTGGGGTCAAGTATAGCCAATCAACTAATGATCCGGGCACAAGATGCTAAACTCGTTGGCGCCCCGCCCTGGCCCCCGATCCAGTCGGGGGCGCAGGGCTAACACGCGCAGCAGGCTGAAGCCTGCTGGAAGGCCGTTTGAGCCCGTTTGAACGGGCTTTGCGTCCTTAGCCCGGTCCCCCGATCTAGTCGGGGGGCCGGGCGGGGAGCAGGGCGGGTTTACCAACCTATGCACAGATCAGTAGGTGAGGGACCCGGACATGGACGCCCTTATGAGGTGGGGCATCAGCATCATCCTGGCTCTGCAAGGGGAGCCAAGGTTGGTCGGCGTGATGCAGTTCTTCACTTTCCTCGGCAGCGAGGGGTTCTTTCTGTTTGTGATGCCCGCGATGTACTGGTGTGTGGATGCCACGATGGGTGTGCGCCTGGCCGTCGTGCTGATCGCCTCCAACGGCCTGAATGGCCTTTTCAAGATCGCCTTTCATTTGCCACGCCCCTATTGGGTTGACCTGCGCGTCAAGGCGCTGAGCAGCGAAACCAGCTACGGCATTCCCTCGGGTCATGCCATGAACGCCACAACGATTTGCGGGTTCGTGGCAGCCCAAGTCAGGAAATGGTGGGCGTGGGTGGCAGCAATCGTGCTTATTCTCATGATCTCGCTCTCGCGACTCTATCTCGGCGTGCACTTTCCTACGGATGTGCTGGCGGGATGGATTCTGGGTATAGTGGTGTTGTGGGCATTTCTGGCCCTTGAGCGACGAGCCGTAGCCTGGGCAAAGCGCCTGACAATGTGGCAGCAGATCGGCCTGGCCTTTGTACTCTCGCTCCTCTGCCTAGCGCTATTCATTGGAGTACTGGCGGCTATCGCCTCCTCGCCCGACCCGATCACCTGGGAGCAGAACGCTGCGCTTGCTACTTCGTTGGAGCCAGGCGAATCGGCCATCGCACCGCGCAACCCTGAGGCCGGCGTCACGTTTGCGGGGATGGTCATGGGCCTGGGGCTGGCGCTCGCGTTCCTCGCGTACCGTCCAACGCAGTTTGATGCGAGAGGGCCGCTGGCGAAGCGCGGCTTGCGATTTGTGATCGGCCTGATAGGAGTCGTGATCCTTTGGCTGGGCCTGAAGCTCATAGCGCCGCAAGAGCCATTCATGCTGGCGATGCTTATCAGGTATATTCGTTATACGCTGGTGGTCTTCTGGGCGCTGTATCTAGCGCCGTGGGTGTTTGTAAAGATGGGGCTCTAGTGCTTCGCCTTGCGCTTTTGCCCAATGGGGAAAGTGCCGAAAGGGGCGCATGTTGAAGGAACTGCTCATCAGGACCAGGGCACAGGGCGAATTCGTGGACATCACTCCTCAGATACAGGAGGTCGTGCGCCAGAGCGGCGTGGCCAGCGGATTGTGCTACCTCTTTGTGCCCCATACCACAGCGGGGCTTACGCTCAACGAGAATTGGGATCCTGATGTGCGCGGGGATATCCTACGCACGCTGAACCGCGTCGTCCCCGCCGTGGGCGATTACCGTCATGAGGAGGGCAACTCCCCGGCGCACGTTAAAGCCTCGCTGATGGGCTTTTCGGCCACGATTCCTGTGGAGGTCTCTCGCCTGATACTGGGCACGTGGCAAGGGGTGTACCTGGCCGAGTTCGATGGCCCCCGCCAGCGGCGCGTGCTGGTCAGGGTAGTGGCAGAAGAGTAGGCAAACATTGTCATTTGCATAAATTGTGACATTATGATAGTATGTACTTATGCTAATTCAGCGATTTCTCCAGGCACAATTAAAGAATGCCCTGACACCGGGCAAGGTTCTGGTGCTCTATGGGCCCAGGCAAGTGGGTAAGACCACGTTGGTGAACGAGCTCCTGGCCCATGTCACTGTGCCCCATCGCTATATCAGTGCCGATGAGTTAGTTTACCGCGAAGCCCTTGCCAGCCAGAACAGGCGCACATTGGGCGAATTGCTGGGAGATAATCTCCTACTAGTCATTGATGAGGCCCAACGGGTGCCCAACATTGGCCTCAACCTCAAGATTCTCGTTGACAACTTTCCCCAAGCGACCGTCGTCGCCACCGGCTCGGCTTCCTTCGACCTTGCCAACAAGGTCAGCGAGCCGTTAACGGGCCGGAAGCGCACGCTCGAGCTTTATCCGGTGAGCTATGGCGAGATCGCGCAGACGTGGGGCGAGTTTGAGGCCAGGGTGCAGCTTGAGCGCTGGCTGATCTGGGGTGGCTACCCAGCGGTTGTGACCACCGAGTCCGCCGCCGTGCGCGAGAGCTTACTGGGCGAGTTGGTTGGCTCCTACCTTTACCGTGACATTCTGGAGTTGGACGGGGTGCGCCGTTCGGCCAAGATCGTAGATCTCCTGCGCCTTCTGGCATTTCAAATCGGCCAGGAGGTATCATTGGCGGAGCTGGCCAGTGGGTTGGGACTCAATCACCAGACTGTGGCAAGATACCTCGACCTCCTTGAGAAAGCTTTTGTGATCTTCAGGGTGAGCGGGTTTGCCCGCAACCTGCGCAAGGAGATCACCAAAAACGCGCGCTACTACTTTTACGATAACGGCGTGCGCAACAGCCTGATTCAGAACTTTAACCTTCTGGCCGTGCGCAACGACGTGGGGCAGCTCTGGGAGAACTATCTGATGATCGAGCGGCGCAAGGCTAACCACTATGCGGGGCGAGCTGTGAACACTTACTTCTGGCGAACTTATGATCAGAAAGAGCTTGATTGTGTTGAGGAGCGAGGGGGAGCCCTCTATGGCTATGAGCTCAAATGGCAAGGCCAGGTGCGCAAGGCGACTCTCCGGGAGTTTATCGAGGCCTACCCTGGTGCGCAGGTGAGCACCATCACACGAGAGAGCTTTCGCGATTTTCTTGCCTGGGGTGTTCATGCTGGTTAGGACACTGTCTTTGCCCACGTAGGCTTCTTGCTGCGCAGGCTAGATGATGTATAATATGATGTATATCTACCCCCGCAAAAGAGGAGAATAACACGGTGGCGAAGGTGCGTAAGCAGGTATACCTTGATCCCATACAGGACGAAATCCTCAAGCAACTGGCCAGGGAGACGGGAATAACTCAGGCAGAGATCATCCGCCAGGCGATTGAGCTACACGCGGGCTCGATCCGCCTGCTCGGCCGCGACCTGAACGTGTGGGCACGGGAGCGGGCTTTTATCCTGCAGCTCATTCAGTTGGGCCCTGTAGCCGGCCGACGGACCTGGCGTCGAGAGGATATCCATGAGCGCTAGGGTTTTGGTGGATACGAATGTCCTGGTCTATGCCTACGACCGTTCGGAGCCGGAGAAGCAGAAGCGGGCGCTAGAGATCCTGGACCGACTGGCCTTGGCTGGGACGGGCGCGCTCAGTACTCAAGTGCTGGCCGAGTTCTTTGTCACCGTGACTCAGAAGATCGTTGCGCCGCTAGGAGCGGGCGAAGCTGCGGAAAGGATCAGGAGCTATCTTCGGAGCTGGATCGTGCTTGATCTCACGGGCATGATCGTCCTAGAGGCAACGCGAGGAGTGTGCGAGTACCAGTTCAGTTTCTGGGATGCTCAGATTTGGGCCACAGCGCGGTTGAACCAGATCCCGCTGGTGTTGAGTGAGGATTTCAGCGCTGCTACAGTGATCGAGGGAGTTTGTTTTGCGAACCCGTTTGCGGTGGATTTCAAGTGGGGTCAGATGGGGTGACGACGTTTGCATCCCGGCCTCAAGGTATCTTTCATCCTCAGCGTTCCATTTTGTTCCCTCTCCGAATCAGTTATAGGACGGTGATTATTCTGCGGAGATGACCGTGCAGCTTTCAGATGAGCGCCTTCATGCCTTCCTTTGTCGGGTGCAAAAACCCGCCCGCTACGTAGGGCGAGAATGGAATAGTGTGACCAAGGACTGGGAGACGGCTGCCGTCAAGCTGGCTTTGTGCTATCCAGAGACCTATGAGATCGGCATGTCCAACCTGGGCCTAGCGATCCTATATGACCTGGTAAACCAGCGCCCCGAATTCCTCGCCGAGCGCGCCTATGCCCCTTGGGTGGATATGGAGACGGTCCTGCGCGCCGAGCATCTCCCTCTCTTTTCCCTGGAGACGCGCCACCCTCTGAGGGAGTTTGATATCCTCGGCTTCAGCTTGCAGCACGAGCTCAACTACACCAACGTGCTCAATATGCTTGATCTGGCGGGCATCCCCCTATTGGCCTGCGAGCGCACAGCTCAAGACCCGCTAATCATCGCCGGGGGCAGCTGCACCTACAACCCCGAGCCGCTGGCCGATTTCTTTGACCTTTTCGTCATCGGCGAGGGCGAGGATGTGCTGCTGGAACTGCTCGAGGCCGTGCAGGAGTGGAGAGATGACAGAGGCCCACGAGCCACGAGAGGACGGCAGGAGCTATCACTGCGGCTGGCGAACATCAAGGGCGTCTATGTGCCCAGCCTTTATCAGGTGCACTACAACCCGGACGGCATGATTGCCGCCATTGAGCCGACGACGGAGGGCATCCCCTCGCGCGTACGCAAGCGCATCGTGCCCATACTCGGTCCTGTGCCAAAGCGGCCGATCGTTCCGGCGCTGCAGGTCGTCCACGACCGGGGCAATGTAGAGATCCAGCGTGGTTGCAGCCGGGGATGCCGTTTCTGCCAGGCGGGGATGATCTATCGCCCCATCCGCGAGCGTCCCGTCGCCGAGACTCTCCGGGCCATTGATGATTTACTCGCTTGCACGGGCTACTCCGAGGTGGCTCTAGTCTCGTTGAGCTCCAGCGACCATCCGGGGATCGGCGAGATTATCTCCCAGGCTTTGGCCCGCCACGCTGAGGATGGCTTGGCCATTTCATTGCCCTCGCTGCGCATTGACTCCTTCTCCGTGCACCTGGCGGAGATGATCCAATCGGCGCGCAAGACGGGCTTGACCTTTGCCCCCGAGGCGGGTAGCCAGCGCCTGCGCGACGTGATCAATAAGGGAGTCACTGAGGAGGACCTGTTGCGCACCACCCAGGCGGCCTTTGCCAGCGGCTGGAACCGGATCAAGCTCTACTTTATGCTTGACTTGCCCACGGAGAGCGATGAGGACATTCTGGAGATCGCCCGGCTCATCCGCGAAATCCGCGCCCAGGGCAGGGCGCTCCGCGACCGGGCCGTGAATATCGGCGTGAGCGTGGCCACCTTTGTGCCCAAGCCGCACACCCCCTTTCAGTGGACGGGGCTGGCCTCGCGTGAGGTAGTGGAGCGCAGACAAGGCTTGCTGCGCGAGCAGACCCGGCTCAGAGGGGTTGAGTTGGGATGGAGCGATTGGGAGACTACCTGGCTGGAGGCCATCCTCAGCCGGGGAGATCGTCGTCTGGGGCCGGTGATATATCGCGCCTGGTGCGCCGGGGCGCGCTTCGATGCCTGGAGCGAGCACTTTCGCCCCGACCTCTGGCGTGGGGCCCTGGCTGCGGAGGGCCTCGATCCAGGCTTTTACGCCCACCGCGAAAGGGGGGAGGATGAGCTTTTCCCCTGGGAGCATATTGACGCCGGGGTGGCGCGTCGCTTTCTCTGGCGCGAGTATCGTAGGGCGTGCGAGGGCGAGCTCTCTCCCGACTGCCACGCGGGCTGCCACGATTGTGGCATCTTGACCACCCTTGCCGAGGAGCGCACCGGCGTCGGCAAGGGCGCCTGGGGATGTCCATGACCATGCTTGGCGAGGGCGTGCAGCGGCTGCGGGTGACCTTTGGTGTGGATGGCCCTCTGCGCTATATCTCCGTCCTGGACATGGGCCGCCTGTGGGAGCGACTCTTGCGCCGTGCCGGGGTTCCTCTGGCCTATACGCAGGGCTTTAACCCCCACCCGCGCTTGCAATTCGCCTCGGCCCTGCCGGTGGGCTATTCCAGCGAGTGCGAGCTACTCGACCTGTGGCTGGCCGAGCGCATGGAGTCAGCAGAGTTCGCCGCCCGCGCAAGCGACCAGGCTCCCCAAGGACTGACGATCTTGCAAGTCGAAGAGGTGCCCCTCAGAGCGCCCGCGCCGCAGGCGCTGGTGCACGCGGCACACTATCGGGTGCGCCTTTGGACCGAGGCGCCGAGGGCGGAGGTGGAACGGGCATTGGGACAGCTCCTCGCCCAGCCCTCCATCGTGCGCCAGCGCCAGAAGAAGGGGCATCTGGCGGATTACGACCTGCGCCCGCTGATCCAGGAAATCCGTTACGTCTCCTCGGCGGGGGGCTGCCACGAGCTATACATGATCCTGCGCGCCGGAGCTGAAGGCTCTGGCCGACCCGAAGAGGTCCTGAATGCCCTGGGCTTGCAGGGAACGCAATATACCATCCGCCGCGTTCGCCTCATTTGGGGCGGCAACAAGGAGGCACTGTCGTGAAGCGCATCTGGTCACCCTGGCGCATGGAGTACATCCGCGCAGAGAAGCGCGGCGGCTGCATCTTTTGCGAAAAGATCAAAGAGGAGCGCGACGAAGAGAACCTGATCCTCCTGCGTGGGCAGCATTGCTTCGTGATGATGAACCGCTTTCCCTATATCAACGGCCACCTCATGGTCGCCCCCTACGCCCACGTGGATATGCCCAACAAGCTGACCATTGAGGCTCAGGTGGAGATGATGAGGCTGGTGAGCCTCTGCATGGAGGTGCTCCGGGAGGCGATGCGCCCGGACGGCTTTAACGTGGGGATGAACGTGGGGGCCTCGGCGGGAGCAGGAATCCAGGATCATATCCACATGCACGTCGTGCCCCGCTGGGTGGGGGATACCAACTTTATGCCCGTGCTCGGCGAGACGCGGGTGATCGTCGAGGCCTTGCAGGAATCGTACAAGAAGCTCGAACCGCTCTTTGCCTGCAGGTGTCGGACGGAGGAGGGGCTGGCGCCGGCGAGGAATGCGACCCGAAGCTAGTCTCAGCTACTCGCCCATCTCGTGAACCATTTCTGGGGAAGGCCGTCAGAGATGGCTGGCAGTCTGGGCGTACTCTTGCTAACCCGGAACCAAATCCTGTATGATATGGCCTGTTCGACTTCGAACTGGAAAAGTGCTTATCGCGCAACGACAACTTGATCGAGCTGTCCTGCCCCCTTGTCGGATGCACCACGGGCTTATGCCCGCAGGCCGGCCTCGGCGGGCCCGAGAAGACGCTCGCCCAGCTTGAGGAACTCGGCGGCATGGGCGATCTGCTCTGTAGCCTCGGCCGGCGATAGGCCGGGGCCAATGTCATAGCACTCATGCGGCCACGCCTTCCCGACGCACATTAAGCAACAAGGGGCTTTGCTCAGAGGCGTAACGCTCGGCAGAGATAAAGAGACAAGAGATGACGGTGTCGTGGCGTAGCGACAGTTCAGCAATCGCTGCGCTGGTGCGCATAATCTCTTCGCCGGGGTCACCGGCCCATCGAGCACTACGAGAACGTCAATATCCAATCCGACGTCGGCATCACTGCGCGCCTGAGAGCCGAAAAGCACTACCTGCCTCAAGCGCGAGGGGTAAAAGCTCTCCAGACTCTGACGAAGTTCGCGCAAGATAGTCCGCAGGTCAGCGACCATCGCAGTTCCCTCATAGCAACGTGCCAGAATCCACTCTGCGCTCTCCTTGGGTTTCCACTTTGGCTGGTACTCAAGGTTGCTTGTTCAGACTTTAGCATGTCCAACAGTGGAACAGATACCCCCGAGCCAAAAGCCCGGGCTCACCCATTCTGTGGGTGCGAGTGGATGATGTGAATTGTATTAGTAGTGCTGGGCAGTGTCAAGCACGGCTTGACGCGGCTAGGAACGCGAGTACCATAAAGCAAGTTCTTGCACTTGAGGTCACATGACCGAAGAACCAAGAAAAGTGCGTACCGTCGAATTCCGGCGCCTCTTGGGTGAGAGCAACGCCTTACGGGTCTGGTTCGAGTTGGAGCAAGGGCGGGTCGCTCAGTTCATGGTGCAGCTTGAGTGTCGGCTCTCGGGCGAATGGATTCCGGTTGTGCGATACGATACTGCTCACAATTTCGTTCATTGCGACAGGTTGCACCCCTATGAGCCAACCGAGAAAACAAGACTGCTCACGCGAGACTACAACGAGGCGCTCACGTTTGATATCCGAGACCTGGCCGATAACTGGTGTAAGTATCGAGAAAGGTATGAAAAATGGCTAAAGCGAAGGTGACAAAAGATCCCAAGGGTGTTGTCGAGAGAAATATCGCCTTGACCGGCGAGTTGATGCGCTATCTCCTGGAACGGCCCCAAGTGCTCAACGCGC
>Ga0172366_10004634_pt1 | contig 10846 bp, 10 predicted proteins | sample LakKivSesite69cm_FD_114533 | JGI IMG/M metagenome (GOLD analysis project Ga0172366, IMG submission 114533) | Sediment microbial communities from Lake Kivu, Rwanda - Sediment site 69cm | ecosystem: Environmental > Aquatic > Freshwater > Lake > Sediment | place: Rwanda: Western Province, Lake...
CTCGCAGCGGTCATCGGGGTGGTTATTGGCCTCGTAATGAATATGGGTGTGAACATCAAGCTCGCCAGGGTATCCACTGGAGAGTTGCGTCGGCGTTCGATCTCAATCATATTCGCGTCGTTATTCTTTTATATCGGTTTTATCTACACTTTGTCAATAACTGAGATTTCAATTACGAAACCGCTTGGATTTGTTGATACATGGGCTAGATGGGACACGGTCTTCGGGTACTCACTGCAAATCGTCTCGGCCATCCTCTATCGCCAGGGGTTACGATTCAAGTCGTAACTAAGCCGGATTTCCAGCCTATCTTTTTCTTTTTCCCATTGATGTTCTAATGATAGGCAGGTAGATTTTACTTGCGAAGTTCCGGCTCCTGCTGGCTGCTGCAATGCAGCGTCCCGAGGCCATAGACCAGCTTGGTGCATTCGATGCCGACCACCTTCCTCGTTGGAAAGAGACCCTTGAGGATCTCGATCGCCTTGGCGTCGTTCTCGTGGCTAAACGTTGGCACGGTCACCGCGTCGTTCCCGATGTAGAAGTTCAAGTAGCTGGCAGGAAGCCGCGTGTCTTCATGTTTCACCACGCCTGGCATGGGAATTTTCACGATCTTGAAGGGATTTCCGTTCACATCGGTCATCCGGGTGAGGCGCTCGTGGTTTTCCTTCAAAGCCTCGTGATTCTCGTCCGACGGGTCATCCTCGTAGGCGCACGCGATGGTGTCAGGGCTCGTGAACCGTGCGATGTCGTCCACGTGGCCGTCCGTGTCGTCGCCCGCGATGCCCTCGCCGAGCCAGAGCACCTTTTGGACGCCCAGGTAATCTTTAAGTTTCTGCTCGACCTGTTCCTTGGAAAAGGACGGGTTTCTCTGTGGGCTGAGCAGGCATTGCTCGGTCGTGAGCAGGCAGCCCTGGCCGTTGGAATCGATCGAACCCCCCTCGAGCACGAAGCCGGGATCGAACGCTGGGACGTAAATCGCCTTGGCTTGCATTTCGGCCGGCACCCCGTCGTCCATGGCCAGGTCATCGTACTTGTTTCCCCACGCGTTGAACTTCCACTTGACCATGGCCAGCGGCTGCAAGGCATCGGGGTTGACGACGAAGGTCGGCCCGTAGTCGCGGATCCACACGTCGACCGTCGGTATCTCGTGGAAGCGGATCCTGCCCATCACGATGCCGGCCGCTCCAAGCAGCTTCTCTGCCCTCTTTTTCATGGCCCCGTCCTTGACGAGCAAGTGCACGTGTTGCCCGCCGTGCAAGGCGGCGATGTTCTTAATATAGATTGCCTCGACTTCCTTGACATTTTCCAGGCCATAAAAGGTCTCCTCGTTGTGCGGCCAGGCGAGCCAGATGGCGTTTTGCCGCTCGAACTCGCCGGGCATGCGATAACCGAGCTTGGACGGGATACCCTCGATCCACCTCATGGCTTTCCCACCAGTGGCCCGTACGTGTCAGGACGGCGGTTCTTCATGAGGAGCCAGCCGTCCTGGGAGTGGAAGATCTTGTCAAGATCCAAGGTGACGACGAGCACGGCCTCCTCTGACACGGGCGCGCGTGCCACGACCTCGCCGTACGGGTCCGCCACGAACGACCTGCCCCAAAACGTCAGGTTACCCTCCCTGCCCGTGCGGTTCACCGCCGCCACGTAGATGGCATTCATCGACGCGTGGGCTCGCATGGCTGCCTCCCACCGGTCCGCCGTCCACGGCTCGAGCTTCTGCATCTCGGGAAACCAGCCGATGGCGGTCGGGTAGAAGATGAGCTGGACGCCGCGCATCGCGAGGATGCGGGCTGGCTCCGGAAACCACTGGTCGTAGCATATCAACGGGGCGATCGTGATGTTGTCGACATTCGCGTGCACGTAGCCGAGGTTCCCCGGCGTGAAATAAAACTTCTCCCAGTAGTTCGGGTCGTGCGGCACGTGTACCTTCCGGTATTTCGCTATGACGTTTCCCGCGGGATCGAAAGTCAAGGACGTGTTGTAGCGGTTCCCGTCGTCTCCGAGCTCGAAGATCGAGCCCCCGACCAGCGTGATGCGGTGTTCCTTGGCGAGCCCGGCCAGGAAGGCGCTGGTCTTGCCCGGCACCGGCTCCGCGAGCTGGAGAGATTCCTTGTTTTCTACTCGTGCGAAATACCGGGTCGAGAACAATTCTTGCAAACAAACGATCTTCGCGCCTTGCTTTGCAGCTTTCGCCACGAGCCGCCGCGTGTTTTCCAGGTTCGCGTCGATTTCATCGCCGGCTTCAGCCTGGACCAGTGCGATCGTCACTTTTGATGACGTCATGGGATCAAGGGAGGAGAAGTCGCGTGTGATTTAAAAACCCCGCGACGCGCCCCTTTTGCCGCGGATTGCCAATCACGATACATAATCGGCGATGAACGCTGCCAGCCCGTCGGGGAAATCGGTCTGTATCACGTCGACGCCGATGTCGATCATGCGCTTCCAGTCGCGCTCGTTTTGAACGGGATAGCATTGCACGAACACGGGATTCTCGCGCCGGTACGCGTGAACGTGATCGACATAATCGGCGGTCAACAACGCGTGCGGGATGCAGAGATAGGCGAGATCGTACTGGTTGCACAAGTCCTTCATCTCGGGAGAATCTCCTTGCGCGTTCAAGCTGAGGAGGGACGTGGAATCGTGCAGGTCCTCCCGCATGTAGATGCCCATCATCATGGCGTTGAGATTGAAATAGCATCGATCGCGAACGCGGTACTTGTCGAGCAGCGCGACGAGGGGCTCCGGTTCCCAGAGGTTATGGATGTGCATCTCTGCCCGGACGAACCTGCCGCACGTCCCGAGCACCTCGAGGATCTCCTCGACCTTCGGGATGGGAACAAAGCGAAATCCATACCCCTTGCCAGCGTTTAGTATCTTGACTTCATCGTAATCCATCTTGGTGATGTCCCCCTTTCCATCGGTCGTGCGATCCACGGTACCATCGTGCAGCGACACGATAGTTCCATCGGTGAGCACCTTGACATCGAACTCGACCCAATCGACGAATTTGACTGCCTCTTTGAGTGATATTATTGTGTTTTCCGGGTAACCAGGCACGAGCATCCTGTGTGCTAGCACTTGCGGCTTTGGGAATGAAGGCAAGCGAGCCATTTCAGTTCACTAAACCTTATTGTGTCCTAGAAACAAAAAACATCGATCAGTATGAACGCGCCAACGACCCCCGTCAAGTTCGATTTGCAAACCCGGTTCGGTACCGTGTATGGCGACGAAGAAAAAGCCGCCATCGCGGAATGCTTGGCCCGCGATGCGCCCACGAGCGGCAAGAGCGTCGTCGAATTCGAGAGAAAGTTCGCTGAAATGTGCAATACGAAGCACGCGATCGCCGTCTCGAATGGCACGGCCGCGCTGCTTATGGCTTGCAAGGCGATCGATATCAAGCCCGGCGACGAGGTTATCACGACGCCTGTCACGTGGATCGCCACGGCCGCGAGCGCCGTGGTGCTCGGCGCGAAGATTAAGTTCTGCGACGTGGACCCGCTGACCATGAACATGGACCCAGCATCCATCAAGCCCTTGATCACGAAAAAAACGAGGGCCATCATTCCCGTCCACTTGTACGGGCAGGCGGTCGACATGGATCCCATCAACGAGATCGCTGCGATGCACGGGCTACGCGTGATCGAGGACGCTGCGCACGCGCCCGGGGGGAAATACAAGGGAAAGATGACCGGCAGCATCGGCGATATCGGCTGCTTTTCCTTCCACGAGCAAAAAAACATGTCCACGCTCGGGGAAGGCGGGATGGTGACCACGAACGACGACTTGTTCAACGAGCGCGTCCGGTCATACAAGTCCCATTGCACGCGCGTGTTCGGCCAATCGACGAAGTATTTACCACTCGATGCTTCCAAATACGAGGGTGAATTGGAAAAGGGACGATACTGGTTCCAGGATTTCGACGACTGTGGGTACAACGTCCGCATGACCGACGTGCAAGGCGCTGTGGGGCTTTGCCAGCTCCAGAAGCTCGCCAGGTTGAACAAGCGCCGTCAAGAGATCGCCACGTTCCTCTCAAGGGAGCTCGAAAAGCTACCTTGCCTGAAACCGACGGGCCTCGTGCCCGGCGCGGAGTCCGTGTACCATCTCTTCTTGCTCTTCGTTGAAAAGGAATCGAAAGTATCCCGCGACCAGTTCATCTACAAGCTGCACCATGACTTCGGGATCAAGTGCGGCACCCATTACATGCCTCTCGTCCACGTCAAGGCGTTCAAGGATAGGGGACACTCGCCGAGGGAATGCCCCGTCGCGTGCGAGCGCTGGGAGCGGCTCGTCATGCTGCCATGCCACCCGCGCCTGACCCAAGAGCACCTGGACTACCTCGTCGAATCGATCAAGCACGTGATCAAAGCATGAACTCGAAGCAGCGGTTCAAGAAACTCCTCCGGGGCGAAATACCCGATCGCGTCTTGCGTGACTATTGGGCAGTACCCGAGATCGACAAGCGCTTGCTAAGGTGGTATGGCTTGAAAACGCGCGAGGAGCTGCTGGACAAGCTCGACATCGATTTCCGCTATATCGACGGCCCGCGATACGTCGGCCCCCCGCTCGCGAAACACGGTGACGGCAGCGAGGATGACTTGTGGGGTGTTCCGCGCAAGACGATGATCACGGGCGAGGGCGAGTTCCGGGGGTCATACAAGGCGGTCACGGTCCATCCGCTGAAGGATTGCAAGACCGTGGATGATGTCTTGAAGTACCCGAAATGGCCGAGCCCCGACTGGTACGATTACTCGCCCATCGCCGAACAATGCGATGCTTGCGGCGACCGGGTGGCAATGTTCATGGGCGACCGTCTCAATCGCATCGCCCAGCTCAAGCCCGCGATGTACATGCGCGGGGTCGACCAGATCTTGATCGACATGCGCCGCAAGAGCAACGAGATCTTCGTCGCGGTGCGGGACAAGATACGCGAGTTCTACTGCGAATACTTGCGACGTATCTTGAAGGCAGCGAGGGGAAAGATCGACGTCATCGTCACGGGGGACGACTTTGGCACCCAGAACGGCTTGTTCTGCCAGGCAGAGATTTGGCGAAAGAATCTCATGCCCGGTTTCAAGGAATTCATCCAGATTACGAAAGCCGCCGGCATGACCGTGATGCACCATTCTTGCGGGTCTATCCGCCCGATCATCGGCGACATGATCGATTGCGGCCTCGACATCTTGAACCCGATCCAGCCACTCGTCTACGACATGGATCACGCGGCCCTCAAGGACGAGTTCGGGGATCGATTGATCTTCCACGGCGGCGTGTCGCTGCAAGGGTCGCTTCGCTTCGGTTCCCCCGCCGAGATCAAGGAAGAGGTAAAGATGCTGTGCAAGGAAACGCTGGGGCGAGACGGCGGCTACATCATCTGCACGGCGCACAATATTCAAGCAGACACGCGCATCGAAAACGTGGTAGCCTTGTTCGATGCATACGAGCAATATTCCAAGTATTGAATTCGTCTATTTGCCGGGCAAGAGCCTTCCCTTGAACGTGTCGAATTCCTTGAAAATAGATGGATCTCCCTCTATCTTCCCGAACACGTTGCCCGGCGAGATCAATCGAGGCTTCGGGCCACGGGATGCCGGCGTCCTTCCGAACAGGATACAAAACGCCGGCCCATCGAGCCAGTAGGCGATGTCTCCCACGTCGCATTCTTCTTGTGGATTCTCTGGCTCCGCATCGACGGGGATAGTGCCATAGAGTTCGTCTCCCCATCGGGACAAGTCTAAATCGAGGGGGAGCGCCTTTTCGATTTTCTCTATCGTGCGAGGTGCCTTGTCCTTGAATAACCGAATCTTCAGCCTTCCAATTTTCTTGTTTTCAAGAATGAAAAGATCCATGTGCATTGACCCGCGTGAAATTTAATTTCCTCAGGGATTATTAGCTAATCCCGTATAAATCTTTATTGGATTCGCATCCATCCTTTTAATCCGGTACCTGATCAGTGCCCTGGTGCTCAAGCGTGGGGGGGTCGAGCCGCGAAGCCGTCGTTCAAGGCTCATGACCGCGAGCAGAAACAAAGGGCGCTAATAGATCTGGATTACAACGACTGAGCGATCAGCGTTGCTTTAAGACAAGGATATTCACGGGTTTTGTTCGGGAAATTCAACAAACAGAAAAAGAGGGAAGGATTACTTGAATGCCTTGCAATCGAGATTCTTGAGGCTCGACGAGTCGCTATCTGCTTTGATGGAATAATTAATCTCGACTTCCTCGTCCGGATCTGCCTTATCGAGGAGCCACGAGACAAGCGTACCCCCATCGCGCGGCATGGTGCCGAAATGGCTATTTGATCCGACAATGCTGAAATTCGCAGGTACGAACTCGTTAATGACGACGTTCTCCCTGAGGAAATTGGCTTTGTTCCGGTAGAGCAGGGTGATTTCCAGGCGGCCTTTTTCAGAACCAGGGCTTATTGATTTGCCGATGCGGCACTTCCGGGTGGACAAAGCTGGTTCCTTTAACATCGATTTACCGTGCACAGTTACCGCATTCGTGGCCTCAAGTACACCATCGCTGGCGTGTTTCGTGAAGAATTCCATGTTGTTCGCTTCGGTTTGAAGGTGGATTTGATTTGATTAGAACCCCGTCCCGAGCATATTCCAAACATGGTATCATCGAGAGAACACCTAAAAATCAAGGACGAAGTCCGGTGGTCCGGAGGATCCATGCCCCGCCGCATGTAGCACCGGAGCGATCGACGCTCGCCCCGATGGCGAATGCGTGTCTTAAAAAAAAAAGGAGGGTCTCCTCATCGATTATAAGGCGTGGATACTACGTGCACTCCGTTCTATTTGATGAGTACTTCCTTGCGGTGCTCTTTATACAAGAGCGCTTGGATGCGGTCATTGAGGCCGCGGAATTGGCCAAGCTCGACCAGGTTGGTCAAGAACGCGTGGGAATACTTCTGTTTTAGCTCCCAAAAGACCTCTTGGTTTATCTTTTTCAAGAAGACATGATCCTCGAACTTGTCGTGGATATTCAGAATGATAATCTCTGCATCCTGCACCTTGAACTTCTGGAACAAAATATGGTGCTTCGAGAACACGATGTCCTCCAGCTCGTCGTCGCTAGAAAAGATCTTCAAGCCGAATTGATTCATCGCTGTTGCGAAGCCGGCGATCAAGACGTTGTCCATTTGCAGCTTTTCAAACTGCGCATCGGCAATCAGCGTTCCGTTCTGCATGAAGACCAGTATCGCATGGATCATGACGTATCGCGTTCACTCGTGCTCGTGTTGGAATCGAGGCGGCATTTAAAAAAGATTCTTAAAAGGAATCAAAAAACGACCCCGGCGCTTCTGAATTAGAGAATGTGCACATATTATGCCTTTAAAAGACCGTTGATATGAAATTCTATTCACCCCCTCTCACCTCTTGTTAAATAATGTTTTCACGCTTATCCTATACATCCATCTATCTTCCAGCCGGGCAAATATCATGGCAAAATTCCACGCTGTAAACACCAGGTTCGTATCTATCTGAATTGCAGTTTTGCCTCGTACCAGGGGTTTCTCGAACGTGAGATTGTTCTTTGCGATTCCGAACATTGCCTCGATCACGGAGCGAATCCGACTTTTCCTTCTTCCAGACCGCTTATTCGTCCTGTTCAAGCCGGATTCGCTCTTGTCGTGAAATCTACAGTCGAACAACCATGCGTTTAACCAATCGAGGTTGATCTCGACGTGATACGCGCAATCTCCATGCACGTGGATGATATTGCTCAAGAGATCACGGTCTAATGCTTGATTCATTAAGGGAATGAAATGTTTTGCATCACCCGTGTTTGCTGGTGTGATCCGGATTCCGTAGAACGCATGGGACGTGTTTCCAATGATGGCATGGCACTTGTACCCGATATACGCCTTGTCCTTGGCCACGTTATACCCGATACGCGCATCCGGGTCGGGCAATGCATCCTGCGTGGCCAAGCGTCCGGAAAAAAAAATCGACGTTAGCTTTCAGCTCGTTGGCCATGGCCGGGTTCTCCTCGAAATACCGTGCTATTGCCTCGATAAATGGTTTTAACAACGCCTTTTCGTCCCCGCCATTCTGTTTCACGAAATAATTGATGGTTGGTTGTGAAGGAACGCCCTCTTCTAGATTCAACACGTGTAACAAGGTCGGATACTTTGCTACCTCGCGAAGCATCTGGCTTCGGGACAAGAACCTGCATAGATAGAAAATCAGGAGCAAGCTAAGGATACTCGACGATTTCGTGGCTCCTTCCTTCTTTCGCGGATACAAGGTATCTGCTCGCGAGATCTCGATCTTGGCGAGCAAATCGATGACACGAGCCTCGTCGATCTTGATGCGCTTGTTGGCCCTCGCAAAGTTCACGCATGCCTCGATCGGCGCTGAATCCACGATCACGCCCGTGTCTGCGCCGAGTCCACCGATTTGTTTTAGCACGGCGATTGAGAAAGCAAAGAATTCATCAAACAATTCTGGCCCAGCAGCTTTCCTGAACTTGCTCAAGGTTGTATGATCCGGAGCACTCTTCAACTTTAGCGCACGCATCCAATCCTCGTGATTGGCGATCTCCTCACACATCTGGCGGTATGAACGAATGGTGCCGAGGTGCGAGATCAAGTGAATCAATAGCATGGCCTCCCTTGAAATTGGAGCCTTTCCGGGCATGCCCTTCTTGTATCGCTCCTTGCTCCAATCCCAGCGGGCTAACAAAAATATCCGGATGAAAGGCCGCATGATCACGAAAAATCGGGCAATTGAACCAAAAAAACGTGGGATCTTTTCGCGGATGCGCTTTGCTTCATGAAACGCGTATGCAAGCATGACCGGATCGAACCCAGCTATTAAAATAGTCGTGATTTCAGCGTTACTCGGGCTGCAACAAGTTGCAAACATCTTTCCTCGCTTCGGGGAACGCGTGTTCCCCGGGTAATATCCCGAACAATACGGCTATAAACTTTGCCCCTGGCTGCAGATATATCATCTCACGAGAAAGAGGTGTTGATACGGGATCACAACGGCTCTCTCATTCATGACGGTCACGTGCCAGGCAACGCTATATCCAATCCCGGTGCACGAATCCAAGCACTGCGTGAAAATGACCCGTGATGGAATGCAAGATTACGCGTGATAACGATTTGTGTCGGTTAATATGGCATGTGTGAGGTCGGAGGAAAGGTCTTAAGTGAGCCCGTTGAATATCAACGGTCTTTTTAATCGATGAAATCGTCCTCGTTCGAGTAAGTAAACGATGATTTTTTCTTCTCCGGTTCCGAGATTTTTTTCTTCAAGGGCTTTTTACCAGCTGCTATGCCCGTGCATTCGTGATTTTCCGGAAGCCTGTGTGCAGCACAAAAAAACTTTTCACAATAACTGCAATGATAAGGCATCATATCTTCTTTATCGCATAAATTACACTTTACCATTGTTAAGACCTATAAGAACAATTCATTCCCAGAACAATCCCGAGGATTGAATCGAGGAGCCGCCCCTCGGTCTTTGTCCCGTCATTTTGGTTCAGACACGATTCCGAAAGAAGCGGGTAAATAAAAGATTGCCAAGGGCTTTCCATAAAACGAGATGCAAAAGCGCATTAATCAGAAACCATGATCCCTCCTCAATTACTGCACGTGGCGTGAAGGATGCTTAAAAAGGAACGGGTGCAAGCGTGCTTGATGCGCAAGCCAGCTGATAAGATCCCGGTTTTTATGTCCGCCACGCCACAGTTTCTTCAAGCAGCACTCGGGATTGGGAAGCGAAAACCGACCGCCAGGGACGCGTGGCGATATTGCGTGAAGCTTGATCTTGATGTCGTGCAAGTCGGCCACCCGTCATTTTATCCAGTGAGGGTTCTAGACCTCGAGGAAGGCAAAAAGTACGTCGATTCTCTTAACCGAACCCACGTCATAGTAGGATATTATGACGAGTTTTGCGCCCCATTTCCCCTACGACAGAGTCCGAACGGGCTCGATCTCCACGAGATCCGCAAGCGTTGGGACAATTTCACCTTCCCGGATCCTGGAGAGCAAGAGTACGTTGGTGGAATCGATGACGTCGTTGCCGAAAATGAGCACCTTGATGATTCGCTTCATATATGGGGGGTCATCAATGGACCATTCGAGCCTTCGTGGCAGTTAATCTCTGATGCGTGGACAGATCTCTTCATTCTCGCCCGTCGTGACTATGATCTCGCGAAACAAATCATAGAACGGGTTACGGATTACTGCATCGCGGCTGGAGCGGCTCTTATCGAGCATGGAGCGGATGCCATCAGGATAGGTGATGATTACGGCTTGAACGAGGGTCTTATGTGCGCGCCCAAGACATGGTTTAACTTAATCTACCCATCACACGTGCGCCTCGTCAAGGGTTTGAAAAAGGCCGGCGGGCAGGACTTGCCCGTCATTTTACACTCGGATGGCAATATTATGGACATTATAGACTGGCTCGTCGAGGGCGGTATCGATGCTTTAAACCCGATCCAGCCGGACGCGTTGGATTTCGGTGCAGTAGTCGAAAAAGTTGGTGAACGACTGTCCATGACCGGTGCCTTCGATTTGCGATATTTTCTATCGCCTTGCACGGAATGGAATCGCAACGCGATGGAGCATGAGACCAGGAGGCTGTTCAAGATAATCGATACGTTCAATACCCCCTCGATACGCACGGGCTTTTGTATCGGCCCCACGCACCAGGTCCAGCCCGCATCGGACCCGTCCAGCTTCGAGGCGTGGATTCAAATGGTTCACTCCATTAACAAGCAGCGTATATAAGAAATCTGTACCACGCATTCGCCATCGGGGCGAGCGTTAATCGCTCCGGTGCTTTACCCGGCGGCCGGGCCATGGATCCTGCGGTTGCCGCAC
>Ga0172366_10004635_pt1 | contig 10845 bp, 9 predicted proteins | sample LakKivSesite69cm_FD_114533 | JGI IMG/M metagenome (GOLD analysis project Ga0172366, IMG submission 114533) | Sediment microbial communities from Lake Kivu, Rwanda - Sediment site 69cm | ecosystem: Environmental > Aquatic > Freshwater > Lake > Sediment | place: Rwanda: Western Province, Lake Kivu...
CAAGCGAAGGCTTAAAAGATGGAAAAATGAGAGGAGGCTGATCATCATTCAGATTTAAAACGAGCCCTTTTTAGCCCATTCCGTAATTTCGGACTCCTTGATCTTTCCCTGGTACTCAGGTTTCAAGACAACATAGGCCTTGATGTTCTCCCCGGTTTCCTTATCGGGCACGCCGATGACGGCACACTCGAGAATCGCCGGGTGCTCGTAGAGCAAGGCCTCCACCTCGGCCGGGTAGACGGAATGGCCCTTGTACTTGAGCATGTTCTTGAGCCGCTCCTTGATAACCGTATACCCCTCGTCGTCGATGAGAGCAGCATCGCCCGTGTAGAGCCAGCCGTCCCGTATCGCCTTCTTGGTCTCCTCGGGTTTCTTGTAATAACCCCGGAACACTTGAGGCCCTTTCACGCACAGCTCGCCGACCTCGTTGATGCCGAGGACCTTGGTGCCCGTTTCCGCGTCGACTATCTTGAGATCCGTGTTCGGCAAGGGCAAGCCGACCGTGCCGTTCTTGAACCGTCCTTTCAGCGGGTTCACCGAGACGAATGGCGACGCCTCGGTCAAGCCGTAGCCCTCGCGCAGCTTGGCACCCGTGAGTTTCTCGAACTTGTCCTGAACTTCCTTAGGCAGCGGGCCCGCGCCAGACGTGCAATACTTGATGCTTTTCATATCCGCGTGCTCGATGCCCTCGTAGTTGTTGAGCAAGTTGAACATCGCGGCAACGCCTGGGAAAATGGTGATCTTATGCTTCTCGATCGCCTCCAGCAATTCCGATGCTTCTCGCGGGTTCGCGACCAGCACGGAATTGGCACCCATCAAGATCGCGAAGTTCATGCAAGCTGATTGGGCATAGATGTGGTACAAGGGCAGAGCAGTCATCATGACCTCCTTGCCTGGCTCGCATTCTGGAAATATGGCCATGACCTGGTGCACGTTCACAACGATGTTATAATGCGTGAGCATTCCGCCTTTAGGCATGCCGGTCGTCCCGCCAGTGTACTGCAACACCGCCAGATCATTCTCCGGGTCGATTTTTACCATGGGAGGTTCGGGCGGTGTCGTGCGGATCAGGTCCTCGAGGAATAATACCTTCCCGTCCGTCGACACGGGATCGCCGGCAATTGGATCGGGCAAGAACCAGTTTCCTAGCGAGCTGTGGATGACGGTCTTCACGCTGGTCTCCTTCGACAAGTTGTCGTAGTCGTACAGACCGTCGAAACCCTCCCAGACCACGAGGAACTTCGCATCGCTGTCTTTTAGCTGGTACTTGATCTCGAGCGACTTGAACAGCGGGGAGATCAGCGTCGCGACGCCGCCCGCCCGGAGCACGCCGAAGTACGCGGCGATGCAAGGAGGGACATTGGTGTAGTGCAAGGCGACCGTGTCCCCTTTCTTCAGCCCGAGCCTCGAGAGCGCCGTCGCTACCCGGTCGGCAATTTCATCGAGTTTCGCGTAGGTCAACTGCACGTCGTAATATGTCGTAGCGATCGCGTCGGGAAACTTCCTCGCCGAGTCCCGCAAAATAGTGTCGAGGGGGACGGGCTTGACGTCGATGGTCTTTGGCACGTCTGGTGGCCAGAACTTAAACCAGGGCTTTTCTGCTTGTTGTTCATTCCCCATGTTGATGTGACCTCATCTGGTCATTGGATGAATGATGATCAATTCGCGCGATTGCTAAATGAAGCTGTCGCACCAGGATCGATCTTCGATGGATTCAAAAGGTGGAGCGTGGATAGAGCATTAAACGGATCCTGGTGGCACTCGTTGACACGAAAACGATTCTTCTGCAGTATCTGCGACGCTTCTTGTGGCCTCGTGGCCGTCATGAAGAACGACAAGGTCGTGAACGTGTTGCCAGACAAGCATCACCCGGTCTCCAAGGGGTATTGCTGCCCGAAGGGACTCGCGCTGCACCACGTGGCAAATGACCCGGACCGCGTCCGGCGCCCGTTGAAGTATGAAAGCGGGTCTTGGAAGGCGATATCGTGGAAACAAGCCATCGGCGAGGTCGCCGCCAAGCTGTCCGAGATTCGGGGGCGCAACGGCCCGCATGCCATCGCGTCCCACATGGGTACGAATGGAGGCCATTGCTTCACGCATTCTATGTACTGGAAAGCCTTTTGTGACGCGCTCGGAACCAACAACAGATACACGGCGGGGTCGGTCGACAACAACAACAAGTTCGTCGCCCAGAATCTCATGTACGGCAACTCGACGATTATGCCCATCCCGGACTTGCTCAGCGCGGACTTCTTGCTCCTCGTGGGCACGAACCCTGCCGAGACCAACCTCAGCCTTGCCGTGTGCAGCAACGTGATGGACAAGGTCAAGGCCATCGCTCGCAGGGGCAAGGTCGTGATCATCGACCCGCGCAAGACCGAGACCGTGAAGGCCCTTGAAGCAGATCCAACATGCCACCATGAGCACCTCTTCATCGTGCCCGGTTCCGACACGTGGTTTTTGATGGCGCTGCTCAACGTGGTTGTCACCGGAGGCCTCGTCGACCACGAGTTTGTTCGCGAGCACGTCGACGGATTCGAGACCATCAAGCCACTCCTCGCGGGATTCTCGCCCGACATTGCCGAGAACCGCACCGGTATCCCCGCGAGTACCATCGCGGCAATCGCCCGGGAATTTGCAATGACTCGCAAGGCCGCCATCTACGCGCGGCTCGGCACGTGCATCGTGCCGTTCCCGACCGTGAACGCGTGGGCGATCGAGGCCTTGCACGCGATCACCGGCCACCTCGACCGTGAGGGCTGCGCCGTGTTCGGCCACGGGCCGTTCAACGTCGCCAAGGTCGGCCGGCTCATCAAGCTCGGCGAGTTCGACCAGTGGCGCAGCAGGATAGGCGGCTTCCCCTCGGTTATGGGCGCCTTGCCCCTGGGGATACTCGCCCGGGAGATCACGACCCCGGGGAGAGGCCAGGTGAAGGCCATCGTTGAATCGGGTGGAAACTTGGCGCTTACTGCTCCAGGCTCCGTAAAGATGAAATTGGCAATGAAACAGCTCGATCTGTTTGTGAGCATCGACTTTTACCGCAACGAAACCGCAACAATCGCCGCGGAGGTCGCCAGGGTCCCGGCCGTTTATATATTGCCCGCTACCACGCCGCTCGAGGTCGAGAACATCCACATCACGCACCTCAACTACGGCGTCGTGCCGCACGTGGAATATCATCCCGCCGTTGTCGATACACCTCGTTCTGGCCCGCGCCCCGAGTGGGAGATCTTCATGTCAATCGGCCGGAAGATGCGGCTCGTGCCATTCGGGAACAAGGTGTTCGGGATCCTCGCCAAAATCTTGCGGCTCGTGCACAGGGACCTGGATCCGGGGCTCGTGGTCGGGCTGCTCGCCATCATCGGCAATTTGATCGAGCACCACCCTCCGTTGCTCTCGGGCCAGGCGATTACGTTCGGCAAGATCAAGAAGCACAGGCTGATCGTGTGGAAGGGGCACCGTTACGGGGTCATCAAGGAATTCCTGCTCACTGGCGACAAGAAGGTGCACCTGGCCGCGCCGGAGATCGTGGGCATGATCCGGCAGCTCGCGGAACAGCGGGATATCGACGTTGGCGGCAAGCCGGGGGAGCGGGAGCTCGTGCTCATCGGCCGCCGGCACATCAAGACCATGAACTCGTGGCTGCACAACATTCCCGGCCTGCAGCGGGATCGTTCCTACCCGCGGCTGCTCGTGAACAAGGGCGACGGGGCGCGCCTCGGCTTGCAAGACGGCGATGTCGTCCGGCTGGCCAACGACGCCGGCGAGATCACGGTCCCGGTAGAGCTGACGAGCGACGTCATGCCAGGCGTCGCGTGTTACCCGCACGGGTGGGGGCACCATGCAAATGGCCTGGAGTTTGCAAGAGAGCATCCCGGGGAAAATTACAACGCGCTGACGGGCGTCGACCGGCTGGAACCCGTGTCCGGCATGCCCCGCTTCGACGGGATCCGCGCCCGGATCGAGAAGACGGGATCTTGAGCCACCAGCAAGTGACGATATTACCCAAAGCCATTGCCATGACACTATCAAAGTTTATTAAGCTCCATTGAGAGAATCGATGTAATCATACGATCGTGATGAAAGTGGGAACCTATTACAGTTATAACTGCCAGAGTTGCGGTATACGGGAGTACATGCAGAGCAAGGTGAGGCGGTGCAATTTCTGCGGGATAACGCTGTGCAGGCGATGCAAGCAAGGCGGCGTCTGCCCGAGGGATTACATGATCCTGCTGCCTAAGGAACGGGCGAAGCTTGCTCAAACGAGCTATCTCATAGAGAACGGTTGCGGGTGCTCTATCGGGACATGCTTTCTCACCCTCCTCGTCTGCTTGAGTTTCGGCTTGACTTATGCATTTGGTATTGCTATCTTCGTGATGATCTCGATATCGGTCGGGTTCATCGTCGGTGGAAAGAACGCGAAAAAACAAGTGATAGCAGACATCCTCACGCGCTTGAACGCGGAATTGCATGCACTGAAGCAAAATGGCTTTGGACATCAAGATCCGGTGGATCCATTTTCACCGTTTCCTCCATCTACTGATTTCATCCAACCCCCAAGTCGCATCCCTCAGACGAGTTACATCCCACCGCCAGCTGGCGACATGTCGCAACCGCTCGACTATCCGACGGCCATTCCTTCATCGACGGCACGTCAACCGGTTCCTGCGGCAAGCAAGCCGAACGCGAAAATATGCGGTGCCTGCGGGGCTCAACTCTTATCAATAGATGGAGAGATGCCGGCCTTTTGTTCCAATTGTGGAACCGCCGTGAATTAACGCCGCTTCCCTTTACGCCGGTACTTTAACGCGGCGAGCGGCTTTTCTTTGTAATTTTAGAAATAAAAAGATTGAAATATTGAAGCCAGGCCCGTCTCGATCAATCGCGTTCCAGCAAGATGGCCGCGCCTTGCCCACCGCCGACGCAGAGCGTGGCAATGCCGTACCGCGCGCTCTTCTCGGCGAGGATCCTCGCCAGCGTCCCGGTGATGCGGGCGCCGGACGCGCCGAGCGGGTGGCCGATCGCGATCGCGCCGCCCTTGATGTTGACGCGCTCCGGGTCGAGGCCGAGTTCCTTGATCGCGTAGAGCGGGACGATGGCGAATGCCTCGTTGATCTCCCAGAAATCGACGTCCTTGGCTTTCAAGCCCGCCTTCTCGAGCACTTTCTTCGACGCGGGAACCGGCCCCTTGCCCATGACCGTCGGGTCCACGCCAGCCACGCCCATGGCCTTGATCTTCGCCATGGGTTTCAAGCCATGCTTTTCGGCGGCCTTTTTGCTCGCCAGCAGCGTGAATGCCGCACCCGCGTTGAGCGGCGAGGAGTTCCCGGCCGTGATGGCCCCGCCGTCCCGGAACGCGGGCTTGAGCCCGGCGATCTTCTCCATCGTCGTGTCTTCCCGGATGGACTGGTCGTCCTTTATGGTCTGCTTTTTTCCATCGGACGTCTTTACCTCGATGGGCACGATTTCGCCAGCAAAATACCCATCCTTGACCGCTTGCGCCGCGCGCAGATGGCTCCGGAGTGCCCAAGCATCCATGTCCGCCTTCTTGAGGCCCGATTCAGCGAACAGCTTTTCCGCGGTGAGTCCCATGCTCAAGGCGATCTGGGCGTCGAACCGCGGGTCGTTCATGAACTTCTCGTTTATTTTCATGCTACCGAGCAAGCTCATGGGCACGCGCGTCATGTGTTCCATGCCGCCAGCGAGCACGATCCCGTTTCCCGCGGTGCCGGTCATTATTTCCATGGCACCCACCTGGATCGTCGTGAGGGACGACGCGCACTGCCGGTCGATGCAAGTCGCCGGTAACTCGAACGGGAGCCCGGCCGAGAGCGTGACGAGCCGGCCGCCGTCCGTCCAGTTCTCGTTCACGGCAAAGGCGCAGCCGATCAGGCAATCGTCGACCTGGGCCGCGGGAACACCAGTGCGCTTGAGCAACTCGTTGATGCATGTGATCGCGAGGTCATCTGCCCGCAAGCCGTTGAAGATGTCCTTGTCGGGCTGGTCGGGCCTCGAGCGGGAGATGGGAGTGCGGACATAGCCCGCGATGACTGCGTTGTCCATGATTTAAGCACCGATATAACGGTAGACGACCTCGGCGGCGCAAGCGGGTTTCGTGCCGCCCTCGATCTCGATGGTGACGGCCAGCGCCACCTCCACGCCGCCCTCGATGTCCTTGACGTCGAGGACCTTCGCCCGGGCCCTGACCTTTTTCCCGACAGGCACCGGGGACGGGAACCTTACCTTGTTCAGGCCATAGTTGATGACGAGCTTGGTCTTCTTGACCTCGTACAGCTCGAAGAGCAGCCCGGCGACCATCGACAGCGTGAGGTACCCGTGGGCGATCGGCCCGCCGAACGGCGATTCCTTCTTCGCCCTCTCCACGTCGACGTGTATCCACTGGTGGTCACCCGTACTATCAGCAAACATGTTCACTTTCTCCTGGGTCACCTGGACCCAGTCCGAGACGCCTAGTTCCTTACCGACGTTTTCCTTGAACGCCGCGATGCCGTCCAACACGACTTTCGCCATTGTAACGATCCTCCTTTTGATGCAGAGATAGATGAATATTCGCCGTTGATACTAAAAGCATTCCACGCTAGCTTTTATCGCTCCTCGTCGAACCGGGGATCATGACTGGCGAGATATTGCGCGTCGGCGCGTGCTCCATGGCCGCTATCCCGGCCGACACGAAGGGTAACATCGAGAAGATCAAGGGATGGACGAAGAAAGCGGTCGACGAGAAGGTCGAGCTGCTGCTCTTTCCCGAGCTGAGCCTCTCGGGTTATTGGTGCAGCAACGAGCTGTATTTCGAGGCCCAACCTCGCGACGGCCCGGCAATCAAGGAAATCGTCGCGTACCTAGACAAGCTCGACACGGACATGGCCATCTCGGTCGGGCTAGCCGAGCGCTACGGTGGTTGCATCTACAACACCCAGGTGCTCCTCGACCGGAAGGGCGAGAGGTATTACTACCGAAAGACGCATTGGCCCCACGCGGAGATGGGAACGTGGAGCTGCGGCGACCGGTACCCGGTCCATCGTTTCCAGGACTTCACCATCGGGACGGCAATCTGTTACGACAATAATTTCCCGGAAGTACACCGTATCTACGCGCTCGAGGGTGCCGACCTGGTGCTCTGCCCATACGCTTACGGGGGGAAATTCGACCCGAAGGATCCCGCGACGATCAAGAAGTCGATATTCGACTGGAAGGACAAGGAGCGATACTACCTTCGCACTGCCGCCAGCTCGAACTACCTGTGGATCGTGTCTAGCGTCGGCGGGGGGCACGTCAAGGACTACCACGCGGCCTCGGGCGAGAAGGGCGGGCAGGAATACTACTTTCCGGGAGTGATCTTCTTCATATCGCCGGACGGAAAGGTCGTGAAGGAATCGCCCGACGACGAGATCGCCGAGCGCCTCATGTGGAGCGACATCAGCATCCTGGCGAATTACGAGCAACGGCGAGGCCAATACAACCACTTCAAGGACCGCCGCACTGCCACTTACGGCCGAATCACCGAATTACCATGACCTTTCTATTTCTTTATTTCGTTGACGTTGGACGCACGGAGAATTATTAGATCATTGACATGAAAAAATAGAACCCGAGCACCGCATAGCATGACACCGCGAAAATGATGACTTGCCAGGGCAACCGAGCACCATTTTTCACGGCGGGTGGCTCGTTGCTCGGTACCAGCCAGTTGGAGGGCACGAAGGCCTTGAACGGATTCTGCTTCTTCCACGCCCATTGCAAGAACACGATGACTGTCCCGACGAAGATCGAATAAGTTACCTCGACGATCACACGGGTGCCGTATGTTGCTTCAGGGAACATGATGTTGATGTGCACCGGGAAGTTCCAGACGGGCCAGAAAAACATGTGATGCACTTCATCCGCTGCTGACTCGTAGAACGTCCACGCGTCGAGGGCGAGATGGCTCGAGACCCCGAGGACTGCCAGCCCGGCGAAGTGCAAGAATAGCCGGCCCGCGCTCCAAGTGCCGTTCCATTGCTTCTTGAACGCGAGCCACGCGCAAAACGCGAGGAGAAACGCCATGAGAAAGCCGAAAACTATCGTGTGCGTCCACACGCCGTGCGAGAACGTGGGCACGAAGAGCTGGATGATAAAATCGACATCTGGCATAAAACCGGCGAATGCCATCAAGAAGCATTCGAGCCGGTGCTCTCGATACTTCAGCGCCCTCGCGATCAAGTAACCGGTGAAAAAATGGACGAACTCGTTCGTCGTTTTTGGCCTCGATTGGTGGGTTTTCCAACTCGCTGAGTACCTGGAATGACGTTCTGGGTTAAGTCTGTTATCTCCACATGCACCTTCTTTTTTCACGCCGCTTTGTCACACCCTGATGGAAGCAGCGACGCGGCGGCAGTCATTGCTGCCCGTATACATCGCCGAAGCGTGCCAGACCGGCGGCAGGGGCGTTTACGCGATTGCCCTAGTCAATTACTTGCTGTTCGAGCGTAATTTCGGCACGGGAGAAACTGGCGTCATCAGCGCCTTCTATAACCTCGGGTTCCTCGCCTTTACCTTCCTGGCGGGCCGCGCCATCGACCGCCTCGGCAGGGAACGCTTGCTGGAGATCGTCACGCTCGTGATCTTCGCTTGTTCCGTGTTTTACCTCGTCCCGATCGAGCGGGGCCCAGCCCTCGTGCTCTTCGTGGCCGTCAGGACGTTCGACGGCGGCGCGACGGGTATTTTCTGGTCGGCAGTCCAGTCCTATGCAAAAAAACTGGCGGATATCGACCAGGCATCGAGAAACGCGTTCACGAGCAAGTACAACTTTTCGTGGAATGCGGGGGTCATCGTCGGGACGGTAGCGGGCTGGATCCTGGCCGCGGGCACCAGCACGAACGTGTTCGGCTTCTACTTGAGCGTTCTCATCGCCGCCGTCCAGGTCGTTTCCATCTTCGCCATGAGGTTCACGGGCAAGATGTCAACGAACGGGCAAGTGAAAAGCCACGCGGAGAACCCGCTCGCACAAAGGGCACTCACGAGCGATGAACGCGCGACCATGACGAGCCTACCGATGATCTTGTTATTCCTTTCTTTGTTCACGCACTCGTTCACGACGGGGGGCTTGTCCATCTACCTTCCCGCCAAGATACTCGCCTTCTCTCTCCCATCGTTCGTTTCCTACATGTTTTTCTTCGAGCAGTCGATCGCCCAGACGGCATCGATGACTGTCGGGGGAAGAATAAAGGAAAGACAAGTGATCCCGGCGATTTTCGCCGGGCCAGCCATCATCGGCCTCTGCTGGTTGCTGCTCGGCTTCAGCATCGAGGGCATCGTGATGTCTGTGGCAATTATCGTGCAATCGTTCATGCAAGGGATACTCTACGCGTCGGGAATGAGGTTCTTGACGAACGTCGCGCAGGCACGAGGGAAACCAGGCTTGTTCGCCCGATTCCAGTTCGTCATGGGCTTCGGTCGCATGAGCGGGCCGTTCATCTTCGGCGTCTTGATCGAAATAGGACTTGGCCTGGCAGTCATGGCCACCGTGATCTTCGATCTTGCCGTGTTTACCCTTCTCCTTGTTGCGATCGGCGTTAAAAAAAGGGTAATATGATCACGGCTCCCGCCCGCTCGTGATGGCGAGCAGCCGGTCGAAGAAACGCTTCTTGACAGGATCGTTGATCGCCCAATTAACGGGAACGGTCTGGAACCCGCTGAGTTCCTTGTACTCGCGCTCGCGGCAGTGAATGGTCCAATCTTGCAAGTCCTTGTATGCCGAGCCGAATCCCTGGCAGTAAAAACCCCAGGAAGCACCACCCTCGATGGCAGCTTCGAGGTTCTCCACGAACGTGCTGTCCTCGTTGACCACGATGGGCCGCGGGCGCTTCAAGTACTCCTCCTCCTCGCGGATGGCCTCGATCTTCATCCGCAACCCTTGCGGGCTACAGCCGTTGCCATGTGGCAGCGACACGTCCTCCGCGCCGAGCCATTTCCCGTGCGGGATTTCCCAGCCCCCGCTCGAGCTCGTGCTCGCGAGCAAGCGCCGGCGGTTTATCTTCCGGCTTTTCACGAGCTCGATGAGCTCGTGCACCCTGCCAGGTGCCACGAGGGGATGACCCCAGCTTTCCCTTGCCTCGTTCGCTATGTCGACGATGATGTTCTCGTGGCCGGTTTCCAGCAGCCAATCGGTCACCTCGCGCGTAACGGCCGGGAGGATCGACTCGTTTTTGAACCACCTGGCTTGCTGGTGGTAGAAGTAGTTCACGATGACGACCATGCCAAGGCGATCCGCTACATCGAGGACCTTTGCCAGTCGCTCGAGGTACGGCTGCTTGAACGACCCGTCCGGCGTGAACGCGGAATTGACATAATGATCATAGATTTCTTTCGTGTAAACCGAACCGCCACCTTGCATGCCGACCGTGACCGCTAGCAGGCCGTGACGCTTGTACTCGGGCAGCGCTGCGCAGAATTCCCGCGTGCTGCGCTCGGGATCCCACTCCCCCGTGTCGGGATACACCCACAACCCTCGTGTCTCGGGATTCTCGTCGTCGAAAATGGCTTGGACCATGCGGGAATTGAAGAGCAGGCCAGATACCGGATGCCCCCGCCACGTGATGCCTTCGTACGTCGGCTTGCCGTTGATCTCGAACCGGGTGGTCTCGACAGATAGAGTCGTTCGTGACATAAATGATCCGCCGTGGTTTTAAATGGATCTGGGTGAAGGTGTATCTAGAATGTTACATGCCGATTCTATTAGAGGCTAATTGACAAAATTTAGCCTTTAAGTCTTATAACCACTTTTTCCGACGAAAAATAATCATATCTGTTTCACGCCTGGTTATCCGGAATTTCTCCTCCTTTGGC
>Ga0172366_10004637_pt1 | contig 10843 bp, 11 predicted proteins | sample LakKivSesite69cm_FD_114533 | JGI IMG/M metagenome (GOLD analysis project Ga0172366, IMG submission 114533) | Sediment microbial communities from Lake Kivu, Rwanda - Sediment site 69cm | ecosystem: Environmental > Aquatic > Freshwater > Lake > Sediment | place: Rwanda: Western Province, Lake...
AGTGAACGAGCGGGTTTGTTTGCCATCTCCCCATATCTCGATTGTATCGCCATCAGATGCCTCTGCAACTTTGCGACAGATTGCAGCAGGCGCTTTTTCTCGCCCATTACTGTAATCGCAATATGGGCCATATATGTTGTGAAAACGGGCTATTCGTATGGGTAGACCGTAATCGTGCCGGTAACTCTGGTAGACCAGCTCGGAGAATAGTTTTTCCCATCCATACGCGGAGTCTGGAAAAGCTGGAATGTCATCTCTTTCCTCCTTCAGTCCTGTGTTCTCTGGTACTTGCTGTTCTAGACGATTGTAGATACATGCTGAACTGCTAAAGAAGATTCTATGAATGTCGTTCTTGCGGCAGGCGTCTAACATGTTCAGGTTAATGAGAGCATTGTCGTGTTGAATGGCAGCATTGTACTCTGTGATATAGCCTATTCCACCCATGTTAGCAGCTAGTTGAAAAGCCCAATCCATACCCTCCGTAGCTTCTACAGCGCGCGATAATTCTCTGAGGTCACACTGCATAACCTCATCAACATGCAAGGGCAGGTAGCATTCTGCTTGCGGACGAATATCAACCACTCTGACGTAGTGACCTTTTGCTTTCAGGAAATTTGCCAAGTGACTACCAACAAAACCTGCAGCGCCTGTGATTAAAATTCTCATAGCAGACCACTCACCGCCTCGCTCCGAACTTTTGCTCTGTTCTCAGGATTATCTGGTCTAGATCTTCTGTGTTGATTCCATGCTGCTTCGCAAGCTCCGAAAGGACGCGCATCCCAGGCAGATTCACAGGAGTCGAAATCTCCATAGCGTAGGGATTCGCTTCCACCCCTATGTCAACTTCTGCCCTGAAGAATGGGCTCAGCACCTTCTTGTAATGTGCCCATCCAAGGAAGACACCAGCAAAGGGAATAGCAAAAAGGGCAGCGATTACGAAGGTGTGGAATTGGGGAAATAGCATTGCGAGAAAGGGGACGTTTTTGACGGCGAGGTAGTAGACGCTTGAGGCGTAGCCCGCGAAAGCAACGGGATAACTCAAATACAACCCGTACCCTTGACGAAAATAGAACCAACTCCTCAAGAGTGCCTTCCTAAGGTTCAATTACACTTTCCCCTATGACGCTTCTTTGGAAGCTTCATCCCATTTGACCCTCAAAAGCCTTATGGAGATGCGCCACATGATCTCATCCATTTCCTAAGAAAAATTCGGCAACTCTACAACTCGCGGAGTGTTTGACCAAGGTTTGGTTACTAACGAGGCACTCTGCTATCTCATAGTCCTAGCCACACCTATCCCGGGTATTGATCTCCGCTCTAATGGAAGGTGCTGTCTACTTTAGCACTATTTTCCTAATTGACCTCGAAACGCGAATGTTCATGGAAATGATAGTTAACTTCATCAAGGAAAAGCTCAGCTATTGGAGCGTACGACCTCGACAGAAAAGTTGAGCCCCACGCCAAGTAGGCTTGATCCATGCGGGCCCTAAGGAGGCACCCAAGAACCCAATATCACAGCTCTATACTCTTGAGAGACGCTTCCAAGGGAGATAAACATGGAGTGCCAGAATAGCATGAGTGACGGTGAGGCACGAGGTTACGCCTCCCAAGGATCGACAGCGCTCCTTGCCCAGGGGGTTGTTAAGCATACTCTTTAGGATAATCTACTTCGGCTACCTAGCCCGCAAAGTTGGGGCTGAGGGGATGGCCGCCGTCTCCCTCCTCTCCATGCTCTATGGTTTTCTCCCGCTCATCTTCTTGTTAGCCGTGCCGACGGCGATACAGAGGTTCATAGCTGAAAGTGTGGCACGTGGGGATGCAGGAACAGCAGGTGCTCTGGTCAGAATCAGTTTAAGGTTATCCGTTGTTCTGAGCGTTTTGGGTCTGGCTGTGGGTTTGGTGGCCGCTCCGTTTCTATAATCATTCCTCTTTTCTGGACGATGGGTTGAAAAAGGCTTATCTCGGTTTCAGAGTTTACCATCCAGAGGAGTCTGGACGATAGATGGGGTGTGCTTTATGAGAGAACTGATGGGGTTGGGAGTTGAATGAGGGTTCTAATCTGTGACCCTGTGGAGAAAGAAGTCGTAGAACTCCTCAAGGAGAAGTTGGAAGTTCAGGAAGGGGGCGAACCGAAAGGAACTGATGCCGACGCCCTAGTTGTTCGAAGCAGAACAAAAGTCACAAGAGAAATCATCGAGTCCGCCAGGAACCTCAAGGTCATAGGCCGCCAAGGAGTTGGGTTGGACAATATCGATCTTCAAGCTGCAAGCGAGAGGGGCATAGCCGTCGTGAACACGCCGGAGGCTTTGACGGAGAGCGTCGCAGAGCTAACGTTGGGTCTCATGCTCTCCCTCGCCCGAGATATTCCGAAGGGAGACAGGGGGATGAAGGAGGGGGTTTGGTTGAAGGGTCGGCTCAGGCAGATGGAGATCTCAGGGAAGACCCTTGGGATCCTCGGGTTGGGGAAGATCGGCATTAGAGTAGCGGAGATGTGTGGGAGTCTTGGGATGCAGGTCATCTATTGGAGTCGAAATCGCAAGCCTGAGATCGAGGAGAAAATCGGTCTACTCTACGTGGGCTTCGACGAGCTCTTTAGGAGGGCGGATGTTCTTAGCGTCCATCTGGCCCTTACTCCGGAGACCGAAGGGGTGGCGGGGGAGAGGGAACTCTCCTTGATGAAGTCCTCGGCGTTCCTGATAAACACGGCCCGTGGCGCAGTGGTAGATGAGGAGGCCCTATACAAGGCTCTGAAAGAGGGGAAACTCGCCGGGGCAGGACTCGACGTTTTCTCTGAAGAGCCGTATAAGGGGAAGCTTGGAGAACTCCCGAATGTGGTGCTTACGCCACATGTGGGCTCGGACACGAGGGAGGCGCAGCTTCGTTCAGGGTTCAGCCTCGCGGAGAAGATAATGGCGCAGCTCAGGATCTAGCGCCGTAAAGGGATGCTGTGAACAGGATTCTTTCCCAGATGGGAACGTCAAGGATGACTATAGGTATCTGATTCTATGCGAGGGGCTTCTTCAGGATCTTCGGGAAGACGAGGGTGGCGGCTATGAAGCTGAAGACTGTGGAGAGGATTATGGAGAAGGAGAAACCGTAGAGGGATGAGATTAGTGCTGTTATGTAGCCTCCTATCCAGCCTCCCCAAGCCTTAGCCGTGTATGTTAGGCCGTAGTTGACCGTCGAGTATCTTCGACCATAGTAGTCTCCGATTATCGATGGGAAGAAGGTGAAGATTGGGCCCCAGAAGAAGCCGATCAATGAGACTGCTGTGATGAAGGCGAGGTCGGTCGAGCCGAAGGTGAGGAGGAAGAGGGAGAGGACGCCTTGGAGTATGAAGAAGAGGGTCATCGTGACCTCTCGGCCAAGATGGTCGGATACTCTGCCGCCGACGATCCTGCCGAGGCCGTTGGTTAGTGGGAAGATGACTGTTGCCATGAGGACTGTGCTTGAGGATAATTTGAAGGAATCGCCCATCGATGTGAGTTGGGAGGTGACCATCAGGCCTGTTTGGGATGTCAATATGAATGCGAGGTAGATCAGCCACCACTGAGGTGTCCCAAGCATCTCCTTAGGTCTGAACTGATGAGCCTCAACTGATGCCTTGACCTTCGCCTTCTGAGCTAAGGCGTTGGGCAACCAGTCTGCAGCGGGGTAGCGTTGGAGTGAACCCAAGGCGAGGAGGGATAGGAGCATGGCGCCTCCCATGTAGAGGAAGGCTTCCCTGAAGCTTTGCGAGCCGATGATCCAAGAAAGGACAGGGTTCAGGACAGCCGCGCCGAAGCCGTAGCCGAAGGAAGCGAAGCCCGTCGCCAAACCTCTCCTATCTGGGAACCATTTGTTGGCCACGCCCACAGCCGTGGCGTATAGGATTCCCACGCCAACGCTTCCCATACCATAGGTTAAGTATAGTATCTCAACGCTGGATGTGTAGGAGGAGGCGATCCATCCGGCGCCTGCGATGGCTCCGCCAAGAATGTTGAGGAGGAAGGGCCCTCTTTGGTCGGCCACGATACCTGCTAGGGGTTGTGCGAAGGTCATGAGGGTAGTGAAGATGGTGAAAGTGAGTTGAACCGCTACGAGGGTTGCGGTGAGTTCGGCGCTGATGGGTTTCACGAATAGGGTCCACGAGTATTGGTATAGGCCGATAATCATCATACTCAGAGTCGCAGCCGCTAGGATGATCCAACGAGCCCGTTCCATCGATTTGAGTCCTAGTGCAACCATGATCTTCGCCAAGTGCGTCCTAACCTATGCCTTCTAGGAATTAACCTTATCGCGATCCACCAGCTCGGTAGTAGAAAGGATTTAGTCAAACTAGTTACACCATTGTATTGACGAACGTTGCCCCGGACCGGATTCGCTGAGCTACCCCTCCACGGTGGGAAGGCCCCTCCTTGGCTCGTCAAGCGGATGCAGGGCCTCTCAGAGGCAATCGTCGATGTGATCCTCGACGAGTATGGGGTCGATGAGCTCTTCGCGAGGCTGGCGGACCCTTACTGGTTTCAGGCCTTCGGCTGTGTCCTCGGCTACGACTGGCATTCGTCAGGGGTTACCACCGTGGTGACGGGGGTCCTCAAATCAGTCCTCAGGCCTGAGGAGCATGGGATAGCCGTCGCGGGAGGCAAAGGCAGGGCCTCGACTAGGGCGCCTGACGAGATAACGGTTCTTGGGGAGAGGTTCGGCCTCTCGGAGGAGCAGGTGCGGGGCCTCCGTTATTCGAGTAAGATGAGCGCAAAGGTCGACAACGCGGCCATCCAAGCCGGCTACCCATTGTATCATCACGCCTTCTTCCTCCAGAGTGAGGGAAAGTGGCTCGTTATCCAGCAGGGGATGAACACGACTGAACGTGCCGCCCGAAGATACCATTGGCACTCAGGCCACGTGAAGAGCTACGTGGTCGAGCCCCACGACGCCATCGTAGGTGACAAGGCCCATGAAAGCGTCCTCAACATGACGGCTCAGGAGAGTGAGGGGTCGAGGCGTGTTGCCGTGGACTTGGTTAATGACGGCCCTGAGAGGATGAGGAGGCTGGTTAACCTAGCGCCGACTAATCAGGCGACACTCACGAGCTGGATGGGGTCGGGTGATTCTGAGGTGCTTCGGATGCCTTGGAGGATCGACTGGAAGGCCTTGAAGAGGGCCTACGAGGTGCGTCCTAAGAACTATGAGGAGCTCCTCGCCCTTCGTGGGATCGGCCCGGCGACTGTGCGGGGGTTGGCCTTGGTCTCTGAGGCGATCTACGGGGAGAGGCCTTCTTGGAGAGACCCCGTGAGGTATTCCTTCGCCTATGGTGGGAAGGATGGGGTTCCTTTCCCGGTGAATCGTAGGGCTATGGATAGGTCGATCCACTTCCTCAGGGAGGCCTTGGAGGAGGCTAAGGTTGGGGATAGGAGTAAGCTCCAAGCATTCAATCGTCTTAGGAGTTTACTACCTAAGGGGAGCGGGGTGTAGATTTGCTGATAGAGGATTTGAGGTTCCTTTTCCCAATTGGCGCGGAGGCCTCTCGGACATTAGGTGAAGGTTTGGGTTTGCTTGAAGGATTTTCCGGTAGCTATCTTCTGTCGAAGTAGATGCTCTTCCCCTTGGCCGATAACGGAATCCCCATGACGACACTCGACTCAGGCAGATGTCCAAGCCTCTTCGCCGCAACCCCGATGCGGTATATGATACGGTTGTCCACGTTCAAGTCCATAGCCATCTTCACGGCTGAGCCCAAGGCAATCCCCATGTCGAGGACCTTGAAGACGCAGTTCGGCCCGATGAAGTCTTGACCCTCTTTCTTCTCAGCCACCTCAAACTCACTACAATCCTTGTATCCGCATCCACCACAGTTCAACCCGAATTTCTTTGTGCCTCGAACCCCTATTAGGACGACCGCATGGGAGTCTCGGACGTTCTTGCCGTCCCTCTTGAAGCCGTCGATCTTCCGCTCCTCAGCGACCTTCTCCATCTCCGTGGCCAAAGCATCTTTTTCAGGCCCTGTTACTAGGAGGGTCTGTATGTCGTCGACGCCACCGGATTTCGGGGCGGTTCGAGCTGAGACGAGCATGAGTTTAGCTACCTCTTCGACGCCTTCCCTCTCAACGTCTTCTCCCTTCATGATCGGCATCTCTCTCACCCCTCAAGTTGGTTGGTAGACGTTTGTCCAAGAAAAATAAAAGGCTAATCCAAGGACACACTTACGTTTCTGTTAGCTCGTCGACTTCCTTTTTCCCTTCTTCCAGCTCTTTCTCTTGCTCCTTATCCTCCCCCACCAAAAGGGTCAAGAATTCTCCAACGTGGGTCTTCTCCTCCTTCGCTATATCTAGAAGTATCGCCCTAATACTCTCGTTTTCAGTCATGCCTGCCATTTGTTCGTAGAGGTTTATGGCGTCCAACTCCGCGATTATGCCCAACCTAAGTATCTCTTTGTCCAAGTCTTCCCTCTTTACTTTGTCAAGGTTTATGGGTGTTTTTGAAAGGATCTCCTTCAGCCTCCTTAAGTTAAAATCGGAACCAGTAAGCTCCCTTCCCTCTGATAAATGTTAGCATAAGTCGAAAGGGTCCACCTTCCAGAATACTCTTACCCCTCAGTCACCCATGCCAGTCTTGGAGCAGCGTTCTATGGCTTCGACCATCGCCTCCATCCCATCAAACGCCGATACATCCCTCCGAAGACGCTCAGCCCTCTCGACATAACCCTCCCCGAATAGTTCCCTAACCCCCGAGAGGACGTAGTCGTAGTCGAGCTTCAACTGGTCCAATACCTTCGCAACACCCAACTCCTCAGCCCGACGAGCATTGTTCTGTTGCTCCGTATGACTTGGCGTCGGCACTATCAGGGACGGCTTCCCGTAGCATATGCTCTGCGTGATCGTCCCCAACCCCGCCCGGGAGATCACTACGTCACAGGCCTTCAGGAACTCGAACCTGTTCGGGAGCCAGTCGTAGATGGTGACGTTCCCCTCCTTTAGCGGTGCTGAAGTGTGGTTCGGGTTGGCGAGGGATACAACCACCTCGTAGTCCTTGGGGAATTTGGACAGAATCTTCAATATCTGTTCCGTAAAGTACTCCTTCTCCTTAGTCGGGCCGCTGATGGGGACGAAGATAACTGGCTTATACCCAAGATGGAGTCGCCTCCTCAAGGTTTCTTTGGAGGGAAGGTCACTCGGCCTTACGTTGAGGATTGGGCCTATGAGGCGAACTCTACTCTTCCGCCAAGGGGGAATAACTAAGTTACCTTCCGAGAGCGTGTAAGGAGCTGGAAAGTCGGGGATGAGTATCTCCTCTCCAGCGTTCCAGAGGCGGCCTATAACCGTCATGATTCCACCGTCGGCTATCCGGGAGAGGTTCAAGAAACGCCTCACGCGAGGCACTGTTGCACGGTACAGGTTCAGAACCGTCAACACAGGAACCCCTAGGAGTTTGGCAGCTACGATCGTTGAGGCGCGGGAGTCAGAGACGACTATGTCCGGCCGAAAACTACGCATATATTTAATCTCGGCACTGACTTGGTCGAGGAAGATGAATACTGAGAAGGCTCCGGGGTACGCCGTGGTCTTGCGGAAGTCTACGCCACCGTCATCTCTGACTGCGAAGTAGATGGGCGGCGCCTCCACAAAGGGGAGGCCCTCATGGTCCACATAGCGGCAAGCATCACTGTAAGTGGAGAATAGAACATCGTATCCTCTCTTCATGAGCTGCTTGGCGACGGGGACGCATCTCCCAACATGGCCTAGGCCCACGCCGCAGGTCCCGAAGTAGATATTCATCCCCTAGGACACCTATCGCAGCTTAACTTCTTCTACCTCGCCCTTAGGTGTCTTCTCCTTGAAGATGAGGGCTTGAAACTTGTATATCTTCGTCTCGGGGAGAACCCATGATTCAGGAGGGAGCCCAGCCTTCATGCAGCAGTGGCCGAGGAACTCCTCACAGTCCCACCCCCATTCCACAGGCACTTGGGGTAGGAGGAGGCCTTTGAAAAAGCCCTGCTCTACTATGAGGCCGTCCTCGCCTATCTCTACCTCGCGGGGATAGTCTGTAGGGTTCTTAACTTTAATGAGGGTTGGTGGGGTCAGGACGCTGACCTCAACTATGATCCCGTCAAGCTCGTTCTTCTCTACAGGCGGGAATCGGGGGTCCCTTGTAGCCGCGCTAATGGCGGCGTCGATGGTCGCCTTAACCAAAGGTAGCTCCGGCATCGGATAGCCTATACAGCCCCGCAGTTCCTCTCTGCCGCTTCTCAAGGTGTTGAGGGTAACGAAGACCCCACATTTCTGCTTGAACTTCTCCTTGACATCCCTTGGGACAGGCATATGCTTCCGGAGTTCGAGGCAGTCGGCAATCGCTTGGCGGGCAAGCCTCACGAGGTAGGTGCCTTCATCGAGTGTAAGTTCAAAGGACAAGACTAACCCTCCTCGCCTCCAAGCAATCTTCTAGCTCTCGCCAAGGTCTCGTTTATCTTTTTCCAATGACTCCCCCTCCAGTAGGCTTGGCCACAACCTGTACACACCCAAAACTCCCGGTAACGCCTCAAAGTACCCTCGGGAACCCTGCCTCGAACCTCATCAACGTCAACCTGTTCGAGGGAGGACCCACAGGTCGGGCACCTAGATAAGACCTCATCAACATCAAGCCTAAGGCCCAATCGAGCCGCTACATTCGATAGTCTCTCAGCCTCATCCTCCCCCTCAACGAAGAGGGTCTGAAGGCCGCGGGCTCTGGCCCTCCTGAAGAGTTCCTCATCCCTAGTCAGGAGGGTCGCGTTCTCAGAGGTAGTCCTCTTGAGGAGGAAGTCGTCTGAGGCGCCCTTGAAGTACTCTGCCTCATAGCCTAGGAGCCTGAGCCAGCGGGTGAAGCTCCCCAGCATACCATCGACTACGAACTTCAATCCAATCCCAAGCTACACTCTTAGAACTAGTGAGCCACTACCAGGCTCCGCTAGAATCTTCCCCTCATCCATAGCCAACCGCCCATCCACGAAGACCTTGATAGCTCGTCCTGATGCCTTGAAACCCTTGAAGGGGGAGTACTTTGCCTTCGACTGGAACTCATCTGGGTCGATGACGAAGCTCCTCTTCAAGTCGACTACTGTAACATCAGCATCGAATCCCTTGGAGAGCCGACCCTTGGAACTAAGGTTGAAGACCTTGGCGGGCCTCTCTGCCAGAACCTCCACTAGGCGGCTGAGGGTGAGCATCCCTTCGTTCACGGCCGTGAGCATGATGGGGAGCGTGGTCTCAAGCCCTGGGAAACCCGGCGAGATGCTCCAAACACTCTCCGAGGTCTTCTCCTTCAGGGTATGGGGGGCATGGTCGCTGGCGACCAAGTCTATGTCGCCCTCCACTAATCCCTTGAAGAGGGCTCGCAGATGCCTCTCCTCCCGTAGAGGAGGATCGACTACGGCCACGCCCCCTCGAGCTAGGACTTCCTTATCGGATAGGAAGAGATGGTGAGGCCCAACCTCACAGGTAATGGCTAGCCCACTCCTCCTAGCCTCTTTTATGAGTTGAAGACCCTCGAAGGAGCTGAGGTGGCAGAAATGTACCATCGCCCCCGTCTTTCTAGCCAAAGCCAAGACCCTAGCCACGGCGGAGCGTTCCGCCTCTGGTGGATGCGAAAAGGCGAAGGAGCTGGGAGACCTATTCCCAGAGGCCTTCAGCTTTGCTTCCCTGTGTTCGATGGTCTTGAGGTCCTCGGCGTGAAAGGCAACGGGGAGCCCTACTTGATTAGCGCTGAGAAGCGCCTTCTCAACGGCTTGATCGTCGTCGCCGTTGAAAGGTTCGCGCTTGATGGTGAAGACCTTGAACCCTATTATCCCGAGTTCGGCCATCTCTTCGACACACGTCAGGTCTGCGTCGAAGGCTCCGTAGAATCCTACGTTGGCAACTATCTTGGACCGGGCGGCCTCCAGCTTCTGTTTTAGATGTTGGGGGTTGTCGGTAGGCGGTATAGAGTTCGGCATGTCGAGGACTGTCGTGAATCCTCCGGCTAAGGCACTGCGGGTTCCCGTGTAGAAGTCCTCTTTTTGGGTCTGTCCCATGTCTCGGAGGTGGGTGTGGGCGTCTATGGGGCCTGGGAGGATTATTCCGCCTTTGAGGTCGATTCGTTCATCAGCCTTTGGGGCGGCGGCCTCTTTCCCAACATAAAATATCTTGCCTTCGTCGAAGGCGACGCAACCCTCGACGAGTTCTCCATTATGGAGTATTTTGCCGTTTAGGAGAAGGGTATCAGCCGACATGTTGGAGGTTAGCACTACCTTTCTTCCACGCTTAGCTCTAAGCGGCACTCTTCGCAGAGGAATCGACCTTCGACGTCTCGAAGGGTGTCAGACCATTGACGGCATCTCTCGCAGCTTCCAGCGGCCTCTGCCCCCATTGGGAGCAGTGGTGTCGATCTAATCCTCGCCTTTTCGTAGATGATCTCTATTAGGGATGGGGTGATTCCCACGATATCCTTGCTTGTTATGATTCCGATCATCTTGCCCCTTTCCATCACGACTAGGCGGCGGATGCCAAGTCTGTGCATCTCTTCGGCGGCGTCCTTGATGTCAGCGTCTGGGACCGTAGTCCTCAGAGGACGGGACATTACGTCCTTGGCCTTAATGTTTCGTGGTAGAAGGTTCTTCGCGGTGACTCGGGATACGATGTCGCGCTCTGTTATGATGCCTATGGGGTGGTTGTCCTTGCTTGTGACGATTATGCTTCCGAGTTCGTGTTTGTCCATGAGTTTGGCTACTGTCTCGAGGTCTTCGTCCTCTAGGACGGTGATTACTGGTGATGCCATGATATCTCTGACGGGGATGGACGTCTTGACTTCGTCTCGCCGATGCATGTATGCGACACCATCATGTGTATGGTTC
>Ga0172366_10004639_pt1 | contig 10840 bp, 8 predicted proteins | sample LakKivSesite69cm_FD_114533 | JGI IMG/M metagenome (GOLD analysis project Ga0172366, IMG submission 114533) | Sediment microbial communities from Lake Kivu, Rwanda - Sediment site 69cm | ecosystem: Environmental > Aquatic > Freshwater > Lake > Sediment | place: Rwanda: Western Province, Lake Kivu...
GAATTGATTTTTTGCAATACTTACATTCTACTTCATCGCTGAATAACTGTCTGTCTACACCTTTGCCTTGCTTCTCGTAGTGTTTAGCCACAAAAATTCCTCCTTCCAAGAGCACGATCAATGGAGCGAAAAGCATGAAATTTGCTATTCCCCCCTCTCCTGGCGTTATGATAAAGACGAGTATTAGAAGAGCAGCGTAGACATATTTTCTGTTTTTGGTCAAAAGACTGGTTTTGATTATGCCGTATCTAACTAGGAGGACTAGAAAAACTGGAAATGTGAAGATTGCTCCCGTCAACAAAGTAGTTGTGAATACATTTAGATAAAAGTCATTAACATTAATCACTCGTTCTGCTCCAACCATAGGAAAAAACATCAAAATAGCGCTAATTATATATGGAGTTATGACTAAGTACCCGAAAATCAAACCGAAAACGAACAAACCCAAGAAGGACCCCATAAAAGGGTACACATCATTCCTTTCATGCGGATAAAGAGCGGGGTCAATAAACCTGTAGATCTGGTACGCAAAAACAGGAGCTGCCACAGCAAATCCGAAAACAATAGACGCCATTGCGTATAGTTGAATCGGATCTGTTAGATTACCACCTATTACCATAACATCTGAAGGTAGAACTTGTTTCCTTATTGTCATTAAAACAACGCCTATCAGCGGACGAAAAGACCCGATTGGATCGTTCAGAAAAGACAGGTCTGCCGGCAAAACCATCGCAATGATGGTTGCCGCCACGAAAGTGTAAATGGCGCTTTTCAGGCTTTTGGCGAGTTCTTCAGTGTGTTCCCAGAAAGTCATCTCTTTTTCTTTCGAAGAATCCGCAGCAGCGTTTTGCATCGGTAGATGTGCCTTCTACACTATGAACTCGTTTTGCTTGTCTTTATAGCGCTGGTTATTTCTAGGAATATTTGATCTCTGCTCTTTCCTTCAGTATTTATTCCTAATCCTTTCGCTATCAGAAGAATCATGTCGTCATTCGACATCTTGCTTTCAGCTGTTTCAATTTTTGACGAGCCATACGAGTATTCCCTTGAAGCCTTCTCAAATTCACCCTTAGCCCTTCCAACAGCCCTAGCCAGATCTGGAATCTTCGACGGACCCCAAAGGATTATCACTACGACAACCAGCAGAATTATTAGCCATTCCCAACCACCAAGCATTTCTGTTCCCCCTTCAAATTAGAGGACGTCCAACCGTATTTAAGAATTTCTGTCAAAAGACATCCGTGATCTCAATCATGGTTCAGAGGACCAAGCATAATTAAGGATGAACCATGCGAACAAGCTTCCTTTGAAACGAGAGAGCGCATGCGAAAAAATCATATACGCATGTGAATGTTAATTGTACTTTCTGCAAACTGGGAGACTGTGAAAGATGTCGAAACGTTACGAGTTTGAGCTTGGAAAAGCAGCAGGTCTTCTCGTCAAAGAACTGTTCAAGCTGAAGCCAGGCGAAGAATTTATGATAACAGTTGACACCGAAACCGACATAAGAGTAGTGGAAGCGACCGCTAGAGCTGCATTCGCAATCGACGCAAAACCAATGGTGCTTTGGCATCCATCACCCATGGGAATCGGAAAGGCAGCAGACTCGATGTTGCCAGTTAAATCTTTAACCGCGGCGCTTAAGGAAGCTGATGCATGGGTAGAGTTTAACACCGAATGGCTCCTTTATTCCACGCCATGGGACATAGCCCTAAAAGAAAACCCAAAATTAAGATACCTCTGTCTCTGCGAAATGGACACCAACATGATGATAAGAGCCATTGGCAGAGTTAATTTCCCAGCCTTGAAAGCATTTCAAGAAAAAGTCGCTGATATGACAAGAAAAGCTAAAGCAATGCGAATCACTACGCCAGCCGGCACCGACGTAAGCTTCAAGATAGATCCCAAAAACCCGGTCACTGTAGAATCTGGCTACGCAGACACTCCAGGAGCTCACTTCCTTTCTGGACAAATAGCTTGGACACCTAAAGTCGGATCTGTAAACGGAACCATAGTCTTCGATGGCTCACTAGTGCCGCTTGGGATTGTAAAAGAACGAGTAAAACTTCACGTCACAAAGGACAAAATAACAAAAATAGAAGGCGGAAAAGAAGCCATCGACTTTGAAGCTTGGCTCAAAGGCTTCAATGATCCAAACATGTTCTTGATGGCCCACGTGTGCTACGGTTTCCATCCAAATGCAAAGTTAACAGGCGTATGTCTAGAAGATGAACGCATATGGGGCGGAACGGAATGGGGCATCGGCAACATAGGACCTCATTTGCTGCCACCCAAGGGCAGGTCAGCGGCTTCCCATAGTGACGGCATTTGTCTCAACTCGTCAGTGTGGCTTGACACCCTGCAAATAACGGATAAGGGGAAGGTTATCGACGCGGAGCTTGTTAAACTAGCGAAAAAACTTGGAAAAGCCTAACTTCCCTCCTTCTTTTTCATCCTGCAATTATCAAAAGCCACACGAGAATAGAGAAAAATCCAGCGCTGCAAATTAATGAAAAAATGGGTAAATGCAGCGTTCATCAAGCGAAAGTCAAGCGCTAAACGTACGTTGGACGTAAGAACTTTGCAAGCATCTGCTAGAAGTCCATTTTAGCTACTGTTCTCTTTTTAGGGGGCGACAATTTGTATATCATCTTGCTGCTCCTCAAGCCCAAGTTCACAAGCATTTCAGCCCATCGAATCGCTACCCTGGCTGGATCTATCACCGGTATCTCGTAACCTTTCTTCCGAAGTTCTTTCATCAACTTTTTATCGAAACCTGCCATTCCAGTGCATCCGAGGGCTATTACTTCTGCCCTGTCTTCTTCTATTGCCGCCAAGCTTTCCCTTAGGAGAGCTGAAAGCGTTTTTTCTTTATCCTTTTCGATTTCCAGAACTCCTATTGAAGCGGCTCGCACGGAAACTACGCTGGAAGTCAAACCGAAGATCTTTACGAAATGTTCTATGGAAGGGACTGTTTCTTTCAGAACTGTTACAACCGATATTCTTTCTCCGAGCGACAGACCAGCTAAAATAGAAGCCATGCCAGCGCCCACCACAGGTATTGACACAACAGATCTGCAAGCGTCGATGGCCGGATTAGCAAAACAGCTTATCACTACTGCGTCAAACCCTTTTTCTTCGGATTCTTTGACAAGCCGAATCGTGTCTGGACCTGCTATGACTTCGTCCAAGAAATCTTCTAGTGATTCCGGGCCTGCTGACAAGGAAACTACCTCCACGTTTGGGAACTCTTTTTCCAGTTCATCTCTGTGAGCTTTGAGAAAATCTTCAGACGTGTTGGGAATGACCACGCGTATCTTAATTTTCTTGCTCAATGCATATTACCTCTTAGTGGACAAAAAAAGGGAGGAAGAGTCTTGGGTACTATTCTTTTCCTAGTTTCTTCGCCAGCTGAGCTAGCTCTGGGTGTACAACTTTTCCTTTGTCTGTCACTTGCGCGCCGTCCATCCAGACTGAGGAGTTTAGGCAGATGCCATCGGCATGGGATACTGCGTATATGCCTTTGGCTTTGAACATTGGTCCTTGATATCCGAAACCCCACTCTGTGCTTCCCCATACTCGTTCGTCTTCTGTGCATAATCCAGAGAGCCTTGCGCCTGGGTTAAAACCGTAGCATACATGGGCAGCGTAATACATGTTAGGGTCTCCGAGCCTCTCTAACCATTTCTTAACAAGGGCAGCTTCTCTTCCGCCTGATATGTCGACTGCCCTGCCTTCTTTAACTTCAACTTTGATTGGTTCCTTCAGAACCCCAAGGTCAGCCTCTCCGCCTCCAGAGTATGAACCGTCATAGACTATAGTGCCATTAATGCTTTCTTCTATTGGAGCCCATCCTATCTGTCCAAGAAGGAAGTGTGGGCCTGGAACATCAGCGAAGAGTTCATTTGTGACAGGCCTGTTAGGATCATTCTCAAAGGAAATGTCGTTCCCTGCAGGAGTTGTTATTCTCATTGCTTTTGCCTTCTGAGTCATTTCAACGATCATGTTTTGGAATTGCGCTTGAGTGTCTATGTCAATCTTTCCCACGCAACGGACAACTTGATCTACATTTAAGCCTCCTAGGAAGAGATATCTGACGCGCCCTGTTCCTTCGACTGCAGGTTTCATGGCGACTTCCCAAGGAGTTGAGTACAGCAGCCACTGGTTGTTCAGCTCAATCCAGACATCAGTATTCGGGATCGCAACTTTAAGTGGGTCAGGCAAGTAGGGATCTCCAACTTTGCCGTAACCAGCTGGCGTTGAATGCCATGCGACCATTACCTTCGCCTCAGCTGCTTGGGCTGCCTTGGCTATTTCCTCTGCGACCCTCCATTCTTGAGGGCCATCAATCGTTATTAGAACGCTTTCGCCTGGTTTAACTTTGCACAGTTTGTTGATCACAACATACGCCGTTTTTCCTAATTCTAAATCAAGCAAGTAGGGCAATATCGCAACCTCCTTTTTCCGAGGCTAATATCGATTAATATAATATAAAAAATTTTCCAAATTTGAAGTGTAGCAAAAGTTTTATAAAAAAAGTTTTATAAACATACTTTGCTACCGTATCAACCAGAACTTTCGTTCGGGTGGAAAATTGGGAACAGCTCTCAAAGTAGAAGAATTGGTCAAATGGTACGGGAAAGAAGTTCTGGCGCTTGACAAAGTGTCTTTTGACGTTGAAGAAGGAGACTTCGTTGTAATTATGGGGCCGAGCGGATGCGGCAAAAGCACGCTACTGAAGTGTATTACAGGCATATTACCCTGGAATGAGGGAGATATTTACATACGTGAAAAAAGCATGAAAGGCGTGCCAGCCTACAAACGTGATATCGCTCTGATGCCTGAAAGATACGCACTTTTCCCTCACATGCGAGTCTTCGACAATGTTGCTTTTGGATTACGTATGAGACGCGAACGTGAATCAGAGATTAAGAAGAAAGTCGGCGACGCCTTGAAAATGGTTGGTTTGGAAGGTTTTGAAAAGAGATGGCCAGGGGAATTAAGCGGCGGACAGAGGCAAAGAGTCTCTATAGCAAGAGCGATAATTGTAAATCCGGCCATTCTACTACTTGACGAGCCTTTGAGCCATGTAGACTATAGATTGCAGAGGAAAATGATGGATGACTTCAGGGATTTGCAAAAGGAGCTGGGTAACACGTGGATTCTAACAACTCACGTTCAAGAGCACGGCTTAAGCATGGCTCGCACATTAGTCGTCATGAGTAACGCGGTAATTGAGCAGATAGGTACTTCTGGAGAAATTTACAACAATCCTAAAACCGTATTTACCGCGAGATTTGTCGGGGACATCAACTTGATCAACGGATATGTTGTCTCGCAAAAGAAGAGGGATTGTGTAGTCAAAACCGAACTAGGGGAGTTGGTAGGCACGTATCCAGGGGATGCTGACCTCAAGGAACAGAAGATTGCCTATGGCGTCAGGCCTGATAAGATACAAATAATGAAAGATTCAGACGCTTTCGATAATACGATAAAAGCTGAGCTGATCAGTTATTACTTCTTTGGTGAAGTCATAGAATACTTGTTCATGACCAAAGGAAATATTGAGCTCAAAGTCCGCGCTGAGCCTGCCATTTATGAAAAAGGAAAAACCTATACTCTTGGCTGGAACGCTGAGCATGGCAATATCATGGATAAACCCTCAATGGCTAAGGGCGTGAAAATAGAAGATATCATCTACGGTAGGTGATATAACCTTGCCGCAAAAGACGAGCCTTAAGGGGTTTCTGTCCCGAAACTCAGTTTACCTTATGATCTTGCCGCCCTTAGTGATCGCGGTTCTTTTTATGTTAGCACCGACGGTTTCTGTTTTGCTGTTATCCTTTAATAAAGGAGCAGGGGTGACATTTGATCCTACGCGACTAACATTTGAGAATTTCTTTGCAATCTTAACGCGGCCAACAACTTACATTGTTCTTAGAGATACTTTAGGTATGTCTCTCTTAGCGACGTTCATGACTTTTATGGTTGCTTTTCCAGTTTCGTACTTCCTGGCTTTTAAGGTAGAAAATTTTAGGCTTCAAAACGTGATAACTTTTCTGCTTGTAATACCTTACTGGGTTGATTGGAGCATTAGAAGTATTTCGTGGCTTTCGATTTTGGGAAGGGAAGGTATAGTCAATTATTTGCTGCTGTCCTTAGGATTAACTCAGACACCAATTGCAGAGCTGTTGTTTACCCGCTGGACGCTGCTGATAATATGGATTCAAACTAATGTATTGTTCATGTTATTTCCGATATACTTGGCGTTAAGTAGGGTAGATCCAGAGCTATTGGACGTTGCACAGTCGCTTGGAGCGACGCCATCCCGATCATTCTATCACGTGACGTTTAAGCTGGCGCTTCCTGGAGTAATCGTGGGATTCATGTTCGTCTTTGTTTCAACGATCGGGGACTATGTAACTCCGTCTCTGTGGGCTGGAGGACTGCAAATGCTGGGAAAAACTGTGCAAAGCTATGCTTGGCTTTTCCAGTGGCCGATTGCTTCTGCCTACGGTGTCTTGCTACTGGCGGTTACGATGGCGATAATATACGTCCTTCTCAGAGTCGTTAATATTAAAAAAGTGTTTTATGAGTGAGGTGCTGTGGTGTGCGGGATCGAATGAAAACGCTCCTAGGAATATACACCGCTATTGTTTTGTTTATCTTCATGCTTCCAATAATACTAATAATAGTACTTTCGTTCAATGCCGAACAAAACATAGCCCTTCCGATTAGAAGGTTTAGCCTTTACTGGTATGTCGGACAAGCGTCGATCACCGGATTTAGAAGCGGAATCCTGAACGACCCTTACATCTTAAAGGTTATCTCCAACTCTATATCGTTAGGAGTGACAACAGCCTTGATTGCAACACCTCTAGTAACGGTCTCTGCCTTGTCTTTGCGCCGTAAATTCCACGGGCGAGACATGTTCTTCTACATATTGCTCTTAGGTTTTATCATACCACCCATTATTTCAGGTTTAGGCATGAATATCCTTTACAAAACCATAGGCGTAAGGGAGTATTCTCTATGGACGGTTCTGCCACTGCATATCGTGTACACCGTGCCATTTGGGTTGATCTTAACTCTGGCTAGGTTTGACCCAGAAATGATTGAATATGAAAATGCGGCGAGATCGCTAGGAGCAAACGAGATTAGAGTATTCTCCAAAATTACTCTTCCGCTGATCCGAGCAGAAGTTATTTCAGCGTTTATCTTTACTTTCACGCTTTCCTTAGGTGAACTCTTGCGGTCGTCCTTTGTAATTGCAGGTATTGGAACTATACCTACTTATGTTTACAACCAAATGTCAGTACAGGCTCCAACCCCTAAATGGTTTGCTTTAGGCACACTTACAACGATTATTTCATTCGCCTTACTAATGGTTGTCGCGTTGTTTCTAACTAGGAGAATAAGGAAAATAACCTATTGATTGACCTAGTGGTAGCATTTCTTGTGACTTTTGGCGCGCGCAAAACATATAAGTAGATAAACAGCAGAATAGAAAGGCGGTGTGCAAATGGAGGAAGAGAAAAAACCATCAATCACCAAAGATGAACGGGCAATTTCAAGAAGAGGATATTTAGCAGCAGCAGGCGGTGTCGTTGCCGTCGCCGTCATTGGCGGGGTCGCATACTATCTTTCAGCAGGGGGTCCAACCCCAACAGCAACGCCTTCTCCAACAGCAACGCCTTCCGCAACGCCTACTCCGACGCCTGGACTACCGGCATCGCCAGAGTATTTAGCCAAGTTCCCAAATTGGGAATACTATTGGACGAAAGAGGGAACGCGTCCGACCTTGAGATATCTTGGCGGATCATGGATGATGTATCCTGAGGTGTCTGAGTTTTGGGAGACCGTCCACAAACAACCAGTGGAAGCCAGCTATCTTGATTTGTTCGTTATGGCAACGAGAATAGTTGCAACTGATGGATATGGATGGGATGTAGGCGGAGTAGCTAGGTTCCCACCTATCAAGAGAGCAGGCATCATAAAACCTATTCCTGTCGATAAACTTGCAATGTGGAAAGAAGATAAAGTCGTGGATATCTTCACAAATCCAGGAAAGTACTTCAGAGCGGCCAACGCGGAGAGGTTTAACTATAACCTATGGTTCTCTGAGGAAGACTACACATCTCATGAGAACTTATCTATGGTTGTGACCAACTGGAACTTCGATTCCGTCACGTATCTACCAGAGTTCTTGCCCTACGAGGAAAAAGGTGGAACAAAACTTTCGTTTTCATATTCAGAGCTGTTTAATCCAGAGTGGAAAGGGAAGGCAATGATGCAGGATGAGGCAATGACAGTGTTCGGCGAAACAGCAAATGAATTGGAAGCCACCGGGCAAATGACGGTTTCAGGAGCGACGACGAACCTAACAAGAGCAGAGGTTGATACAGTTTACAACTACTTGCTTCCGATAATAAAAAGTGGGCAGATAAGAACTTTCTGGTTTACGTATGGAGACTGTGTGAACCTACTCGCTACAAAGGAGATATGGATTGGAAGCACATGGCAGCCTCCGTGTTACGACTGTAGACGCGCTGGTACTCCGGCGTACTATGCAAGATTGGTCAACGGGCCGTTCATGTGGTTCAATGGGGACATAGTTTCTTCGCGCACGGGAATCGAGGAGGACCTCTATAAGTTCATGAACTTCAGAATTGACCTATGGTGGGACGCCTTCATTCTAGGACTGAACGGCTACGGTACTTTCACTTCTAACTATGACGAAGTGAGGGAGTACATGGGTAGCGAGTTCTTTGACTGGTCCAACAGAGGAATCGCAACATATCTGCCGATCGATCAAGCAATTAAGGAATGGTGCTTCCCTGACAAACCTGAGGTTTGGGATCTAGACAAGAGACTACTGCAGGCTTTATTCCTCCCAGATAAGTACTTCCCACCTGGGGCAACGCCAAGGACAGGTACTCCGCATTCCGAGGGGAACTTGAGGGATATAGGATCAATTGAGGAAAAAGAGGCAATAACGAGGTACTCAATATCGCCGGACCTACCAGATGATGACGTGTACTACACCGACAAATACAACGACTTAAAAGCGCAGATTCCTGTGTAAGCCTTCATCACAATTTTATCTCCTTTTTTCTCTTTTTTTCGTCAAATGTTAGCAGCTCTGCCAGTTACTCCCCCGATGCCTCCGAGCATCACAACTACAGCGATTAGATTAATCGGGGAATCTACATTAAGGCACAATATGTAGCTGGCTGTTAGTATGGTAACCGCCCACCAATCCGCTAACAAAAAAGGCAAGCAAGGAATCAAGTACTTGCAGGTGCGCCGTCAAGAAAATGCTTAATGGCAACGCTGTGATCACGGTTACGGAAAACCCGATGATCACCCTTTTGTTCATGCTGAACCTAAAACTTGTGCTTCTTCTTCTATCTTCATTTCTTTTGTTTTCTTGATCCTCTGAGCGTAGTATTTTTCAGGCTCTGGCAACTCCTTGCACTGTATGTAACTGTCAATTTGAATCACGGTTAAGGCTGTTCCAAACACTGCCTCCATCACTGCTTTCTTGACAGCTAGGGAATCAAAAACCTTGATCTCATTCATGTCCCCCAGTTGAGAGTTTATGACATCTATCCCTGCTGAAGTTTCATTTTTGCTGTGTTTTGCGCGCAGTTCGGTAAGCGCGTCAATTCCATCCATTCCAGCGCTTTTGGCCAATTCAAGAGGGATGCTTTCAAACGCTTTAGCAGTAGCCTCGATCACAAGTTGCCTCTTATCAGGTATTTCCGACGCGTAGTTTCTGAGACACAGGGCAACTTCTTCTTCAAAAGCTCCTCCTCCAAAAACTAAACGTTGGTCTTTCGCCAATGTCCGTGTAAGGGAGACCGCCCCTTTAATAATCCGTTCTATGTCGTCTAGGAGGTACATGAATGTTCCCCTAAGGACTATGTCTACGGTTTTGGGGGTTCTGCAGCCCCACACTAACAACCAAGGTTCGCCTCCGATCTTTTTATGCTCCACAACTTCTGCCCAGCCTAGACAAGAAGCGTCAAGGTCATTTATGCTTGCAGCAGCAAATGCTCCGGTTGCCTTTGCCACCCTATCCACTTCGGGCGGAGGGAAACGCCTTATAAGTAATATATTCTGTTTAGCGATGTAATCCGAAATTCTGTTGTCAACTCCTTTCTCAAGCATTATTACGTTTGCTCCAATGCTGAGTATCTTATCGGTTACAGATTTAAGATACCTGAACTCGTCATCTTTGAAATCGCGGAAATGTTGAACCCTGCTAAACTCAAATTTCTTGTCGTAATGTCGTGTCAATTTTTTGGGGGTTATCAGTTCGCCTCTTATCAACGCAATCTTCGCATTTTCGATTCTTTTCGGCATATACATGTTGGGTAATTCTCTGTAAAGCGCCAATCCATCAACCAGAAACGAGTCTGCCACTGATTTTCCCTTTATTTTTTTGACATCAACTATTTCTGTGCCTTCGGAGTCTGGCACGTTCTTCACGTTTAGAATTCTAGCTGCATCCGATATCAAGCCGGCAATGTGTTCGCGGTCTTGGTAGGGCAGCTTTCCCGTGAGAACATTATGAAGTTGTAATCGGACAACTTCCGTTATATCAAGTTTTAGATCAAAACCAAGTTTATCTGCAACTTCTATGACTTTTTTGTAAGACAGTATTAGGCCTTCTCTTATTATATTGGGATGCATTCCATCGTCAATCAGTCTCGCGCATTCTTCAAGCATTTTTCCTGTTAGAATTATGGTTGAAACTGAACCATCACCTTTCTGTTTAGATAGGCTGAGGGACGCTCCAGCCATAACTTGTGCAATAGGATGCTGAAGTTTCACC
>Ga0172366_10004640_pt1 | contig 10840 bp, 9 predicted proteins | sample LakKivSesite69cm_FD_114533 | JGI IMG/M metagenome (GOLD analysis project Ga0172366, IMG submission 114533) | Sediment microbial communities from Lake Kivu, Rwanda - Sediment site 69cm | ecosystem: Environmental > Aquatic > Freshwater > Lake > Sediment | place: Rwanda: Western Province, Lake Kivu...
GAGGAGCGACGGCGGTATCTCACTCACCTTCGGCGGCAGGGCGCGCTTTCCAGCCTCGAACTGGACGTATTCCGGCGAGAACTTGGCGATGAACGCCATGAGCCGAGTGCGGAGCGTATCCTCGATGCCGTCGTACGGGCGGTACGGGTCGGGGTCTTGGATAGCTTCAGGACGCAGCTTCCGCGCCGTCGAGTCACTCGGTCGAGCAAGCGTGGTGAGGATGCGCGGGATGTCCGTTTTCAGGAGTCGTTCGACCGCTTGGCGGAACTCGACTGGGCAGCGCGGGTCGTCGGGGTCCGGCACGACCGAGGCGAAGACGATAGCCCGCGCCGCAGCGAGAGGTCTGCGTGCCCACCAGAGATGAAGCGTCGAGATGTGTCCATGACGGAGAGATTTGTCGCGGACGCTCTCCGCGGAGATTTCACGGATCGGCAGGGCCACCTCGATGAGACGAGGACAGGTAGCGTTCCCCTCAGTGTTCACCGGCTATCTTCTCCTCAACCTTCGCCGCGATCGCATTCACAAACGCCGCTGCCCCTTCCAAATGCCGCTCGACCTCGTTGGCTTCAAAGGCCACGAGGTCTGCGTAGTCCCCTTTCTGGCGCATCTCGTAGAATCGGCGGTACGAGCGACCGAGGTGCTTTGGAAGGCGCCCCGTCTTGATCCAATGTTGATCGAAGAGCGTCCGGACGCCGCTGTGTTTCGCCGACGAAAGTCCGTCGGTGAAGAGGAGCGCGGAGACCGCGTAGAAGCACGCGTAGTAGATGCGGTTTGCAGCCGTATGGAGGTGGCCGCTGTCGAACAGGAGTCGAGCCTCTTCGAGGGATTCCTTCGCACGCGCGATGCGGTAGCGGACAAGCTCGACCTGCTCCGGCTTCATAGGGCGATAGCGTCCTCCTCGACCCGTTGGTGGAACGGCGTTGCGGCGTTCAGTGGCGCATTCCAGTCGTCTCGCGTGTAGAACATCGCCGAGATGACGACCCCGTGCGACAGTTCAAGTTCGTACAGCCCATCGTGGACCGCTTCCTCCTCCCGCTCAGATATGGGCTGGTTCGTCAGGATCAGCAGGTCGAAATCCGAGTCCAACGTGCGGTCGCCGCGCGCAGTACTGCCATAGAGGAGCATGGAGGCCGACGGGATGACACGCCGAACCTCGCGCGTTATCCTGCGCAGGAGGGTGCGATCCCTCTGGCTCAGGACGGGAATTGCCGAGAGCGTTCTCATTGTCCGTCCTCCTCTTCGCCGCACACTACCCCGAACGGAGCCCAATCTCCTGCCCGGGGACTTCCGTTCCGCATTTTGCCCAATCGTCTTCCGCCACGAGGAACTGCACGTCCCTGTAGAGCATTTCCGGGTTCATCTGCGGAATGGGGTCCTGGATGATGCGTAAACGCGGCCGTTCGCTCTTGCAGAAGGTAACAACATAGAGCCACGCGCGGCTACCGAGTTGGCGGAGCTTGTAGAGTTCGGGCTCCGTTAACTCGATTGCCCCAGTTTCTGCGCGTCCCTTCACTTCGATGAACCGGAGTTCTGCCGTCGGCGATTCGGACCGAATGTCGTAGTGCTCACCATCCTTGCTCACGTCAACCGGATTCCAGCCCCGCCCTCGTTCGTAGCGCATAGCAATACCGATGGCGATGGCTTCGACCTCGTCATCGCGGCGCATGGGAACTCCGTGCCGGGGCAGTTCGATAGTCGCCGACGGCGCGGGAACCACAAGTGCCTCGGTGATGATCTCTGGGATGTCGGCGGTCAGCGCTTGCATTTTCTCGAGTTCGTGGAGCCGATCCTGCCTCCGCTGCTTGAGCTCCTTGATGCGCGCCCGGAGCCGGTCGATCTCCTCGGGGTCCTCTTGCCCGAACAGGGTCGCGCGTTGGGATTCCTCCAGTTCTCCCTGGAGTTCGGTGATAAGGTCGGTGAACGCGTGTTCGTAGTAGCCGCGACGCAGCGCGCATTCGCGCCCTCGCATGGCCCTCGCTTCGGCAAGTTGCCTTTCCGTGATCTCGCTGTAAGCCCACATTTCGATTTCGTCTTTCGGTTTGTCTGGGACGGTCGGCAGTTCGCACATCTCGGAGGGGGGTAGACAGGCGAGAAGGTATGATGGTGACGTGACGCGCAAACCCATGGGGTCCAGGGCAATAATGGCGAGGCGTTCATCCGCGGGCACCTTCCGCGATTCGACACGACCGTCGAGGATTGTCGAGCGTACCAGCCAATGCCGTTGCGGAACTCCGATGTTCGGATCGACGAGGGCTGTGCCCTTAGCGAACGCTATCTGCGCCTGGTGAATCGCCCATTCAACGAGCGCGTCGAAAAGCGGATGCCCGGGACCCAGGAGCTTCGTTCGTTCGGGAATACGCTCCCTGCTCGCGACGCTCACCAAATGCTTGTCGAACACGAAGGCCGATTCGTACCGATCCTCGACCGCCTTTCGCTGCCCACGCACGAATTCGAGTAGCGTCGACGGCGTGGGGCCAATGTGCCACACGGGAAAGTGGTCATCCTTCCGCACCGTTCCGCTGCACGCCTCCCACGCCCGACGGAAAAACCGTTCGATGAAGAGCGGCTGTAGCCGATGCTCCTCTGACGCGTCACAAAGCCTTCGCGCGGCCTGAAGGTCTAGGCGTGAGGTAAACACTGCACGCTTCTGCTGTGCGACGAGTTGCTCGGCGCGGTCCCGCGTTGCGGAATCGAGCACTTGCTCCACTTCCTCCTCAACGGAGGCTCGGTCATCCGCGTCAACGGCGTCTTCCAGGAGTGTAACGAGCGGAACGTCCTCCAGCCAGTCCGCAATCACGTCGTAAACGCGGTCAGAACCCATCTGTTCGCGCATGACATCCAGTTTTGTCAGCACGCGTTGAAGCACTGCGCCTTCGCGTGTGTCTCGGGCGACCAGGTTGTATACCCACACGTCGCTGTGCTGCCCGTAGCGGTGAATACGGCCCATGCGCTGTTCAAGCCGATTGGGATTCCATGGGATGTCCCAATTGATGAGGTACCGGCAAAATTGCAGGTTGATTCCTTCCCCGGCGGCGTCCGTGGCAACCATGATCTTAGATCGAGTGAGGAATTCCTGTTGGGCGCGTTTCCGTTGATCTACGTCCATTCCGCCGTGTATCGTCGTGACAGCGTATCCCATATCGCTGAGCCGGTTCGACAAACTCTCAAGCGTATCGGTGTGCTCCGTAAATATGAGGAGCTTCTCGCTCTCAGCACGGATCACGTCCGACGAGTCGAGCACCTGCCGCAACTGGGCGAATTTCGCTTCCTCGTGACCTTCGAGACTCTCTGCCATCGCATGAAGGCGTACCAACTCGTCCCGCTCGGCAGCCACCTTCTCCGGGTCGTCGGTGAGTACCTGTCGTGATATTCTCCGGAAAACCTCCTCTCGCTCGTCGTCGGCAAGTTCCTCGAACTCGGAGTAATCCCGCGGGTCATCGGGGCTAAGGGCGGGCGAGGTGAGGAGCCTTCTCTCTTTGGATTGGCTTGGGTCGGCAAGGATTTCAAGCACGTTGTTCAGCGCGTCGAGGCGGTTCTTCAGCGTTCTTGTGATAGCGTGTATACTGCTCGCAAGACGGCGTTGCATCACCATCAGAGTGAGTTCGACGTTCCGGTTCCGCTTTGCCTTGGCTTCCTTGCGACGGGACCTAACATACTTCGTCACTTCGTCGTAGAGATTCTTCTCCTCCGGGGTCAAGTCGTAGCCGGGGGTTTGCGTATGTCGGCTCTTGAAAAGTGCTTTGCCATCCCAGTCAACCATCTCTTCTTTGAGGCGGCGCAGGAAGAAACGGTTGCGGGCGCCCTCGATTGCCGAGTCGCCATCGCCGCCTGCGGACTGTATCCGCTGTGAGACGTGTTCGTCCCACTGGAACAGGTCTTCATCAAGAAGCATGAGGAGACGCCGGAATGTGTCCTTGCGGCCGCGGTGGGGCGTGGCGGTAAGAAACAGGAGGTGATCGGTTCGTCGGGCGAGCGTCTTGATTGCCTTGTAGCGCTCGCTCTCCTCGACTTTGGAACCGTACTCGTAAGCGGACAGCTTGTGTGCCTCGTCTACCACAATGAGGTCCCACTGCGTATGTTCGGCCTCTGTTAGGCAGCCCTCATGTCTTGCGAGGAAGTCCATGGAGACCACGAATATCCCTAGACCGTCTCGGGAGAACTGTCCGGGATCGGCCTCGAAAGACGCCCTGTTCACAAGCCTAGCGCTGATGCGAAACTTCTCTTCGAGCTCGTCTTCTCGCCATTGCTTCGTAAGGCCACCGGGTGTGACGATGAGCACCTTCTCAATCGCCCGCCGGAAGAGCAGTTCCCTGATGAGCAGGCCGGTCATAATCGTCTTACCCGCACCCGTGTCGTCGGCAAGGAGAAAGCGAATGCGCGGGAGGACAAGGAGGTAGCGATAGACCGCTTCGATCTGGTGCGGTAAGGGGTCTACAACGCTGGAATTCACCGCGAGAAGGGGATCGAAGCGATAGGCAGTCTGAATGCGAAGGGCTTCGGCGCCGAGCAAATAGGATTCCGCGTCTCCGTCGTGCGATTTGGCGGCCGCCTGCACTTTCCGTAACCGTCTCAATTCCTCGGGAGAGACCGGCCGGCGTACTGAGCGACGAGACGTTAGCCCCGTGCCCACCACAAGAGTCTTGGAGCCCCACGGTGCGATGTTCGTAATCTCCACCAGTTCTGACGGCTCCAGGTCTGCGACTATGTCGCCGACGCACAGATCGGAAGCGCCTTCACTCACGCCACCTCTCCTCCGTAGGTATGGCCCCGAGCGACTGTGCGTACCATCGTCGGGCAGTACACGGTGGAATATACTGGTGCAGCGGTGCCCGAGGCGTGGCGGCAGGTCTCGGCGACGCGCGGTTGGCGTAGCGTGCGTCTGCGTGGGACATGAACAACCTCTTGGAAAGCGATACCGCCCACCCTCTCGGCGCGTTACACTTGGCAGGCGGTTCCTCAGTCGGTGTGCGCTCTCCCCTGACTCCAAGTGCCCGGCTTCCCTGTCATCCTCACATGGGAATATAAGGCATGAGGCCGGCAAGCTAACCGTCCGTACCGGGCGTACGTGCACTCGGTGTCGTCGATGAGCCACTAAGTTGCATAGGATCGGACCCCGATGCGCTCGGCGAATTGGGGCTTCGGGAGGGGTTTCTCTGGCACACTGACGGCGCACTACACCATAAAAACAGGCAAGAAGTGGCAATTCGTGAGAGCATTCCCACCGCACGGAAGTATCCTAAATAACTACGGTAATGAATTGTCGGCTTTCCGCATTTGTTGTCTAACACGGAATCATAATCCGCGTGTCGGGGGTTCAAATCCCTCCGCCGCTACCTTCTCTCTGTGCGATGGAATGGTGTTTTCCTCGTCCTGATGGGTGTTTCGCGCCATTCCTTCCTGGGTCATACGCGCGCCTGCTCAGACGCGGAACCATACGGGCACGAAGTCGCCGGTTTCACCTGCTTTCACTGATTCGCGGAAGTCCTCCGGGATGTGGACGAGGTACGCGTGGCACGCGCCCGAACGATCTGACCGAAACATCGCGATGCGACTGTCGTTGCTCAGGCTTGGGTGCGGGTGAACGAGGCCGGTCTTCAGCGAGGAACCGGAGTGACAGAGGTAGCGGAAGTTACCTGTCGGTACGTGCACGAGTTGAAGCCCGTAGTCGGGCCAGTTCGTATCCGCCGCAATCCACTCCGCGTCGAAGGACGCACCGGAGTGCCAGAAATACGGTCCCTGACATACTTTTCGTGTTTCCTTGCCTTCCTCGGCAATCATGATGCTACGATTGCCCCACTTACCGCATCCCTGGATGCGCGACGTGCGGCCCAACATCGTGGCGTGGGAGAACTCATCCACGCAGATGAGCCGATCATCGCCACCGTCTAGGTCCAGTGACCAGAGCGTGCGGTCACCGGGCGAGCGTTCGAGTTTACGGTACTCGGCATAGCCGTACCGGCGTCCCTTCTCGGCGCCCGACATCCGCACGACGACAAGGCGCGGCTCGTCCGCCATGCACGCCCAGACCATGCCGTCCAACTCGAGCCTGACCGCCTCCCCCACCGTCAGATCAACGCGGATCGGCCTGATGTCCGGCACGCGAAGCAGGACGAACAGGCAATTCGTCGTCGGCGAGAGACGCATCTGCACGAACTGGTATCCCTCCGGGAGGAGGGGACCGAGGTTGCAGACATCTTCACGGTTGCCGGTCTCCACGTCCACGCGGTGGAGCACTGGATCCCCCTCGTGGAGAGCATAGAGCGTGCGGCCATCGAGCGTCAGGCGGGGATGGATGCCTCCTTCGCACAGGTAGCAAAGCTCGGTGCCGTCGGTATTCACCCGGTAGAACCCGCACGGTCGGCCGGACCCCGGAGCGAACTCGCAACGGATGATCACCCGCCGGTCATCCGGCGTGACGGACAGCCAGTCGTAACTGAGGGGCATGCTCGAAGCCGCATCGGGCGTCAATTGGATGATCTCGATTCCCGAATGCGGATCGGTGATCCGAATGGGCCTGTTTTCGTAGGTCTGCATACCTCGACGATACCCCCTTTCGTCAATGGCCTGAACGCCGCAAAAGCGAGACACCGTGCCCGGTGCGCCGTCTCATCTGCCTTTCCGTGCGTTCCCCTCGTTCGGCCTTTCGCGCTCGATTCGGCGACCAAACCAGGTGCGCAGCTCGAGGAGGACGAGCGCGACCTCCCGACGCCCGCGCACAAGCGAAGCGCAGACGAGCACCGCGATCAGAAGCACCACGCCGACCATCAGACCGACGCGACAGCACAGGGGCAGATCAAGCGGAAAGATGCCCAGCGCCTCGGCGACGAACGGGCTGAGCGTCAGGACGATCCAGGCCGAAAGCATGGCTCGTGAGATGCGCGTCGTGTATCGGACGATGGCTCCGTCCGGCGCGTCCTCTGTTCTGAGGAGGAGCACAAGCGCGCCGGAGTAGACGAAGGGCAAGAATCGGTACGACAGCCGGAGCCTGCCTCTCCCCTGCATCCGACCGGCCACGCGACCGCCGGCGTTCCCCAGAGAACGCCGTTCCTTGCGCGCCTCGTCCAACCGCGCTTTGAGGAAATCGAGACACTCGCGGGCCGACCAGCCGCGCACGTGCAGTTCGCCTTCGGGAAACCATGTGCTCATGTCCATACCGCGCCCTTAAATCGTCTCCCCATGCCTCCGCGCTCATCAGTGTACGATCCGGTCGCCGAACCACCCCCGCACCTCCTTAAGCACCGCCTCGACCTCCCCGCGCACGGAACGTATTGACCAGTACACGGGGATCGGAATGACGAGGAGGACGATGTACTCCCAGCGATAAGCCAACCCCAGCTCAATGATGAGGAAGAGCGCAGTTCCCAGAGCGAGGAGCGTCCAGAGGATCAACAGGACGCTCGTCAGCCATGAGAAGCGCGTCCGATACCGGATGACGGCTCCCTGCGGCGCGTCCTCCGCCGAGCCGTGAATCACCATCGTGATGTACCCGTGCATACTGCCTGAAGGCACGACGTGGAGCTTGAACCGGCCCCCATCGCCTTCGCGCCACACGCGACCGCGCAGGATCGGCTTGCCTACGGGAAGGTACGGGCGCGCCTGTGCGAAGCGCCTTTCGAGGAGATCGAGGCACGTGCCCGCCGACCATTCCCGGACGAGCAACTCGCCTTGAGGAAACCACCCGCGCACCGCCGAATTCTCCTTGGTCCTTTCGCCGCGAACGGCAAACGACGAGCATCCACGACCTTCCGGACCGCACGAACCTTCTACTCGCCATCCTTCGCTGGGCGCCGGACTTTGATCGCCGGGAAGTAGAGCCAGAGATGCCCCATCCGCTCCGCCTGCCCAAAGAACATTTCCCCGTCAGGGCCGGTTATCGCGGCCCCGTACACGTAGCCGTACGCACGGACGCCGAAGAGCGAGAGCGGCACCCCAAGGTCGCGCAAGGCGTGGTCTTCGGGGTCGTACGAGAAGAGGTGGCCGATGTCGTCGTCGCCGCCGCAGATGCCGAAGAGCCGCCCGTCATTGCCGACCGTCAGGCAGCGGATTGTCGGCGAAACGCCCGGCTTGCCGAGCGACCGGAGCCTGCCGCTTGCCGGATCGAACGCGAAGAGGAAGCCGTCGGAACTGCCGCTCCCGTAGATGACGCCTGTCACGGGGTCGAGCGCAAGGGCTTCCGCCCGGTTGTGGATCTCGCGTCCGGCGGCGCAGGGAATCCACGTCTCCAGATCAACGAGCGCCCCCTCGTCGGGCGAGAAACGCCAGAGCGAACCGTTGCACGCCGTGCCGTAGATGCTCCCGCGCAGGTCGCGGATGATCGTCCGCGAGAAGCGATGCACCGCGTCCACCTTGCCGAAGCGCCTCACCTCGGAAGTATCGAGCGCAAAGCCGAAGAGCGTGCCGGTGCGGTCCGAGACGCCGTAGATCGTGCGGCGCGAGTCGTCGAGCACTGCGGCGGCAATCCCTTCGTCCGCAAACGGGTGCGCAAGCTCCGTGTACCCGGGACGGGAGAACCCCCATTCCTGGAGGCAGTCGTACGGCCAGGGGACCGGCGGATGGCGATAAATTTTGCCGCCGTCAGCACCGGAGGCGGCGAGGTAGATCGTGCGGTCGCGGGCGGGCATGACGGAGGTGCACGCCCACGCGCCGGGGATGACGCCGAGGTCGTGAACGACGCCCGTCACCCCGCGAGTCATCGCGGCGAAAAGGTGCGCGGCGCGACCTGCCGTGCCGCCGAAGACCATCCGCGTGGAGTCCATCGCCAGGGAGACGATGGCGCACTCGTCGGCGGGAATCGGCGTGGTGATCCCAGGGAAGGCGAGCGGCATGGCGACCATCGTGCCTTCCTGAACGAACCCGCGATGGTGGTATTTCTCGGTATTCTGCAAATGGCTCGACTTCAGGTCGAACTCAGGATTTTTCCAGGGATGAACCGGCCACGTGCGACCGGCCAGATCAAGTGCCATCAGCATCGCTCCTTCCAACGGGCGGATCAGCCCCAGGTTCGCAACGGTTCGTGGAGGTCGGTTCGATTCCCCGGCACGTCCATCGGCAGGCGGAACATGCCCGACGGCACGCCGCCGACGTGCCCGAAGAAGAGATTGCCGAAGCGATCCCGTGCGGCGCGTGAGACGTACTGAGCGGTCCGCCCCTCCTGCGTCAAGAGGACGACCTCGCGCTTCTCAAGCGTCTGCGGGTTCATCCGACAGACGACGCCGACCGAATCCTTGCTCGTGGGCAATGGCTGGTCCGGCCACCGGGCGTGGACGAAGTAGAGCATCCCGTCCGCGCCGAACACAAGCCCGCCGGTGTGGTCGGCGAACGTATCGGCGGGGAAGGAAGTGTCGCGGTCCTGCGTGCCGGGACCGAGGTCCTCCATGCGTCCGTAGGGGCCTTCTTCCGGCCAGTACCGGAAGAGGTGCTCATGCGCCCGCCACGTCACGCCGTAGATGCACTCCCCTTCTGGAGACGCCACCGCATCGTAGATCACCGAGTGCCAGCGCGATTGATACGCCTCGCAGGGGATGTAGACCGGAATCTCTTCCAACCGGTCCCGGTCGGGGTCATACCGCACGAGTTGCCCCATGTCGGAGGAGGTGTACGCGCGGCCTCTCCGGTCGGTGAAGACGATCTGCGAGTTGACCGAACCGATGCGGCCCAGGTCTCTCCGCGTGCGGGTCTTGATGTCGTAGACGACGAAGTGATCGCGGGGGTAGGTGACGCAGTAGAGCTTTCCCCGTTCCTCGTCGAGCGCAAGGCAGCGCGAACCTTCACGCGGGGCGATGGTATCCCACCAGCGCACCTCCTCGCTCTTCGTATCGTACGCCAGGAGCGCAGCCCCGCGAAACGCCTTGCGCGGGTCGTTCCAGTCCGGCCATGGCGAATAGAGGAAATCGCCAAGCGCGGGTCCGCTCAGGTGGGTGGCGGCGTAGAGAATGCCGTCGCGCCGCGAAGGGCAGAAGCAGTAATGGATTTTGCACTGCGTCGCCCGGCCCGAATCGGGTGGGTCGTCCACCGCGTGCGCCACGTCAACGATGTAGTCGAGCCGGTCGTGTTCGTCGTTGTACCGGGCGATGTACACTCCCACACCGCCTAGTCCCTCGCTGCAAACCGCGACGTAGATGCGCCCGTCCGGCCCGGTGGAGAGCGACCAACACGAATCCGACACCGGGACCTCCGAGAACTCGTAGAACTTCGGCGCTCCTGGCATCGCCACCTCCTCTTTTCCTCGCTGGGCTGATGAGTGCGTAATGGGGATATATCGGGAGAAGCTCGTGTGGAACACGTGCGCGCATAGCCTCCTTACAAGATAGCGTGCCCCTCCCGACGGGGGGAGTCTCTCCCCAAAAAACACCCCCCACACCGAGCAAGGAGCGAGCCTCCGTGCGGCCAGGAGCATATTCCGGGAAGTCGCTCCGCGCTCATGCTGGACAAACCGCATCCTTCCCGCATATTTTATGAGTGTGGGCATCGCGGCGAGGAAATTGTGCCGAAGAAGCAGTGACAACGATGCGGAGAACCGCCATCTTCGAATGTCGTGCGGGGGCAACCGGCGTTCGGAGGGTGGCGTGTCCTTTGATTTTGTCGTTTGTTTTTGTATTGTTGCGACTGGATTCTGCCGCGTCCGGCAAGGGCTGACGCGAAAGGGCGAGGCCTTCCGACACTGGCGATCCTTGATTGCGCACTCCAAGGCTGCTTGTGAGGGAGGGGGGTACATGTTGGCTGCATCGGATAGGCCCGCGACAACCTCGGATGACCGCCTCACCACGGTGATCGAGGCTCTGGGGAAAGTGGCTCAAGATCAGCGTCGCATCAACATCCTGCTCTCGCGGATTGTCCACGA
>Ga0172366_10004642_pt1 | contig 10837 bp, 9 predicted proteins | sample LakKivSesite69cm_FD_114533 | JGI IMG/M metagenome (GOLD analysis project Ga0172366, IMG submission 114533) | Sediment microbial communities from Lake Kivu, Rwanda - Sediment site 69cm | ecosystem: Environmental > Aquatic > Freshwater > Lake > Sediment | place: Rwanda: Western Province, Lake Kivu...
GCGCCGGACGAGGCGTGAACTGTAGGGCGAGACTTCAGCCTCGCCGCGTTTGGCGGGGATGAATCCCCGCCTTGCACGAACGAGACGGAGGTGAGAGATGCTGCTTGAGTATCGGGATGCGAAGAAGCTGGCGGAGGTGCTCGCCAGGAAGGCGGCGCCGAACGCGGACCGGCTCTTCGGCTTCGCGAAGAAGCGCGCCGAACGAGCGCTGAGAAACGGCGGGGAGGCGCAGCCGCTCTTTTGCGGAAGCGTCTATGGCGGACGCGACCCCTGCCCTTCCGAGTGGGGCGCCGCCGCGAGAGCCCTCAACATCATGCATATGGCGGTGAACGGCGTGAAGCCGTATGCGGAAGGTGGTGGGGGTGGGAGGTGCGGGAGGTACTTCAGACGACCCGAGTAACTGCGGCAATCCCTATGCTGAAACCTGTGGGACCCAAGGGAGCTACAACGTGTGCCACTGTGAGTTGCAGGGATACGAGCCATGTATGCCCTGCATCACGCAGCAGCGATTTACCTGTTCACATGGGTTTGAGTGCCCCCCTCAAGTAGACTACACGTGTTCCCAAGTACATAAGTGTCAGTCGGACTTCAGCTGTGCGAGCGGATTCACGTGCTCCAGCGTCTATTGGCAGTGGGACCAACAGTGCACGACAAGCTGGCCCTATAGCTGTGAGAACGTCTTCATATGCCAAGAGGGCGACACCGACCATTTCGGCTGCCCGCCGGGCGACCCAGCGCACTATGTATGCCACATGCCCGCGGGCTATGAATGTCTCAACGTCTACGGCTGCGATAACCTGTATATCTGCCCGCCCGAGGGGACTTTCTTGTGCCCGAGCACTTTTCATTGCCAGAACGACCACGAGTGCGACCACGACCCCGACCATCACGACTTCGCGTGCCCGGGGTTCTATTCCTGCAATCCTGCAGGCGGCACGTTTGAGTGTACCCCAGGAGACCAGTTCCGTCCTTGCCGCGAACCGGACCACTTCCAGTGCACAACGACCTTCGACTGCGACGGTGTGCTTCCTTACACGTGCAACGGAGAGAGTTACGAGTGCGGCCAGGAGTACGAGCCGTGACCCTGGTACTCGCGTCTTCGCACATGTGAAGGAGGAAAGACCGATGAGCCAACCAGTGCTGCTACGTGCATTGAGACAAAGCATCCCAGTGAGCATTGCGCTCGCTGCGGCGATGACTTGGCATTCGACGGGTCTTACCCAACCCGGGATGATGCGACAGAGTCAGTTGGTACCCTTCTCCCGACCGCACATCAAGATGATTGAGCTGCCCAACCTTCACCTGGAGCTACAGGCGGTGGACCCGAGAGAGGTCGGTTTCTACACCTCCGAGCAGATAGGGGAACTGATCGAGAAGGCGCAGGTGGCAAATGCATCATGGCTGCCGTTCTGGGGAATCTGCGATGCCTTCACCGTCAAGTACAGCCTCCATGCTTACGAAGCCCCCTTTGCACCAGGGAGGGGGCTGCCGGACGCGAAGCAACTGGGTGTTCGAGAACGTCCGCTGGGCGCTTATGAGGGACCATACGACCGTGGCTGTGGGCTCGTCGATATCGCCGAACTCATCGTCTACGGTTGCTATTTCGGCGACCGCGATACGATATCGCTTAGCGAAGATGAGTCTGCTGGCGGCAAAGCGCGGATAACCCTCTCAGGCGAGTTCAAGGGATTCCTAGCGTACCTTCTTGGGCGCTATATGCCGATGCCAAGTTTCCGTGCCCCGAAGCCGCCCGAGCAAGAGTACAACGCAGTGCCGGTGCTCCGCCGCGAAGCTGACCGCCTATCGTTCGAGTTGGAGTTCTCGCCGGAGGATGGTAAACTCCGAAGCTCCCATTATGCTCTTCGGAAGGGGCAGCTCGACCTCGCGGAGTGGCTCGTGCGATACGGGTACGGCTACCCCTCGGAATCTGCATGCCCGACAGTGGTGGACATCCACGCCAGCTTCGTCGAGCCCGGTCTAACGGAGAGAGGAGAGCTGGAAATCGGGTTGATGAATGTGGGCGCACTGGATGGCACTGTCAACTTCGGCAAGGTGGACGGACTCTGGATGGCATCCGAGATGCAGGCGTCCTTTCATCACGCGTTAGTACACGAGCCCGAGAAGCGCAAACGTCTCGTGGTCGTGGAAACCATCGAGAGAATCGGCGAGCCCAAAGAGGGATGGTTTCTGAGTTTCATCGACCAATGATCAGACATCTCAACGCAGCCGAACTGGCAGCGGTGACGGCTCGCCTCCTTGCCGAGCGGACGTTCACGCCGGTGCAGCTCATCGATATGCTCATCACCGAGGACTGCAACTTCCGCTGCGATTACTGCTTCGTCCACGGCAAACGCCCGAAGAGAATGAGCGAGGAGATAGTGAGAGCCACGGTGGATTTCCTGATGCTCAAGTCGCGCCATGTAAGGAATGTGGAACTCCTCTTCCTCGGGGGCGAGCCGCTGATGGCGTTTGACCTCATGCAGCTCACGGTGGATTACGGACTCTGGCAGGCGGAGCGATACAGAAAGCAGCTCAGCTTCTCCATGACCACTAACGGGAGCCTGTTCAACGAGGAGAAACTCAAGTTCTGTCGCAGATATGGCGTCAAGTTCCTCCTCAGCATTGACGGCGACCGGGAAACGCAGAATATGCATCGGAAGTTCGCCAGCGGTCGCGGAACCTACGACGCCGTGGCGAGCAAGGTCGGGCTGATGAAGTCGTATCAGCCGTGGCTGGGCGCAAGGGTTACACCGACTCCGGAGAATATGCACAAGCTCGTTCACAACGTGAAGCATCTCTACTCGCTCGGCATCAACCAGTTCATCGTCGGACCCGCGACCGGACTTCACTACAGCAACGAGGACATTGAAGTCGTCCGCGAGAGCTTCATGGAGCTTGGCGATTACTACATCGAGCAAATAAGGGCGAAGGCGCCGTTTCGGTTTACCTTCCTGGAGAAAGATATGGGGGATGCACCGGGAAGCAAGCGCGGCATATGGGGCTGCGGCGCCGGGCGCGGCCGGATGAGCGTTTCTGCGAGCGGCGAGATTCAGCCATGCGCGAAGGTCCAAGGGTTGAACGACCTTGCGGGAATCCCACAGTATTCGCTGGGAAATGTGCCTCACGGATTCGACAATCTGGATGTGCGCCGCGAGTTCATCGCGTTCTCACACAATAAGCGCACGCCCTGCCACAACTGCGACCTGAAGGACGACTGCGCGGGCGGATGCCCGGCGGTGAACTTCGAAGCCACCGGCTGCATCCATCTACCCGACCCCTGCGAGTGCAAAATCGCGCGTGTAATGCAGGAAGTGAAGCGGGAGATCCAGGCGAAGCTGGAGGAGCTTCAGGCTGAGCCGAAGGCTGGACTTGCAGCGGCGCAAGTCGCGTAGGAGCGCGGCGTCTACTCGGCGGTCTTGCCCCAGTTGAGGCCGATTTCGAAGATGTCCAGCTCGTCGATGACGCCGTCGCCGTTGCAGTCGGCGCTTTCGGTGTAGTTCGACTCGCCGCGCTTCGCCCCGTAGCGGCTGCGGATTTCATCCACGTCCAGCGCGTTCACCACGCCGTCACCGTTGGCATCGCCAGTCAGCTCCGGCGGCGGTGGCGGGGGCTCCTCGAACGCCTGCGCCATATCGATGCGCCCGTAGCCGTAGGTTTCGTCCCAGCCGGCATCGCCCAGGTCGACCACGCTCTGCCGCATCAGGTCGCGGATCTGCTGGTTCGTGTAGCCGGGATTGGCGGAGAGGATGAGTGCGGCGAAACCGCTGACAAGCGGGGTCGCTGCGCTGGTGCCGGTGAACTGCCAGGAGGGACGTGTCGTGTATGCAGATGCCCCCCACAGCGTCATAATGTGAGTCCCCGGCGCGGCGAGCTCCATCTCCGGCCCCTGCTTGGAGTAATCGCCGACCGTCTCCGCGATAATCGGCGTGTCCTCATACACCGTGCGCTGGCTGAAGATGGTGGTCGCGCCCACGCAGATGGCTTCAGGGAATCCCGCCGGCAGGTCGATGCCGCTGGGGTTGCCGTAGGGGATGTTCCCGCCGGCGGCGGCGATGACCGCTCCGCCATTCCACGCATCGCGCACCGCCTGCTCTTCCGGGGGGCCGCCGGTAGGGCCACCGAAGCTCATATTGATGATTTTCGCGCCGTGGCTGACCGCATAATCGAGCGCGGCGATCTCCGCCGCTACGGAGATGCTCACATCCGTCCCCACGCGCAGGATCATCAACCGCACGCCGCTCCCGTGCGGCCCGCCGCCGGCGACTCCGGCGATGCCTTCACCGTTGTTGGTAATCGCCCCAATGATGCCGGCAACGCTCGTGCCGTGGGCATGACCGGGATCGAGCGGGTCGCTCGGGTCGCCGTCGCCGTATTGCCCCTCGCTCGGGTCGTAATCGGTGAAGTCGTAGCCGTTCACATCGTCCACCCAGCCATCGCCCTCGTCATCCACACTGTTATCGGGAGTCTCGCCGGTGTTGACCCAGAGCCGACCTTCCAGCTCCGGCGAGCCGAACTTGAGACCGGTGTCAATCACCGCCACGATGACGCTCGGACTGCCCGTGGTGTGTTTCCATGCCAGCGGCGCGTTCGTGTAGAGCAGCGCCCACTGGTTGTTGTACGGATTCTCCCAGGCGTCTTCAAGCGTGTCGTTGCCGGCGCCGAAGAAGAGCGGGTCGTCGGGGATGTAGGCATTGCCCGCCTCCAGCTCCAGCAGCGTGCTCACCTGCTTGATGACATTGGGATAGGCGTATTCGACGAGTCCCGACTCGTTCAGCCGGTCGGTGAACTGCCAGACGTCCTCGCCCGGATGGAGGCGGACGATCTCCAGGCGGCGCTGCGAGAGTTGCATCGGCGCGACCTTCGCCACCGCCTTCGCGGAGACGCCTTTCAATGAACTCGCGGTGCGCCCGGGCTTCAGCTTCACGATGACTTCGTTGTTATGAACCGCCACCCTGCCCGCGAGAGCCTCCCCCCCCGAAAGCGCGAACGCCATCAGCAGGCAAACGACGAAAGCGAAAGCGTGTTTTGCGTGCACCGGTCTTCTCCTTATGAGCTTGATAAGTTCAGGATTATTATACCCTCGCCGCCGCGAGGGGAAGCCGGACGCCTCCCCGCAACACTCCGACCGGCTCATTCCTCCTCGGAATCGGCGTCCTCGACTTCCTCAGCTTCCTCCAAGAAGCCAATCGCCGGCGGCTTGCAGAGAAGCTCCTGCGCCCTCTCGGCATCGGATGCCAGCACCTGGATTCTGATGCTGCCGTAGATGGGAAGGAGAGAGCCCATCTGCTCGTCGGCGATGAAGCAGTCGATTCCCTCTGACGCCAGCGCGAGCTTCGCCATCTGCGCTTCGGCGAGGAGTCCGAATCTCCCAACTGTCACCAGCTTCTGGGATTTCCCTTGCCCTTTCATAGCTTCCTTCCGAGAGATTCGGAATAGCGGGCGGACAGTTGGGCAAGCTTACCGTTCGCAATCGCTTCGCGGAGGCGGGTCATCAGTTCGCGGTAGAAGTGGAGATTGTGGAAGGTGAGGAGAATGGCGGCGGAAAGCTCGTCGGCGGTGAAGAGGTGGCGGATAAAGGCTTTGCTGTGGCGCTTGCAGACGCGGCACGCGCAGCCCGCAACGAGCGGCGAGTCATCGAGCTTCCACTTCTCCTGACGAATGTGCACATACCCCTCCCAGCCGTAAGCCACCCCGTGCCGCGCCATCCGCGTCGGGAGCACGCAGTCGAAAAGGTCGTAGCCCATCGCCACCGCCTGGAGGATGTCCGCCGGCGTGCCGACTCCCATCAGGTAGCGGGGACGGTCGGGCGGCAGGCGCCCGGCGCAGAAGGCGGCGGTGCTTTCGTAGTCCTCGCGGGATTCGCCGACCGAGAGCCCGCCCACGCCGATGCCGGCAAAGCCGAGAGCGCTCACAAGCTCAACGCTCTTTTCGCGCAGGTCGCGCTCGACTCCCCCCTGGACGATGCCGAAAAGGTGCGTGCCCGTTTCCGCCCCACCCTTTTCCGCCCAGTGCTGATGCCCGCGCGCCATCCACTCATGGGTGATGAGCAGGTCGTCCTCGACTTTCTTCCGTTCGGCGGGAAGGCACGTGCAGATGTCGAGCGCCATCGCGACATCGGAGCCGAAGGCGAGTTGCGTGTCCACGCAATCTTCCGGCGAGAGGAAGAACTCGTCGCCGCTCGCGTAGTCGCGGAAGCGCACGCCGTCACCGCTGACCTCAGTCATAGGGGAAAGGCTGAATATCTGGAAGCCGCCGGAATCGGTCAGAATCGCCCGCTCCCAGCCGCTGAACTTGCGCAAGCCGCCGAGCTGACGAATCACTTCCACGCCCGGTCGGCAGATGAGATGGTAGGTGTTCATCAGCACCAGCGGGAAATCCAGCACCGCGAGGTCGTCGAAGGTGGCGTCCTTGACCATTCCGCGAGTGGCGATGGGCATGAAGTATGGCGTAGGGACATCCGCCGAGGCGAGCCGCAGCAGTCCCGCACGGGCGGCGCCGTCTACGGCTTCGACCTGGAATATGCTTTCAGCCGGCATCAATGAGCTCCATCGGGTCGGTGTGGGGAAGCCGCCAGTTCATCACTGCGAGTGCATCGGTGAAATAACGGGGCGGCTCGGCGAAGAGCGCAACTTCCGCGCCCGTGTGCGGATGGCGGAATCGCAGATGCCACGCGTGCAGGAAGATGCCGGGGCAGGACTCTACCGCCGAAAGCAATGCCCGCTGCTTCTCGCCGTCCGGCAGCGATTCGCTCCATGCCCGCTGATAGCTCCTGTCCGCATCGCCGCGCAGGAAGTGCAAGAGCTCCGTGTTCGGTCCCCGCGAATACTCCATGTCGCCGACGATGAACTGCCCGCGCGACTGCATCTGCACGCGAATCTGATGAGTGCGGCCGGTGATGATGCGCACGAGCAGAAGCTTCAGCAGGCGCGAGCTTTCAAGCACGCGGTAGAAGCTCACCGCCAGGCGCCCTTCGTCGGCGGTGCGAAAGAGCTGCCGGTGCTTCGGATTGCGGTCGAGGAACGAACGAATCTCTCCTTGCCCGGAAATCTCCGCACCCAGCGTGAGCGCGAGATAGAACTTGCCGACCTCCCGGCGACGGAACATCTGTTGCAGTGCGAAGTGAGTTGGAGTGTCCTTTGCCACGATGAGAAGCCCGCTCGTGCCCCTGTCCAGTCGGTGTACGATCCCGGGTTTGAGCGAGTCCTCGGTATCGGCGAGACGGAAGTGCTTCGCCCGGAGATAGTCGATCAGTGTGGGCTCCCGCATTCCCGGGGCTGGATGCACTGCCACGCCTGCCGGCTTCGCGCCAATGAGCAGCCACTCGTCCTCAAGGAGAATCGGGAAATCGAAAGTAAGCTCGTCTTCGGTGAAACGGATCGAGGAACGGTCAACTCGAAGCTCCTCCCAAACCGCAAGATCTATCTCCACAGTCTCGCCGCCCTTGAGCGAGCGGCTCTTTGACACGAGCTCGTCGTCCAGGGCGACGCCGCCGGCGGCGATGAGCTTCTGAAGTTGGGAACGAGAGATACCGCCGAAAACTTCCGGAAACTCGCGAGGCAGAATGTCCGCCAGCACCGCATCCAGGCGCTTGCCGGAATGCTTCTCGTCGATTGTCAGAACAAGCGATTCCATCGTGAAGTCACTTCACTCGCCAAACCTCCGAAAAAGACCCGCCAATTCCTCTCCTTCTGTCGCCACCGTTTCCAGGGAGAAGCGACCGAAGCGTCCGCGATTGGCGTCGGCGATGATGCGAGAGCCCACCTCGTCGGCGAGCGAGTCCTTCCAGCGCGGCCCTTCGACGACTTTGCCCACAAAGGCAATGGCTTCGGCGGCGCTCATCTTCCGCACCTTCTCGCCGAGGCGATAGAACTTCTGCAACTTCGACCAGTTGCTGTCGTCGAATGCGGCAACAAGCGCTCCAACAGCGTCGCCGACGAGCGCGGCTTCTTCAGGCACGAGGCGTAACGCAAGGAGCTTGGCTTTACCGCGCTTCACGCGCGCATACTCCCGCAGGATTCCCGGCGTATCGAGAAGTTCCACGCCATCAAGGATGCGCACCCAAGAGTAGCCGCGAGTGATGCCGGGACGGTCGCCGGTGGGGGCCTTGCGCTGCCCCACGAGACGATTGATGACCGTGGATTTCCCCGTATTCGGCACCCCCAGAACGACGACGCGCAGAGTCGTCTGACGGATGCCGCGCCGCGCCCGCTGCTCGCTCTTCTGCGCCCGCGCGGAGGAAAGAAAGCCGCGCACCGGCGAGAGCGAGTCCGACTCGTCCTTGACGAAGGCGAAGGCGGGAAGCCCGTGCTGCTCGAAGAAGCTCCGCCAGCGATTGGTCTCGGCGGCGTCCGCAAGGTCGGCTTTCGCCAGCAGAAACAGCCGCCGCGCCGCAAGCTCGCGCTCGATATGGAAGGTCGCCACCGGCGCCCGGGCGTCGAGCACATAGGCCGCCACATCGAGGTATTTCGCGATTTCGGGCGGGAAGACAGCTTTTCTGCTGGCCTGCTGAACCACGAGATGATTGTAGCAGGGGGTGGAAACAAGTAGTCTACAGCTCATTAGTCAGTAGTGCAGTAGTTGGGAGGAGGGGCTGGTTGGCCCCGCCTACTCGGAAGGGCAAGGGCTTCGGCTGCGGGGTTTCAAGTGTCGCGGGCGATGACTCACCGCAGGGCGCAATCGCCCATGATCCGGCGGACAAGAAGCGCGGCACTGGTCAGCACCGCCTATTCAAAGGGAAGAAGAAAGCAGGGCGCGGAGGCATCCACTGCCTGGTGAAACCGCACCTCACTACGGCGAGTGACCTTAAGAAACGGTCGCTTGACCGGCGGGGGCGGTTCTGTATAATCAGGAGGACTCGCGGGAATAGCTCAACGGCAGAGCATCAGCTTCCCAAGCTGAGGGTTGCGGGTTCGATTCCCGTTTCCCGCTTGGTTTCCCGGCATCTCTCAAGGACGCCTATGCGCAACCGGCGAACTGCAATCGGCGCCGCAGCGACTCCAAGCGTTCGGATTCGAATGTGGAAATGAGCAGCCATCCGACGCGTTGCGCCGCCCGACGGGCTTCGGCGAGCGCCGCCCTTCTCTGAGCCGAGACCGACCCTACTTCTGCAAGCGGTTTCTCACACTGGTTATCACCACGTTGTCATGACCGCGCAGAGCGGCGAACAAGAGGATGGCCGTCTGGTTGTGGAGGAAGTAGTGCCACTTCCTCCTCGGCACGAATTCCGGGACAACAACGGTGATTACTTCCTCGGGATGCGCTCTGCTCTCTTCTTCGATGAAGTCGACGAGAGGCCTGATGACGGACCGGAATGGCGACTCCACAATCTTCAGTTTGACCGGCAGGTTCAGCTTCCTGACTTGCTCGGATATCTTCTCAGCATTCTCCGGATGTGTGCTCACGAAAAGGAGGGTTACGTCCTGCGAAATGGAGAGGCCGTATCTCAGCGCGTTCAGTGAAACCGTCGTGATCCCTGAAACTGGCAAAAAAACCCGGTTCTTCAGAGGTGACATTTCAGCTTTCGCTCCGTTTTCCACTCTGAGCTGAGCGCCCACATTCTCGTAGTGGTGGTGTATCTGGAAGAAAACGAACACAAGCAAAGGAATGACGAGAACCACGATGTACGCTCCGTGGGTGAATTTCATCGTCGCGGTTACAAGCATAACCGTCGCCGTAGTCACCGCACCCAGCCCGTTAACGAAGGCGGAGTACTTCCATCCTTTCCCGCGAAGTCTGAACCAGTGAACGACCATTCCAAGCTGCGATAAGGTGAAAGAGAGAAAGACCCCCACCGCGTAGAGCGGTATCAGGCGCGTCGTGCTTCCCTGAAACACCACCAGAAGAATCCCCGCCAAGAAACCGAGAAAGGCGATTCCGTTCACCAGCGCCAGGCGGTCGCCGAGGTTCGCCATCTGGCGCGGCATGAACCTCGCTCTGGCGAGTATCCCGGAGAGCCTCGGGAAATCGGTAAAGCTGGTGTTTGCAGCCAGAATCAGAATCAGCACCGTCCCCGCCTGCACCCAATAATAGAAGAAACCGCTCCCGAAGACTCCCCGGGCGATTTGAGAGACCACCGTTTCGGCCTCGGTCGGAACCACTGCCAGCCTGTGCGCGAGCACGGTGATGGCAACGAACATGAAGATGCAAATCGCTCGTTCAACGGTGAGCACCGTTCTCGCGTTGACCGCCTCCGGCGGCTTGAACGCGGGGATGCCGTTGCTGATCGCCTCTAGTCCGGTAAGCGCGACGCATCCCGACGAAAACGCCTTCAGCAGAAGGAACACCCCGATCGGACTTACCGCCTCTGCAGTTTCGGTCACGACATGCGGGATGGCGGTGTGAAGGAAGAACACCTTCACCATCCCCACGACAATCAGCCCGAATACACCCACGAGGAAGAAGTACGTGGGAACGGAGAAGATGGCCCCGGACTCTCTGACTCCGCGCAGGTTTCCAAGAACAATCACGCCAACGCAGAACAGGCAGATTTCCACGCGATACGGATAAAGCTGCTGGACGGCGGAGGTCAGCGCGGCAACACCCGCCGCCACGCTCACGGCAACGGTCATCACGTAGTCGGTGAGGAGCGCCGCCGCGGCGACCAGCGCGGGCAAGGTCCCAAGGTTGTCCTTCGCCACTATGTACGCTCCCCCGCCGCTCGGATACGCCATTATCGTCTGCCGATACGAGACGCCAACCACCGCGAACAGGAAGGCGATGGCGAGCGCGACCGGAATGGAAAGGGATAATGCCGCCGCGCCGGCGGTAGCGAGGACGAGCAGAATCTCCTCCGTCGCGTAGGCGACCGAGGACAGCGGGTCGGAGCCGAAAATCGCGA
>Ga0172366_10004644_pt1 | contig 10835 bp, 10 predicted proteins | sample LakKivSesite69cm_FD_114533 | JGI IMG/M metagenome (GOLD analysis project Ga0172366, IMG submission 114533) | Sediment microbial communities from Lake Kivu, Rwanda - Sediment site 69cm | ecosystem: Environmental > Aquatic > Freshwater > Lake > Sediment | place: Rwanda: Western Province, Lake...
CAACAAATGCCCTTAGAAGCTTTACCTTAACAAGCTTTTTTTTGTTAAGCTGTTTCTTAATCTCCTTTATCGTGCTTTCTGTAAGGCCATTTTTTCCAATCCTTATAACTGGTTCCAGGATTTTTGCATTTTCCTTTAATTTATTATCAGTTAACATTCTTATGCATTATAGCTAAGGTTCATTGGATGTTCATGGCCAAGCTCTCTTCTTTTGTGCAGCTCATCTATATGTTTTAATTTTGTTTCAAGAATCTTGTTTATATCTCCTGTGAAATCCTCTAAAAGAATTGAGACATGTTCTCCTCCAAGTAAGTGAGGCAAGATGACATAATCTGCTCCGGCATCATAAAGGGTTAGTGCGTCCTCAACCTGATTTGCTGTTACAAATATAAGCGCCTTTTTATTAACCTCTTTGGTTTTCTTTATTAAAAGAAGGTTGTCCTGTTCTTCTGGAACAGTTGATATAACCATCTCTGCCTTATCCAACTCCAGCCTTTCAAGGATCTCTAAATCAGCAACATCGCCATAAATGCATGGAATCTTTCTTGTTATTAATTTTTTAATAACATCCGGATTAAAATCAACTATCAACAGGTTTTTCTTCATTTTCTGGAGTGTTTTAACAATGCTATAGCCGATCCTGTTGTACCCAAAAAGAAGAATGTCGTAAACCCCTTTTTTATGATAGCTGTGTTCATCAACTTTATTGCCTTTTCTTTCAAATATCCCTAAATACCTGGATAAATGAGGATAGATTTTATTTGCATAAATTATCATGTAGGTGGAGCCAGCGATAGTTATTAAGCCAATCATAGTTACCAAGGATAAAATCTCATTTGTTAAATGCCCTACTTTAACCCCCAAGGCAATAAGAATCAGGGAAAATTCACTTATCTGGGCTACTGTCAATCCAGCTAAAAAACTGTTCCTTTTGGTATAGCCGAGCAAACCCATTAATGCCATCACTATAAATGGGTTTCCTACAAGTATAAATGCTGAAAGAATTAGTATTGGGATTATATACTGGTTTATATTTGCAAAAACCATTTGAGAGCCCAGCAATATAAAAAAAAGAATAATAAAAAAATCACGCAATGGCTTCATTTTAGAGCTGATTTCATAGTTATATGGAGAGAAAGACAGGGCAATGCCTGCTAATAGCGCTCCTGCTTCTATTGAAAAATTCAGGTAATAAAAAAGAGCAGCTACTGCAAAGCACCAGCCAATTGAAAATAATAGTAAAAACTCCTGTGATTTGGCAATAACCCTTGTTATCTTTGGAAATATATAAACGCTGATTATAAATAAGAAGAGCAGCAAACCGCTCAATTTTAAAGCAGTTTCAAGAGCCAAGACAGTAAGATTTATGGCGGCAGGTATTGCTGAAACTACCATCAAAATAACTATTGCAATTAAATCCTGGACAATTAAAAAACCAATAGCAATCCTCCCATAAAGGGTTTCCAGGTCATTTTTATCTGATAAAATTTTCATTATTATTATAGTGCTGCTGAATGTCAAAGCAATAGCAATATAAATTGAAACTATTGTTGGAAAGCCCAAAAAAAAGCATATGAAAAATCCTATTAGAGAAGTGAATATAACCTGACCAATTCCTGTGATTAGGGAAACCTTGCCAACATCCTTTATTCTTTTTGGATTTAGATTTAATCCGACCATAAACAAAAGCAAGGCTATACCTATCTGCGCAAAGGTTGCAATAGCCTCAGTGGATTTAACTATATTAAGAAAATAAGGGCTTACTATAACACCAGTTAGAATATAGCCTATAATCAGGGGCTGCTTTAAGAGCCGCATTATAGCTGTAATAGCAACTGCAATAATAATTATAATGCTTAACTCAACAAATATAGTTATAGCCATCGATACCTCTTTTTGTTAAAAGCTTTTTATTTGATATTTAAATCTTTTTATTTGATTTTTTGATAAAAAAAGGGATGCAATTTATGAAATCGCTTGCAGTAAAACCATAGCCCTTTTCCTTTAAGAGATAATCCCCTATAAGCCCATTTATAAAAGCAGCTGAGCATGCTGAACCAAACAGGTTTTTTGTCTGTGCTAAAAAGCCTGCTGTCAAGCCAGCCAAAACATCTCCTGTGCCAGCAACACTCATGCCTGCATTTCCTGTTTTGTTGAAGATAATTTTGTTTTTTGAAATAATAATATCTGTTTTTCCCTTTAACAAAATAACATTGTTTTTTTTAAGAAAACCCCTTAAAGCATATTGTATATTTTTTGCCCTTTTTTTGCGGTTTATCCCTTTATTGAAGATACTCCTCACAGTTTTTTTGTTTTTTAGATTATTATCCAAAAAAACCCTCAATTCATTTTCATGGGGGGTTATTATTGCATTACTAACATCAGATAATTTTAATGATTTTATTGCATCAGCATCAATGACCTTTAATTTTTTTATATTTTTTATTATTTTTTTTGAGAATCTTATTGTTTGCTTTCTTAAGCCCAGGCCATTGCCAATCAAACTAACATCAAAGTCATTGCTTAATTTTATTATTCTATCGGCGTGTTCAGCTCTAAAAAACTCTCCCTTGAATTTCTTTGTTATAAAATCAGGGCTGAATGTATTTATTGCCCATGCAACTTTTTCTGGAGCAGCTATTGTAACTATATCAGCGCCTGACCTGAAAGCCGCCATTCCTGCAAGCATAACAGCGCCAATATAATCAACAGAGCCGCCTATAATCAAAAGCCTTCCATTGTCACCCTTGTGGCTTTCTTGTTTTCTTTTTGGCAACTTAATATCCTTTTTTGTAAGATATCTCATTTTTATTTTGTTTTCTGGATTCTTGAGCCGCCTGCAGGAATAAAAAAGGTTATTTCATCAATGCTTCCGCCAATGATTTTTTTAATTTTTTTTGCAGTTTCGCTTGTTTTTTCCTTTCCCTGCCCTATAACAACAAATTTTTCAGAATTGTTTTTTACAGCATTAACAGGACCGCCAATTATCCTGTTATCTTTAATGCCAACTGCTATCTCTAATACAGGATGCATGTAATTTGTCTTGCCCTTCACCATAAAAGCTCCCTTTGATATGTATTCACCAGAGCCTGCCTCTTTTGTCAGCTGGTCTGGCCTTACATAAAAAACATCAAGAGCTGACAGACCTAGGCGCCATGCCCTGCTGTAAGATGCTGTTGCCTGTGCTGCTTCCTCCATTGTTTTTAAGCCTATTTTTTTATTATTTGCTTTTATAACAAAAAAAGGCGAGCCTGCCATGTCTGTGTGGAAAACAATATCATCCTTATCAGCATGTTTCTTTATTATGATATCATTTGTTGTTGCATCCCTTCCACCAATACATAAAAAGCCCTCTGAGCTGAAGAACCACCTGAATTTTTCATACCATTCTTTTTTTCTTGGTATTTTTTCTGTTCTTTTTAGAGCCAAACCCTCTTTATCCTGCCTTTCCTTTAACAATTCCAGTCTATCCTGTATTTTCTTTAACGCCTCTTTTGCACCCTCAAGCTTTTTTTTTGCTTTTTTTGCTTTTTCAAAATAAACAGCAGCATTCTGCTCAATGGATTTTTTGAGATTAAGGGCTATCCTGGCCATAGGAATATAAATTATACAGGACTATTTATTGTTTTCGAAAATCTTTATCAAACCAAGGGAGGTTTTCCTCCCTGCAGGGCATAAAACTTCTTGTTTTTGTATTCAAGAGTGAAAACATCTGTGTTGCAGTCAGTTGCCCTCATCTTGACAATTGATATCTCCCTTATAACCTTTCTGAATTTCTCTGTATGCTGCAAGAGGATTATTCCATCTGCTAGATAATCCTCAACCTCATAGTCACTATATTTTCTTTTGTCAAGTGGCATCTCAGAAATCAGGAAAGTTGTTAACCCAACATCCCTCAAAAACTCAAATATGTAAAACAGCTTTGTCCTTGGCTCATCAAAGCTTGACAAAACATATAACGCTGATAATGAATCAAGGACAAATAAATCGCATTTTGCCTCTTGTTTAAGCCTTTTTATTATGTTCTTTATAACATTCAGCCAGTCGCCGCTAGGCCCAATTTTAGTTTCCTTTATCTGCTTCCTTATAGCACCCAAATCTGAGATAAGCAATGAACCGCTTTTTGATGATTTAATGTCCTGTATATTGGATTTTAATTTTGATATATCTGACATAACAACAAGGTTGATCTTTGAGAGGTCATAGCCCATTTTTTCTGCATGCTCTAGCAGGGATCTAGATGACTGCTCAAGTGAAACATATAATCCTGTTTTTCCATCCAATGCCTCATTATACAGCACATTAAAGGCCACACTGGTTTTCATTGTTCCAGCAGTGCCGCAAACCAAGGTTACAAATCCCTCTGGAATGCCACCCTGTAGCTGCTCATCAAAACCATTTATATGAACCTTAATTCTCTTTAACTCTTGCTTTTTTTTCAGTTCCTTAACCATTTTTCCCTCCACTAATCTTTTCTATAAGCGAGATTATCTAGTTTCCCTTCCTTTATCCCAATAATAATTTCTTTTTGTTTTTTGGTGTTTGTGATAAATGTAGAGCCAACTATCATTCCCTCTGTTTTGTACTGCCAGAGCTTTTTGCCTATATACCCTCCTGGTTCTACAGTGATAAGGTCATTATAATGGCCTGGCTGCTGGATTACCCCTGAAACTCCCGGCATGTAATCAAGAAGGAATATACCTTCTGCATCAAGAACATAGACAGAGCTGTCATAAGAGCCAGCAATAACCTCTAGTTTGCCATCATTATCTATATCTATAACAAGAGGGCTTGCAACAATCCAAAAATCTGTTTCATAGCTCCATATCTTGCTGCCCCTGCATGACAAGCAATAAATATTATCATCGCATGAGCCAAAGATTATCTCAAGCTTTTTATCATTGTTTATGTCTACTAAACATGCTTTTGAGCATATCCTGCCCTCTGTTTCATAGAGCCATTCAAGCCTGCCATTCTCATCCAAGACATAAAGGCTGTTATCAGCAGAGCCAATAACAATATAATTTTTTTTATTATTATAAATATCACCTACTGCTGGTTTTGCTGTTATTTTTCCCTTTGTTTTGAATTGCCACAATAACTTTCCTTTTGTATTTAGGGAATAAATCCTGCCGTCATTAGAGCCAAATATTATCTGTGTTTTTTTAGCTCTTAAAATAGCTGGGTCTGATTCTATCCCCGAATCTGCCTTAAATTTCCATAGAAGTTTTCCCTTTGCATCCAGAACATAAAGATTTCTGTCATTGGATCCAAATATAATCTCTGGCTTGTTGTCCTTATTAATATCCTCAACAAGTGCAGATGACCTTATTCCTCCATCTGTCTTAAAGTCCCATAAAAGTTTCCCTGATGAGCTTAAGGCATAGAATTTCCCAATATCGCATCCAAAAAGAACCTCTTTCTTGCTGTCTTTGTTTATATCAGCAAATGCTGGCGTGGTATAAATGCTTTTTGCAGTTTCCTCATCAAGAAACATCTTCTGTATTTCATCAATCTTTTCCTGGATTGAATAAAGCCACTTTATTTTTGCATTTTCACCGAGCATATATATTTTTCCATCCTGTGTGCCGAATGCAATTCCTAGCTCTCCTTTTGTTATTTCTGCAGCTATTGGGCTTGATGATATAGAAGAAGAGGCATCAAACACCCATTTTTTTTCTATTTTTCCAAGCTTTTTACCGCCAAGCTTCTTTAGCGTATCTGAAATAACACCCATTTTTTATTGTTAGTTTAATTTTCAGTATAAAAACCTTTTGATTTTAATTTAATTTTTAAATTAATCTATATTCTTGTATTGCTTAATAGACCATTTGGGAGAATTTACAACTACTAAAAACAAATCTTTGCCTTCAACCCAGTAGTTTTCTTGTTTTTTGAAAAAATAAATATCTCCTTTTTCAATTTTAAAATCACCTTCTTCTGAATGGATGATTCCTGAACCTGAAATAACATAGTAAATTTCTTCACATTCAAGGTTTTTTATTTTTCCTTTTTTAGGGTATCTTCCATTAATTAATGCTGTTGCAAAACTAAGGTCTTTGCTTGGACATCCATACTCCCAAACAGTACAATCTTTTGAATTTTTCTTCTTCTTTGATTCAGATTTCTTGATTAACATTTTAACTTGATTTTCCCTTGTACCTACCTCTTGCCTCCACCTTTTCAAGCCTTTTCAAGACAGGAGCATAATCTGGGTTTTGGCTTTTATAACCTGATAAAACTGCGTTAAAGGATATTTCAAAAATTTCATTGTGTTTTGATTCTAAGGCCTGCCTCAAAAGATGCAAATCAACAGCCTTATCTTCAGTTTTGTCTGAGAAAAAGCTTAGGCCAAAGTCAATAAAATAAATATCCTTGTTCAATATCATGTTTGATGTTGTTAGGTCGCCGTGAATAATATTGTTGTTGTGGAGTACTGCAATCTTTTTTCCAAGTTCTTTGCATAGTTCTAAGCAATTATTTTTGTCTAGCACATCCCTTAATTTTTTTCCCTTAAGAAACTCCATATCGACGGTCATTTTTTTATCATCTGAGAGAATCAATTTTGGTATTGGAAAATCAATCGCATGCAACTTTTCAAGGACTTTTGTTTCCCTCCTTGTCCTGAATTTCCTTAGTTTTTCATCTATCTGCTTTAGCCTGTAATTTTTTCTGATTCTGTCCTTTACAACAATATCCTTATTCAGATAGATTATTGCCTCTGCCCCTTCTCCTATTTTTTTCATATCCACATAGAAAATATTAGGATATTTAATGCTTTTGGAAAGCTTTTTAAAAACAGACCTTTTTCTCATGCCTACAGCCCCGTAGTGTAGCGGCCAATTAAACCAGATGAGGTTTAGACCAATCATACAAGGCTCTGGACCTTGTGACCACGGTTCGAATCCGTGCGGGGCTAATTACATTTTATGATAATGGATTCTTGAAAGTTCTTTGCCTTTTAAAGAAAACAGAAAATTTATATACTACGATATAGTAAATAAAATAATCTGGCCAGGGTGATTAAAATTAGCTTATGGGGACTGGATGTTATTGTTAATAATGAGAAGTATATAATTAATGAGTTTAACGGTGTAGATTCAGGTATGAAGGGTTTTGAGTTTATTTATGGCGACAAAAGAGTTCAAAATAAAGTTTATGAAATGCTAAAAGAAAAATATGGATACATAACTATTAATGACGGAACATACTCAAAAAATAAACTCAAGAAAAAAAATTTTCTATTGTACCTCTGGAAATCAGTAAAAGAAAAGGTTCCCAATAAAATTAAAACACTTAATTCATTTACAAAGATGGTATTTTTGTCCAGGGTTTTATCTTCTAAAAAAGCAGAAGTTGATTGGATTAATGATAAGATAAAAAAATTTAGTGGTTCAATATTGTCTTGCTTTGATATATACACTGGGCAGGAATCAACAATTTTCAATAAGGTTAATGAAGTTCTTGATAAAAAATCCATAAATGATTATACTGCAGAAGAACTGGCAAAAAACAAATTTCTTCAGTATTTTACCATGAAAAATACTGAGTTAAAAGAAAATTTTCCAGAGTCTGTTCTTGTGGGGCTTGGAGCAACAGATGAAAAGGGTCTAGACAATCTGCTTAAAAAATATGATAGATTTGTTATTAAACCAATAATAGGTTCTTGCGGCAAGGGGGTAAGGATTTTAAACAAGAACGAGGCAGAAAAATACAAAAATACAAGCGGACCAATAGATAATATATCAGATTTTAAAATTTTTATGGAAAGGATTGGGGTTATGAGGATTAAATATTTTCAGGATTTGATTGAAGAGGGTGACTTCTCCTTTGAAAAGGGTTTATCCTTAATCCAGCCATTCATTAATTCAGAGGTCTCCATAAACGGAGAAAAATTTTATTCTGTAGTTAGAGCGATTATATGCAATGGAGAATTTGTAGATGCTTATTTAAGGGTAAGCCACAACCCAACAGTTAATTTGTCACAAGATGCCAAGGCAGTGCCCTTTAATTACAATGGTTTTAGCGAATTTTGCGAAAATGCAGTGCATATTTTTGAAAAAGAATCCCGGAAATATGACCCATATACAATGAAAAAGTTTTTGTACAATAAATATATAAAGGAAACAAGACTTAAAAGAAAGTAGTTTTGCTCTCAGCATTCAATTCAAAAGATGCAAATAAAAAATATTATTCCTCAATTTTAATAGCGCCTTCAGGGCATTGGACTTCGCATGCACGGCATCCAATACATTTGTCAGGATTTTTCACAACAACCTTGCCCTTTTCTTTTTCAAAGACCTGCATTGGGCAGATATCAATACAATTACCGCATGATTTGCATTTCTTATAATCAATCACTGGTTTTGGCATATACATCACCTTCTTTTTTTGTCTGTTTAGGGTTTTTTCTTTTCTTATCTTCAACTTCCCTTTCCTGCTTATTAGAATTATTTTGACTAGCTCCCTCTTCTTTTGGTTTGTCTTCTTTTTCTTTTTTCTTTCCAAGTTCTGCTTTTTTATCCTCTGCTTTATTACTCTCCCCTTTAATTTCAGTTTTTTCTTTTGGCTTTTTCTTTTCTTTGGCTTCTTTTTTACCAACAATCTTTTTCTCAGTCTCTAAAAGCATTTCTTTTATCTCAAGGCTTCTCAGGGGATATATTTTTTTTAAAGAATTCTTTAAACTGGACTGCAGTTTGTGTGATACTAAATCATTTACAAGCTCTTTGTAGGTTATTTTTTCAACATATTCTGCTAGATTGGCTCTTAACATCCTCATCAGTGAGTTGGTTACAACCCCCTTTGTCTTGCTCACTGTTATCATCAATGGCTTTAATCTTACATTTTTTTCATCAGATGTCTTGCACACAAAAGAATCGTGGAGATTATTCCTGTCCCTCCTTATTATCCTTTTTATGAATGTATTTATGGTTTGATAGCCAATAACCTCTGTCTCTGCCTTGTTCTCTTTTAAGCCAGTTACCTTAAACTTCATATTGATGTTCTGTTTTTTAACATCCCTTGTGATATCCATTAAATTAACTGCTACAACCCTGTCAATAAGAAGCCTTGGGTCCAAAGAAGGGGTTTCACCTATTACTGCCTCATTAAACTCCTTTGGAGCTAAAATCTGGTACCATTTCTTTTTTTTTAGTTTTAATGCCAATCTTTCTTGAGCCATTTTATATGATGCTATAATTCATTTAGGATATCCCTCAAAGGGAAAAATAAATTGTTTATAAACCTTTCGTAATCAAAACCAAAAGCTTAATATACCAAATGTTTTTTAGTTGATTAAGGGGTTATATGGCAAAAGATGAAACAAATGGGTCAGAGAACATTGAAAAGGCCTATTCTGAAGAAGGCAGGGATTCCCTTGTGGAAGATGATGCCATGGAGCCCTGGGAGCAGGGTTTTATGGAGGGAGCAGAGGATGATGGGCAGGGAGCGAAATGCAGACGCTGCGGAAAGGTTTTGATGGGCCCAGACTCTATTGTTGAAAAAGAGATAGACGGCACAATATACAGATTTTGTTCAGAGGAATGTGCAGAGAAATTCGAGCAGGATTTACATAGAGAAGAATAATATTTCATACATCCAAATTCTTAACTTCTAGGGCGTGCTCTTCAATAAATTTCCTTCTTGGCTCTACCTCGCTGCCCATAAGGATTGTAAACATCTCATCTGCCAATAATGCATCTTCTATTGTCACTTGGTTCAAAACGCGGTTAGAAGGGTCCATTGTTGTATTCCAGAGCTGTTTTGGATTCATCTCACCAAGACCCTTATAGCGCTGAATACTGACACCAGGGCCGATCTCACTGACTATCCTGTCCTTTTCAGCATCATTATATGCGTATTTTATTATGTTCTTGGCTTTTATCATATAAAGAGGAGGCATGGCTAAATATATGTATCCTGCCTCTATCAATGGCTTCATATACCTATAAAAGAAGGTCAATAACAGGCATGCAATATGATTTCCGTCAACATCAGCATCAGTCATTATGATTATTTTATGATACCTTGCCTTTTTTATGTCAAATTCATCGCCTATGCCTGTCCCAAGGGCAGATATCATTGTAATAATCTCACTAGAGCTTATTATTTTATTTAATCTTGCTTTTTCCACATTCAGGATTTTTCCCTTTAATGGAAGGATTGCCTGGAATTTCCTGTCTCTTCCCTGTTTTGCAGAGCCTCCTGCTGAGTCGCCCTCAACAATATAAAGCTCAGATAAGCTTGGGTCCTTTTCAGAGCAGTCTGCAAGCTTTCCAGGCAAAGAAGAATTATTCAATACCCCTTTTCTTCTTGTCAGATCCCTGGCTTTTCTGGCTGCCTCCCTTGCCCTTGCAGCATTAATCATTTTATCAATGATTATCTTTGCAACAGAGGGATGCTCTTCAAGATAGATGCTCATGCCAGTACTAACTATTGAGTCAACTATTCCTTTAACATCTGAATTGCCCAGCTTTGTTTTTGTCTGGCCCTCAAACTGTGGCTCTTTAAGCTTTACAGAAATAATAGCAGAAAGCCCCTCTCGTACATCATTGCTTGTCAGCTTAGCATCAGCTGCACCATTTTTCTCAGCATATGAGTTAAATGTCCTGGTTAGTGCTGTTTTAAAACCAGACAAATGAGTACCCCCCTCTATTGTGTTTATGCTGTTGGCAAATGAGTATATGTTTTCAAGATATCCATCATTGTATTGTAATGCAACCTCAACAGTTGTTCCGTTCTTATCCTTCTGAAAGTATATTATATCGTGCAGTTCTTTTTTGTTCTTGTTGATGTATTCAATAAAGGATTTTATACCATCCTTATAACAGAACTCA
>Ga0172366_10004645_pt1 | contig 10832 bp, 7 predicted proteins | sample LakKivSesite69cm_FD_114533 | JGI IMG/M metagenome (GOLD analysis project Ga0172366, IMG submission 114533) | Sediment microbial communities from Lake Kivu, Rwanda - Sediment site 69cm | ecosystem: Environmental > Aquatic > Freshwater > Lake > Sediment | place: Rwanda: Western Province, Lake Kivu...
CGCGAGGTTCACGTCAACCTCGGCCCGCGCGTCCTCCTCGTAGGCGAGGTCGGCGAGCAGCTCTCCGGCGACCTTGCCGACGCTGATGCCCGCGACCGGTTCGATGATCGGGCTGCGTGTGATGTCGCCCCGCTCGAGCAGCCACGCTACCGCCCGCGCCAGCGCGCAGTAGCCGCCGGTCAGCGCCAGCGTGCGCGTGCCGCCGTCCGCCTGCAGCACGTCGCAGTCCACGATGATCTGCCGCTCGCCGAGCAGCGAAAGGTCGCAGACCGCGCGCAGCGCGCGGCCCACAAATCGCTTTATCTCCTGCGAACGCGGCCTGGGTTTGAGCGTCTCGCGCGCGGTGCGCTGGTGGGTGGCGCGGGGAAGCATCGCGTACTCCGCGGTCACCCATCCCTGCCCGCTGCCGACAAGAAACGGGGGAACCCGCCGCTCGACCGACGCGGCGCACAGCACCCTCGTGCGGCCCGCGCTTGCGAGGCACGACCCTTCGGCGTGCTCGAGGTAGCCCGCCTCAAGCCTCACCTCGCGCGGCTCATCCGGCCGTCTTCCGTCCTTCCTCATCGTCCCTCCCGGTTCTTTTCCGCCCGGCCTTTGCTTCCGGCTTCTCGCTTCCTGCTTCCGACCTGTCCCCGCCCCTCTTCTCCCAGCGACACCCGCGTCACCTCACCGAGCGCCGCGCCGAGAAACCGCGCGCCGACCGTCTCGAAGCTCGGCGTCAGGTCGGTCAGGTAGACCTTCAGCGCGCCGCCCGCCCGTGTCTTACGAACCCCGACACCCGATTCCCGAACCCCGATTCCCGTCCTCGTCAGCACGGCGGCGACCGCGGCCGCGGTTTCCGCCGAAGAATCAACGATTCTCACGCCCCGCCCCGCCGCCCGGGCGATCGCGCGGCGCAGCAGCGGAAAATGGGTGCACCCGAGAAGAAGCGCGTCAATGCCCTCTTCGGCCAGCGGCACGAGCAGCGGCGTCGGCCGCGCCACGACTTCGACGTCGGGCCGCAACGCGCGCAGCGCCCGCTCGTATGACGCGGAGCGCACCGTCGCCACCGTGCCAATCACGCCCACCCGGCCGGCCCGCGTCGCGCGACACAGCGCGCGCGCGCCCGGCTCGACCACGCCGATGACCGGCACGCCGATATTGCCCTTCAGCTCATCGAGCGCGACCGAGGACGCGGAGTGGCACGCGACGACGATGAGTTTCACGCCCCGGCCGAGCAGAAACCGCGCGTCTTCCCACGCGAACCGGCGCACCGTCTCGACCGACTTGCTGCCGTAGGGCACGCGCGCGGTGTCGCCGAGGTAGACGATGTGCTCGTGCGGCAGCCTGCGCCGCAGCTCGGCGACGACGGTAAGCCCGCCGATGCCCGAGTCGAACACGCCGATCGGCGCGGCCGGGCGCGGCTGCGTCACGGTACGCAAATCCGCCGTCCGGCGTCTGCTGGCCGGCGTCGTCCTGTCCCCCATCTTTCGCGGCTTCTTTCAGCTCCCGTTCACCCGCCGCTCGTACCGGCGGGCGAACTCGACGATGCCCTGCGCAATGCCTTCGACCAGCCGCTCGCGGTGGCGCATGTCGAGCAGCAGCTTCTCTTCGCTTTTGTTGCTGAGAAAACCGACCTCGACGAGCACCGCCGGCATGTAGTTGTTGCGCAGCACGAAGAAGTTGGCCTGGCGCACCCCGCGGTCGTTGACGCGCGCGGCGGGTACGGTCTGCTGCTGGATCGCGGCGGCGAGCTTGCTCGCCTCGACGACGAACTCGTTCTGCGCAAGGTCGGTGAGGATGAGTTCAAGCTCGTCGGTCATTTCGGAAACGTCGGCATCCTCGAATTCGAGCGCGGCGTTTTCCCGCGCCGCGACGGTACGGTCCCAGTCCGACTTCGCCTCGGAGAGAAAGAAGGTCTCGAACCCGTTCGCCTGGCGGTTGGTCGCGGCGTTGGCGTGAATCGAGACGAACAGGTCGGCCTTCATCGCGTTGGCGAACTTCGAGCGCTCCGAGAGCTTCACCATCACGTCCTCGCTGCGCGTGAGCAGCACTTCGTAGCCCTCGGCCTCAAGCTTCGTCCTCAGTTTCGTGGCGATGTCGAGCACGACCGTCTTCTCCTGCGTGCCGGCCGGGCCGACCGCGCCCGGGTCTTCGCCGCCGTGCCCCGGGTCGAGCACGATGCGGCGCACGCGGCGCGCCGGCCGGGGCCAGCAGCGCATCACCAGTTCACCCCGCTCCTCCTTGATTTGCACCGTCGCGGACTTGCGGAAGGTGACGACAAGCTCGGTGCCCGCGCCGCCGGCGAGCGCGACCGACTGCACCAGCCCATTGCTGGCAAGGATCGGGATGAGCGCGAACTCCTCCTGCGTGCCCGGGCCGCACCGCGCCCCGATGGCGAGCCGGTACTCGAGCGACGACTTCTGGTTGCCGTGCCAGACGAGCGCGGCGGGTTTGGTGTTCCGGGGCCGGGCGCCGGACGCGGACGGAACAGGCTCCGAATTTGCGCCGAGCCGGATGACGAGCGTGTCGGCCGCGTCATAAACCCCGGCGAGAAAGAGCTGCGGCAGGACGACGGAAAGCTCGGGCAGGACGGCGGAAAGCGCGATGACCGGGACAAAAAGCTGCTCGCCGTCAAGACGCGGCGCGAACGGCAGCGCGATCTCGCGGCCCGGCCCGCGCACGAACGCGCTGTCGGGCCGGAAGACGTACTCCCGTTCCGGCCGGGCCGAGTCGGCGGGGAGCACGACGACAAACCGGTACGCCTCGCCCGACACGCCCTGCTCCGCGACCCGCCAGAACCGCGCGCCCGCCGCCTCGCAGACGCGCGCGAGCGAAAGGTAATCCACACCCTCGATGCGGTGCAGCGGCAGCGTGACACCCGCGACCTCCATCCCCGCGCCGAGCGCGAGCGACGCGATCAATAGCAGGCAAAGACCGCCCGCCCGCGGCGCGCCGGCTCCCGGCTTCCGCCTGCCGACTCCCGTCTTCCGGCCCGCTCTCATTTCCGCTTCACCTCTCTTCTCTCCTCGCGGTCGTCGCGCTCCATCGCGCGCTTGCGCAACTGCTCGCGATGGTCATACTGCTTTCGGCCCCGGCACAGCGCGAGCTCGACCTTGGCCTTGCCGCGTTCGTTGAAGTAGACCCGCATCGGGATGAGCGTGAAACCGCGCAGCGTCGTGCGGCCGAACAGGCGGCGGATTTCGTCGCGGTGCAGCAACAGCTTGCGCCGGCGGCGCGGGTCGCGGTTGAAGATATTGCCCTGCGCGTAGGGCGAGATGTTGACGTCAATGAGAAAGACCTCGCCGCCCTCTACTGCGGCGTAACCTTCGTCAAGGGAGATGTTTCCCTCGCGCAGCGACTTGACCTCGGTGCCGGCCAGCTCCACGCCCGCCTCGATGCGCTCGATGATTTCGTAATCACGCTGCGCCTTGCGGTTGGTGGCGACCGGCCGCGGGCCTTTCGCTCCGCGTTTTGCCGACTCTTTCACCGCTCGATTATACGACCGGCCCCGCTTCAGTCAACGCGGCGCGTCGTCCGCGCGACGGTTATTCCCTTGACATCAGCACCGCCCGCGTTAGGATTGAAAAGTGCGCAGCGCCACGGGTTCCCTGCCGCGCCGGCCGCGCCGCCGTCCGTCCCGGCGCGCCGGGAGGTCGCGATGGTAAACTTCCGCTCGCGCCGCTTTTTCCCCTCGCGACGTTACCCGATGCCCCTGCGCTGGGTTTTCCTCGCGCTTGCGGTCGGGCTGGTGGTGCTGCTGGTATGGATAACGAAGAGGATGCTCTGACGCCGTCACAGGAGGTTGCATGACCAAACTCCATTTCAACTACAAGGACATCTTCCGCGCCCTGCGTCTCGGGTTTTCGGCGAAGAAGGTGTGGATGATGTTCCTCGGCCTGCTCTTTTCGTTCGCCGGGTACGCGAAGTTCGGATACCTCGCGCACATCACGGCGGGCCACGACTTCATCACCGTCTGGGAGAGTTCGCGCCTGCTGCCGTTCCCCGACCCCCACTACGCGTCGTTCCCGTGGTACTCCTGGTTGATCTTCGCGCTCGGTGTGGTCTGGTTCGCCGCCTGCTCACTGCTGACGGGCGCCGCGGTCTCCAAGGTGACCTACGAGCAGTTGCGTGGTGACGAGTTTTATGAGTCGCGCGAGGCGTTCCGCTTCGCCTTCCGCCACTGGTCCTCGATTCTCGCCAGCCCGATGCTGCTCGTCGTCTTCATCGTCGGCATCGGCGTCGCCGGGCTCGCCTTGAGCGCGCTGGGCGCGATACCCTACTTCGGCGACATATTCGTCGGCGCGATGGCGCTGCCCGCGCTCGCCGCCTCCTTCTTCATTCTCTATCTTGCCGTCGTGCTGCTCGCCAGCCTGCTCATCGGGCCGTCGGTCGTCGGCGCGACGCGCAACGACACGTTCGACACGATCTTCGAAGTCTTCTCTTCGGTCAACGAGCAGCCGGCGCGGCTGTTGCTCTACGTCACGACCGCGGCGGGCCTCAGCAAGCTGGGCGCGTTTCTGTTCAGTCTCGCGACCGCGGCGGCCGGACGTATCGGCTACGCGATTGTCCGCGTCTTCACCGGCCCGGACCTTGCCGACACGATGGCCAACGCGACGTTCTACTTCCGTATCAGCCCGCCCGCCTGGTGCCCGGAGCCGGCCCGCGCCGCGTTCGAGCTTTGGATCAACGTCCTCGGCCTGCCCCAGGCATACCTCGGCGCCGACTACGTTCCGCTCGGCAACTGGGGCGCGGACGTCGGCGCGCTGCTGCTCGGCACGGCCTTCTACCTCGTCGCGCTCGTCGTTCTCGCCTACGGCTGCTCGGTCTGGTACGCGGCCAACACGCTCGGCTACATCGTCATCACCTACAAGAAAGACGAGAAGAACCTGCTTGAGATCCCGGACGAAGAAGAGATGCTCGAGCCGGTCGTGACGCCGGCCGAGTGCGGGGCAAAGGAAGAGGTCGTCGCCCCGAAGCAGGACTGAAAGAGACGCCGGACGCGGTAGGCCGAACGACCCACGCTCGACCGGGCGCGGAGCCAAACCCGCCGGAAACCTGCCGCGCAGTAAGTTGCGCAATTACAGTAGTTTATGCACAAAGATAGCGCTGTCGCAACGTTTGTCGCCGTCGTTTCGGGCCGGGTGCAGGGGCTTGGATTCCGACCTTCGGTCTATCGTCTTGCGCGCGAGTTCGGCGTTTCCGGCTCGGTGCGCAACACCGGCCGGGGGGTCGAGATTACCGCGCAGGGCAAAAGCGCGGCCGCGTTCCTTGCGCGCCTGCGCGCCTCTCCTCCGCCGCTTGCCCGCATCAGCGGGTTCTCGGTCCGGCGCGCGCGCCTGCCGCGCTGCGCGGGTTTTCGCATCATCACCAGTCAGGGCCGCGCCAGCTCGCGCGTTGACGTCCTGCCCGACCTTGCCGTCTGCGGCGAGTGCCGCGCCGAGGTAACGTCCGAGCGCGACCGCCGCGCCGGGTATCCGTTCACCAACTGCACCCAGTGCGGCCCGCGCTACACGATTATCGAGGCTCTCCCTTACGACCGGCCGAGGACGACGATGCGCGGTTTCGCGATGTGCCCGGCGTGCGCGCGCGAGTACGACGCGCCGGGCGACCGACGATTCCACGCCCAGCCCAACGCCTGCCACGACTGCGGCCCGTCGCTTTCCCTGCTCGACGCGCAGGGCCGGGTGGTGTCGGACGATTCGCGCGCCCTCGTCGAGCGGGCCGCGCGCGCCATTTCCCGTGGCCGGGTCGTGGCGATAAAAAGCCTCGGCGGGTTCCAGCTCGCCTGCGACGCCTCAAGCGACCGCGCGGTGTGTCGCCTGCGGCGGCGTAAATCACGGCCCGCCAAACCGTTCGCGCTGATGTGCGAGAGCCTCGCGGTCGCGCGCCGGTTCTGCCGCGTCACCCGCACCGAGGCAAAACTGCTCGCCTCGCCCGCCGCGCCGATCGTGCTGCTTGCGGCGGCGGGCGGTCGGCGGCGGCTCTCCCCTGCCGTTGCGCCGGGCAACGACCGGCTCGGCGTGATGCTCTGCTACACGCCGCTCCATCTCCTGCTCTTTGCCGCCCTGCGCCGGCTTACCGGCCGGCCCGCCCTGCTCGTGATGACGAGCGCCAACCGGCGCGACGCGCCGATCATCGCCGAATGCGCGCCGCCCGACGCAGAGCGCGCCGCGCGCGGCGAGGGGCGCGACGGCCTTTTCGCCCGGCTCGGCGGCGTCTTCGACCTTGTTCTCGACCACGACCGGCCGATCGCCGGCCCGTGCGACGATTCGGTCGTTCTGGCCCGGCCCGAGCTTGGGCCGGAAGCGGCTGTCCCGATACGGGTCGCGCGCGGGTACGCGCCGGTCGCGCTCGACCTCGCGCCGATGTTTCACGTGAAACATCCGGTCCTCGCGGTGGGCGGCGACGGCCGCAACGCCTTCTGCCTTGCCGAGCGCGACAAGGCATACGTCAGTCCGCACATTGGGGATATGTCCACCGACGAGGCCGAGCGGTTCTTCCGGTGCACCCTTGATCGGCTCAAGAAGCTCACCGGCATCCGGCCGCGGCGCTTCGCCTGCGACCTCCATCCGGATTACGCCACGACCCGGCTTGCCGAACGGCTCGCCGGCTCCGGGCCGCTTCTGCGCGTCCAGCACCACTTCGCCCATACCGTCGCGGTGATGGCCGAGCGCTCTCTGCCCGGGCCGGTGCTCGGGCTTGCGCTCGACGGAACCGGCTATGGAACCGACGGCGCGATATGGGGTTGCGAGTTCATCCGCGTTCTGCCCGACCTGTCCTGGCAGCGGCTCGCGCACCTTGCATACACCCGGCTGCCCATCGCGGGACAGGGCCTGCCCGACCCGAAACGGCTCGCGCGGGCGTACCTGTCCCCCACCGGCAAAGGCGTCCTCTCCTCGTCGCTCGGCCGGCTCTTCGACGCGGCCGCGGCGATGACCGGCGTCTGCGCCAGGGCGACCTTTGACGGCCAGCCCGCGATGGCGCTTGAGGCCGCGGCGGGCGAAGCTGAGTCTTACCATAAAGGCACGGAGCCACGAGGGAACGCGCCGCCGGGCGCGGTTCGCTTGCCGCCGCGCGCCATGCGCCGGGACGCGGGGACCGGGATGCTGACGATACCGCCGCTGCCCTTTCTTCACCTCGTCGCCGAAGCGCGGGCGCGGGGCGCAAGCGCCCGTGAGGCGGCGCGGCTCTTTCACCTTGCGCTCGGCCGCGCGCTGGGCCAAACCGCGGTCCGGCTCTGCCGCGAACACCGCCTGACCGCGGTCGCGCTTTCCGGCGGCTCGGCCCAGAACCGACTGCTCACCCGCGCCATCGTCCGCTGCCTAAAGCCTTGCGGGATAAAGCTCTACACTACCGAACGCCTCCCGGCCAACGACGCTTCGGTCTGCCTCGGCCAGGCCGTCGCCTCCGGCCGCTAGCCCTGCCCTCCACTTGCTCGCTTTGTCCCTCTACCCCCTGTTCTCTTTGTCCCTTTCCCCTTCTCTTCATTCTTCTTCGCCTTGGTATTCTTTTCTTCTTGACATTGGGCGCGGGGACTTTATGATGCGGTCAGGCAACGAAGGAACAGGGCCGCGTTGGCCGGTGACCGTACGCGACGGGCGCGCCTGCGCCCGGCTGCGCAACCCGCCGCCGCTCCAGCCCTGACTTTCCTACGGTTCTGCACAAACTGGAATCTTCCAGCCCGCATTCTTTATGTGGACTGATTACTGGCAGGAGGCCTAACTCTTTTTGCGTGCGATAGTTGCATACACGGCCGATGTGGATAAACCTGTGGACAACCCGGTCGGCAAGACCGGGCGCCGCGCTCGCACGCTCGTGCAACTCATTGAAACGGAAGAATGATGGCGGTACTCGAACGAACTGAAGCGCGCAAGCTCGTCGCGGAGCAATCCGGCGCGGGCGCGGTCTGGTCCCGGGTGCTTGAGCATATGAAGACCCAGGTCACCGGCGAAGCGTTCGCCACCTGGCTTGCGCCGACGCACGGGGTCGAGCTTGCCGGCGACCGGCTCACCGTCGAGGTTCCCAACTCGTTCTTCGCCGAATGGGTCGGCCGCCACTACGCCGCGCCGATTCGCGCCGGCATCCTTGCCGCGGCCGGCCGCGAGCTTACCTGCGAATACCGGGCGCGCGACGTGGCGAGCGCCGCGTCCCTGCGCCGGCCGGTCGCCCTGCCCCGGCCCGCGCTGCGGCCCGAAGGCTTCCGGCTCCAGGCCCGCTACACCTTCACCAACTTCATCGTCGGCGAGTCCTCGCGCCTCGCCTACGCCGCGGCGCGCAACGTCGCGGAGCGGCCCGGCACCACCTACAACCCGCTCTTCCTCTACGGCGGCCCGGGTATGGGCAAGACCCACCTGCTCCAGTCAATCGGCAACCACGCGGTCGCTACCCACCGCTCGCTCAAAGTCTACTACGCCGCGGCCGAGACGATCTTCATCGAACTCATCCAGGCGATAGAAAAAGGTACCCGGGTCGAGTTCAAGAGCAAGTACCGCGGTCTGGACCTGCTGCTCCTCGACGACGTCCACTACCTTGTCGGCAAAGAGCGGCTCCAGGAAGAAATCTTCCACATCTTCAACCACTTGCAGGACGCGGGGAGCCAGATTGTCTTCACCAGCGACCGGCCGCCCAAAGAGATCCCCAACCTTGAAGAGCGCCTCGCCTCGCGCCTCGGTTCCGGGCTGGTCGTTGACCTCCAGCCGCCCGACCTCGAGACGCGCATCGCCATCCTCCAGCAAAAGGCCGCGCTCGAGGAAAAAGACCTGCCCGCGCCGGTCGCCCAGTTTGTCGCGGCCCGGGTGCGGTCCAACGTGCGCGAACTTGAAGGCTGTCTCATCCGCATCCTCGCGATGTCCTCGCTCACCAGCCGGCCGCTCACCGTCGAGCTGGCCGAAGAGGCGCTGCGCGACCTCATCCCGCCCGACGAGCCACCGAGCCAGAACAAGATCATCGCGGCCGCGGCCGAAGCCTTCGGCATCACCGTGCCGGACATCAAATCCCCGCGCCGCACCAAACAGCTTGCGCTCGCGCGCCAGGTTGCGATGTACCTGCTGCGCAACCGGCTCAGCCTTTCGCTCAAGGAAATCGGCAACAGTCTCGGAGGCAAAGACCATACCACGGTCATGCACGCCATCGAAAAGGTCGAGCGGCTCAAAGCCGCCGACCCCTCCTTTGGGGCGCGCTTGGAGAAGCTGGCTTCCGGGATAAGTCGGGGACAAGGCGGGGGAGTATGATGTGGGCAGAAAATCCAGGTGCACCTGTCCACAACGACTCCACCCGCCTGTCCCCGCGGTAAAACGCCGGTCCGCACCGGGCCGGCCGTCACTTCCGCGCTTTCCACACCTGTCCACCGATACAACAACAACAACAAGAAGATAGACATCTCTGTTGTTGTATAGAACAGAAGCAACCGGAACCGCCCGAAAACCTCCGGCAAAACGAGCCACGCGGCGCGCGGGCGGCAAACCAGCAGACCTCGGGAAAGACTCTGCCGACCAGCGCCGATCGGTTCTGCGCCCTTCTCGCGGCGGGAAAGGGAGGAAGGCGAGGAGCCGGACGCCTGCAGCGTTGCCCCGCCCTGTACCAACGCCGACAAGACTGCGGATACTGTTGTTACAATATACTAGTTATTACAGTATAGACGCGCTGCCGCGCAGGGCTGCGAGCTGGTGCGCGGTTCAAACCGCCTGAGCGCAGGGCAGAGCGGCACAAGGAAGGGACGCGGGAACGGCGCAAACAGCAGACCTGGAAAAGCGCCGGGCCGGGCGGCGGCGCGCGCGATGGACCGGTACGGCAACCGGCCCGCGCGGCGTGCGGAGCGAAAGGTCACAGGTTACACGCTACAAGTTGGCGGATAAGTCGGCAGGGGAGAGGCGGGAAGAAATCGTTCTTCAGTTCGACACCGTCCGCGCGACAAGACGGACGGCGAGAACGTCGCCGGCCATCGCGGCAAAGTCCGCCCAGGGAACGGTATCCGGGCCGCCCCGGCCACCCCGTCGTCGTGGCGCCGCGCAGACAGCCAACAGCTAACCGGACAGTGACTTACGCAGCAGGAAGCAGTGCTCAGAAGGCAAAACAGAGGAGAGGGAGAAGGACGAAGGCGGGAGTCGGCTTAGACAACGCGAGGAAGAGGTGAACAGCCGGGTTCGGGTCGGGCATATAACAGGTGAAGGCTCAAGGGCCGTGTGCCCCGGGCCAGGACCGACAGGAAACGAACCGCCGGAACTCCCGGCGAAAGGAACGACAGATGGACAACTTCAACAAACCTCTCCACCTGCGACCGGACACGATCCGCGCGCTGCAGGAAATCGAAGCCGGCGCGCCCAACCCGCTCCACGACGCGTCGGCCGACGCCGCGGAACGGCTCGTCCGCAACCTCATCAAACCGATGCTCTGGGGCGCGGGGATGAGCAACTTCGAGGCGATGACCTACGGCTGGTTCCTGCGTGAAGTCAGCCGGCTCTGGCGCAGCAAGACCGGCCGCGAACTCGCCTTCTACCTCGAACTCTGCATCCGCAAATGGACCAGCCTCGGGCTCAACCCGAGCATCGCCCAGTTCCTCATCACCGAACTCCACGAACGGCTCAAGTCCGCCACCGCGTCCCGCCTCGCCGCTTCCGACCCCTCTTCCGCCACCCGATCACCTGACCACCAGATCACCAGGTCACCTTCTCCCTCCTCTTCCGCCACCCGGTCACCTGATCACCAGGTCACCAGATCACCTTCTCCCTCCTTTTCCGCCACCCGGTCACCTGACCACCAGGTCACCAGGTCACCTTCCTTATGATTTCTTCCAACCCCCGCCGCGGCGTCATCGAACGCGCGGTACGCCGCTACTCCAAAGGCGCGCGCCG
>Ga0172366_10004646_pt1 | contig 10831 bp, 9 predicted proteins | sample LakKivSesite69cm_FD_114533 | JGI IMG/M metagenome (GOLD analysis project Ga0172366, IMG submission 114533) | Sediment microbial communities from Lake Kivu, Rwanda - Sediment site 69cm | ecosystem: Environmental > Aquatic > Freshwater > Lake > Sediment | place: Rwanda: Western Province, Lake Kivu...
AGCACGACGACGGCGAACAGGCTTCCTCCTGTTGAATTGTAAACCCAGGTAAAGAGGACGGAGAACGCCATGGTCAGGAGAACGAAGGTCAGTAGGTGCCACCATGGGGGGTGATCTGATGGAATGACGAAGTTCGGGAAGTGCCAAAACGCCCACGCCAACCCAATGATGAGGCTACTGGCGAGGGCCGAGTACCGGCGCTGGAGGTGAGGCAGGGCGAACCCGCGCCAGCCGATTTCCTCGAAAATCCCCGGTCCGATTAAGCCTCCGCCGATCACCGCGCCGTAAAGGTAAGTGGGCCACCCTTCCCACGACGGGAGTGGAACAGAGAAACCCAGCGCAGCCAGGATTCTGAGCGGAATGACGATGACTCCGAGCGGCAGGAGCAAGCAGACGGCCAGCACCGGCCACCCCTTACCAAGTAACCAGGTGCGCAATTGCAAGGATAGTCGCCCGATGCTCGCGCGGCCGCGCAACCACAGGACCATTAGGAGGCCGACGAGACTCGCCAGGACGATAATATTCGGCGGGACGAGCCTTGACAGCAAGCAGACGGCCAGCACCAGCCACGCGCCCCCAACCGACCAAGGGGCGAGCTGTGAGGCGAGCCGCCGGACGCCCGGAAGGCCGTACACGAAGAGGGTCATGAGCAGGCCGGCGAGACTCGGCCCCGCCTTTAGGACGAAGGCGACGTAGGGCATCCAAGGATCATTAAGACGATGCACTACGAAGCGATTCACGCACGCCCCAACGCCCGTGATCACATAGGCGAACACGAAAAACCACAGCACCGGAAACCGTGACCGCCGCATACTCGCTCTTCCGCCTAACGTTCGCGCTAAGCTGCCGGGCGCTTCGCCCGGTCATGCTTGAGCGCGTTGTTCGGTGTCTCCTTTTTCCGTCATTTCTTCATTCCCCACGATCTTCTCTATTGCGTGTGTCCTTATCCAACGGCATTTCCGGCACCAGCCAATCGTGTAAGCAGTCCCTGCTGCTGCAAGACGAATACCATACTTTCCCCATGGTTCCGTGAAACCGCATTTCCTACAGCGGATTTGCCAGCCGGGTGCTCTTTGTTCAGGGTTCATCGTTTTTCGTCACCTAACGCCGAGCGTCAGGCGCGCTGTAAAGCATCGCCTGGACGCTCTTGTTGGCCATCGGCTTTGAATCCCTCGTGGAAAGTTACAGTGCCCTGCGGAGTATGCCCGTCGAAAGACAGAGCGAAAAAAACCTCCTGTGGCACTCCCTCATGCACAAGTTCCGGAACGTTGTCGAACCCGAACTTCTTGTAATACTCCGGATGCCCCACGAGACAACATCCTTGAGCATTCATATCTTTCAGCCGTGACAGCCCTTCCCGTATCAGGGCTTTGCCAATGCCCTGCCGCTGGTACGCCGGCAACACCGAAACAGGTCCAAGGCCGTACCAGTTCTGTGTGCCGTCCGAAATGGTCACGGGAGAGAAGGCAATATGCCCTATCACACGGCCATCCATTTCTGCAACGAGCGATACCGTGAGGGCCTTGGCGGCGCGTAGTGCCGCGATGATGAACTGCTCCGTGTGATTGCTGATCTCCAGCGTCTTAAACGCGGCGACGGTCACCTCGGTTATGGCTCCGATATCGTCGTTCGTCTCGCTCCTGATGACAATCTCCGGATTCATGGTCTCTTGTTCACCCTTCCTGCTGGCCAACAAGGATTATACAATCTGTATAAGACGGCAAACACAGACTGCCCCTTCTGTACAAAAACCTCTCGACTCTTCTTTTCAGCGCGTCCCACAGTTTCGGTTGCTCGCCACATCGAGGTTTCCTTCGGCTAATAAGGAAGTTTGTAGCACGGCACTTAGGGTAAGTCAACAGCGCAGGACCCAAAATTCGTATCCTTCAACGGTTTGAGTTCGTTCACCGCAGGCCGCGCTCAGGGTGACAGAGAAATGGCGTGCGGTGCACACCCTACCTTTACCTGACAGGATTTAATTTGATTTTTCAAAGAAATTGGGGTACTTTGTGCATATCATGAAGCCAAAAAGATCAGCAAATTAGGAGGTAGTTTGATGGCGAAAGACATGGAGCAGCTTTATCAGCAACGTCTAAAACGGTATGTTGCCGCAATGCGGAATGAGAAATCCGACATGATTCCGATTCGGCCATTCGTTGCGGAATTCACCGCCAAATACGCTGGCTATACCTGCCAGGAGGTGACGCACGATTACGAGAAGGCGTTTGCCGCCGCCCGCAAGTGCGCAGCCGACTTCGATTGGGACGCCGTCGTCAGCAACATGGTCTACGTCTGGACCGGGCTAACCGAAGCGATCGGGCTAAAATATTATGGCGTGCCCGGCATCAGCATCCCGCCGACCACCGGCTTTCAGTACATTGAGCCGCCTGAAGAAAAGGCCTTTATGAAGCCGGATGAATACGATCAGCTAATCGAAGACCCCACAGGGTTCTTGTATAACGTTTGGCTTCCGCGTGTCTCGGCTGACGTCAGTGCAATGGGGCAGCCAACATCGTTCCGAAACAACCTATCCTTTCTAAAAGGCGGAATGGCAATGCTGACATACTTCAATGCGTTCGGCAAACAGAACGAACTCTTGCGCACAGAATCGGGAACCGTCTCTGCTATCGCAGGTATCTTGAAGGCACCATTCGACATCATAGCAGACAAATTACGTGGGTATCTTGGTCTGGTCACAGATGTTCTTGAGCGGCCGGATAAGGTGCTGGCTGCCTGTGAGGCCCTAATGCCGCATCTGACACACGTAGCGCTGTCGGGGGCCGATCCCGACAAAAACGTGCCCATCGGCTACTGGATGCATCGCGGCTGTGTGCCCTTCTTTTCAATGGAACATTTCAAGCGGTTCTACTGGCCGACGTTTAAACCCATCGTTGAAGAGATTTGGGCACACGGACACCAGGTTCTGTTCTACGCTGAAGGCAACTGGGACGCCCATCTGGATTCGTTCGCTGAACTTCCAGACCAGTCGATTGTTTATCACGTTGACCATGGCGACATCTTCAAGGTCCACAAAGTTCTCGGCGAAAAATTCTGCATCAGTGGCGGAATTCCAAATTGGTTATTGGCCACTGGAACGCCCGCTGATGTGCGCGATTACTGCAAGAAGGTGATCGACGGTGTAGCCGGTAACGGCGGCTACATTATGGACGCCAGTGCCATTGTGCAGAATGATGCCAAGGTCGAAAACATCAAGGCAATGACCGAATTTACCCGCGATTACGGAGTCTACTGAATATGAAAAAACAGCAAAAAACAAAGAGGCCGCCAGGCGTTTGTATTCCGTGGCAGGAGAAGCTAAAGGAGCTACCGAAAATTTCGGGCGATAAGGAGCTTGTCCAGAAAGTCTGGCAAAACATCGACGCGCTTGGCTACATGTACATCTGGCAATGCCTGCTGTCATTCTGAAGAACGGGAGGTTTGTTTGATGAATCCAACAGTTCGCGTTACACGGCGCGACTTTCTGCAAACGGCGGCGCGTGTTGCTGGGGGCACCGTAGCATTTCCGTACATTGTTTCGTCCTCGGCGCTGGGCAAAGAAGGCAGCACTGCGGCAAGCGATCGGATTACGCTCGGCTGCATCGGTGTGGGTGGGCGAGGCACCGGCGTTATGGAGGCTCTGCTGGCAACGGGACAAGCTCAGGTTGTCGCTATCTGCGACGTTGATGGTAACCGCCGTGCAACAGTGAAGAAACTATTGGCCACCAAATATAATAACGCCGGCTGTGCCGACTATAACGACTTCCGTGAAGTCGTGGCGCGGGACGACATCGACGCAGTCTTAATTGCGACTCCGGACCACTGGCACGCACTTGCGGCAATAGCGGCAGCCAAGGCAGGCAAAGCGGTCTACTGTGAGAAGCCACTGGCGCTGACCATAGGCCAGGGGCGGAAAATGGTGGAAGCCATTCACCGCTACGCAACGGTCTTTCAGACTGGAACGCAGCATCGGTCGGAACAGCATTTCCATCGGGCTTGCGAACTGGTCCGCAACGGCCGGCTCGGCAAACTTCATACCGTTGAGGTCGAGATTCCGGGCAGCATGTCTCTTGCCGGCTTCGATTCTGGAGCGGTGCCGGAGGGTTTCGATTACGACATGTGGCTTGGTCCCGCTCCGGAGGCCCCCTACTCGCCCAAGCGCGTTGATGCGTTCGGCTGGCGATGGATTCTTGACTACGCCGGCGGCTGCGTCACCGACTGGGGAGCGCACCATATCGACATCGCGCAGTGGGGCATGGGCACAACCGACACGGGGCCAATTGAGATCGAGGGCAAAGGCGTATTCCCCAAAGACGGCTTGTTTAATGCCGCGATCACTTGGCGTTTTGAGTGCAAGTACGCCAACGATGTAACCGTAGTATGTTTTGCCAAGAGTGAATTATTGGCGGCGGGCCAGTATCCAAACGGGATAAAATTTATCGGCGATAAGGGCTGGCTGTTTGTCGACACGGGGCGAATCGATGCCGGCCCCAAATCTATTTTGAAGGAAGAAATCGCCCCCGATGAGGTACATCTTTACGAGTCATCAAACCACTATCAAAACTTTATTGATTGCATAAAGAATAGAACGCCAACTGCCGCTCCGGTTGAACAGGCACACCGCTCGGTCACGGTCTGCCACCTTGGCAACATTGCGATGCAGCTTGGCCGCAAAATTCGGTGGGATCCGGCTGCAGAGAAAATCATTGGAGACGACCAGGCCAGCCGGATGCTGACAAGGCCGATGAGAAGCCCGTGGCATCTATGAATTCAGAATGTAGAATTTGGAATTTTGGATGCTCAATTCGGAATTAGGGTATTTGATATGAAGCAACGAGACCTTAGCCGGCGTCAACTCCTGCAAAGAGCAACAAGGATTGCCGGTGGTATGATGGCGCTGCCATATTTTGTGCCGGCGTCGGCATTGGGCAAAGCCGACAAGGTCGCTGCCAGTGAGCGGATCACGATTGGTTTTATCGGCGTTGGTGACCATGGAATCAATATGAACCTGCGGACGTTTCTGGGCCAGCCGGATGCCCAGGCGGTTGCGGTTTGCGATGTCGACACAGACCACCTTATCACGGCCCGCAACATAGTAAATGAGAAATACGGTAACAAGGATTGCGCCACTTACAAGGACTTTCGCGAAGTGCTGGCTCGCAAGGATATCGACGCCGTGATGATTTCTACGCCGGACCACTGGCACGTACCAATTTCAATCGCCGCAGCCAAAGCCGGCAAAGATGTAGAGTGCGAAAAGCCCACCGTAACTATCCGAGAGGGCAGAATCCTTGTTGAGACAATGCAGCGCTACAACCGCGTTTTCCAGTGGTCTACCGAAGATAGAGCCGTTTATGAATATCACCGGATGTGCGAATTGGTTCGCAACGGACGAATTGGAAAGGTCCACACTATCCGCGTTGAACTTCCGAGTGGCCCAGGCACGCCCGGCAATCCACAGCCCATGGCGGTGCCGAAAAGCCTTGATTACGATATGTGGCTGGGCCCGGCGCCGTTTGCGCCATATACCAAAGACCGCTGCCACTGGAACTTCCGGTGGATTCTGGATTATTCGGGTGGACAGTTAACTGACTGGGGAGCACATCTACTCGACGGCGCACAGTGGGGAAACGATACGGAGAATACAGGCCCGGTGGAAGTCCAGGGCAAGGGTGTTTTTTGGCGAGATGGTCTTTATAATACCGCAAAAGAATACCGCATTGAGTATCAATACGCTAATGGCGTTAAACTAATTATCACCTCCGGCACACCCAGTCTTAGATTTGAAGGGACCGATGGCTGGATCGGCAATCGCGGCTGGCGGGCGCCGCTGCAGGCAGAGCCAAAATCTATTCTCGATTCGGTGATAGGCCCGGACGAGGTGCATCTTTACACCTGTCCAGGTGGCGAACAGCGCAACTTCCTCGATTGTGTCAAGTCGCGGAAAGTGTGCTATTTTCCGCCGGAGATCGGTCAGCGGTGCTTTACAATCGCACACATTGGCAATATCTCTATGCTGTTGGGCAGGAAACTCAAATGGAATCCCGACACCGAACAATTTGTCAATGACGATGAGGCTAATAGAATGTTGTCACGGTCGATGCGGAGTCCGTGGCACTTGTGAAATTGACTACTGCGAAAGCAAGGAAGGAAAAGAAATGGGACTTCATGGGAAAGTAGTTCACGCAATCTTATTGTCAGTTCGGGCATTCTGTTTAGTTTCGGCTATGAGCGCGTGTGTCCAGGATGCGCGTGCCGGCCAAGCCGGGAGGGTCTATCTGGTAGGCGACGATCTCTCTGCCTGGCAAGGAAATTCGGGACAATGGCAAATTGTCGGCGATGTGTTTATGAATCCTCAGAACGAGAGCCTGCTTAGCAGCAAAACGGGGACCGGAGTACTACTGAATGGCCCTGCGGGCAGGACAGTCAATCTTCTGACTAAAAAAGAGTTCGGCGACGTAAAGGCACATATCGAGTTCATCATTCCGAAAGGTTCAAACTCCGGTGTATACTTTATGGGCCGATATGAAATTCAGGTGTTTGATAGCTGGCAGAAGGCGTCAGAATATGCAGGGATAGAGTGCGGAGGTATCTATCAGCGCTGGGATGAGAACAAAGAGCCGAAGGGCTACCAAGGCCATTCACCCAGAGTGAGCGCCTCTCGGCCACCAGGACAATGGCAAAGTTTCGACGTTGTCTTCCGCTCGCCGCGCTTTGATGAAAATGGAAAGAAGATTGCAAATGCAAGATTTGAGAAGGTAGTCCACAATGGCGTGATCATCCACGAAGATGTGGAGCTGACAGGTCCAACACGGGCGAGCGCATACGAAGATGAAAAACCTGTCGGGCCTCTGATGCTGCAGGGCGACCACGGGCCGGTAGCATATCGCAACATTTGGATGGAACCCGCCGGCCCGAATCCGTTTTTCGCTATGGATACAGCAACAAAAGACACAAAACACCGTACTGCTAAAGAGCAGGTCGATATGCTCAAGGAACTGGGGTACGAGGGCATCGCAGTTGGATTCACCAGCTGTGAGGAACTGGCAGAAATGTTGGAGCAGCTCGACAAGAATGGTCTGAGACTCTTTGCCGTCTATCTGGGCGTCAACATCGATGCTGATCAGCAAAAGTACGATCCGAGATTGAAGGACGCAATCGAGATATTGAAGGGACGCAATACGCTACTTTGGGTCTTTGTGCAGAGCAAGAAACATCAGCCGTCCGCGCTGGAGGGTAACGACCGCGCCGTGGAAATCATCGGGGAACTTGCTGACCTGGCGGCTGACGCCAGAGTACGGATCGCGCTTTATCCGCACCACGGCTTCTGGCTCGAACGTGTGGAAGACGCGGTACGGATTGCAGAAAAAGTGAACCGCAAGAATGTAGGTGTGACTTTTAATCTGTGTCACTGGCTGCGAGTGGACGATGAAAAGAACCTGAAGCCACTGTTGAGGCTGGCGATGCCGCACCTTTTCGTTGTGACCATCAACGGAGCTGACAGCGGCGGAAAAGATTGGAAACAACTGATTCAGACATTGGATCAAGGTTCTTTCGATTTGCCAGGCTTTCTGAAAACGCTTAAGGACTGCGGCTACACAGGCCCGATAGGGTTCCAGGGCTACGGAATAGGCGGCGATGCATATCAAAACTTGAAGCGCTCAATGGATGCGTGGCACAGAATTTCACGACAATTGATATTGGAGCAGTAATGGATGGAGACCCTCAAGCTATTACGTGATTATTTTCCGACAGCCGTTTTTACCGGCAAGTGTTTGGTTTTCATAAGCGAGGATTGGCGTGTAGAACTGACCGAGCACAAAGATAGTGACTTCAGCAATTGGAGCAGCCGTTTTGCTGAAAGTCCCGGGCAGACGGCTCAGAAAAAACCCGAGCCGCCTGTAATACGGGTCAGAATCTATAAAAAGGCGCTGGATGGCGACTTTATAATGGGCCACTACGAGGACTTCCAGCTTCCTTCGCTGGGCGAACTGGCGGAGCAGATCGAAAAATATGTCCAGTTGGCAATCGGCAAGAACATCAAAGAAAATGTCGAGTGATCGAAATAAAATTAAATATCAAAAATAAAAAATCAAAATTGTAGAATCTGTCGAAGGCGGATGACTTCCTTAATTTTCAATTTTACTTAAACTGACCAACTTTCGATAGGACGATGCCATAAGTAACTATTTAGCAGTGATATGCCACCATTTGTCATTGCCGCGCAAGGTTGTCACCCCTGTGCAAACAGGGGCGGAAATCTACTCAAGAGCGATGTTAATGGATTCCTGCTTACGCAGGAATGACACGACGGATCGGTCAGTTTGAGAATTTTACATTTTGCTTTTTGATATTTGATTTTCTTATCAGCCAATGGCTAACCTGGCAATTCAGCAAGTTGACGGAGGAGTGGTTTTCAGAGCGAAGATTGTCCCCGGCAGCAGAAGAACAGCTATTAGCGGCTTATTCAATGAGATGCTCAAGATCAAGATTGCAGCACCGCCGGAGAAGGGCAAGGCCAATCAGTGCTTGCTTGAGTTTCTCGCCAGAAACCTGGGCGTCAAAAAGAGCGCTATCAGTATAATTGCCGGCCAAACAAGTCCCGTCAAGCAGGTGCAAGTTCTGGGCATTTCGCCTGACACACTGTTAAGAAAACTGAATCTGGGCAAACAAGGTCTTAGTCAATGACTGACAAACCGTCCGTGCTGCCCCAGAGCAAACCCCGCCTATCTAAAGACGGATTTGGCCAGCCCCAGAACTGCACCCTATAGTTTTCGCAGGCGGATGTTACGGATTGCTGCGGTAGTTTGCCAGGAAGCGATGCCCAGCGGTTTGGATGATTCGACCTCTATTCGGGTGTTAATTACCCGGCCGGCTGTCTCGACATCGACCAGTTTTTCATCATTCAGCCAGGCTTCGATCTTGCCGGGCGTTACGCGCAACCGCACCTGATACCACCGCCAATTTTCAAAGTCTATGATCCGCGTTGTCTCGTTGTTGGCGGCGTCATAGTAATCAAGACTTGATATTCCACAAACGGAGCCGCCCCAGCCGCCCAGTATCAACGAGCAGCAGTTAGCGTCAACAGGAAAAGTCAGCCCGCAGAAAAAGTCGCTGCCCTCGACCCGCATCGCTTCAAGAGCGATCTGATAGTTCATCGGCACTACCGGGTCCGTCCAAGTGATACCTGTAAGGTCGTTGCCCTTTTCCAGAAATATCTGGCCTTGTTTTACATAGACTTGGCCCTGCCCGCCAAAATCGGTGATCTTCCAGTGCCTTAGTGTCTTGCCGTCGAACAAGCTGATTTCCCGCGGACCCTGACAGCCTGCCAGGATAAGCACACCGACCAACGCCAGCAGAATGTGAGCCCTGCCAGTTGGTCTAAGATAGGTTTTGGCATACGGCTGCTCAACTGACCGATTTACGGTGATTGTCTGAAGATTACTCATTATAGTTCTCCAGTAGTGTGAAAAACCATTGAATAAAGATAGCACAGTTGTTAAAATTATACAAAGGTTATCTGTCTTGAGCAAGCGATGAAAAAAACGCTTTTTGTAATAGTTTGCTTTTTAATCTTCTGGTCGCAACAATCTCCCGGCCAGCAAAAGCGTCTGGCCAACGAGGGCAAAAGCGGCCTGTATGCTAGATCACTCGACCAAGTTTTTCGACTCAGAGACGATGAAGTTGATCTGGCTACCGCAGCCCTAATCGTCTGCGAGCAGTGGAGCGATATGGTGCAGGGTCGGCGGTATCTGGCAATGCTCGATGAGATGGCCTCGGATATTCAGGAAAGGCTCCAAAAAAAATGGCTAAGACCCAATTACAAGACCATTCCGTTGATAAACGAGTATTTGTTCGAGGAGTTGAAATTCAAGCCAGTATCGGAGGCAGAAGACCCAAACGATCTATTTCTGCATTCCGTGCTGGATAATAGACGCGGCTACTGCCTGAGTCTTTCTATTCTCTATCTCTGCCTGGCTGAAAGGCTTGGCATTCCCTTGTACGGCGTTGTGGTTCCGGGACACTTTTTCGTCCGATACGATGATGGGCGGACAAAATGGAATATTGAGACAACCAATAAAGGCGCCAGTACCCTCGATAAGCATTATATAGATAAGTTCAAAGTGCCAGAGGGAGACGAAAACACTATTTATATGAAAAATCTCAGCAAGATTCAGACGCTGGGCTGTCTCTTTAATAATCTTGGAAACACGTACTACGACATAGGTGACATCAATGCCGCATTGGCTACGCTTCGGATAGCAGTAGAAATAAATCCGTCATTGGCTGAGTCCCGTGCTAACCTGGGTAACGTTTATCTAAAGATGGGACAGGTAGAAGACGCGATATACGAATATCAGAAAGCTCTACAAATAAATCCCCCCGATCCCAAGACACATAGCAACCTCGGCAACGCCTATTTGCGACAAGGGAAGTTGAAAGACGCAATTTCTCAATACGTAGAAGCCATCCAGCTTGATCCGAACTTCATCGATGCGCACAAGAATCTGGCCATCGCTTACTGCCAGGGACAAATGTTCGAGCAGGCAATATCGCAGTTGAAACAGGCAATAGCTTTGGAACCGAAAAACGCTACTTTGTACAGCCAGATGGGTGAAGTCTACTGCCAGATGGGCAATTATGACCAGGCGATATTTCAGTATAAGAGTGCTTTGACTATCAAGCAGGATTTAGCTGAAGCCCATTACGGACTGGCTATCTGCTACCACAAATTAGGCTGGACGCAGGATGAGATCGAAGCATATAAAAAGGCACTGGCTGCTAAGCCTGATATGTTAGCCGCCCTGGTCAATCTGGGCAACGCATATTTTAG
>Ga0172366_10004649_pt1 | contig 10827 bp, 14 predicted proteins | sample LakKivSesite69cm_FD_114533 | JGI IMG/M metagenome (GOLD analysis project Ga0172366, IMG submission 114533) | Sediment microbial communities from Lake Kivu, Rwanda - Sediment site 69cm | ecosystem: Environmental > Aquatic > Freshwater > Lake > Sediment | place: Rwanda: Western Province, Lake...
AAATGATGACCTGGCGGCTTCCCTACTTCCAGAAGGGGTAAAAACAATAAAACTAGAAGCCAAATATGAAGATTGGCTAAAAGATATATTTTATGACTTCGTTAAGCCAACATAACCTCTAATTGACTAAGTAGTGAGTTACATCATATGCATAAACATGAGGAGGAAAGCATTCTTGCATAAGAAAATTGGAATTTTAGGCGGTTTAAGCCCTGAATCTACAGTCATTTACTATAAGCGCATCGTGAGAAGATATCAACAGATGTTTGGTGATCATAGTTATCCAGAGGTCATCATTTACAGCGTGAGTTTTCAGAGATTCATAGACCGGATGGCTGAAGAAAAGTGGGATGAGATAATGGAGGAAATGGTTAATGCAATTCTAAGTCTAAGTGCAGCAGGAGCGGATTTCGCCGTCATCGCCACAAACACGATGCACATAATATTCGACAAGGTACAGAAGAAATCGCCTATACCCCTAATCAGCATCATCGAAGCAACAGCTGAAGCCATCAAGAAAGAGGGAATGGACACGGTGGGGCTTCTAGGAACACGCTTTACTATGGAAAAGGAATTCTACAAAAAGGAACTAGCAAATTACGGGGTTAAGACCCTCATCCCTGAGAAAGAAAATAGAATATACATAGACAGAGTAGTGTTTGAGAATTTATGTGGAGGGATAATAAAACCGGACTCTCGAAAAAAGTTTCTAAGAATTATCCGTGACCTAGTCCAGCGGGGAGCGCAAGGCATCGTTCTCGGGTGCACCGAAATACCTTTGTTAATCAACCAACAACACACCTCCGTAAAGTTATTCGATACAGCAACCATTCACGCAGACAACGCTCTCAAATTGGCGATAAACCAGTCACAATAAAAAGAACAAAAGATTTCTCTTAGGAGGCTGAAGTTTGTGGCTGATTTAATCGTAATCCTTGCATCTGTAACGGCTGTAAGCCCGGTAGCTTTCGTAGGCATCCTCTTCATTGGTCTAAAAGAGGCTTTCCTAAAGCGCATTCTGATGGCTCTTGTCGGCTTCGCTTCAGGGTCACTTATCGGAGGAGCGTTCATTCATTTACTGCCAGAGGCATTAGAAGAAGCCAGCCAAGCTGTATTCTACTACGTGATCGTCGGCATCGTCTTTTTCTTCGTTATGGAAAAATTCCTGTACTGGCGCCATTGCCATGAGGGAAAGTGTCCGGTCCACATCTTCGCGTACCTTAATTTAATTGGAGACGGAATCCACAACTTCATTGACGGAATGATCATAGCAGCCAGCTTCATCCTTTCATACGACTTGGGAGTCGCTACAACTTTAGCTGTCATTTTTCACGAAATTCCACAAGAGATCGGCGATTTTGTGGTTCTAATATACGGGGGCTTAGATAAAAAGAAGGCACTCGAGTACAATTTTATTTCAGCCATCACAGCGGTCGCCGGCTCAATTGTGACATACTGCTCCGCTTCATTCATCCAAAATGTGGAGCAGTTTCTAGTTCCTTTTGCAGCAGGCGGCTTCATCTATATTGCAGCAACGGATCTCATGCCAGAACTCCATAAGAAATCTCTTGCCAGGGAATCATTAATTCAGCTAGTGGCAATTTTGACTGGAATAGGGTTAATGGCAGCTCTGAAGATTCTATCATCTTAAGCATACAAGATAATTTTGATTGAGGGTTAGTGAGGATAAGGTATCAAGAAATATGGAGTGTCTGATCGAAAGCCTCTGTAGTAATATCATACGGAAGAGCGGAATTTTCGAAATTCTTCTTCTAGTGGCAGAATTAGGGTTCCGTAGGATTCGAGCAGATGGCTTCTTTCGTGTTCAGTCTCACTTTCCTTTTTTAGTGCCTCACTAAGGGCTTTGGCAGCCTCTAGTCTAAGATTCATTAATTCCTCAATTTTAGCAGGGTCAGGTCTCATTTCCAGTCTTTCAACGGCATTACATAATTCATTGAATTTTTCTAGGCAACTTCTTAACTCTTTTACAAACTTCTCTTCTTTCTTCAAATAGTGTTCAAGTCTTGCCTCCAGTTTACGGACTTCCCTCGACAATTCTCCAGACATTATATTTATCTCCTCCTATTCTTCATACACTTGTTTTCCGCTATTTTTTGAACAAAAGAGCCTACATTCATTCGAACAGATCTTCATCCTTGCTCCGCATAACCTCATATGCATGTTCTTTGCATCTTTCCCAAGGAACTCGGGCATGCTTATCGATTATAGGTTGCTTAACCTTTATGATAATCTCTTCACCGTTGACTTTGCTGAATTTGGCAACTAGAGAGTTACCTTCTCGTACGGTTACTGCGTCGTTGCCCATTATTGCCTTTATCCCGTCTACCACACATAGGAAGGGTTTGCTGTTTATTGTTTCCACCTCAGCCCTCTGCGGTTTTTCGCCTAAAATCTCCTTCGCACGCAAGCTCATTCTCAGACCAAGAACTAAGAATGGGCCGAGGTGACCATGAAGCTTCACTGCCTCTTCAAGTAACTTTTGAGATACCTTCATAACTTTCACCTCGGTTTCTCGTTTGGCATAACTTCGCGAGTTTCAAGTGATTTCATGCTCTTCTTTCCAATGTAGAGCCATACGGCCTCTACAACAGCCACGATTAACGCTACGGATGTGGCAGCTTGGAATATGGTCAGCTGATTCTTTAAGTTCTCCATCTCTGCCCTGAGCGACTTCGTGCTTCTCCAAGTTCTCAAGCCGTCGAAGAGCTGCTTCGCATTGTAACTGAACATCTCTGTCAGGTTTCCAGTTCCTGGAACGGCTCCGGGGAAGTTTGTGAGCACCACATGGGCATCTCCCACCTCTGAGGCAATCCCAGCCCCGAACTCAACGCTTATCTGAAGGTTATCGATGATTAAGGCAGCTTCCTCTCTTCGCGCCGTTTCGACAAGTATTGTTATGTCTGCGGCTGAAAGGGTTTCAGGGGGCCCGTAATCCGCGACTACATTGAACCCTACCCACTCAACGAAGGCTGTCTGCCAATTCATACAGATGACGTTGACCTTTTCCACTTCTAGGGTCTGTGCTTCGCTAGCTATCTCGCTGGCTACGGCGTCCACTTCGGCTAGCATCGACTCTATCTTTGCATCTAGGTCCATAGATAATGCCTCGCTCAGGTTCCCTCCCACGATATTTATGCAGCGTTTCGCTCCTTCAGGCGTATTATAGACTCCAGGAACCTCAATCATGGTTAAGTTCTCGTTTCCTGCGGCTTCTATCAAGCCTTGCAACCAGAATTCACCCCGTAACGCTTGGTAGAATAGGAGCTTCGCATTGCTGATGGCGTAGACATCGCTTGGCTTCATGTCGTAGTCGGCTGGGCATAGGCCGGGTCGAACTAATACCACAATCTCAGCTTCGTCGCCCACAAACTCTTCGGCGATAGAGCCTACAACGTTGGTAGTGCAGACAATTATGGGCCTTTCGGCAGTGCCTTCTGCCTTAGTTGGAGTTGCGTACAGTCCAGCTATCAGCAGGTTCAATGTCAAGAGGAAAATCAAAAGTGCAAAGGTTCTTCTAAACTTCATTGTTTCACCTCCTTCCTTTTTCTTTTGGGTGACAAGAGAACCGATAAGGCGAAGATGAAGGTTGAAACCAGAACTATGCAAGAGCCGATAGGTAGATCTAAGACGAGGGAGAGCATGAGACCCGACACGCATGTTACACTTCCTATAGCAGGGGAAACTATCACGATCTTCTTCATGTCGTGGAGGAACTGGAGGGCCGAGGATGCAGGGTTAAAGAGGAGAGCGAAGATAAGGAGGCCGCCCACGAGCTTTAACGAGAGGGTTACCACGAGGCCTACAAGGAAGATTATGAAGTAAACGAAGGGCTTAGTGTTTATCCCGTCTGCCTCCGCCATCTTCCTGTCGTACATGATGGCGAAGAGCTCTTTCCAAAAGAAGTGAATCAGAGCTAGGGCCGCGGCGCACAGCGTTGTCAAGTAAACCATGTCATTGTTGGTCATGGATATGACGCTTCCCCAGAGGACGCTTGCAACCTCGCTGCTGAGACCGATTTGAGGTGAGAGTGTGAGAAAGATGAAGACCAACGCCATGTTGAGGGGGAAAGCTATACTCGTCACCGTGTCCGCGTGCAACCGGGCCTTGTCAGCGACAGGCCCGATGAGGAGCGCTGTCGCCGCCGAGAAGGACATCGCCGTAAAAAGGGGATTTACGGAGACAGCCACACCAAGCGCCGCACCAGCGAAGGCCCCATGAGACATTGAGTAGCCTATGGCGGAAAGTCTCATCCTAACCACGAAGACCCCAATCAAACCTGTGAGGAAACCGGCGAGCAAGCATCCTACTAGGGCTCTCTGGATTATGGCGAGCTCAAGCCAGATCATGGAGCTACCTCCCAAGGACGAGAACCTGAGGCTCTCTCCAAGATGGCTAAGGCCTTCTCAGGGTTTTCGTCAGCCACTATTCTCCCGCTATTCATAACCACAACTCTACTGCATAGGCTCAACATTTGGTGAATGTCATGAGTGACGATGATGGTGGTCATCTTCCTTTCCTCATGTACCCGACTTATCAGAGTAGGAATCCTCTCGCGGGAGTCAGGGTCCAGGTTGCTGAAGGGCTCGTCCAACAAGAGTATTCTAGGCTCCTTAGCTAGGGCTCTGGCGATCATTACCTTCTGCTGCTGGCCGCCGGAGAGCTTACCCATGGGCCTATTAGCCAGATCATCCACATCCATTAGCCTCATAGCTTCCGTGGCCTTCTCGAGATCTTCTTTATCTGGTCTGCGGAGAACCCCAATCTTCCCATAGCGTCCCATCAAGACAACATCTAATGCTGCATAGGGCTCTCCAGGCTCCACCATGAAGTCTTGGGGCACATAGCCTATCTCACGCCTAACATCCTTCCCCCGAGTTTGCATGTCTAAGCCGAAGACCAAAACCCGACCCTTGAATATAGGCAGCAGCCCGTTTATTGTCTCAAGGAGGGTTGTCTTTCCAGCGGCGTTGGGACCCACCACGTAGACAAGTTCGTTCTGATCTAGAGTAAGGTTCACGTCCCTGATGGCTGGTCTCCTCTCTCCCTCATAGATTGTGGAAACACTCTCAAGCCGAATAATAGGTTCCATGCGTATCGACTCACTTCTCACCTTCACGAGGGATTTTGTCAGTTATGTTACTAAAAGGTTAAAGAGTAACATCAACCTTAAAAATTTAACTGTATAAAATGAATAGTTTATGTGGTGGTTTAATGCCTAAGAAGATGAAGGTGACGCGGTTCAGCGTTTCACTTCCGCCCACTTTGGTGGAGGAGCTGGATGAGGCTTGGAGGAGTATGGGATATGAGAACCGTTCAAAGTCCATTCATGACGCCGTGCGTAGCTTCATAACTGAGTTTGAGTGGATGCGCGAGGAGGCGGGACAAATAACTGGCGCCATCCTTGTTCTCCATTACCTAGACAAGCCGGGACTTCTAGACGAGATCACAGGTATCCAACACAGATTCAAAAACGTGATATCCTCAACAACGCACATCCACCTAGAGGAGAACAAGTGCTTGGAGATAATTGCTGTTAATGGAAGCACTCGGGAGGTCAAAAAACTAACCCAAGAACTCATGGCGAAGAAGGGCGTGAAACAGGTGAAGGTTGCCGCAATAGCACCATAATACCCAACAATTCATCCTCAGTATACAACTCCTTTAAAAGTCTAGATAGCGTTTATCTTAGACCAAAGATTTTGATAGTGGATTCGATTACATTCTCACTTGTAGCCTTTGTGGTAAAACAAAGCTCAATTTTCAAAGTTAAAAAGTTAGAGATCTGATTTTGTTCGGCAACCAGTTCTGTATACTCCATTTTCAATAATAGCGTTTGCAGAAAAGTTTAAATACGATTAATCGTAAATCTTTTTGATAATATTCGCAAGGTGTCCGTTGTGACCATAGAAGTTTCCAACGTGGTTGAAGAATATCTCGAGGTTATTTACAGGCTTCAGGAGAAAAGTGGTGTTGCAAGGACAAGTGAACTCGTTAAGCTATTGAACGTTGCTCCCGGAACAGTCACAAATACGGTGGAAAGACTTGAAAAAGAATCATTAATAATTCATGAACCTTACAGAGGCGTAAAACTGACTGAAAAAGGACGTAGAATAGCTCTGCGCGTAGTGAGAAAACACAGGTTGTCAGAACGCCTCCTCACCGATTTTTTAAGCTTAGAATGGGAAAAAGCTCACGACGCCGCCTGCCAACTCGAACATGGAATCTCCGACGAAATAGCCAAGAAAATTGAGAAAGCATTAGGGCACCCCAAGACTTGCCCCCATGGAAACCCCATCCCAACCGAGTGCGGAGGCATAATCGAGGAGACTTCCCAATCTCTTACAAAACTCAACCTTAAGAAAAAAGGCGTGATCATAAAGATAACAAATGAAAGCCCAGAGCTGTTACAGTATCTTAACACATTAGGGATTAAACCTGAGGTATCCTTAGAGGTTGTTGAGAAAGCCCCATTCAACGGCCCCCTAACCGTTAGGGTTGATGGAAAGGATCACGCGTTGAGTCGTGAGATCGCTGCGCTCATCAAGATCCGGAAAACAGATGAATAGTGTGGAGGGATCCGTGATGGAGTTACCTTTAACAGCCCTAAAAGATGGAGAAAGCGGAATAGTCACCTCTGTAAAGGCAAATTCGGGACATGGAAGAGGCGGAGGTTGGGGCTTCCAGAAGAGGCTTATGGACATGGGGTTAACGCCCGGCACAAAGTTAACTGTAATAAAGTCAGCTCCCTTCCGTGGCCCCGTTGAAGTTCATGTTAGGGGTTCCCGTTTAGCTTTAGGCAGGGGAATGGCTGAAAGGATCTTCGTGGAGATAACAAAGTGACGGAGACAAAATTGACCATTGCCTTAGCCGGCAACGCGAATGTGGGCAAGTCAGTCATATTCAACCAGCTGACAGGTTTGCATCAGCACATTGGAAATTGGCCTGGGAAAACTGTTGAAAAGGCGGAGGGAACCCTTCACTTTAAGGGCTATACCATAGACATCATCGACCTGCCCGGAATCTATTCCTTGTCAACCTTTTCCATAGAGGAATTGGTCTCAAGGGAGTACATCGCGGTGGAAAGGCCGGACCTAGTTATAAACATTGTCGACGCTTCAATTCTCGAGAGAAACTTATTCTTCACGTTACAGTTGATGGAACTGGGAACCCCCATGGTTATGGCATTAAACCAGATAGACATGGCAGAGAAGAAGGGAATAAGGATGGACCATGAAAAACTGGAGAAGATCTTAGGGATACCCGTGGTTCCAACCGTGGCGATAAAGGGAAGAGGCGTCTACGAACTATTAGAGAGATCGGTTGAGATAATTGAGAAGGGAGGAATAAATCCTCCCATAATAAAGTATGGAGAAGAAGTTGAAGAAAGAATTAGAGAGATAACAAAGTTAATTGAGAAAATTCCGTTTAGGTATCCAGCCAGATGGGCCGCCATAAAGATTCTTGAAGGGGATGAGCAGGTCGAGAAGGAAATCCGCGAAATAAGTCCTGAGATTCTATCAACTGCTGGAAAACTTGCGAAAGAAATCGAGAGAATTCACGGTCACTCCTGTTCAACCGTGATCACTTCTGAGCGGTACGAGGCTGCGGGCAAGATCGCAAGGGAAGTTCAGCAAATCGTTCCAAGAATAAGGCCGCCTATGAGCGAGACATTGCATACCATAACGACCCACAAAATTTTAGGTTATCCAATAATGGTTCTTGTAGTTCTCTCTATATTCCAATCAATCTTTATTTTCGGAAACTATACCTCAGAATTTTTAAGCAACCTCCTTTATGGTTGGGAACCACTTTTTGAAGGTCTATTAGGGACTGGAATAGTGAAAGACCTAGTATGGGGCGGAATTGCAGAGGGGGTCATAGCAGGCGTCACCATAGCATTACCCTACATTGCCCCGTTCTATCTTATACTATACATTCTCGAAGACTCGGGATACCTCAGCAGAACCGCCTTCTTAATGGACACCCTAATGCACAAAATAGGTCTACATGGAAAGGCCTTCATCCCCTTAATGCTCGGCTACGGCTGTAACGTCCCTGCTTGTTTGGGATGCAGAATAATGGAGACAGAGAGGGAGAGACTCCTCGCCGCCTTCGTCACTACCCTCATACCTTGCGCTGCGAGAACGGTCATAATACTCGGTCTAGTTGGGACATTTGTTGGCGTCCAGTGGGCATTAGCGCTGTACATCATCGACTTGCTAATTATCTTTCTTCTTGGAAGGCTGGCATTCAAGGCCTTACCCGGTGAGCCGACAGCCCTAATAATGGAGATGCACGATTATAGGATTCCTCATCTGAGGACTGTAGGGAAGCAGGCGTGGTTTAGGCTAGAGGAATTCATTAAAATCTCATTTCCACTCATAATTGTAGGTAGCCTCCTGATTAAGCTCATAGAAATTCTGAACCTGCTGGGACCAATCGCAGACATCCTAAGCCCCGTAACCGTTAGTTGGCTTGGGTTGCCACCCATCACTGGAATAACATTAATTTTCGGGATTCTAAGGAAGGAGCTTACATTGATAATGCTCTCTGTATTACTTAATAAACCATTGCCGATCTTGGATCAAGCTATGGAACCAGTACCTCAGATGGTCGTCTTCACTCTTGTAACGATGCTCTACATACCATGTGTAGCAACTATCGCTGCTCTAGTTAAAGAATTTGGCTGGAAGAAAGCTCTATTCATAACCATATTCGAGGTAGTCTTCGCCATTTTAATAGGCGGAATAGCCCTTAGAATCTTATCGTTCATAAAAATACCTTAAAAAAAGAGATAGCTATTTGATTGAAACCCACGCCTGTGACTATTCCTTTAACGCTTCTAAAATGGAAAAAACTTCGGAACATTAAATATTAAGAAAAATTTAGTGAGGCTATTTGGCTGAGAAAGAAAAGATTCTTGTCTTACTCACAGCATGCGCCTATCATAACAGGCAAAAAACGATCAAGGTGGAGTTTGTAGGCGTGGACATCACTTCCCTATGTAAGGTATAAGACATAGAAATTTAACCGTCTTTTCTCCAACGTTTTTGAGTTGATGCTTCTCGTTAGGAGGGATGAAGACGACATCACCAGCCTTAAATCTTCTCTCCTCCACCCCGCCAACCACGATGCCCTCTCCATCTAGAATGAAGACTTCATGCTCCCATGGATGACTGTGAAGAGGACTGAAGCCTCCGGGCTCCATCTCGAACAACCTCATGAAGAAGTTTTCAGCCCCTACATCCTTTGTGATAAGCCATCTCACCTTTAATTTTGAAGCTCCTTCCTCCGCTTCCCTCGCTTCAACATTCTCATAATTGAAGATTTTCATCGATTCACCTATTGATTAACTATCAAGTTCGATCCTTTTTGATGATATTGATCCTATAAATTTAATGCTGCTTTTCATTGCTAATTGTTGCTAGTACACATTCACGGCTAAGAGCTAAGCCTCAATTATCTCCCTGCTTGAACATAAACATGATATTAAGACGGAATTACTGGAGCAATGTAAGCATACTTGACAATCCTTAGATGGTTTCCAATAATCACAATAATACCCTAGAGACAGGCATCCTCATGAACAAGATGGATTATATTTTAAATGTATCCCCGGTTTTTATTGGTCTGCACCTTTTGTTGAAGACTTCGGCTAGTCGGCGTGTAGGCTTTGCTCCTGTGCAGTGGCATGGGCAAATAAACTCGGGATTGATTTCGGTTAGGTCATTTATTGTCGGCTCAATTGTCTCTTCCTTTGAATCCTTCAAGTGAAAACCTCCAATTACAGCGTGAACATTCTTTACTCCCGTCAACTTTTGCGCATGTTTAATGGTGTTTATGATTCCTGCGTGGGCACAACCGGATATGACCAATAAGCCTTTATCTTCAAGAACCAATATCAGAGCCTGTTCGTCCCGCATTGCGTCTTCCACGAACCTTCCATTTTCTACAGTCCAGAAACCTTGAGGTTTCTCATAAGTTGTAACCCGTTCAATCTCGCCAGTACTTACAACTCCTTCAGCGACCAGAAGAGAGTTTTTTGCTAAAACAATCCCCTTATACGATTCTAGCTCAGATGGTTTGAAGGGTGATCCTATGTACTTGAGGATTGGGGCTACCTTGAATTTCGGGTTGAATACCTCAGGATGAGTTATGACTGGAATGTTTCTATCCGTCCTCTTTAGGACTCCTAGCAAGCCACCAGTATGGTCATAATGGCCGTGGCTCAAGAATATAGCATCCAACTTCTCTAAGCTTACGCCTAGAATTTCCATATTGCGCAATAAGATATCTGGAGATTGACCAGTATCCATCAAGATTGAAAATTTGGGTTTAGTTCTCTCAACAAGTATAGATAGCCCGTGTTTAGCTTCTAGCCCCAGAGCCTTTTTAGGTGCTATCAAGGAATCTTCGACAAGGACTGTCAACTTGACCTTCTTCATCACTATGCCTCGCTTATTAGTCTTTAATTGGTTACATGGATAAAGGGGACCACGGTAACAAGTTACATGGATAAAACCACACCGACATGTCTTTTTATCTCCACAATTTTTGACACTACATCTAAGCCCAAGATGCGAGCGGTTCCGACGGTAGGTCTGCAGAGACCTGTAAGCATCTTGATCGTTGTAGTTTTGCCTGCTCCGTTGGGACCTAGGAAACCGTAGATTTCGCCCTCTTTCACGTTAAAAGTTATCCGGTCAACTGCCAATATTTCACCGTAATGTTTGGTTAAGCCGCTAACTTCTATCACGTTCCCCATTTTTTCCTCCTTTCTCCCTACAATTCTTGCAGCTCCAAAGG
>Ga0172366_10004652_pt1 | contig 10824 bp, 8 predicted proteins | sample LakKivSesite69cm_FD_114533 | JGI IMG/M metagenome (GOLD analysis project Ga0172366, IMG submission 114533) | Sediment microbial communities from Lake Kivu, Rwanda - Sediment site 69cm | ecosystem: Environmental > Aquatic > Freshwater > Lake > Sediment | place: Rwanda: Western Province, Lake Kivu...
CCGTTCCCCGCGGCGACGTCGCCGAGGATCTGGTCGTAGGTCCGGTTCTCCTTGATGATATAGACGACATGTTTGAAAACGCTCGGCTCGCCGATGCGTTCCGGCACGGGGCGGGCCGGCTGGTTCGGCCGGGGGGCGAAGAAGGCCTTGGCGATCTGCTCGCGGCGGTAATTGGCCTCGACGATCGCGGTCATGTCCCAGAGCGCCTTCTGCCGGGGCTCCGGGAAGATCGAGACCGAGCCGTGGTACTGATAGGAATTGAAGCCGGGCGCGCCGCTCGGCTCCGAGGCCACGGTCTCGCCGGGCAGGCCTTTGACGTTGGCGACATAAAGCGTCCCGCGGCGGGGCTCCAGGGCCAGGGCGCCGGGGAACCAGCCGACCGGGATGAGCCCCTTGAGCTTCGATTTGCGCCGGGCCGGGCTGAAATCGATGGCCGCGACGGCGTTCTGCGTGCCGTTGGCCGCGTAGAGCGTCCGGCCGTTCCGGTCGAAGACGAGGGCGTTCGGCGAGGCCCCAAAGAGGTCGGTCGGACTGGTCTTCGTCCAGATCGTCTCGACGACCGCGTCCGTCCCGGTGTCGATGACGCTGAGATTGTCCGAGGCGGCGTTGGCGCACACGAGCCAGCGGCCGCCCGGCGACAGGGCCAGGGCCGAGGGATGGAGATGGACCGGGATGTCCGCCCTGTTCCGACCCGAGGCGAGATCGATGACGCTGACGGAGCCGTCGTTCGCGATATAGCGGACCGGATCGACCCTGACCGCGGTGCCGAGGCCGGCCGGGCCCACGACGTCGTCCGGCCGGGGCCGCCGCCCGCCCCAGTTGCTGACATAGGCCTTGCCGGAGGCGAGGACGACGTCGAAGGGCGCGACCCCCACGTCAAAGCTCCGGACGAGAGCGCCCGTTGCCGCTTCGATCTCGAGCAGGCGGTTGGAGAGGTTGCCGCACACGTATAAAAGGCGGCCGTCCGCGCTCATCGCCAGGCCGGCCGGGATCTCCTCGTCCCGGCGCGGCGCCGCGGCGGGCGGCAGGTGGATCGTGTGCGAGCCCTCGACCGTGCCGTCCGGATCGACGCTGAAGACTTTGACGGAGCCCATGACGTTGCTCATGTAGATCCGGCGGCCGTTCGGGGCGAAGAGGAGCCCCGTGTAGCTCAGCTGGCCTTCGATGTCGGGATCCAGGATCTGGGGAGAGACGACGTCGGGATGCTGCTCTTCCTGGGCCTCGGCCGGCAGGGCGACCTCCTGCTCGACCTTGCCGCTGAAGGCGTTGAGGATGATGAGCTCGGGCGTCTTGCCCGAGACCGCGAGGAAGCGGCCGTCCGGCGACAGGGCCAGGGCCAGCGGCCTCATCCCCGGCAGGGTCGATTGCAGGCCGTGCGGCGTGACCGTCTGGTTGACCGGCAGTACCGCCTGTCCGGGGGCCTTGGGGCCGACCGTCTCCCGGACCTGGCCTGAGGGGAGGCCGCCGCGGCCCGGCCCGGCCGAGACCAGGAGAAGGATCGAGGCGGCTGCGGCGGCGTGGCGGACGGCGCGGAACGGCATGGAGGACTCCTGGCGTGGGCTTTTCACGTGTCGAGGCGGCTGCAGATGCGAGGCGTCAAAGGGCGAAGCTGTACTCGGTGTACTGCGAACCCTTTGCAACGAAGCAGATGCGGCCGGATCGGCACGCCCGAAGGGTGAAAACGCCGGGGTTGTGTCTTGTGTTTTGTTCAAGACATGCGGCGTTTTCATGAAGAGCCCAGGCTATTTGATGAGGCGTTTCCGCATCATGCGGATGGAGACGGCGAAGGCCGCGGCGGCCAGGACCGCGAGATACGCGATCCTCCATCCCCATCCCGGGGCGGGCTGGCCGGTGAACAGGGCCCGGGAGAGGACGACGGCGTGGGTCAGGGGCAGGGCTTCGGCCAGCCCCTTCATCCAGGCCGGGAAGTGGTCGAGCGGGAAGAAGACCCCGGAGAAGAAGAGCATCGGGGTGATGATGAGCTCCGTGTAGTAGCTGAAGAAATCGAAGCTCGGCGAGATCGAGGTGACGATCATGGCCAAGGAGCCGAAGAGCAGGCCGATGAAGATCATGAAGACGACGAGGGCCAGGGCCCGCCAGGGCGCGGCCGGGGCCACGCCCATGAAGACGGCCACGACCATCATGAGGACGCCGCTGATGAGGCCCCGGAAGGAGCCCCAGGCGATGTCGCCGGCCACGGCTTCGTCGGCCGAGACCGGGGTCGTGATGAGCGAATCGTAGACCTTCTCGTGGACGATCTTGACGAACGTGCCGTAAAGGCACTCGAACGAGGCCGACATCATCGACGCCGAGGCCAGGACGCCGGGGACGAGGAAATGGAGATAGGGCTGGCCGCCGAAGGCGCCCATGTAGGCGCCCATGCCCACGCCGAAGGTGATGAGGTAGAAGAGCGGCTCGACGAGGCTGACGAGGAAGGTCGGGACGACGAAACGCTTGTAGGAATAGAGGTTCCTCAGGAAGACGTAGGCGATGCGGTAGGACAGGCTCATTCGTGGAGGCTCCGTCCCGTGAGCTTGAGGAAGACGTCTTCGAGGGTGGCCGGGCGGTTCAGGGTGTTGGGCAGGTCGAGCTCGAGGAGCTTCTGCCGCAGCCCGTGCCCCTCCCGGCAGTAGAAATAGAGCGTGTCGCCGACGCGCTCGTGGGCGCAGGCGAAGCCGGCCATTTGTCCCAGGACCCGGGCGTCGTCCTCGGGCGGCGTCCGGACCTCGATGACTTCCCGGCCGATCTCGTCCTCGACGAGCCGCCCCGGCACGCCCTCCTTGAGGATGCGTCCCTGGTGCATGATCACCAGCCGGTCGCAGAGCTGCTGCGCCTCTTCCATGTACTGCGTCGTGAGAATGAGGGTCGTGCCCTGGTTCTTGAGTTGGCGGAGGCGCTGCCAGATCAGGTGGCGGGCCTGGGGATCGAGGCCGGTCGTCGGCTCGTCGGCGACGATCAGGCGGGGCCGGTTGATCAGGGCCCGGGCGATGAGCAGCCGGCGCTTCATGCCGGTCGAGAGCTCCGAGATCTTGCTCCGGGCCTTGGCCTCGAGCTCGGCGAAGCGCAGGAGCTCGGCGATGCGGGCCTTGGCCTCGCGGCGGCCGATGTCGAAGAAGCGGGCGAAGATGACCAGATTCTCCTCGACGGTCAGATCGACGTCGAGATCGATCTCCTGGGGGATGACGCCGGTCATGCCTTTCACGTCGCGGTTGTCGATCCGGGCGGGAAGCCCGGCGACGGTGAGGACGCCCGAGGTGACCGGCGAGACGCAGTGGATCATGCGCACCGTCGTCGTCTTGCCGGCGCCGTTCGGCCCGAGGAAGCCGAAGCATTCGCCTTCCCGGATCTCGAAATCGATGCCGGCGACGGCCGTGAAGTCGCCGTACGTCTTGGTCAGCGCGGAGGCCGTGACGAGCGTGCCCATACCCGGTTCGGTCCCTTCACATCCTCTCGAGCAGGGCCTTGAAGCGGGGATGCCCCCGCAGGGGATCGAGGTCGCCGTCGTGCTCGTACCAGCCCTTCTGGAGAAGCCCGCCGGCCGCGGCCCGCTCCAGGCAGTCGATGGCCTCTTCCAGGTCCCCGGCCAGGGCGTGGATGCAGCCGAGGTTATAGAGCAGCATGGGATCGTCGGGATCGATGCGGCGGGCCCGCCGGGCCCAGTCCAGGCCCTTCCCTTTCTCGCCGAGGGCGACGAGCCCGTTGGCCCCCATGTAGAGGGCCCGGGCGTCGTCGGGATGGAGATCGATGTGCTTCTCGACCAGGCCGACGCCGCGCTCGCGGGCGGCCCGGGCGTCCTCGGGGCGGCCCAGCTCCTGGTAGACCTGGGCGACGAGGAGCGGGGCGTAGAAGTCCTCGGGCCGGACGCGCATCGCTTCCTCGTAGAGCGAACGGGACTTGGGCAGGTCGCCGCTGGCGAAGGCCTGCCGGGCGTAGAAATACCAGGCCTCCCAGAGCGACGGGTCGAGGCGGATGGCCTTCTCGAAGGCGGCCTGGGCGTCGGCCGTGTTCGCGCCGAGCGACAGGGCCACCGCCAACGAGGCCTGGGCTTGGGCGCATTCCGGGGCGAGCTCGACGGCCCGCCGCCCGGCGGTCTCGGCCTGGACGCGGACGGCGTCCTTGCGCTCGGCATAGAGATAGATGTAGGACCAGCAGTCGGCGAGCCCGGCGTGGGCCAGGGCGTACTCCGGGTCGAGCTCGGTCGCCCGGGAGAAGAGCTGGAGCGCGAATTCGATGTCGTGGCGGCCGTAGCGGTAGTAGAAGCTCCGGCCGCGCAGGTAGTAGTCGTAGGCCTGGACATGGCTCGTCGGCACCTCGGCCAGGGCGCCTTTCTCCTGGGGGCTCAGGGTGACCCGGAGCGAGCGGACGATGTTGCGGGCGATCTCCTGCTGGATGGCGAAGACGTCGCGGAACTCGCGGTCGTAGGACTCGGACCAGAGGTGGAAGCCCCGCGAGGCGTCGATGAGCTGGACCGTGATCCGGAGCCGGTCGCCGGATTTCCGGACGCTGCCCTCGAGGATATGGCCGACCCGGAGGGTGTTGCCGATCTCGCGGAGATCGGCGGCGGCGTCCTTGAACTGGAAGGAGCCGGTCCGGGAGGCGACGCGCAATCCCTGGACCCGGCAGAGGGCGTTGATGATCTCCTCGGCGATGCCCTCGCAGAAATAACCTTGGTCCTTCTCGGGGCTCATGTCGGCGAAAGCCAGGACGGCGATCGACGGCACCTCGCCGCGGCCGCCTTCGGCGCCGGCCTGCCGAAGGGACTCGAGCTCGTCCCGCAGGTCGCGGGCCGAGGCCATACGGTAGCGGGGCTCCTTCTCCAGGCAGTGCCGCAGGATCCGGTCGATCTCGCGGGGGAGGCGGGGATTGAGGTCCGCCGCCGAGAGCGGCTCGTCTTTGAGAACGGCGGCGATCCTCTCCGGGCCGGTCCGCCCCGCGAACGGCAGGCGGCCGGTGGCCCACTCGAAGAGGACGGCGCCGAGCGAGAAGATGTCGGTCCGGTGGTCGAGCGGCTGGCTCCGCAGCTGCTCGGGCGACATGTAGGCGATCGTGCCGGCGAAATCCGTGTCGAGCGTGGCCGTGGTGGCCTCGTCGCCGGTGAGGGCGCGGGGCCGCGGCAGGAAGATCCGGGCCAGCCCGAAGTCGAGGATCTTGGGGGTGCCGGCGGCGTCGATCATGATGTTCTGGGGCTTCAGGTCCCGGTGGATGATGCCGCGGGCATGGGCCGCGGCCACGGCGCCGGCCAGGGGCAGGGCGACGGCGAGGAAGCGGTCGAGGGGCACGCCGCCGGGCTCGATGACCCGGGAGAGCGGCTGGCCGTCGACGAGCTCCATGGTGAAGAAGGTCGCGCCCTCGGCCTCGTCGACGGCGTAGATGGTGACGATGTTGGGGTGGCTCAGGGCGGCGACGGCCTTGGCCTCGCGCTCGAAGAAGGCCCGCCGCTCGGGATCGTCGACCGCGCCAGGCGGCAGGAGCTTGAGGGCGACGTCGCGGTCGAGCTTGAGGTCGCGGGCCTTCCAGACGACGCCCATGCCGCCTTCGCCGAGGGGCTCGAGCAGGCGGTAATGGCCGAGCACGAGGTCCTTGCGCGGTTCCATGGGCGTCAAACTCCTTAAAACCTTACAGCAATCGCCGCGGATGGTCAACATGGACCTCATGGCCCATTTCGTTCGATGCCGGCCGCGGAGGGGACTCGGGGATCATCTCCGTTCGCCTGCCGGCGGGGAGCGGAGTTTTCGGAGCGGACCTGCAGAATTGGGCCGAGTGCTCGAAGCCCAATTCTGCGAAATATCGGAATGAGTTCTTGTTCATGATATCTACCGGATGCGCAGCTCCGAGTAGCTCCGCGGCGCATCCGGGCCTCCGCTCACCAAGTTCGCTACGGGTAGGTCTCCCTCGCGATGAAGGCTAAATCACCGCTTCTTGCTCCCTCCGATGATACCCCTCGACCCCTTCTTCCGCGGCCTATTCCGAATCGCTTTCCTGATCCGTTTCTTTAATATCGAATAGGCAGAAAATCATCCGGGTGATAGAATAGAAACACGATCAGACGATTAAGGAGGGCGCATGGACGAAGGCGTGACGTATAAGTGCTCGGTGTGCGGCGCGGAAGTCCGGGTCCCCAAGGGCGCCGCGATCCCCCTCTGCTGCAACAAGGAGATGGAGCCGCTGCCGTTCTGCATGGCGCAGCCGCATCCCGAGATGGCCCGCAACTCTTATGACGACCAGCCCTGCGACGACGGGACCCTGCATCACCCGCCGCCGGGGAAAAACACCGGCGTCAATCCCGGAAAGGGCGCGCCCGGGGCCAAGGATTAGGCGGCTTACGCCGCCGTCTCCGGCGCTTTCTTTTTGCGGCCCCCGACGACCAGGCGGTCGTAGATCGCCAATCCGATGACCGAGCCCACGCCGATGGCCACGATGATGAGCCACATCGTCACCGTGTCGACGGGACGCCCCTCTTTGAGCGGCCCGCTGATGTAGCGCTCGAACAGCCGCCCGCCGATCGGCCCGCCGATGATGCTGGCCAGGGCGATCGGCAGGCTCTGGTAGCCGAGGTAAAGCCCTTCCTGCCCCTTGGGGGCGATGGCCCCGATGTACTCGTAGACGCGGGGCGAGGCCATCATCTCGCCGACGGCCATCGAGGCGATGGAGACGATCATGAAGACCCCGGCGATGGGCAGGCTCAGGCCGGCCAGGCCGATCATCCGGTTCGGATCGCCGAACAGCAGCGGGGGCAGGACGTTGACCAGCATCCCCAGGGTGACGACGATCGCCCCGAGCACGATCGTCTTGACCGGGAGCCAGCGCTTGACCAGCCGTGTGATCAGGAGCTGGAAGCAGACGATCATGATCGGGTTGGCCAGGGTGTAGAGCTCCATCGGGGCGTTCGGATCGACGTAGCGCATAAACAGGGGCATGAGGTTGTAGAGCTGGATGTAGAGGAACCAGAACATCGCCAGGACGAGGATGAGGAAGAGGAACTTGAGGTTGCCGAGGACGACGAAGATGCCGCCGAGCGCCTGTCCCAGGGTCCGCTTCTTGACCTCCTGGCCGTCCTTGATCCCGTCGCTGACGTATTGCGGCTCCTTGTAGATGAACAGGGTGACGACGAGGCCGACCAGGGCGAAGGCGGTCGCCGCGTAGGTGAAGATGGCCGGGATGCCCAGGCTTGTCCGGATGAAGTAAGACACGCTGCGGCCGGTGATCGAGCCGATGTTGATGACCATGTAGAAGACGCCGAAGGCCAGCGTGGCCCGCGTCCCGGCCGTTTTCTGGACGGTGCCGGCGATGCAGGGCTTGACGATCGAGCCGCCGAGGCCGATCAGGACGGCCCCAAGAACGACCGGCGCCGTGAAATCGACGGCCTCGGCCGCGCCCTTCCCGATGATCCCCGGCCAGAGGCGCTGGACGTTGCCCATGATGAAATAGCCGAGAGAGATGAGGACGAACGAGATCGAGAGCGAGCGCTTGAAGCCGAACTTGTCGGCCAGGGTCCCGGAGAGGATGGGCATGAAGTAGATGATGCCCCAGAGGAGCGACCCGTTGAGGAAGGTCGCGAAGCTCGGGCTCATGCCCAGGGACTCCTTCAGGTAGATGACCATGAAGGAGGCCATGGAGTAATAGGCGGCCCGCTCGAAGAGCTCGATGGTGTTGGCCGTCCAGAAGGTGGCGGGGAATTTGGCCTTCGCGGAAGCGGTGGAGACGTCGGTCATGAAGTCGGTCCTCCTTCGACGGGGGATAAGCTATCGGGCCTTGGCGGCGGGCGCCCGGTCCTCGGCGCGGCGGAGCAGGCCGTCGCACGCCTCGCGGTCCGGCGACTCCAGGACGACGATCAGGAAGCGGCCGCGGCGCGCCGCCCCGGCCCAGTCGCCGGTCTCGAGCCGCTCGACGACGCGCGGCGTCATCGGGTCGAAATTCTCGGAGAAAAAATCCCCGCCGAAGCGGCCGAAGGCGCGGCCCGCGTCCTCCGCGGCGGAGTAGGCGACGACGAGCAGAAGCGATTCCCCGCCCGCGCCCCCGTACCGGGCCAGGACGGCGTCGGCCTTGCGGCCGAGCGCCAGGGCCGACTCGTCGGCGAGGTAGTAGTGCGCGTCGAGGGCGGCCTGGTTCCGGACGGCGGCGACGCTCGACGCGAGCAGGCCCTCGGCGGGAAGGATGTCCCGGGCCCGGGCGGGCGCCGCGGCCGGCCCGGGGAGGACGGGGGCGGCCATCACCGCGATGCTGAGCGCGAGAAGGCCGGCTCGGATTCTCAACGAAATAAGTCTCTCTAAATAATGAACTTATCGACGAGATGGATCAGAGTGTAGGCGATCGCTGCGACAAGTGCCGCGCCCGGGACGGTGAAGATCCAGGCCCAGACGATCCTCAGGGTCACGCCCCAGCGAACGGCCGACATGCGCTTGGCCGCTCCGACGCCCGAGACGGCCCCGGTGATGACATGCGTCGTGCTGACCGGGACCCCGGCGTGGGTGGCGAAGAAGATGCTGATCGCGCTGGCCGTCTCGGCGCAGAACCCGTCGATCGGCCGGAGCTTCGTGATGCGCTGGCCCATGGTCTTGACGATGCGCCAACCGCCGGTGAGCGTGCCTAGGGCGATCGCGGCCTGGGCGGCCAGCACCACCCAGAGCGGGATATAGAACGTCTTGATCCAGCCCGCGGACAGGATCAGCGTGGCGATGATCCCCATGGTCTTTTGGGCGTCGTTGCCGCCGTGGCCGAGGCTGTAGAGGGCGGCCGAGAAGAGCTGGAGGCGGCGGGCCGCCCGGTTGATGCGGGCCGGGTTCTTCTTCCGCACCAGCCAAGTGGTCAGCGTGATGAAGGCCACGCCAAGGGCCATGCCGAGGACGGGCGCGATGAAGATGAAGAGGACCACCTTGACCCAGCCGTGGGCGATGATGGCCCCCGGCCCGGCCTTGACGATGGCCGCCCCGGCATAGCCGCCCATCAGGGCGTGCGACGAGCTCGTCGGCAACCCCATATACCAGGTGAACAGGTTCCAGCCGATGGCCCCGCACAGGGCCCCAAAGATGACCTGCGGGGTCACGATCCGTACGTCGATCATCCCCGCCCCGACCATTTCGGCGACCCGCGTGTGGAAGATCAGGAAGGCGACGAAATTGAAGAACGCGGCCCAGAGGACGGCCTGGCGCGGCGTGAGGACGCGGGTCGAGACGACGGTGGCGATGGAGTTCGCCGCGTCGTGCATGCCGTTGGTGAAATCGAACGCCAGGGCGACGAGGATGATGAAGAGGACGAACAGGAATCCGACGCTGGGCATGACCACTTAAGTGGATTTGACGATGATCTCTTCGATGACGTTGGCCACGTCCTCGCAGCGGTCGGCCGCGACCTCGAGGCGGGTGTAGATCTCCTTGAGCCGGATGAGGTCCTTGAGCTCGGCGGCCGTCTCGGATTTCTCGAAGAGCTCGGCGATGGCCTCGCGGCAGATGACGTCGGCCTCGTATTCCAGGATGTTGATCTGCTTGCAGAAGACGTGGACGTGGCCGAGCGACTCGAGATGGTCGACGGCCTCGTAGATCTGGTCGACGGCCTTGACGATGACGTCGACGAGCTTTTTGACATCGGGGGTCGGCCTGGGCAGCTTGAAGGTCCACATCCGGCTGGCCACGCCCTCGATGCAGTCGAGGACGTCGTCGAGGCCGCTGGCCAGGGCGTGGATGTCCTCGCGCTCGAGGGGGGTGATGAACGTGTCGCGCAGCCGGATGAAGATCTCGTGGGTGATATTGTCGCCCTGGTGCTCGATCTTCTTGATATTCTCGTACTTGCGGCCGACATCCTCGTAGTGGTCGGCGAGGTCCTGGAGGGCCAGGGCGCCCTGGCGGACGTTGGCGGCGTCCTCGCGGAACATGTCGAAGAACTTGTGCTCTTTCGGGAAGAGGTGGACTTTCATGGGATGGAAGACCTCGGCGCCCCATAGTATCGGAGCGCGGCGAGGATGTCAACCGGGACGGGGGGGGCGGGGGCCGGGGGCGCGGGCCCGGCAAAGGAAAAGCCCGCCCCGGCCGGGCCGGGGCGGGCTTTTGTGCGTCTGCGTGTGCTGGTGCTGCTTCTGCTTAGAACTCGAACCGAGCGCCGAATCTCCAGATGCGGGGATTCAGGATCTCGTTCAGGGTCCGGTTGGTGGGATTGGTCCAGTAGTCGTAGTAGCCGTCCGCGTTGCTGTAGTAGACGTTCCCGTAGTAGGCGTCATAGGCGCGGTTGACGATGGCCGAGTTGAAGAGGTTGAAGACGTCGGCCATGAGATACAGCTTGCCTTGGCCGATGTTGATCTTCTTCTCGAGGCGCAGCGTCACGTTCCAGAACGTCGGCAGGGAGTCCTTGAGGTACTCCTGAGTGTAGATGGCCGTGGTCCAGCTGCCGGCCGCGTAGTTCGGAGCGTCATCGTTCTCGATGTAGAAATAGTGGGGGATCTTCCACCCTTCGCGGGCGTTGAAGGTTCCGGAAATGTCGAAGCCCAGAGGCAGCTGGTAGAGGCCGCTGACCTTGAACATCCAGCGGGTGTACATGAGGACGCTCAGCTTGCCGCTGGCGCCGCCGCCCCAGTCGCCGTAGGGCTTGCCGTTGAAGGCCCAGTAATTGGTGGGATCGAAGTAGTCGGAGCCCCAATAACTGCGGTTGTCCTGCCACGTGAAGGAGGCATTGGCGAACCACTTGTTGGAGAGCCGCTTGTTCATGACGAAATCGACGCCCATGTAGGTCTTGTAGGCGTCCGCCTTGCGGTACAGGGTGTAGTTCGTGGACGTGGTCGGCCAATCCGGGCCGGGCAGATAGTAGGGCCGTCCGGCCGCGTCGGCGGTGCTGTAA
>Ga0172366_10004654_pt1 | contig 10823 bp, 9 predicted proteins | sample LakKivSesite69cm_FD_114533 | JGI IMG/M metagenome (GOLD analysis project Ga0172366, IMG submission 114533) | Sediment microbial communities from Lake Kivu, Rwanda - Sediment site 69cm | ecosystem: Environmental > Aquatic > Freshwater > Lake > Sediment | place: Rwanda: Western Province, Lake Kivu...
AAGCGAGATGCTGCGGAAGCAGCGCTGAACATGCTGAAGCAATACTTGCTGCGACGCTTCAACACCAGAGGACGTAGTGCGAGGCTTTAGCCTCGTGTAGCACGACCCTGAAGGGTCGCACTATAAAATAAAGGGAAGGAGGGTAACAACAATGGCAACCGAGAAGTTCACAGTAGATGGAAGTCAAGTTGTCGATAAGGTAAAAGAGCTAATACACCAAGGAAATATCAGAAGAGTCCGTTTAATACATAAGGGACGCCCCCTGATAGACATCCCGCTGACGGTGGGCGTTGGTGTGGCTGCGGTAACGGTTCTGGCAGCTCCGGTACTGGCTGCGCTCGGAGCAATTGCCGCACTGGTCACAGAATGCACTCTCGAGGTGGAAAGGATAGAAGATACCCCGGGAGAGAAGGGCGAAAAGCAATAGAAAGCTAGCTACTTCCTGTGTACTGGTTCGGGTACTGACAGACTGCTGCCTTGAACAACCTGCGTTCCACGCAGGGCTATAAGGATAAGAAAATTGTCTACCATTCGCATTGGAGGAAACTTACGTGGGTGAGTGTAGAATAGAATAGGTTCTTTAGGGTATACTGCAACATATCATGACGGCCTTCGATACAAGTGAAATAAAGTCCCGGGCAAAAAGCAATTTCACTGATGCCTGGATAGCTACGGCAAAGCTTATCCCCAGCGGTACTGAAATCTCTCTGACGAGGGAAGGCAAGCCCCATCTTGTACGGGAATTAATTCAAAAATCTCGCCAGATTCTACTAAATCTGGGCTTTGACGAGGTCGAGAATCTCACAATCCTACCCGATAGTGACGTGGTTAAGCAGTATGGGCCGGAAGCTCGAGTTATTCTCGACAGGGCTTTCTACTTAGCTGAATTGCCTCGCCCCGACATAGGGCTGAGCGCGAGGAAAATAGCCCAACTCAAGAAAATAGTAGAAGAAATTGACATTGAAAAACTGCAGTCCATTTTGCGAAATTATAAAAAGGGTGAAGTTGAGGCGGATAATCTTAGCGAGGAGCTTATTGCTGAACTGGGCATCACTGATTACCAGGCTACGGAACTCCTGGATAAGGTTTTCCCCGAGATGAGAAAACTACGGCCAGCGCCCTCCAACAAGACTCTCAGAAGTCACATGACGGCCACCTGGTTTCATACCTTGGCAGCATTACAGAACAAAGCTAGCTTCCCAGTCGCCCTATTCTCTGTGGGTCCTAGATACCGCAACGAACAAAGAGAGGATGTGCGGCATTTGCGAGTCCATCACTCTGCATCCATCGTCATTATGGACCATGAGATGTCTTTAGATGCAGGAAGGATGGTTACCAGGGATATCATACAGAAATATGGCTTCTCGGACATCAAATTTGAGACCAAGATAGCAACATCCAAGTACTATGCCCCCGGACAAGAGCAGGAGGTCTTCGTTAATCATAAGGGAATCTGGCTTGAGATAGCAGACATTGGGATGTATTCGCCGGTGGCACTGGCCAACTTCGATATTAAATACCCTGTGTTCAACGCAGGATTTGGCATTGAGCGACTGGGGATGCTTATTTATGAAATAGACGATGTGAGGAGGCTGGCATATCCCCAATTTTCTGTAACGGAGTATTCTGACGAAGAGATAGCTAAATCTATCAGCTATATAGCCAGCCCTAAGACAGTCAGGGGACAGAAGATAGCCAGGGCGATTGAGGAAACCGCCCGAAGGCACAAAGACGAAATTGCTCCGTGTGAGTTTTTAGCCTGGAAAGACAAGTCTATTGAGGTGAAGATTGTCGAAAAAGAGGCAGGCAAGAGACTAATCGGTCCGGCCGGTTTCAACGAGATTTGCGTTGCCAATGGCACCATCTATAGTGATATCATGCCCTCCGGAGTACACACAGGAATAAACTATATGCATGCTATAGCCATGGGCGCCGCAGCGGCCATAGAAAGCAGCCACAATAACTTAACTTATCAGGTGAAAGGAATAAGGCATCTCTCTGACCTTAATCTACAGATTCCCGAAACTGTCCGACAACATATTGAAGGACAGCAAAAGAAGATAAGGGTTGGTGGCGCCGTATTTGTGACCATAGAGTCACGACCTGTGACAGGGAAAAGCAATGAAGCAAGCAGAAAATAAATCATTACAAAAACTCGCTAATCTCCGACGGCAACATAAGGGGCTTATTAATCTCATGCCTCTACAGACAGGTGGCATGCTTACCGATGCTGCCAAGGAGGCCTTAATGGAATTTGGGGACGGATATTCTGTGTGTGATTTTTGCCAGGGCAGTTTGTGTAATGTAACCAATCCTCCCATTCGAGACTTTGTCCAGGAGCTTCTACCTCAATTCTTAGGCTGTGAAGTTGCCACCATAACCCACGGAGCTCGAGAAGCCAAATTCATGGTTATGCATTCCCTAGCCAGGACGGGGGATTCGATTCTCGTTGACGCTAACAGGCATTATACAACGATTGTCGCTGCTGAAAGGGTGGGGCTGAATGTAATCGAGGTACCCCTCTCCGGGCCTCCGGAATTCAGGGTTGACGTCAATGAATATGCAGCGCTCATAAAAAAACACGCCCCTAAGCTAATTCTATTAACTTATCCCGACGGTAATTACGGAAATCTTCCTGAGGCCGGAAGGTTAGGAGAAATCGCTCAAGAATACAACATTCCTTACGTCCTTAACGGCGCATATGCCGTGGGCAGAATGCCTGTAAGTATGGAGGAGATAGGGGCTGATTTCATTATTGGCAGCGGGCATAAAAGCATGGCCTCCGCCGGGCCTGCTGGGGTATTGGGGATGAAAAGACAATGGGAAGAGACAGTGTTGAGAAAATCTGACACATATAGTAATAAAGAGATTGAGCTTCTCGGTTGTAGTATAAGGGGGGTTCCTCTGATAACACTCATGGCTTCCTTTCCTTATGTGAAAGAAAGGATTAACCACTGGGATGAACAGGTATCTAAAGCACAGTGGTTTTCCGCTGAGCTTGAGAAATTAGGCTTTAAACAATTAGGCGAAAAACCACATGGGCATGACTTGCTGCACTTTGACACCCCTGTGCTCTATGATATCTCAAAGCGGGTCCGAGAGAGGGGATATTTCCTGTATAAAGAATTAAAGGAACGAGGCATCTGGGGACCGCAGCCCGGCTTAGCCAGGTCTTTTAAACTCTCCACATTTGCTGCCGATAGGCAGCAGCTAGGGTTTGTTATAGATTCCTTCAAGGCCATCCTGAACAAATGTAATTAGTGAACCTGGACAAGCAGCTCAGGGTGTCTTTGGGCATGAGCCTTTCTCAATTGCTGAAAAGATGCTTGAAATGGCATCGAGGTGATATTATCCGTGCTCATGATTATGGCATCCTCTCCATCGCTTGAATAATACCTCGGTCGCCTACCCACTACCTGGAAGCCATACTTTTTATAAAGTGCCTGAGCTATCTCATTAGAAGCACGCACCTCTAAAGTGACTACATTCGCATTCACTACCTGGGCTAGTCCAATTGTTGTTATTAGCAAACCTTCGCCTATGCCAAGGCGACGATAATCATCTCTTACACCAATGGCAAAGAGATGCGCTTCACGCATCATTATCCAGAAACCGGAAAAGCCAACTATGTATTCCAATGAGTCAAGATGACACTCATGACTGAAGAGCCGTTTGAACCAAGGCAGTCTCTGCACCACTCGTCCTCCGGATTCTGCCCTCTCCCTCTTCGTACAAGCCACTATGTAGCGGACAGATGGGTTGTCAAGGTCCCGCTTATATGCTGATTTAGAGCGAACACCCCATTCCCCGGGAAAAGCTTCCCTATCAATTTGAGCTACCTGGGGAATATCCCCATACTCCATAGGGCGGATAATATAATGCATCATTTGCATTAATTGAAATTTTAGCATAGTATCGGATTCTTAAGCCCCGCTTTCTTCTATTACGACAGACAACCCAGCAACCCTATCCCACACACTTTTCGCCTTCAAACCTGCATCCCGGTCTGCAATCCCTCAAATAGTCTTTCCGAAAGTTGTTATTGTGCGCCCTGACAAGTCGGGCGAAAAGTCTCCCAGTGCTCTGGGTAAACTCCGCAAAGAATTTTTCTCATTGCTCATGACAGCATCTAGATAGAGTCTTACCGTTCGTTTCACTCGTGGGCAAGGTGACAATTAAACAGTCTCAAAGGAAAAATAGAAGGTTGCTATGCCAGGGGGCACTGCCAGAGTTGTGGGCGTATTACAGCAAGCAAATGTGCAATTTTACCATCAGATATACTCTGAACCTCTGCCTCGCCGCCTAGTCGCCCAGACAGCAACTATCACAGAAATCAGCACCAGCAAGCTCGCTATTGCCGCCTTCCCGACTGGAGTGGTGTTGACGACGACGGTGCTCATGGCCACAGCAGGTATCAGCCCGGTCCTCACTATCGGCTTCAGGCTGGGATGCGCAGTTATGAACTCAGCCATTGGTGGGCTGACCCTGTAATAGAGGTCTACCAAGGCGTTCCCCATCGGGTTGGTGAGTAGGTATTCATCTCTGAACTGACGCAGTATTCCTATTTCCTCCGCCATTGGGGTATCGTAGGCTGCGGTGGCGATGAAGCAATAGCTGGACCCTGCTGGCACCCAGAAACCAATGTCGTCAAATCTCACTTCATCCCCATCGCTCCAGCCAGTTCCGTAGAGACGGATTCTTACATGGGTCGTTGAGGTTGGCGACTGCATCATGCCAGACTTTTGTACATAAACGCCGTTCGTGTCCGTGGTAGACAGCATAATTGTCGGGCTCAATTGACTCGCCCCATCCTCTTTCACCTTCCAAAAGTCGAGAGCAATAACACCCGAAACATTGACCGAAACATTGCCTGAAACATTGTTCGAAACATATATCCATCCCCAGGCCTCATATGTTCTCCCCGCAGTGATATTCGCGATCCACTGGACGAGCATGTCACCGTACCCTGTTACTTGGGCGCTCCAATTACCGGCATAGACGTGTCCAGTATCTAATCGCGTAGCATTTCCGATCAGTGTCCAATCATCCGGGTCTCCCTCTTCTCCCTGCTCGAAGCCCGAATTCACGACCGATCCTCCAGCGCTTACATAGCTTGAGGGCAAGCAGACCAAAACACCGATCACAAAAAGCAAAGTTGCCAGCATAATCCCGATGTGTTTTCTCATACCCCACCTTCTCTCGTAACAGTTTGCATGTTTCAATATTCCTAGCTTGTGATTCATATTATATCACCCCATTTCACACTGTCAAGCGAGCACCTCCAGACATCGCCCCAACCAGCCGAGGCTAATGAACAATTTCACCTCAGAGATATCGCAGACCTCTGCCTCGCTGCCTCGTCATCCGTCCAGCTACTGCCACCGAAACCAGCACCAACAAGCCTGCCATGGCCGTCTTCACAGCCGGAGTAGTGTTGACGGCTGCGGCGCTCACGGCCACAGCGGGCAACAGTCCGGCCCTCACTATTGGCTTCAGGCTGGGATGCTCATTTATGAACTCGGCTATTGGTGGGCTGATACTGTAATAGAGGTCTACCAGAGCTTGTCCCAGTGGATTCGTGAGCAGGTATTCATCCCTGAACTGACGGAGAATTTCTATTTCCTCTGCCATTGGGGTGCCGTAGGCTGCGGTGGCGATGAAGCACCACCCACCCCCTTCAAAATTGGCCCTGATGGAGTAGGAGCTGTCCATGGTGATGGTGGTCGAGGCAGCGCCGATATCGGCGATGGTATCCACATTGCCAGTCCAGTTGGTAAACTGGTAGCCATTCCTTGCCTCAGCGACAATGCTGACCTTGGCGCCGAGAGAATACCAGAATGCCCCTTCGCCAGGGGTGAGTACCGAGCCGCCTCCGGTGCTGGATACCAACAATAGCGCCACGGGTTCGGGATACCACGTCTCAAATTTGGCGGTGATGGAGTAGGAGGCGTTCATGGCGATAGTGGTCGAGGCAGCATAAACATCGGCAATGGTACTTACGTCGCCAGTCCACTTCACAAACTGGTAGTCTTCGTCAGCTTCAGCAATAAGGGCAATCACCTCCTCGACATTGTAGATAAAAGTCCCTTCACCGGGAGTGATTACCGAGCCGCCTTCGGTGCTGGAGATGGTAAGGCTACATAGGCCTTCTTTTAGTTCGAAGTTGGCGATTATGGAGTAATTGCCCCCCATGGTAATGTTGGTCGAGGCAGCATAGACATCAGCGATGGTATTCACGTCGCCAGTCCATTTCACAAACCGGTAGTCTTCGTCAGCCTCGGCAATAAGGTCAATCACCTCCTCGGCATTATAGATAAAAGTCCCCTCACCGGGTTCGGTTACCGAGCCGCCAGGGGTGCTGGAGATGGTGAGGCTACACCAACCTGGCTCTAGTGTAAAGTTGGCGGTGATGGAGTAACTACCCTCCATAGTGATGGTAGTCGAGGCAGCATAAACATCGGCGATGGTATCCACATCGCCAGTCCATTCCACAAAACGATAGCGTTCATCAGGGACAGCAACAAGTTCGACATCTGCCGCGGCATCATAGATATGCCTTCCCTCACCGGGGATGTTTACTTCACCACCTTGGGTGCTGAAGATGGTGAGGCTATACAGACCTTCCGGAAGCTCAACAGCAATATCAAGTCCCTCAATAATGTGCTCTGCCTTGCTGATGACCACGTGTGTTTCGGAGCCAGCAAAAACCAGCCCCACGAATTCTCCACCTTTGTCCACTGCGGAACCTGAATCACCGGGCGCTGCAAAGGACCAATTCTCTTGCTCCACTACAATTTGGTCCACGAAATAAGCTGATTTGCCGCCGTACCCAACCCAGACAGAGGCATTGGTGTGAACTATCTCACCTGTGGTTACTCCAGTCGTTCGTCCGGATTTCCGTACGATATCCCCTTTAGAGACCTCAGTCCATCCTTCAAGCCAGTAGTTATTTATTTCATAAAACTGTTCGCCAACAGACACACCAACACCAGTGTCAATACTGCCTATAGCAGCATCAGCGTAGTTTTCTGCATTAGGCTCAAAGTCAATAGGCATGTATGTATCGAGTTCCCCCACCCTGTCGCCTATCCTTCCTCCGTCGCGACTTCCGGGCTGGATGACGGGTGTTCCTGCGTCGAGAAACTCCCCCGTCTCCGGATTCATAGCGATAACGTGGGCATTAGACAGAACCTTATTGTCGTAGGTAACCATGCCCAACGTTCCGGCATACAGATATATTAGCGCCCCTTTTGTAACATAGGCGGACAGACTTGTCCCGCCGACCAGAGGTCTGACCTCGTCTTGCCTATCCGCGCTAACATCGGTTAGAGGCTCTGCTACCTGGATAGAAAGTGTTTGTATTTTCCCGGTAACCTCCGTCCGCACCGTGTAGCCATTAAAGGAGCGAGGCACTCTTTGCTTCGTCTGTTCATCCTCGACAAAGACGATGACTTCACCCTCAGTTTCCGAATGAGCAATGCCAACAAAGCCGGCTCCAGCCAGAGGAAAAAGTTCTTGTTCCAGAGCCTTCCTGACTTCCGCTAGTGATTTCCCATGACCAGGATTTTCACCAGCCCAAGCGGGGACAGAGCTAAAAAGTAGCGCACAAACAAGAACCAGTGCTAAGAACAATAGGGGCTTTTTCTGATTCTTCATCTCTTCTCATCCACCAAATTGGTCATCGCTTTGGCTATTATATCATCGTCAACACTGCCAAGCATTTTACAATTGTCGAATATATGCTATGGATTAATGTGTAATCTGGTCCTGGTGTCTCTACATAAATAACCTATGTCGGTAACAAAGTCACGTCAGGGGTCTGAAAGGAGCCAGAGTGCTATTCCTGAAAAAGGTCATTTCGTGTATACTTCTCATCAGGTATTAAGCGTCGAATAAAAAAACACTAAGAAAGGAAGGTACACTATTGAAGGATGAGATAAAACGAATCGCTTTAGTGGAGGGGGCAAGCAAGGTTGGAATTGCCTCCGTGGAGAGCTTTGCGGGCGCACCAAAGGGACACGCACCTGCTGATTTCATACCAGATGCTAAATCGGTGATTTCGTTCGGGATAGGATTACTAGATGCAGCTGTAGAAAGGGATAGATTATTCCTGAATTCCCAGATGATTCCAGAAGAATTGAGAATACCTGTTCAAGAATACATCTATAACACGGTGGCCTACAGCATGGTAAATACCCGCTTAGAACAAATTGGATTGTCTATTGCTCTGTTTTTGGAAAAACAAGGATATCCATCAATGTGTTTCCCGGCAACCTACGATGTGCAATATGAACCCTTCATGAGTAAAATTCCTGGCTTCATGGCTCCTTTTTCTCATAGGCACGCTGCCGTGAGGGCTGGCTTAGGAGAATTTGGTCTGAGTAACCTTGTGCTGACACCCGAATATGGCCCAAGAATTCGATTGAATTCAGTAATAACAAGCATGCAGCTAGAGCCTGACCCCATTATCACAGAAAAGTTATGCATAAAAGGGTGTACATTGTGCATGAAGGCATGTTCATCTTGCGTCTATACCTCCAGTATAAATATCTTGACGCCCAAAGAGAATCTGAATTGGAATGAAATATGGCTAGACCCTCCTTCTGTTACAGATAAACACGAATGCAACTCTAGGTGTGTAGGAGGATGTATGAGGGCGTGCCCGGTGGGCAGCAAGAGAACACATAGGCGACAGAAGAAAGAGAAGAGCTCAAGCTAGCTAATTTTAGCTATGATTGCATATCTCTACAAGTTAGTACCTTCAACACTTGAGTTCCGGCAGGGTTAGAATACGCACCTCACGAATTTCGGTGACAGAATGTCCCATTGCTGCTTAGAACAATGGGATAGCAGATGGTATAACTCGAAGGCAGCATGGCCATGACTCTAAGCTATTCACCGGTGAAGACCGGTTCTCGCTTCTGAATAAACGCTGTCATGCCTTCCATAGCATCTTTTGTTTTTTCCACCCGCCGTGAGCCTTCTCGTTCTATTTTCAAACCCTGGTCAATACTGACCTCGAGTCCCTGGGTCACTGCGTCGAGGATTATCTGCATGGCAATCGGTGCCTTTTTCGCCAGAGTCCTGGCGAGTTCCTTAGCATCATCCATCACCTGTCCCGGCTGAGATAACCTGGTAATAAGTCCTATGCTCAAAGCTTCGGGAGCGTTGATTCTAGTACCGAGCAGGAGCATTTCCAGCGCTCTGGTTTTGCCCACCAGCCTGGGCAATCGCTGGGTGCCACCCCAACCAGGTATAATACCCCGGTCAATCTCAGGCTGTCCTATCACCGACCGCTCGGAGTTGACCATTATCCTGAGGTGGCAAGACATTGCTAACTCACAACCACCACCAAGAGCATAGCCATTTATGGCGGCGATTACGGGCTTAGGATACCTTTCGATATGGCTAAACACCTCTTGCCCTTGGGCTACAGCTTTCTCGCCTTCCGGCGTACCAGCCGTCTTCAAATCAAAGCCAGCTGAAAATCCCCTATCGCCAGCACCTGTGACGATTATAGCTCTCACTCTTTTATCCTTTTCCCACTCGGTTAAAATCGCATCCAGTTCATCAAGCACACTCGCATTAATCGGATTTGCTGGCGGTCTATTCAAGGTGATTATGCCGACATTATCCTCTCGCTCTACAATTAAATTCTCATAATTCATGAAGCCCTCCTTATTTTGAGATTTTTACTAGAAACATTGAGATGTTAACACCCACAGCAGTGGCTTGGCAACGGCCAAAAGATAACAATTTAGCTATTCCGAAATCCTGGCCTATAGTATGTCACCCCCTCACACTGCCAGGTCACCAAGGAGCAGATTGTATTAACTAGCTGGGGGAAAAGTCTTGTTGCTAAAAGCCTTGAAATGGGGATAAAATAATCCAAAAAGCAAGCTTATTAGAAAGTTATCAACGCTGGACAGCGGATGAGCAGTACAATCATCCTGGGCATTGGCAACCGGCTGGGCGGCGACGATGCCGCTGGCAACTGTGTAGCAGACATGCTCATCCAGAGGCGGCACAGAGTCAAGTCCTTACCCACTAATGACCTGATGGTCATAGACGCCGGCTCTGCGCCGGAAGGCTATACCTCGGTTATTCGACAGCACCGACCTGACTTATTGATACTGGTAGACGCCGCCGATATGGGCTTACCCCCAGGTGCTCTACGCATAATCACGCCAGAGCAAATCAGCACTCTGTCCTTTTCCACTCACCACATGCCTCTCTCCATATTCATATCTTATGTAAATGAATTTTGTGGAAGCATCCTTCTGGTCGGAGTACAGCCCAAGCAAACAGAAACGGGTGGTCTCATTTCAGAAGCGGTGCGCCAAAGTATAAACACATTAACTGAAGCCATTCTAGACGGAAGTATAGCTGAAATTCCGCGGCTTAAGTAAGGAAGCTAGCTCTGTTCGGGTGGTTTATCTGCGGCTGCGGCGTCTGATTTCTTTCGTTTCTTCGAGCCTAGCAGCTCGCCGCTGTCAACGATTACCAGTTCATCGGCATACTTATTATAGCTGGCTAGCAAAAATTCCTCCGTCATGGCCAGCGTATTCACTGGACAAACGTCAACACACTGAGCACAGAAGCAACAACGTGAGATAACCACTCTGATCTTTTTTTCTTCAGGTAACCACTCGATAGCCTGGGTGGGGCATACCTTGTAACACTGCTGGCAGCCAGTGCAATTTTCCCGATCGTAGGCAATCTTACCGCGGAACCCGGGCGGTACGGTGACTGGCGGATGCAGCTTCACTTCCTGCCTGGCCACTCTGTCCAGAAAGGACAAAGTGGAGCTGGGGGCATATTTA
>Ga0172366_10004656_pt1 | contig 10823 bp, 8 predicted proteins | sample LakKivSesite69cm_FD_114533 | JGI IMG/M metagenome (GOLD analysis project Ga0172366, IMG submission 114533) | Sediment microbial communities from Lake Kivu, Rwanda - Sediment site 69cm | ecosystem: Environmental > Aquatic > Freshwater > Lake > Sediment | place: Rwanda: Western Province, Lake Kivu...
TCAGTACCAAATAAAATTAAAAATTTACACATACAAACCGTAAGGAGGTTCATATTTGTTAGTTTTTTTAAATTTTTCAATTGAAGAATTTAAATCAGACAAATTAATTATTTTATTTGATAAATTTAATTTAAATGTTCTATAACTTTGTTCATATTTAATATAATTTAATAATTTTTCAATATCACCAGCAAAATTTTCAAATTTTGAATAATTCTTATCAAAAAAATCTAATAATTTTTTATTATTATCAGTTAATTCTGAATCTAATTGATATCCTTTTTCCAAAACTTTAGATTTAAAAATTTCTATCAATTCTTGTTTAGAATATTTGTTTATTTCTATCCAATGAGAAAATCTTCTTTTTAATCCTTTGTTAAAAGAAAAAAAACAATTATTTAAATCCTCTTCATATCCTGCTATAATAAACATAAAATCTGTTTTTCTTTCGGATAAATATTGATTTATCATATCAATTGCTTCTTTGGCAAATGAATCACGTTTTTCATCATTACCTAAAGAATATCCTTCATCTAAAAATATCACACCACCCATAGCACTTTCTAATAAATTTCTTGTTCTTGGAGCAGTTTGACCTAAATATTCCCCAACCAAATTATCACGTTTAATTTCAATAAATTTATCTGTTTTTAAAATACCTAATCTAACAAAAATATCAGCATAAATTTTTGCTATTTGTGTTTTACCAACTCCAGGAGGTCCTGTAATTACCGTATGAAGATATTCATCTAAATGAGAATTTTGAATATAATAAATAATTATTTTAAATATTTCTTTTTTAACTTCATCAAGCCCAATCATCCTATTTAATTTTTCAATCGCTGGAATTAAATTACATAATTTAGCTAATTTTTCATTATGTCTCACATAATGCCATTTATGTTTTAATTCTAAAATATCTTTAATACCTGTTAATTTTTCCAAGTATTCTGTAATTTTTTCTTCTGACCAAGAATTACTATTGGGATAATATTTTTTAATAATATATTTATTATATGGTTTTTTGGATAAAAAATTTTTATTATCAGGCTTGCAACAGTTATTACCATTATTACTATTATTAATATTAAGTTCATTAAATTCCCTTTTATCACCTATTTTCTTTTCTAAATTTTCATTTGTTTTTTTTAACAAATTTATTTGTTCCATCATAATATTGTAATTTGAATGAATAATATTATTCATAGTTATTAGATTTGAATTTAATACTTGATTAGCCCCAATTAAATTATTAATTGTACAAGTATGTGGATTTAATTGTCCAAATGGAGGTAATTGTCCAAATGGAGGTAATAGTCCAGGTGGAGGTGGTAAAAATTGATTATTTAAATTAGAATAGTAGGGAAATTGTGGTATATTTAAATTATTATTATTATTATTATTATTATTATTATTATTATTATTATTTCCACTATTGATTGACATTTTAATTTAAAGATACTTTTGATATTAATGTAATAAATATATGTTTTTTTATCATTAAATTAGGTTTTCAATTTTTTGACTATTATCTATAAATATTGAAATTATTTATATATAAATAATATTATTATTTATATTTAATAATATGAATTATTTACTTGTATTTTTTGAGTTAATTTTGTTAATTAACGTTACATTTGGTTTTGTTTATCAAAATTCAACTTTTGAAACTTTTATTACACATTTTAATATAGAACTAAATCCTTTAGAATATGAATTTAGAAAAAATATATTTACCCAAGAACAAAATAGAATTATTAAACATAATAATCAAATGACGAGTTGGAATGAAAATCTTAATTCTATGTCAATTTTAACACCCAAAGAAAAAAAACAATATTTTGGATATGCAAAAGCAATCAATAAAGTATCAAAATTATCTTATTTACCTAATTTAGCTAAATTAGAATTGAACAAAAATATTGATTTATTGTCATTACCAAAACAAGTTGATTGGAGAACAAAAGGTGTTGTTTCTGCTGTAAAATCACAAGGAGGATGTGGAAGTTGTTGGGCTTTTGCGTCAACAGCTGTAATTGAATCACACGTTGCAATAAACACATCTAAATTATTTGATTTATCTCCCCAACAAATTGCAACTTGTACACCTAATCCATTTGAGTGTGGAGGTGCTGGTAATTGTCAAGGAGCTACTTCAGAATTAGCATTTGATTATGTGGCTAGTTCATCTGGATTATTTGATGAATTTCAACTTCCATATACTGAATATTATGGTGTGGAATCAAAATGTGTTATACCAAATACAACTCCAAAAGCAAAAATTTCAGGATATGTTAAATTGGAAGAAAATAATTATAATGAATTAATGTATGCGGTTGCTACATTTGGACCAATAGCGGTATCAGTTGATGCTAGTAATTGGCACGCTTATTCTTCAGGAATTTTTAATGGTTGTAACCAATCAAGTCCTGATATTAACCATGCGGTTGTACTTGTAGGATATGGAACAGATGGGCTATCTGGATTAGATTATTGGTTGGTTAGAAATTCATGGTCTGCATCTTGGGGAGAATCTGGCTATATTAGATTATTAAGAAAATATCCAAATAATCCCGATGAATTATGTGGACTTGACATAACGCCTCAAGATGGAACTGCTTGTGCTGGTGAAACAAATCCTGTTAAAGTATGTGGAACTTGTGGAATTTTATATGATTCGTCATATCCAATTGGTGCTACTACCATATAATAAAAAAATTGAAATATATATTTTTTGATAATTAATTAATTATACTAACTAAAAGTATTTGAAAAAATGAATAAATTTATTATTATTGTTCTAATAATAAATTTTATATTATTAAACGTAAAAGCTAATTTTACACAATTTGATTATCATATATCACATAATTTTACCGATATTATGGGTAATACAAATTTAAATATTGATAATGATGAAATTTTTAATCAGAAACAATACAATATTATACCCATAGTTATTTTTTTATATTATATGAATGCGTTTTAATAAAAAATGAAATATTTATTTAAAAATAAATAACTATATACTATTATTTAAATAAATATGATAAAACACAACAATCTTATAAATTATAAAGGATGTTATAGTATTCAAATAGATAAAAATATTATATCAGAATACACCAATATAACAAATACAATACCAAGTGGATACATAGAATATAAAAATAAACGTGATGGAATTAATAATTATCATATTACAATAATAACATCACAAGAAGCAAAACAAATTAATAAAGAAGAATTAGATAAAATACTCCAAAATCAAATCCCAATTAAAGTTGATGTGTTGGGTTTAGGGACTAATAATGATTGCTATTATTTGGTTTGTGTTAGTTCTCAGTTAGATAACATAAGAAAAAAACTAAATTTAAAATCAAAAGATTTTCATATCACATTAGGTTTTGCTCAATCAGACCAACATAATATATCCAAATCAATTATCACATTAACCAACCCAGTAAATAATTATATTGACAAAGTAATCGATAATTTAAGTTTAGATATTGAAAAAAATATTAAATTATTAAAAGAATTAGAATTAAAAAATCCCAATAATTTACTTATAATTAAAAATTTAATTAATGAATATTCAAAAAATTCAAATTATCAAGTAGCTTTTGAATATTCAAAATTAATGATAGAATTATTTACCAATAATATCATAGGATATTATACATTGGTAAAACTAATGGAAAAAACTGAATCGTATGATGTTGTTTTGATAAGAAATATTTATTCAAAATTAACGGATATTAATATTGAAACTGAACAAAAAAAAATTACATTTGAAACAATTAAAAAAATAAATGAGATTATCATTAAATTTAATTTTTTAGAAATTATTAATGATGAACTAAATCAAATAAACACATTTAAAATTATTAACTATGACACAATTAATGAAAAAATATCTCATATAAATTTTAATTTTAAAATAAATTGTGACTTTAACCAAACAAATATTATTAGTTTGTTAACAAACGTTATAAAAAATTTAGAAAAAAATAATAACTTAACATATTTGAATTATTTTGATATGTTTTTGTTAGAACTTAATAATCAAATAATATTAAGCCATGAAAATCCAAATAAAAATATATGGATTTTTTCAAAATTATCAGCAGAACAAGATACTTTGTATCAAATAGAATTACCAATAAATTTTAGCATAGTTGGAATAAATTTATTTGGAAGTGGAATGATTTCACCTAGACATATAGTTGGATTAAATAATTTAGGTATTAATACTATTATAAATTTGATTGGGGAAGAAAAGCCTTCAGATGAAACAATTATCAAATGTAAAAAACTCAATATAAATTTAATTCATATTGGATTTAAAGATAGAACAGCTTGTTCATTTGAAACATATTTACAAATTCAAGAAATTATTTCAAAAAATAATACTGGGCAAAACAAATGCATAATTCATTGTAAGGGAGGAATAGGAAGAACAAATATGATTTTGGCAGGTTTTTTAATGTATCAAAATAATTTAACTCCAGCTGAATCTATTGGATTATTAAAAAAATCACGTAAAGTTATAATGGTTCCAGAACAAATTATGTTATTAAAAAAATATTATGGTTATGTAACAAATTTAAAAATGAATATAAGCTCACCATTATCAAATTCATCTATATTATCAAATATCCAATTACCCCCAATTTTAAATGGGTTAGTAATTATGGTTGGGTTACCTTGTTCAGGTAAATCTACTTTATCAATGGAAATATATTCAAAATATTCATCTACAAAGAATATAACACATTTAAATCAAGATGAAATAGGCAAAAATGCTTGTGAAGAATTATTGAGTTCAAATGCGAAAATTTCTGATTTGATTATTATTGATAGATGTAATCCCATATCTACCGATAGAATTCATTGGGTTAATATTTATAGAGGATTAACTAATAAAAAAATTACGATACTATTTTTGAATTTGGGATTAGAAACTTCACTTGAAAGATTAAAAACTCGTCAAAATCACTTAACTTTGGGTAAAACAGGTGGAAAAATTATTGAGGATATGGATAAAAAAATAATTATTCCATCCAAATCAGAAGGATGGGATGAATTGATTCAAATAAATACTATTTCAGAATTAGAACAATTTAAAGAAAAAATTGGATTGGGATTGGTAACAAATCCCAATCCAAATCCAAAAACCCCAATTAATTTGGACAAAATTATTAAATTTCCAAGAACAAAACATATTATGAATTTGGGTGCGATGACTCGAGATGATTTATTAATGGATAAAACAGATATTGATACAATATTATCAGGTGAGATAGTAGTGGAAGAAAAAATTGATGGAGCAAATTTGGGATTTAGATTAAATCCCGAAACAAATAGTATTATTGCTCAAAATAGGTCTCATTATGTAAGTTCAATATCACATCCCCAATTTAAAAAATTAGACCAATGGATTGAATCAAATAGGATTGGATTACAAAGTATTTTATCTCAAGGAAATTATATTATTTATGGAGAATGGTTATATTCTAAACATTCCATCAATTACACCAAGTTACCAGATTATTTTATAATGTTTGATTTATATGATGTTGATACAAACACATTTTTTTCAAGATCTTATGTAGAAAAGATAATTAAAGGTACTGGGATAACTTTAGTACCACTTATTTTTAAAGGTAAAATTACTTTGGACAAATTAAAAATATTAGCCCAACAAACAAAATCACAGTATTATGATGGTATTGTAGAAGGGGTATATATAAGATCATTTGGTCCGGGACCAAACTCAACTAAATTACAATTCAGATGTAAAATTGTAAGGTCAGATTTTATTTCAGGAGATGAACATTGGACCAAAGGTAAACAAACATTAAATATTGTGTCTAAAAATTTTTAAATTTTGAAATTTATATAAGATATTATCTAGTTTAATAAATTATCTTAAATAATATGTATGTTTATGTTGAATGGAAAATTGATTTAGAAAATCCAAATAAAGTAAATATATTAAGAATAACTGAGGAAAAAGATCCAACACTAAAATATGTTATTTCTGGGTCTAAATTTATTTTAGGTAATGTATATGTGGATAATAATAATTTTAACCAAGACCAAATATTTTTTACTCGTGTAATAATTGGAAATATGAAAGAAAATTTCATTAATTTGACAGTTTTGGAAGAAATTCAAAATAATGATAAAAAAATTACAATAAGTATTTTTGGAAACAAAAATATTCAAACGAGTTCAATAAAAGAAATTCACAAAAGTAGAATATTTATAAATTATGGAATAAATAATAATGAAAATGAAAATAATATTGACAAAGAATTAAATAAATTTGTAAAAGAAATAAGAAAAAATAATATTCAAACAAAATATGATAAATATGGTAATCCATATACAATATATTTGAATCAGGTAAATATAAATTAAATATTTTTATGTATTTTCATATAATGAATATAAAAAAATATATAATTAAAATATAATACTAATGATTAATCTTTTAACAAGTTGTTCAAAAGATACACTCGATATAAATAAAAATGTTAAAATTGGCAATAAAAATCAAAAAAAAAAATTAAATGTTAATGGTAAAATTAATACAGATTGTATAAATGTTAAAAATATAGGAAAAATTAATACCATAACGTCTTCAAATATTAATGTAGATAATCTACAAATATATAATATACCACCTTTATCTGTTTTATTTAATAATCAAGATGGTAAAATAGAAGGTTCTTCAAATATGATATTTATTTCAAATGGATTAAATGGAACAAATGGAACAAATGAATCAAGTGAATTAATTGTTAATGGTAAATTAAATATATCTGGTCCAATTGATTCAAATTATTTATCTTTACAATATTTGTCAGATGTTCCTTTCAACATATCTAGTAAAGCTATTTTGTGGATAGATGCTGATGGAAATTTAAATAAATTAGATGAAAACGGTAATAATGAAGTTATTGGGTCTGGTTCTGGTTCAGTATTACCTTCTGGTATAGAATATTCTAATTATTTATTTTGGAATGGAAATGAATGGGTTGTTGGTAATACTAATGTTAATATAGGTTCAAATGCTGGAAAAATATCACAAGGTTTAAATTCTATAGCAATTGGTTCAGAATCAGGTTTACAAAATCAACAAAATTTTGCTATTGCTATTGGCTATAGTGCTGGTAATACTACACAAAGTGAATCTGCAATTGGAATTGGTTCAAATGCTGGATATGAAAATCAACAACCTAATGCGATTGCTATAGGTTCAAATTCAGGTTATAAATTTCAACAAAATAATACAATAGCAATAGGTTATTTTGCCGGTTATTTAGAACAAAAAGATAATTCTATAGCAATAGGTTATCAAGCAGGTAATGATAAACAAAATTTAAATGCTGTTGCTATAGGTAATGCATCAGGTTACACTAATCAAGGACCAAATTCTATAGCAATAGGTATAAATTCTGGTGGAGAATCACAAGGTATATCATCTATATCAATCGGTACTGATGCTGGAAAAAAATTACAAGGCAATGATACAATAGCTATTGGTACTACTTCAGGAAATGATACTCAAGGTAATAATGCTATTTCAATTGGTAAAACGACTGGACAAATTTACCAAGGTATAAGTGCAATAGCTATAGGTAATTCTGCTGGTTATGACACTCAATCAGAATATTCTATTTCTATAGGGGAATCTGCAGGTCAATTTACACAATCAAGTAATTCAATAGCTATAGGTAAATTAGCAGGAAATACAAGACAAGGTTTAGAATCAATAGCAATAGGTTTATCAGCAGGAAATATAACACAAGGCAATAGTTCAGTTGCAATAGGTAGTTCAGCAGGGAATGAAAATCAAGGAATAGGTTCAGTGGCACTTGGTTTGGCATCTGGTGAAAAAAATCAAAAAAATTATTCTGTAGCTATTGGATTTATTACAGGACAAACTGTTCAAGGTCAATATTCTGTTGCAATTGGTTATCAAGCAGCAAATTTAAATCAAAATGATAATTGTATAGCTATTGGAAGTATTGCTGGTTATGATTCACAAGGTCCAAATTCAATAGCTATTGGTAATTATGCAGGTACTGATTCACAAGGTCCAAATTCAATAGCTATTGGTAATTATGCAGGTGCTGATAATCAAGGTGAAAATTCAATAGCTATTGGTAATTGTGCAGGTAAAACAAATTTGTCTGCTAATTCCATTGTGTTAAATGCAGATTCTAATGAATTAAATCCATTAACTAATGGATTATTTATTAACCCAATAAATGAAGACATATCTGGTTCAATTCCTTTTTTATTAGGATATAATAATATTTCAAAAGAAATAACATATAATGTTAATAAAACTTTTGTTATACCACATCCTAAATCTGAATCAAAATATTTAGTTCATGCATGTTTGGAAGGTCCAGAAGCAGGAGTTTATTATAGAGGTAAAGCTACAATTATTAATAATTATAGTATTGAAATTGTTTTACCAAATTATGTAGATTCATTTGCATATAATTTTACTGTTCATATTACGGCTATTTTTGATGGAGAAATTAAAACATTTGCCACATCAGAAGTTGCAAATGGTAAATTTATAGTATATGGACCAAACGGTTCATTTAATTGGGTAACATATGGTCAAAGAGGTAAAATTGAGGTAGAGCCAAATATTTCAGATGTTCAAGTTAATGGTAATGGACCTTATAGATGGATTGAATAAAAAAAATAATTTTAATAATATAATTATTACAGTTAAATAATTTATATAAAAATTGAAAATGATATATAATATTTTCATTTTATATGCTATTTTTTTGATGAAAACAAATATTACAAATTCTAATTTAATTAAATTAGAAATAAATAAAAGTGTTTCAATAAACACTAAACCAAAATCAAATAAAAAAATATTTCAAAATTATGTGTCTGTACCATTTGTTGTAACATTATTATGTATAACATCGTGGGTTTTTGGATATGGTAATTTAGATTTGATAAGATATTGGTATGGATTTTCATTAACTTGTTTATTAGGAATAAGAGCATGTGAATTTATTGAAATTAAATATTACCATTTTTTAACCGAAATGTGTTATTATATAAATGTGATTTCAATATTTGTTGTTTTATTTGATTATGATGTTAGAATTATTTATCCTTTTACACACGGACCGTTATTATTATATTGTATAATGTTTGGAGATGCACCTATTCCAGATCGTCTAACAAGAGTTTTGACATATGTTATACATAGTTATTCTGCACTAGTTTCAAGAAAAATATATTGGACAAAAAATTATGATAATCCACCAATAAATAATTTTAATTCTTTTATGGGAGAATTGAAAATGAGTACAAAAATTTATTTGATATGGTTTATAACTTATTCAATATATTTAATTTGGTATAATGGTGAATCTGATACTATGATTAAATATATTTTTAAATTTGAAAAAAATACGAAACCAGATTTAAAGTTAAAATTATTGTGGTTGGGAATACATTTTATTGTCATTTTATTAGGATGTTGTTTTGGAATTATATCCAAGTATAATTATTGGTTTAATCTTTTTATTATACTTGTTCTTTTTGCATTTAGCATATATAATACTGGAAAATTTTATTACAGACAATTACAAAAAAATAATTGATTTTTTTTTATTTAAATTTATAATTATATAATTAATTATATTTATGAATACAATAGAAAACAATACCACTCAAGAACCTAACACTCAAGAATCTACTCCTCAAGAACCAAGTACTCAAGAACCAAGTACTCAAGAACCTACTCCTCAAGAATCTACCACTCAAGAATCTACCACTCAAGAATCTACTCATCAAGAACCAAGTACTCAAGAACTTAATTCTACTCCTACACCTCAAGAACCTACTTCCACACCTCAAGTTCCAGTTTCTCAAGAACAAACACAAGAATTAAAAGACAAATTAGATGATATTAAAGAACCATTAATTACAAAGCCAAAAACTAAATCTGAATATATTGAAATTATTGAATTGATTAAATTGATATTATTAACCAATGAAAAATTTAATGAAGAAATGACTAAAGCAAAAATATCAATTCAACCTACCCAATCATCCCAAATAAAAAATATTCTTAATTATTTAATACAAGAAACTAATGAACCAACACCTTTGGATTATATTGTTAGTGAATCTCTAGTTATTTTATCAGATAATAAAATAGAATTATATGAAATTCCCAAATTAGTAAATGTGATTCATGAATCACTAAAAAATATTAAGGTTATCAAAATATCCACAAGTGACGTTGGTATTTTAATTAAATTAATATTATTTGTATTAATTGAAACTAAAACAATTAAAATTGAATCAAAAGAGTATGAATTAATTTCAAAAGTGATTGATTCCTCAATGATTTTATTAAATAAATCTGTTGAAATCAAAGTTACTAAAATGAATAAATGCGTGTGTTTTTAAATTTGTAAATTAATAATATTTACATATAAAAATTGAATTTGTTAACTAATAATCATTATTTAATTAATGATTATTCAATAAAATTTTGTTAATAAGATGGATGAAATAAAAAATAAAAATACAATTTTAGATGAATTAAATGAATCTTTAGGCTATAAATCAAATCCATCAGTTGAATATTTAATAACAAAACCATATGGATTGGTTAAATTACCATTTGGTCTTGGTTCAATAAATTATAATTGGTTTGGACATTCAGCTTTAAGGTATACAACACCTGAAGGTAAAGATATTGTGGTAAATGTGGAAGCAAAAGAAAAAGGAAAAAATTTTATACAAATTTATGA
>Ga0172366_10004657_pt1 | contig 10821 bp, 11 predicted proteins | sample LakKivSesite69cm_FD_114533 | JGI IMG/M metagenome (GOLD analysis project Ga0172366, IMG submission 114533) | Sediment microbial communities from Lake Kivu, Rwanda - Sediment site 69cm | ecosystem: Environmental > Aquatic > Freshwater > Lake > Sediment | place: Rwanda: Western Province, Lake...
AGCATGTTGAGGAAAATTTTACGGTTGAGAAAATGGTTGACGGCTACGAAGAGGTCTATAGAAAAGTCATTGCGGATTATAAGAATAAAAGAATTGACTTTTAGGATAAAATTAGGATAAAATAAAGTACTGTTTGATGCCGTGTGTTATTTATGATATCATCATAAAGCAAGTTGAAAGTTCATAAAGTCAATGAACGGAGGAACAATGAATTATATAGTGATTATGGCCGGAGGGACAGGAATGCGCCTTTGGCCGATGTCAAGAAAATCCACACCCAAACAGCTTCATAAGCTTGTTTCGGATAAAACCTTGATTCAGGAAACCTATGGCCGGGCCGCGAAATTAGTTCCGGATAATCATATTTTTATTTCAACAACCCCGGGTTATGTTGATGAGATCAAACGTCAGCTTCCTAAAATTCCCGAAAAAAATTATATAGTTGAGCCGGCTTGTCGGGATACGATGGCTTCCTTTGGTTATATTCTCTTTGCCATTGAAAAAATGATTAAAGGAAAAAACTCGGAGGTAATAATTTCCGCTATTCCGTCAGATCACTTAATAAAGGATACCGAGGCCTTTGTCCGTGTTTTTAAAGCTGCCTATAAAGCCGCTGAAGAAAATCCAGACCAGATTGTCACTGTCGGGATTAATCCGACTAGGCCCGAAACCGGTCTCGGTTATATTAAAATAGGTGAACAAATACAGGAAGTCGACGGTGAAAAGATCTTTACGGTGGAAAAATTTGTTGAGAAACCTGACCCCAAGACTGCTGAAAAGTATCTTCAAAGTTGGGAGTATCTTTGGAATACGGCTTATTATTTTGTTACTCTTTCGGGTGCTTTGAAGTGGATTAAAGAAAAACGACCCAGAGCATATCAGACCTTTGAGAAAATTGAAAAGGAAATCGACAAGGGATTAACCAGTGAGACAAAGCGGAAAATTTCCGAATACTATTCGACGATCGATGTCGAGCCGATCGCCAACGTTGTCTCCGAGGATCAGAAAAAAGTTCTAGTTATTCCGGCGGATCTGGGCTGGAGTGATATAGGTGGTTGGGAAACTCTGCACGAGGTTTTATCGGAAAGTTACAGTGCGACGATGATTTCGCGGGGGCATCATATTGATATTGGTAGTAGCAATTGTCTTATTTATGGCAATGATAAGATGATTGCCACAATCGGGCTCAAAGATGTTGTTATTGTTGATACTCCAGACGCAATTTTAATCGCTAATAAAAATAAAGCTCAAGATGTCAAAAAACTGCTGGAAAAATTGAAAGAAGAAGGAAAGCATTTGTATCTATAGTCAATAGTGAATGGCTGATAGCGAATAGTCAAAGTAGGGAAAAATGAAAATTGATGAAAAAATATTTCGTGTCTATGATGTGCGGGGGACTTATCCCGACCAATTGAGCGAGAAAATTGTGGCAAGAATTGCTTGTGCGTATGCCGAAAAGATAAGGGCAAAAACCGTTGTTGTCGGCCGAGACCTGCGCGAGGCAAGCGCGAGAATGTTTGAAAGCATGGTCAAAACGCTGGTTGGTCGCGGAATAAATGTCAAAGATGCTGGCGAAATGACCAATCCAATGATGGGGTTTGCGGTTTTTAATTACAGCTATGACGGCGGGATTATCCTCTCTGCTTCACATAATCCGGTCGGCTACGGCGGGATAAAAATGTTTAAAAAAAATGCCGTGACTGTCCCGGGCAATGATGAGGAAATAAAAAAATTTGCACTTAAGGGTTGTCCAAAATATGAGGGCCCACAAGGGAAAATAGAAAAAACCGATATTTTTGATGATTATGTAAAATTTGTCCGTGGTGTTGTCAACATAGAAAAACTAAAAAGGCAGTACATTTTGTTTGATCCCTGCTACGGCTCGGTCGGATTAGTTCTTGACAAATTATTAGAGGGTTTGCCGGTCGAACGAATAAATTTGCATACTAAACCCGATAAAACTTTTGGCGGACTAACGGAACCGAATCCTCTCAATCCCGAAATTCACAAAGAAGCGCTGGAGTTGGCCAAAAGAAAAAAACCCAATTTCGGGGTTTTGTGGGACGGTGACGGAGACAGAGTGTTTTTTATTGACGAAAATGGAAATTTTATCAATGCTCCTTACATCACTGCGGTTTTAATTGAAGCGGTGGCCAAGAAACATCCAAACTCGGCTGTGGTGAGCGATGTCAGAATTCGCTGGCCGATTGAACGCGCTTGCGAAAATTCCGGTATGAAATATATTGAGGCAAAATCCGGCTATCGTTTTATTAAAGAGGGAATGATGGAAAATAACGGTGTTTTTGGAGCGGAAATGACTGCACATTATTTTTTCAAAGAAACAAAATTCATGGACAACGGACTGATTCCTTTTTTGATGATTTGGGAGCTGATTTCAATGACGGGGAAAAAATTGTCCGAGCTAGTCGCGCCTTATCAAAAAAGTCATTTTATGATGGATGAAGTGAAATTTACAATTGAAAACCCGGCGCCGGTTATTGCGAAATTAAAAGAGGAATATGCCGATGGCCGGATTAATGAGCTTGATGGATTGACAGTTGAATCGCCGGAGTTTAGATTCAATTTTAGAGCGTCAAACACCGAACCGGCAGCAAAACTGAATATGGAAGCAAAATCGGAGCAGGTGTTAGAGGAGGAGAGAGAAAGATTGTTAAAGCTAATTGGTAATAAATAATGTATTGTTCTGCACAAAAGTTTTCTGCAAAAGGGCTATACTCTCTGTTTACAGAAACGCTTTACGCAAGCCACAAGAGCGGAGGTTTTTATGAGTAAGATTTTAGTCACGGGCGGTGCCGGATTTATCGGTTCGAACTTTGCAAACATAATGGCTGATAAAGACCTCGAGGTGGTAGCGCTTGATAATTTATCGCTGGGAGTTGAAAGTAATTTGTCGGACAAAGTCAAATTTGTCAAAGGCGATGTCAATAAAAAAGAGGACCTTGAAACGGCCGGCTGCGATTTTGATTATATTGTTCATCTGGCCGCGTCTTCTTCGGCGCCAATGTTTGCCGAGAATATGTACTGGGCTTATCAAAATAATATCTGCGGACATATTAGGGTAATGCAGTTCGCCAAAGAAATCGGCGTGAAAAAATTTTTATTTGCTTCCACCAGTTCGATCTATGGCAACAACCCGGTGCCGCTGACTGAAGATCAGGAAGTTACTCCGCTTAATCACTATTCGGTAACGAAGATGGCGCAAGAAGGAGCATCAAGAGTGTTTGCCAAGGCGGAAAAAATGGAAATTATCGCTTTCCGTTTTATGTCGGTTTACGGTATAAACGAAGATCATAAAAAAACATTTGCCAATCTGGCCAGTCAGTTTACGTGGGATATTTTAAAAGGTGTTCAGCCGGTTTTGTATGGTGATGGTACCCAGAAGCGGGATTTCACCAATGTTAAAGACGTGGTGCAGGGAATCGAGCTGGCGATGAATACCGATAAAAAATATGGTTTTACCATTTTTAATATTGGGACTAATAAAGCGATCAATCTTATTCAATTAGTGGAAATTATCAATAAAGTTGCTGGAACAAACGTTAAACCGAAATTTATTACAAATCCTGTCAGAGAAGGATATGTCAGGACGCAATTAGCAGATATTACTAAAATCAGCCGTGAGCTGGGATACAAAACGACAATAGAGCTTGAAGATGGACTGAAAGAAATAATTAATAAGTTGAGAAAATAATTCTTATTGCCTCTCAACTTGTGTAATTGCCCGCTCCATGTATTATGGTGGTGTTGGCTTATGAAAAAGAATTTAATCGCTGGGGTGAGTCTTGGTTTTTCTGGAATTGGGGCCGTTATCTGCGATGAGAATTTTGAGATTATCCACCGGATTTCGAAGCCGTATCCAGGTAAGCTCGGTAAGGAATCGCTGGTCTCAAAAATTGCAAAGGTACTAAGCTCGCTTCAGGGTTTTCACCTTTGCTATGCAGTCGGAATTGCATTACCGGCAGTATTTGATTTTGACAATAAGAAAATTATCGAGTCGGAGATCGAAGAAATAGTTGGTGAAAATATATATCAGTTGTTTGCCAAAAGGATTGATCCGCCGATTTATTTATTCCGTCGCAGTTTTTGCTCGATGTTGGCCGAACAGGCCTTTGGGGTGGCAAAGAATATGAAAAATGTGGTCTTGGTGGAAATTGGCCGTGATATCTCGGCCTCGCTGCTTTTAAACGGGAAAATATATCGCGGTAATAAAAAAGCGGCGGGTAGAATTTCCAAGATGCTTGTTGATATTACCCGCGAAAAAAGAAATAATTCGGGAAGCTTTGGTTCGCTGGTGACAGGCAAAGGGATTGAAGTCCTAACCGGCCGGTCGATATATGAAATACTGAAAAACAATTCACAGAGCGAAACTATCACTAAGCAAATTGTAAAGGATTTAAAAGAAAGTTTAATGACCGGACTTTATAATATTGAGCTTATTCTTGATCCGGAAATGTTTATTATAACCGGTGATATTTTGGAAAATTATAAATTGTTTGAAACGGCGCTTCGCGACCTCAAAGTCCCGACCGTAAGGTCAGCACTTGATAAAAGCGGTCCCCCGCTCGGCGCGGCAATTGGGGCTTACAATCAATTTCAAAAAAGGAGATCATGATCGGGTATATTAAAGGCAAGATTGCTGTTGTTGGCAAAAACTATGTGATTATCGATACCGGTGGTGTCGGCTACAAAGTATATACGCAGGAGCATTTAAAAAAAGACCAATTTGTTGAAGTATTTACTTATCAATATGTCAAAGAGAACACGCTGGATCTATACGGATTTAAGAAACTGGAGGATCTTGAAACTTTTGAGCTGATGTTGACGGTTAGTGGAGTCGGCCCCAGGATGGCAATAAATATTATTAGTAATCTCGGAAAAGGCAAGATTATCCAAGCAATTTCTACTGGTGATACTACCCTATTTCGAACCGTTTCCGGCGTTGGTCAAAAACTAGCCGGCAAAATTATTGTCGAGCTCAAAAATAAAATTGCTAAAGGTGATCTGCCCGGCAGCTTTTTTGAAGGCGGCGACGAAGTGGTGGAGGCACTTAAAACATTTGGTTTACAGCGGCAAGAAATCATGGGAATTTTAAGAGATCTTCCGGAAAAAATTCAAACAACTGAAGATAAAATCAAATTCGTTCTCAAAAATGTCAAAAAAAATCGCTAAATCGCTTGAGGATTCAGTGGCGAAAATTCCCGGTGTCGGTTTCTCGCGCGTCCAAGCATTTAAACGTCTTGGAATATATTTTGTTGAAGATCTGCTCCATTTTATTCCCCGGCAGGTTGTAGATTTTAGCTCTCCCGTTAAAATCAAAGATTTGTCGTTGGGTGATAAAAGATCACCGATTTTAGCTAGCGTTGCCCAATTAAGCCAAAACAGAACATTTCGAAAAAAAATGTCTGTGACGAGAGCACTTTTATCAGATAATTCGGCCTCGATAGAAGCAGTTTGGTTTAATCAGCCGTATTTAAAAAGAACTTTTAAAAAAGGATATAAATATTTATTTTTGGGGGAAGTGCGACTGGATAAATATTCAAATCGAAAAATTTATTCGAACCCGGAGTTTTATCAAAGCGCCGGTGTTTATCCCGTCTATGCCCAAACCAAAGGACTAACCAGCCGGCAGATAAGTCGGGTGATAAGAAACGCCCTTGACGCGGGATATTTATTCCAAGAATATATCGATTCTAATCTACTTGAAAAAATTAAACTCTTAAAGTTGCAAGAAGCTGTCTATAAACTTCACTTTCCAAAGACTATTAACGATTTTATAAATGCGAAGCGCAGGATTATCTTTGATCGGTTACTTGAGATAATTCTGGCAAATCAAATTGTTAAAAAACGAAACAGTGCTCTAAAAGCTAAACCGATTAATCTGGCAAAATATCAAAGCCGAATCGATAAATTTATTTTGGAATTGCCTTATAAACTCACCAAGGATCAATTTTCAGTTATCACCGACATCATGAACGATTTTGAAAGTAAAAAGGCAATGAATCGCTTGTTGCAGGGAGATGTCGGCTCGGGCAAAACGATTGTAGGAATTATCACCAGCTTGCCGATAATTTATTCCGGACAAAAAGCGGTGTGGCTGGCTCCGACTCAAGTATTAGCTAATCAACACTACAAAAACATCATTAAACTTGTTGATAAAAAAATCGATGTTGCGTTTTTAACCAGATCATCAAAACTTGGCGATCTAAATAAAGCCGATTTGATAGTGGGAACACACGCGCTTATTCAAAAAAAAGTTAAGCTTGACAATCTCGGCCTTATCATTGTTGATGAACAGCATCGTTTTGGCGTGAAACAGCGAGAGCAATTAAAGTCAAAAAGCCAAAGTTATTTTCCTCACTTTTTGTCTCTCACCGCTACCCCGATCCCCAGAACTTTATCGCATATTGTTTTTGGTAATTGCGATATTTCAATTATTAGCTCAAAGCCCGCCGGCCGGAAAAAAATTAAAACGTATGTCATTCCCGAACAAAAACGCGATGATTCCTACAAATTTATAAAATCCTTAATTGAAAAAAAACAAAAAGTGTTTGTAATTTGTCCGGCGATTGGTAGTGAGATAGATCCTGAAGGAGATAGAAAAGCAGTTATGCACGAAGTTGAGCGGCTTAAGACGACGGCAATTGGACGATGCAAAATTGAAGTGTTGCACGGTCAGATGAAATCAAAACAAAAACAGGAAGTTTTTGATCGGTTTGCCAATGCCGATACCGAGGTTTTAGTTTCAACCAGCGTGGTCGAAATCGGGATAGATGTGGCGGCGGCAACGGTGATGGTGATAGAGGATGCGCACAATTTTGGACTCGCCCAACTGCATCAATTTAGGGGAAGGGTGGGCAGAAGTGATTGGCAGTCATATTGTTTTTGCTTCAGCCAAAATCTGGATAACCTTAAAACCCGGGCGCGCCTTAGGGCATTTGTTCAAAATGATGACGGTTTTAAGCTAGCAGAGTTAGATCTCAAACTGCGTGGTCCGGGGGCGTTGGTCGGCCTAGAGCAATCCGGATTTTCCGATTTTAATCCCGCTTGGTTTGAAGACAGCCACCTGATTGCCCTGACAAAAAAAACCGCCCAGGTATTAATTATTAATTTGAAAAATAATAAATGTTTGTATAATAAAGTAAAGACAAAATTAAAAACGACTCATTTGGAATGATAAAAAAAATCAAAAAGGTATCGGAGGAACAAAAGAAGCGTTTGGCGGAGAATGTTAAACTCGGTTTTTTGGTGATAATTTCAATTGGGATTATTGCCGGAAGTTATTTACTCTTCTGGCAAATTCAAAAGCAAAATGTTCCGCAAAATGTAAGCGACCAGAATGATCAGCTACGGTCCGAGATAGAAACGCTAAATGGCAAAATAGAAGCGTTAAATAAATCCTTAGAGGAGTCGAAATCCGAAATTGAAACAAAAGTTGAAACCAAAGTTACCACTAGCAAGTCGGGCAAGGTGGCGGGGGCGAGTGATTCTTCGGGCGAGAGGGAGATTTCGGGAAAAGTCAATTTAAATACTGCTAGCGCTTCGGAGCTTGATGTGTTGCCGGGAATTGGGCCGGCTTATGCCCAGCGAATTATTGATTATCGTGAAGCAAACGGAGGATTTAAATCAATCGAAGAAGTGGAAAATGTTAAGGGGATTGGTCCCAAGACATTTGAAAAAATGAAAGATTTGATTACGATATAAAAAAATTGTTTATAAAAAATTAATTCGCGACCGTATTCCGGAAAATATCCAAAGCAGTAATGCCGTATGTAAAACTAGGGTCCTACACAAGAAAAAGAATTCTTGGTTGAATTAAAAAAGAAGATGCTTGAGGAGGCAAAGGAGTTGTCCAAAGCAAAATCCAGATATGGTGTTTTGAACGAATTATCCGATATCTCGGAATTGACAGATACACTCCTTCGGGAGTATAATTTTTCGAAATCAGAATTTAGACTCCAGCAAAGGGTGAAACGAAAGAAACGAGGGGGGTTACAAAAAAGCTATTTTTGGAATATACTAAAAAACAAATTTTTTGTAATTACCTTGAAGATTATTCTGCAGTTTGTATTTTAACTTAAGATTTTTAGTTGTTTTGCCTTGGTGGCGGAATTGGTATACGCGCATGGTTTAGGACCATGTTCCCGAAAGGGATTGAGAGTTCGAATCTCTCCCAAGGCACCAAAATCTATGAATATTGTAATTTATATAGTATGTGCCTTGATGATAGTGGCGGGATTTGCCGGCACGGTTTTACCAATGTTGCCAGGGGTGCCGCTGGTTTTTTTGGGCACGGCGATTTTGGCTTTTTACACCAAATTTACAGTTATTTCAAAATTAACTTTAGTGATTTTTTTAGTGCTTACGATTGTTTCGCTTCTAATTGATTATCTTTCTGGCATAATCGGCGCCAAATATTCGGGCGCTTCGTTGTGGGGAACAATCGGAGCCATAATAGGCGCTCTGGTAGGTATTATGTGTTTTGGGCTATTGGGACTTATCTTTGGTCCAGCGATTTTTGTCTTGGTTTTTGAATATCTTTCGGAAAAATCGCTAAAAAAAAGCACGAGGTCGGCCTCATACACTTTGCTTTCAACCATTTTGGGAATGATTTTAAATGGAACAATTGCGCTTGCGATGTTAGTTATTTTTGTAATCGCAATTATTGTTTAAAAAAATAGAAAGCCCCCGCGTATATCCTTCGATGAGGAGGAAACGCGGGGGTCTGGTGGCGCTTGTCTTTCGTCGCTTTCATCGCCGCCTGATGCCCCCCGGGAATTCGGTCCAGCGAAAGTCAGGGAGCGGCGGCTGTTCGTCTTGGCGAAGAACGAGCCGCCCGCTTCGTCTGACCAGAGGCGGATTGTTAACAGCCCACCGACCCAGTTCGTCCAGTCGGGCAGGATCGAGAAGGTAGACCACCCGGTTGTGAGGGTAGGGTGTGTTCCGCCGTTTAAGCTTCCTTTCTGCTTCACCCCTCAACCCTCTCGTCTCGTAATTGTCCAGTTCGGTGACTCGTCCAACACGAGTCACCGTTCCTGCCTCTGTCAGGAAGCGAAGAATTGCCCAGTTGGACAACGCTGTGCCCGAGAAGCCAAAGGAACTATCATCCCACTCGAAACAACTCTTCCGCAGGTGGAGGATTGCGTCAGCGATTCTGCTTGCCCATTTGTTCAAAAAGCTCGCCCCTTTGTTCGTGATAAGCGCCCGCGTTATATTACTTGATTTCAAATCTTTTTTCAAGGGTTATTTGTTCTGCTAGAATAATTTCAATAAAATTAGATAGAATCTATCCCATGGGACGCCCCAAGCTCCTGCTTAGGAATGAATGCGAATATCAACAAATTTAAGCTATAATCAGACGATGCTATATATTATTGCAACGCCAATCGGAAATCTGCAAGACCTAAGCCAGAGGGCAAAGGATTTAATTTGCCGTTGCGATTTAGTTTTGGCCGAAGATTCTCGCCAGACAAAAAAAATCTTAAATTATTTAGGGGTCAGTAAAAGAATTATAAGCTGTCACGAACACACCCGAAATCATAAACTTGATCGAATTATTGATAATATCAGCAATGCTGAATCGGTTGTTTATTGCTCTGATGCCGGAACGCCCAATTTGTCAGATCCGGGAGGTAGGCTGGTCGCAAAAGCAATTGAAAAAGGAATTGAAGTTTCTCCCATCCCCGGCCCCGGTTCGCTGACTGCCCTGATTTCAATCTGTCCCTTTTCGTGCAATAATTTTGTGTTTATAGGATATTTTCCGAAGAAGAAAGGGAGGACGAAAACCGTTGAATTTATCAAGAGCTCTAATATGCCGGTTTTCTTTTTTGAATCACCCCACCGGATAAAAAAAACTCTTGAAATATTAAAAGCTAAAATACCGCAAAAAAATATAATTATTGGACGTGAGCTTACTAAGAAATTTGAGCAAATTATAATTATAAATTTAGCTCAAATAAATATTGGCAAAATTCGCGACAAAGGAGAGTTTGTTTTGGGTGTATTTTAGTTGTATTGCAAGACATTCATATTGCTTGTATAATATAGCTATAAATGACTTTTAAGGAGGTTTATGAGCTCTAAAAATCAAGGCATAAGAATTCAAAAGGGTTTTATTGCCGGCGTGGTAGCGGTTTGCCTCGTATCTATATCTACGGGATTAGTTTTGAAATATGGCGGGATTTCGGCCAGTACAGAAGCGGGCAAAGAAACGGCTGCTCAAACTGCTAGTCGTATCCGTTGTGAGAGGGTAGGCGTACCTCAAACTGAAATAGCTGAGTCCGATTTGACTGATTCGGAGATTGCCATTTTTGGCGAATCAGCTCAAGGATATGATCTTAAATTAAATAAAAAGAGAGCTGCAGTCAGATTTGTAATCGGGGCGAAAAATATTACAAGCGATGATGCAGGTACCACATTGATTTCATTGGGGTTGACGTTGAAAAAGGGGCAAGTATACAAAAGGTGGGGTACTCTAATGAGGGTTGGTTTTACTGATGGAAGTAGGCAAGCGGATGTGAGGTATGGAACGATTGCAGCGGGTGAACCTTGGACCGGATCGATTATTCGTACTTTTAGCGACACTTCAGCAGTTTCAATCTATGTTCATTTTTCGGGTAGAAATTATGATGGGTGTGTTCAGGGAATAAAACTTTCGGAGCTTTTAGCCACCTCACCCAGCGTTGATTCCTCGGAGACCATGACCATTACAGTCAAAAAAGGTCTCAATGCCTTTGTTCTACCTTGGAAAGAAAAGGTTATGGGTAAAAAAGCCCTGGCTGATGCCGGGATGAGGGTTTTTGC
>Ga0172366_10004659_pt1 | contig 10820 bp, 8 predicted proteins | sample LakKivSesite69cm_FD_114533 | JGI IMG/M metagenome (GOLD analysis project Ga0172366, IMG submission 114533) | Sediment microbial communities from Lake Kivu, Rwanda - Sediment site 69cm | ecosystem: Environmental > Aquatic > Freshwater > Lake > Sediment | place: Rwanda: Western Province, Lake Kivu...
CCCGCTCGAATGGCTCAAGCCCTGAAAAATCCCTCCCCGCTGGCCCGGATTGTCGGCCAGGACCACGCCCGCTCGGTCCTCGAGGCGGTGCTGCGGGCCGGAGACTTCCCGCCGCTGCTCTTCTCAGGCCCGGCCGGCACCGGCAAGCGCACCGCGGCCCTTGAGTTCTGCCGCGCGGCCAACTGCGCGAATCCGGACCGCGCGCCATGCGGCGAGTGTAACCCCTGCCGCACCATCGCCAAACTCACCCACCCCGACCTGAAGGTTGTCTTCCCGATGGCCCGGCCGAAGAAGAAGGCCCATGAGGACGAGGAAGAGGACGTCGCGAACGTAGTCCAGGCCGCGCTTGAGAAATCGGAAGAGTACCGGTTGGGCAAGGCCCAGCCGGTCCCGGACAACCGGCACCGGGTGCTGATTGAACTGGCGCGCTGGCTGCGCCACGAGATGACCCGGCCGCCCTTTTCCGCCCGGCTGCGCGTCTTCGTCGTGCTTCACTGCCACCGCCTGACGCAGGAAGCCGGCAACGCGCTGCTCAAGACCCTCGAAGAACCACAATCCCAGACGACGCTCATCCTCACCACCGACAACCTCGAAGGCGTCCTGGACACGATTCGCTCAAGGTGCCGGCTGGTCAGGTTCGGCGAACTGGACCGGAACACGGTCAAGAACTGGCTGGTGGAGAATGCCGGCGCGACACCTGAGGATGCGGCGATTGCCGCGGAGGTCGGTGACGGCTCGTTGGGCCGGGCGCTTGGCTTTGTCAGCCAACCGTCGGACTTCCTGCCGGAACCGGTGCTCGCGCTCTTCGGTCAGAAGGAACCGGGGCACGAACAGGTCCTCGCGGCCTCGGACGCCCTGCGCGGCTTCCCACCGGGCGACCTGGTCCGGGCGCTGTTGTTCCTTTACCGCCAGGTCCTGCTGGCAAGACAGGGCCGGACGACTGCCTACAGCCGCGCGAACCCGGCGGTGGCGCACAAGGCCCGGCTCGTCTCTGACGACTACCTGGTCAGGGCGCTGCGGTTCCTTGCCGGCCGGCTGGCCGACTCAAGGCTCAACGTCAACCCTCGGCTCTTCAACTACACCCTGCTCGCGGCCCTGCGCAAGACGCAGTAGCCTGTTCCTGTTCTGACCCCAGCCCGATGGCGGGCCGGCTGGATAACAGCCGGTCAAGTTCATCCGGCCAGAACAGCAGTTTGAGAGGAAGGTCTTTGAGTCCGCGGCCGACGCTGCGGCGCTGCAGCCGCTCCTGTTCGCGGCGCTGCAGCCAGGAATCATGGTGTTTTCGTTCACCCCTCATGTTATCCCCTGTGCATCTATTATACCGGAAAACCGGTCAAGGGTCAACCCGGCGAAGAAGCTGAGCAGGGCCTGACACTATGGCTCTGAACGAGCCATATTGCCCCCTCGCGGGTGGTCGATCGAGCTCCCGGCAGCCTGCCTGCTACCAGAGTATGAAGTTCGGAACCTTCTTCTCGTCCGCGGCCTTGACGAGCTGCTGCGCGGTCGGATTCGCCGGCGCCAGCTTCAGCACTTCGTCGGCCTGTTTCCTGGCCAGGTCCCAGTCCCCGGTGTTCAGGTAGGCGACCGCCAACCTGAGCTTGAGCTCGAAGTACTGCGCTGCTGCCTGTGGCGTCAGTGTGAGTCTGGCCTTCGGTTTCTCGACCCGGCCGATAGCGGCCAGCGCGACCCCCTTGACCTTGTCGCGATTGTCCAGCTTCGAGTAGAACTGCACCAGCTTCAGAGACGCAGCCGGGTTGAGGCTGTCCAGCACCAGCGCATGCTCATACAAGGCGCGAGCCCGGGCAGTGTCGCCCTTTCGTTCATTAATGTCCCCGAATGCCAGCCAGGCGCCGGCGTTGAGCGAGTCGGCGACCGTCAGGTCAGCCAGCACCTTCTCGGCCCGGGCCGTATCTCGGCGTGCCATGTAGATGTCCGCGGACACGAAGCTGGCCGGCGCGAACCTCGGCGCGACCGCCAGCAGGTGAGCGTAGGATGCGAGCGCCCGACTTGTGTCCGCCCTGGCCAGGTAGATGTCTCCTTCCATCGCCAGCGCCGAAGCATCAGTCGTGTCGGTCTGGCGCCAGGTCCGGGTGTACTCGAGCGCCGTGTCGAACGCCGCGGCCTGCTCGACGGAACCCGGCTTCAGCATCCTCGTCGCCTTGCTGTAGAATGCCAGCGCGAGCTTGGGCACCGGCTGGGTCCGGCGCTGGTCAATCGTGAGCGCCTGGCGATAGTCCATGACCGCGGAGTCGAGCAGCCCGGCATCGAAGTACACGTCACCGCGCAGGGTGAACAGCTCGGCCTGGGCGTCGGTCGCCAGCACCGTGTGGCCGAACCAGTTGTTGTCTTCCTGCAACTTGATGGCCCGGTCATAGGCTTTCTTCGCCTTCGCCAGGTTGGCAAGCTGCCGGTGGTAGCTCTCCCCCAGGTTGCGGTATCCAAGAGACGTCACGAACGCCTGCCGCTCCGTCAGCGGCACGTAGCAGAACACCCAGGACAGGAGCAGCCCGCCTGTCAGAACCGCCAGCTCGGCAAACCCGACCCGTCGCCTCCGCCAGTTGCCGACAAGCTGCATCACCCCGCCCCCCCCGAACACGACAAGCGGAAAGACCAGCGGCAGCCGGTAGCGCGTACCGACGTAGAATACGATGAGGAGAAGGGCCGATGCCGAGACGACAAGATACACCGGCCAGGGAGAAACGCGAAGCGACGGGGAACCGACGAGTCCGGACACCGGGTCAGGGGTTCGGCGACCGGCGAAGAACATGCCGACCAAACCCAGCGCCAGAATCAGTGCGAAGGGCACGAACGCGACGTGCAGCACCGGCACCTGATCCTCCTCGACGGTCGGGAAGTAGTTGCTCGCGAATTCGTGGTTCGAAAGCAGGAGCACAAGCTTCTGGAACTCGAGCCTGAGATACTGGCCCGGGTTCTTCGTCATCCAGGTCAGGGCCCGCTTCATCCAGAACGCCGAGGCTTCGGAGGGCTTTATCGAGTCCTTCTGCATCGCCTTGGCAGCGTAGCCCATATCGAAGAACTGCTGCTCGCCGATGCCGGTGAGATACTTGCCGCCGAAGGTCTGTTCATACACCTCGGGCGGGTGAACGATGGTTCCCGACGCGCCGGGGTTGTTGCCCTGGTAGAACGTGTAGCCGCCATTCGAGTTCACCAGCACCATGTCGTTGCCCACGAGCACGTTGTGCAGAGTCGCGGGCAGAATCGCGCCGAACCAACCGGCAAAGAGCAGGAGGAAGCAGGCGAATCTCACCGACTTGCGCCTGCCGACCCAGAACAGGAACGCCACCGGCAGGAGCAGCATCGTTCCGCCCCAGGCCAGAGTGGACAGACCCATCATCACGCCGGACAGAAGCCAGTTGAGCTTCGGCTTGCGCTCATCGGCCCTCAACAGGAACCAGACCGCCAGCAGCAAGAAGGTTATGACGATGGTAATCGAGACGATCTTGGTCTCCTTGAACATCAGCGGCATGTACAGTGCGCCGAGCGCCATGGCCGCGATGCCCGCCCAGTGAGAAAACAGCTTGCGGGCAATCAGGTATACGAGGAGCAGGTTTAGCGTGCCTGCCAGCAGCTGGAATATATAGACGGGCAACAGCGCGCCGCCGAACACCCGAAGGAACAGCGCGAGCAGGTAGGGATACAGCGGAGCGCGGTAGAAGACCCGGAACGGCTCGCGCAGACCCCAGAAATCGCTGTAGGCAATCGAACGGGCCCAATCAAGGTAGATCGCCGAGTCACCAATCGGCGCGTAGTAGAACGGCATCTGCCTCGCGTAGTAGACCAGGTAGACCAGCTTGTAGACCAGCGCGCCGCCGAGCACCGCCAGCGCCACGGTCCATTCACGGCTCAATGCAAACTTTTTCTTTTCCACGTTTGCCTCCGAAAGTGGAAATATAGCCGGGCGTAAGCAACTGTCAACGCAGCGCGGTCGCAGCGCGGTCGCCTTGACACCGTGACCGGTGCGGCTAACCTCTGGCGACTTCCAGGAGGAAACGTGAAGAACCTGACCGCTGTCTGTCTGATTCTGGCCGCAGTGGCGGCCCCGATTGTGGCCGCCGAGGAAATCCAGAGAACCCTGACCGTCACCGGCACCGCCGAAGTGACGGTCGTGCCCGACATCTGCTACCTGAGCTTCGGCGTGACGACCGAACATAAGTCGAGCGCCGCCCAGGCGTACAAGGACAACAACCTGCGCATGGACGCGCTGCGTTCGGCCATCCGCGCCATCGGCGTCGAAGACAAGGACATGCAGAGCCGCAACTTCTCGGTGAGCCCCAAGTACCGGTACGAAAGCCGGACCGAGAAGCGCATCTTCGAAGGCTACGAGGTTCACCACACGCTGGCCGTGAACCTGCGTGCTCTGGACAAGGCGACCGACGTTCTCGATGCCGCGATGGCGGCCGGCGCAAGCGAAGTCTCAAGCGTCATGTTCACGGTGGAAAACCCCAAGAAATACCTGGGTGACGCCCGGGTCGAGGCAATCAGGGCCGCGCAGAAGAAGGCCGAGACCATGGCCCAGACCGCGGGCGTAACCCTGCTCAAGCCGACCTCAATCTACGAGAACGAACCCGGCGGCTTCCGCTCCTACTACGCCCAGACTGCCAACGCCTCCCTCGACCTCGGTATGGCGGGTGAAGGCGGCGCGGCGCTGGCCCCGGGCGAGACCAAACTCAGCCTGACGGTCAATATCACGTACGAAATCAAGTAGGGAGCGGCCGACACCATCCCCCTCACCTCAATCCTCTCCCACGTTGGGGAGAGGAAGTCCTTGGCACTTCTGCGTACTGCGTCCGGCTTCTGTCCCCGCTCCCTGCCGCTGGATCACTGGACCGCTGGACCACTGGGCCACTTCTCTGCCGCTTGACGCCATGTAGCACCGTCCTATAATTCCCGTCCCGCATGAAATACTGGCGCAAGCCGCTGGATGCCGACCGGTGCAAGTCTCCGCACGGTGAAATCCACATCATCCACGACCGGTGCAAAGGCTGCGGGTTCTGCATCACCTACTGCCCGCGCAAAGTGCTCGAATTCTCCAAGGACTTCAACCGCAAGGGCTATCATCCACCGACCGTGGTGAAACCCGAGGCCTGCGTGAACTGCGGCCTGTGCGAAACCATCTGCCCGGAGTTCGCCATCTGGTCAACCAAGGTCGAGGAGTGCGCGGTTGAGCAGTAAGCCGCCCGCGGTCCTTACCGGCCCGCACTACTGGGATGGCGACTACGCCTGCGCCGAAGGCGCGATCGCCGCGGGCTGCCGGTTCTTCGCCGGCTACCCGATTACGCCTTCGACTGAAGTCGCCGAACGCATTGCCGAGCGGTTCCCGCTGGTTGGCGGCACGTTCATCCAGATGGAGGACGAGCTCGCCTCGATGGCCGCAATTCTCGGCGCGGCGTGGGGCGGCGCACGGACCATGACCGTCACCTCGGGCCCGGGTTTCTCGCTGATGCAGGAGAACATCGGGCTCGGAGTCATGACCGAAACCCCGTGCGTGGTCGTCAACGTCCAGCGCGGCGGGCCCTCGACCGGTCTGCCGACGCTCACCGGCCAGCAGGACATGATGCAGGCCCGCTGGGGCTCGCACGGCGACTACGAAATCATCGCGCTCTCCCCTTCCTCGCCGCAGGAGTGCTTTGACCTTACCATCACCAGTTTCAATCTGTCCGAGAGGTTCCGGCTGCCCGTGCTCCTGATGATGGACGAATGCGTAGGCCACATGACCGAGAAGGTGGTCGTGCCGAAACCGGAGAGCATCAAGGTCCTGCCCCGGCGCTGGTATCGCGGGCCCAGGGACAAGTACCGGCCGTATCAGCCCGACGCCGACCTTGTGCCGCCGATGGTCAGGGCCGGCGACGACTACCGGTTCCACATCACCGGCCTGACCCATGACCAGCGCGGGTACCCGGTAATCAACGCGGCCTGCCAGAACCTGTGCGTCTCGCGCCTCGTGGACAAGATCCGCAACAACGCGGACCACATCACCCTGCTCGACGAGCAGGATACCGCCGGAGCGGACGTGGTGGTCGTGTCATACGGCATCAGCTACCGGGTCGCGACCAAGGCGATTGCCGACGCCCGGAAGAAGGACATCCGCGTCGGCTCCCTTCGCCTGGTCACGGTCTGGCCGTTCCCGGAGAAGCGCATCCGCGAGCTGGCCTCAAAGGTCCGCTGCCTGGTGATGCCGGAAATCAACCTGGGCCAGATGTTCCGCGAAATGCAGCGGGCCACGGTCGGAACCGGATGCCGCACCCTGCTTGTGCCGCACTGCGGCGGCTGGGTGCACAACCCGAACGACATCCTCGCCGCCATCGTCGAGGGAACGAAGTGAAGGAAATCGAGCCGGTCGAACGCCACCCGCACGAAGAGTATCTGCGGATGGACCGCATCCCGCACATCTGGTGCCCGACCTGCGGCCTGGGCACGATTCTCAACGCCTTCATCACCGCGCTCAAGCGTTCAGATATCCCGCGCCAGGACATCGCCATCGTGTCCGGCATCGGCTGCACCGGCCGCACCGCGGGCTACGTGCTCATGGACTCGTTCCACTCCACCCACGGCCGGGCGCTGCCCTATGCGACCGGGCTGAAGCTCGCCAACCCCCGCCTCAAGGTCGTGGTCATATCGGGCGACGGCGACCTGGTGGCCATCGGCGGCAATCACCTGATTCACGCGGCCCGCAGGAACATGGACCTCGCGGTCATCTGCGCCAACAACTTCAATTACGCGATGACCGGCGGCCAGTTCGGGCCGACGACGCCTGAGACCGCGCGCACCACCACCGCGCCCTACGGCAGTTACGAGCACCCGTTCAACGTGCCGTTCCTCGTGGACTCCTGCGGCGCGACCTATGTCGCCCGCTGGACCGCGCTCCACGTCCGGCACCTGACGACCTGCTTCGGCGAGATGCTCAACCACAAAGGGTTCAGCTTCACCGAAGTCATTTCACCTTGCCCCACGGTGTACGCCCGGCGCAACCGGCTGGGTTCCGGCCTCGACCTCTTGCAGTTCTACCGCGAGAACTCGGTCATCAGGAACAACATTGACACCCGTGAGTGCGACATCCGGTTCCAGGCCCAGATGATTGTCGGCAAGTTCGTGCAGAAGGAGAAGCCGACCTATCTGGACATGATGAACACCTACCTGGCCGAAGCGGTCGGCAAGAAGTTCGTGCCTTACGTCGGGCCGATGGACCCGGCCAAGGAATAGCGCGTGGAAATCAGGCTTTCCGGGTTCGGCGGCCAGGGCATCATCAGGATGGGGCTGATTCTCGGCAAGGCGGCTTCGATTCACGACAACAAGAACGCGACCCTGACCCAGAGCTTCGGACCCGAGGCGCGCGGCGGCGCGTGCTCGGCCCAAGTCATCATCTCGGACCAGGCCATTCTATACCCATACCTGACCACGGCCGAACTGCTGGTCGCGATGTCCCAGGAGGCTTACGACAAGTTCGAGCCTGAGCTGGGCGAGAACGGGCTTCTGCTCATCGAGGAAGACCTGGTCAGGCCGCACGAAACCCGGCCCGGCATTCGCCAGTACGCCGTCCCGGCCACGCGCATGGCTGAGAAACTCGGCAACCGGATGTACGCCAACCTGGTGATGCTCGGATTCCTCGGTGCCATCTCCAGGGTCGTTTCGCGCGAGGCCTTGAACGCCGCCCTGCCCGGCATGGTTCCCGACCGCCTGCTCGCCAAGAACCAGGAAGCCCTGAACCAGGGCTTTGAGGCCGGCTTGGCCAAACTGCGCGGGACATGACCGCGAAGCGGGACAAGCGCGGGACATAACCCAATTCCGTCTGCGGAATTGGGATTGTGTCCCAAGCGTCCACAAGTCGCCCTTGACAGAGCGCCCGCTTTCGCGGGCGCTCGATTCGTCAGATAGCGGCCTAGAGCCTCGTCTTCAGCTTCTGCTCCAGTTCCTGCGGCTCGTAGATGACTTCGATGCCCGCGGCTCGAAACGCGGCCAGCTTCTCTTCCGCGGTTCCTGACCCGCCGGAGATAATCGCGCCGGCATGGCCCATCCGCTTGCCCGGCGGCGCGGTCTGGCCCGCGATGAACCCGAACACCGGCTTTCTGCAGTTCGCCTTCACCCATTGCGCGGCCCGCTCCTCGTCCGTGCCCCCGATTTCGCCGACCACGACAATCGCCCTTGTCTCCGGGTCCTGATTGAACATCTCAAGACAGTCAAGGAAGGTCGTGCCGATTACCGGGTCCCCGCCGATGCCGATGACGGTGGATTGGCCGAACTCGCCGGTGTTGGCCGCGATTTCATAGGTCAGGGTCCCGGACCGAGACACCACCCCGACGCAGCCGGGCTTGAAGCTCGCCGCCGGCATGATGCCGACCTTGGCCTTGCCCGGCGAAATCGCGCCCGGGCAGTTCGGCCCGAGCACGCGCGTCTTCCGGCACCTGGCATAGTCGAGCACCTTGACCATGTCGAGCGTCGGCACGCCCTCGGCCACGCAGACCACAAGTTCCAGGCCCGCGGCGATTGACTCGTACATCGCATCGGTCGCGAACGCCGCGGGCACGAAGATGATTGAAGCGTTGGCCCCGGCCTTGCTTCTCGCGTCTTCGACCGAGTCGAAGACCGGTATGCCCTCAACCTGCTGCCCGGCCTTGCCCGGTGTCACGCCCGCGACGACGTTCGTGCCATAGTCGCGCATCGCCTTGGCGTGAAACGCGCCATCGCGTCCGGTGATTCCCTGGACAACCAGCCTGGTATCCCTGCCGATAAGCACGCTCATCGCTTCCCCCTCGGTTCCTTGACTTCTGACGTCTCACATCTCACATCTGACATCTGACATCGTCCTCGCCTCATCTCGCCCCTCCTGCCAGCGCCACCGCTTTCTTCACCGCTTCTGCCATCGTCTTTGCCGGCGTCACCGGGCTGCCTTTGAGAATCTCCGCCGCCTTCTCCGCGTTGGTCCCGGTCAGCCGCGCGACAATCGGCGCTCGGATGTCCGCCACTATCTGAGCCTGTAAGAGCCCGGTCGCAATGTCATCGCACCGCGTGATGCCGCCGAAGATATTGACGAGAATCGCTCTGACGTTCGGGTCGGACAGGATTATCCGCATCGTGGTCACCATCTTCTCAGGCGAACTTGAGCCGCCGACGTCGAGAAAGTTCGCCGGCTCGCCGCCGTAGCGCTTTATCAGGTCCATGGTCGCCATTGCCAGGCCCGCGCCGTTGACCACGCAGCCGACGTTGCCGTCGAGCTTGATGTAGGTCAGCCCGGCCTGCTTGGCTTCGAGTTCCTTCGGCTCCTCAGCCACAAGGTCGCGCATCCCCTCCCACTCCTTGTGCCTGAAGTCCGCATTGTCGTCGAAGTTCACCTTGGCGTCGAGCGCGAGGAGCGATGAGTCCGCAAGCTTCACCAGCGGGTTGATTTCCACGAGCGAGCAGTCCTGGGACAGAAACAGCCGGTACAGCCGGGCCGCGATGTCGCCGAACTGACGGGCCTGCCTGGCATCGCCGAACAGCGCCATGCCGGCGTTGCGGGTCTGAAAACCCAACAGCCCGGCCGACGGGTCAATCTGGACTTTGAGAATCTTCTCCGGCGACTGCTTCGCCACTTCCTCGATTTCCACCCCGCCGGCCGCGGACGCCATCAGCACCGCGCACCGATTCGTCCGGTCAATGGTGATGCCGACGTAGTACTCGGCCTTGACGCTGGCGCACTCGGACACGAGCACCTTGTAGACCCGAAGACCTTTGATGCTCATCCCGAGAATCTGCCCGGCGACCGCCGCGACGTCAGCGAGTTTCTCGACCTTCTTTACCCCGCCGGCCTTGCCCCGTCCGCCGACCAGCACCTGCGCCTTGATGACCACCGGCAGCCCGAGTTCCTGCGCAGCAGCCGCCGCTTCGGCCGCAGTCGAAGCGACCCGCTCGCGCGGCACCGGGATGCCCGCGGCCTTGAACAACTCCTTTGCCTGATACTCGTGGATTTTCATGGGACGAGAAATCTATCCGCCGCTCATCCGGTGTCAAGCTTCTGAATCGCTGTGGTTTGACGCAGTCTGGATACTAACAATACGAGACGTGCGTCTAATAGGAAGTGATGAGATAAGGACAGACTCAAGGGGCCGTTGCCTGACCCGCTATGGACCAGACTGCGGGTAGAGCCGACTGGAGAGCAATCTGCCGGGCAACGAGGACCGCAATCCGGCAGACAATCGGTAGAGCAGCCTACGAGACAACGAGGAGAGCTACTTGGGCCGCAACGTGGAGAGCAGTCCGAGCCGCAATCCGGCGGACAACGGAGACGGCTGCGGACAGGGCAACGGGTGAGACGGACCGGCAGATAGCGAGGCGAGTTGCCTGGACCGCAATCCATCGGACAATCGGGCAGACTACGAGGAGAGCAACGGACAGAGCAGCCTGCCCCGCGACCGGTGGGTATCCATCACCAGACCATGATAATCGAGCCAACCCTCGGAACACCCGGCATTTCGGCCGGTTCGGCGCGCCCGGCAGAACGGCCGCACCCAGCTTGCCCGCCTTATACGACATAGTATAATCAGCCGATGGCACAAGAAGCTGTAGCGACAGGTTCGCCCGACTCCGGAAGGCCGAAACCTGGGGACGCTACCCTAGTTTTGAACCAGTCAAGAGCCAGGGTAATTCCGGGGGCGCGACACTCTACGGAGAGGACGCCGACCGCTTACCGCTAACCGCTGACCGCTTCCGACCAGAACAAGGACAAAGTAGTAAGGACTAAGGACAAAGCAAGTGACAAGGGAAAAGCAGGAAAGTCGGAATCCGACTTTGTCCTTTCCCATTGCTTAGTCCTTGGTCCCTTGTCC
>Ga0172366_10004660_pt1 | contig 10817 bp, 7 predicted proteins | sample LakKivSesite69cm_FD_114533 | JGI IMG/M metagenome (GOLD analysis project Ga0172366, IMG submission 114533) | Sediment microbial communities from Lake Kivu, Rwanda - Sediment site 69cm | ecosystem: Environmental > Aquatic > Freshwater > Lake > Sediment | place: Rwanda: Western Province, Lake Kivu...
ACTCCGACCGCGCCTCGCCAGCCGGGCGCCTCGACCGCCCAAATTCACACATCTATCTTCTCGCGGGTCCTAACAGCGGTAACGCTTGGCTTCTGGTGCAACGAAGCCGACACCCGCTGGGTGAAGCCGGAGGTCGTGGCCGTGGCCGAACTACTCTTCCGTCGTGCTGCCGAGAAGTCTGTATGTTCGGCTTCCAGTTGGAACGCGCCGATATGCCGCTCGGCCGGGCGCGACTGCGCACCGCCATGGCGGCCTGAACGCACAGATATCTTCGAGCGGGTCCTTAGGCGCGGCTGGCCCCGGCAACTACCTGTCGACCGGAAAACGATGCCCTTGCGAGGGCCGGACGACGACTTGGCGAGGCACAGGTATTGCCAAGGTATCCTATGAGGGGTAGCCTGTGCTCCATTCTCGCAGCAGCCGTTTTTTCCTTTCGCCCAGCTTTGTAGGGTCACGCGGTCTCACTTCGAGAAGCGGAGGGTCCATGAAGAAGATTCGCCCAAGATGCGGCATTCTGGCCGTCTTGGCAGCCATGCTGATCGGCTCCGGTCCCGTGCTCGCCGCGGATCTCTTTCCGGGGAATCCGCCCATCACCCCGTACTGGGCCCTCGGCCACTGGGTGTGGGAGGACACGCAGAACACCCAGGCGAGCACGGTCAAGCTGGTCCGGGACTACACCACGAGGAATATCCCCGTGTGCGGCGTGATCGTGGACAGCCCCTGGGAAACCGCCTTCAACACCTTCGTGCCGGCGACCTCGCGCTATCCGAATTTCGCGCAGATGATTGCCGACTTCCACAAGGCGGGCGTGGGAGTCATTGCCTGGGCGGTCGCCTACGTCAACCCTGACAGCCCCGACTACGCCTCCGTGAAGAGCAACGGATACATCGTGAATCCCGCGGCGGGAAACATCACCTGGTGGAAGGGGGACGGCGTCCACATCGACCACACCAATCCCGCGGCGCAGGCTTGGCTCGACGGCAAGATGGACAACGTGCTCAAGATGGGGCTCGACGGCTGGAAGCTCGACATGGGGCCGGACTACCTGCGGAGCTACAGCACGACGGTCACCTTGTCCGCCGGGAGCACGGCCGGCAAGACCATGCCGCTCGTCGATTTCCAGAAGTACTTCTACCAGACGATCTACGACCACGTGATTGCCGGCAATCCCGCCGGCGTCATCACGGGGCGGGGCTACGCCGGCACCCCCGGCGGCACCGAGAACAAGTCGCCCATCTCGAAGAACCCGCTCTGCTGGCAGGGGGACTACGCGGGCGACTTCTCCGGCATCGCGAACCAGGCGGGCTACGTGTACCAGACCGCGATCAACGGCTACGGCTGCCCCGGCGTCGAGATCGGCGGCTACCAGGGGACGAGCGCGAGCAAGAACTCGCTTATCCGCTATGCCCAGTTCTCGGCCCTGACCTGCTTCATGGAGAACGGCGGTTCCAACGGCGGCCTGACCAACCACCTGCCATGGTATTGGGACGCGCAGGCCACCGACATCTATCGCTACTTCGCCACCTTGCACACCGAGCTGGCGCCCTACACCTTCAGCGGGGTGGTGGACAGCCACCTGCACGGCGGTTCGGTCATGAAATCGTCCGACAGGACCAACTTCACCCACAAGCTCGGCAACGACATCTTCGTGGGGATCATAACGAGCGACGTGACCACCAAGAACATCACCTTCCCCGGCACGGACAAGTGGATCGACTACTGGAACGAGAATGCCGCCGCCGGCGTCTACGCCGGGGGAACGACGAAGAGCGGCTACAGCGTCCCCCTCGACAGGTTCCCGATCTTCCTGCGCGCCGGCGCCATCATCCCGATGGACGTGAAGACCGACGTGACGTCGCACGGGGATGCCACCTCGGCCGGGAAGACGACGATCTTGTTCTATCCGTTCGGGACCTCTTCCCTGGGCTTTCACCGTCCTACGGGGACCGGTGTCGCATACGAAGACGTAGCCGTCACGATGAACGAGGCCGCGGGAACCGTCACGGTGAGCGGCCCCACCGCGCTCGACTATCGACTGAGGATCAAGGCCTTCGCGGCACCCACCGCGGTCGAAGGCGCGACCAACTACGCCTACGACGCCGCCACCAAGGTGTTGGTCGTGGACAAGGCCTCCGCGGCGAGTTTCACCATCACCATCTCTGGCCTGGCCGGCTATTCGACGCTGCTTGGGACAGCCCCGCCGCCCGCGGGCACGGGCGGCGGCGCGGGCAGGGGTGGCGTGTCGGGCAGCGGTGGCGTGTCGGGCGCAGGTGGCAAGGCGGGCGGTGGCGGCGTGACCGGCGCAGGTGGCACAACCGGCGCTGGCGGCGGCATCGGCGCGGGCGGTGGCGTGGGTGCTGGCGGTATCGTGCCCGGCGCCGGCGGCAAGTCCACCGGGGCTGGCGGCGCGGCAGAAACCGGCGGGGTTGTGGGTCCTGGCGGCGCTCCGGCTGTGGCTGGCGGTGTTTCCGGGAGCACGACCTTACCAGGGGGGGCGCCCGGCGCTGGTGGCGCCCTGCAAAGCGGGGGCAGCGGGGCAGGCCAAGGTGGAGCGGCCGGTTCTGCTGGCAGCCGCACCTCGGTCACGACCGGCAGTCCCTCCGGAGGATGCGGCTGCAGCCTGGGCGGGCCGAGCGGCACGCCTGCCGGTAGGGTCTTGGTCGCCGGATTCCTCTTCGCCGGGCTTCTCGTTCGCCGACGTCGATAGGGTAAGAATTTCGACGAGGCAATCCATGCCTGCGTGGCATCAAGTCCGTGACGACGACTCACATGCCACAGACGTAGCGGATGGTCTGCCCCGCCGGGCACGGCCACCGGTAGTATGACAGGTAGTCCAGGAGGGCACGGTCGCTCGGTGAATTGCATGGCCCGTCGCACTTGAAGAACGAAGCGCAGGTGGAGTTTGTCGGGTAATTCGTGGCCGCCGGGCAGGCCGGCCAGCGTGCCCGTGAGCGGGAGCGTGAGCGGGAGCGACCAGCGGCCCGCGGCTGGCGTGGGCGATTTGTGTGAGGGTGAGCGGCCCGCGGCCCGCGATCCGGCCGCCGCCTACCGCCCACGAACTCGCTCACCCACACGCTCACGCGACCCGCGACCCGCGGCCCGCGGCCCGCGATCCGCGGACCGGCCCTCCAGGCCGACAAAGCTGTCGAATTACCCGACGAACTCTATCTAGCCGTCTTCTCGTACCATCGCATGACATCCAGCAGAAGCTGGTGAGCCTGCAACTGGTTGTTCGCCTGGCGCATGGTGATGCCATGCCCGGAGGTGTAGTAGGGCATAGTGATTCTCAGATGCACGTCCGGCTCCTGGACGATGCTCATGAGGCCATTCCTGCCGTTGCCGATGACGTTTGGCGTCGATGGGCCATACGACGCAGTGACAGGAAAACCGTTGCTTGGGTCGTTGAGTGCCTTGGCGATCGACGGGGAATACACCACCGTGTCGTACTTGGCGACGGTGATGAAGGTGGTGATGGGCTTGGGCCAGAAGGCCATGCCGATGGGTTTGCCGGCGCCTTTGTCATACCATTTCTTGGCCTTGTTGGGTTGGTTCTCCCCGTAGACGTTTCTTACGGCGGAGTTCAGGGGTACGTAGTAGCTGTCGCCTGGTTCGAGCGGACGACCAAAGGTGTCTCCCATTTGGTCGGTCGGAGGGCAGTTCAGGTCGTCGGGCTGCGCGCACATACCGCGTCCGTGGGCCAGGGTTCGCTCGCTGGCGTGCATCCACCTGATAGTCGTGGGATCCACCCCGAGCACGACCTTCATCGTGTTCGGGTGAGTCAGACTCACCGCGGCCTTCCACATTTGGCGCTTCGACCAGTTGACGGGTTTGTCGCAGTTGAACTCATCGCAGGTCTGCGGCTTGGTGGAAGAGAAGAATCTGCACTTCGGATCGCACCCCACCGGGTTGCTGGCCTTGTCCGTGCCTTTGAATGCCGGGTTGTCGAAAAAGTTAAGGTCATCCTGCAAATCCCCCACCACGACGGGCTCGATCAGAACCTGGTGGGTGAACTTGACGGACAGATTGGCCGGAAAGGGCGCGGTGGTCGAAAACGCCCTCTGAAAGTACGCTTCCAAGTCGTTCAGAAGCCGCTCGTCCTGATACAGGGAGTCAGAGTCGTCCAGCTTCGCGTAGTCGTAAAGGTGATCCAGCATCAAGGTGGCTCTCGTGCCGCCGTAGCTCTCCCCAACCAAGATGATGGGATTCGTCAGCAAGGTCGGGTGGCGGAGCAAGAACTGGACGATGACGCGCAGGAAGATGCCCGCGTCCTGGTCCATGTCGGTGCCGACGTCCCTCTGGTTGGGATCGGAGTTCGACGGGTATGAGAAGCCTGTGGCCGGCGCGTCGATGTAGAGCAGGTTGGCGAACTGCTGCCAGGTGTCCGGATTCGCGGCGTACTCGGAGCTGCCGACGACATCCGGATCGAGGGTCCAAGGGCCGGTGTTGAAGCTGAACAGGTTGCACGAGGTCGCCGCCCCGGGGCCGCCGTTGAAGAACACCGCCAGAGGCACCGTCTCGGGGGCACGCAGGGACGGCCAGAACGAATACCATATGCGGTGGTTGGGGCTGGTGCGATCCTTGATCGTGTGGTCGGTGCCCTCGCCTTTGTACTGCCCACCGGGAATGGAAAGGAACCCCGCTTCCGGCGCGATGGTCACCACTTGGCCCGCGTCGTCGACCTTGGTGTCGTTCGAGCAGGACCAGTTCGGATCTCGGCCGAGGCAGCCGCCGCTGCCCGGGAGCTCGAACGGCGCCCAGTGAAGCTCGCTCGTCATGGGATCTGCCGACCGCACCACCATCGTGCCACGGACATCCCCCCAGAGGAGCTGCGTGTGTGCCTTGGGCGCCAGGATCGAGCCGCTGAAAGAGCCCGCCACCACCAGCGAGGTCGCATCCGGGAAGTTGAAGAGCAGTTTTCTCGCGGAGAGACCATTCAGCCTGAACCCCACGTACTGGATCCTGGGCGACGCACCGGTGACGTTGACGATGACGGCCGCTCCCGTCGGGATGCTGAAGGAGTACTCGTAGATATTGGCCAGTGCGCCCGCGTCCACGGTGAAGACGTTGAGCTCCGGGTCCGAGCCGGAAAACACGAGGGTCGAGTTGCTTCTGGTCGCCGCCTTGCATGGGTTGACGCCGCAAGATCTCAGCGTGTTCGACATCGCCAGGAGCTTGGTCGACACCGTGAAGAAGTCGATGGGGGTTCCGAGTTCGGGGCCGCTCGTAGTGCTTCCGGGCGTTCGGGAATAGGTCACGGTTGAATCGCCGCCGTACGACGTCCCGTAGTAGACGGATCCGTGGACCCGACCGCTGCGCAGTATGGGGGTGCCGCTCACCACCATGGCGATCGGGCCACGTTGGCCCCAATTCGCGTCGAAGCCGGAGATCGAGGCGCTTCCATATACGGCGATGGGTCCTTCCACATCCTGGCACCCCACCGCGGTGCCAGATGCCGACGTACTCGGATCCCCGAGCACGAACAGGCTGAAGTCGCGTGGATAGAACTGGCCGGTCGTCGGGATGGGACCTTGGGTCCAAGCGAGGCGCCCGCACGGGTCTTTCCTGTCTGGCGACTGCTGGTGCCACACGGAACCGTTCTGCACGCACGCCAGGCTCCATCGTCCCTTGCCGCTCTGCCGGTCGCAGCAGGCAGCCATGGCGCTCTGGCTGCAGACGTGAGAGACGGTAGCCTTGGTCTCGGTGTCTGCGTCGTCGGGCGGGGGATAGATCAGGGGTTCTCCGGGAATGCACCACGAGTGGGGCTCGGCCGCAGAGCCTCTGGCAGGCACGAGTAGCGGTGAGAAGAAGACCGCTGGGAAGAGCACGATAGCCAATGAACGCATGTTTCCTCCTATTCTTGAAAAAGGAAGCCCGATCAGGATTCTTCCGACTTCTCGCGGTCTGCAACAGCGGGAAAAGCTCGCGTGGGCGAGGCTCGCTGTCACTTGCGCGAGTCTGGCAGGAACCTACGCCTGCGCCTTCGGGCAGGTCAAGCGAATAATCAAGCAACGGGCCGGAGCCCGCCGCGGGAGCGCAGGCGGACTGGCCGCATCTGTCGATGCGCGCTAGTCTGCGTTTTCCTGCCATGTCCAACTTCATTCCCGACCGGGCCAAGTTCACGGACCTTGCTCGCCAAGGTCGCCTTTGCTTCGTGTATCGGGAGTGGTTGGCGGACGCCGATACGCCGGTTTCCGTGTTCGCCAAGCTGGGGCGCGGACCCTATTCGTTCTTGCTCGAGAGCGTCGTGGGCGGCGAGAAGTGGGCTGCCTACAGCTTCGCCGGGGTGCGCCCGCGCAAGGTGATTCGGGCCAAGGGACAAGACGTCGAGGTGCTGCGGCCGGCCGGCGCGGGCTTCGAGGTAGAGGAGCGGCTGCGCGCGCAGAATCCGCTCGACTACGTTTCGGCCGCGCTGGCCTCGATGCCGGCCGCGGTCCCGCCCGGCCTGCCGCGCTTTTTCGGCGGCGCGGTCGGGTTCCTCGCCTACGACATGGTCCGCCACTTCGAACGCCTGCCCAGCCGCGCCCCCGACGAGCTGGGCTTGCCCGACCTGTGCTTCGCCCTCACCGACACCGTGGTCGTTTTCGACAACCTGCGCGGCACGCTCAAGGTGGTGGCCTCGGTCGACGTGGCGGGCAAGGATCCCGGCAAGGCCTACGACGAGGCCTGCGCCAAGGTGGACGAGATCTGCGCCCGCCTCACGGCCGGCGGCCCGGGGCTGGCACCGCTCGACCTCGGCGACGGCGGCAGCCCGGCCGGCGCCGCCGCGCCCGCCTCGCGCACCAGCCGGGCCGACTACCTGGCCTCGGTCGAGAGGATCAAGGAATACATCCTGGCCGGCGACGCCTTCCAGGTGGTGCTTTCCCAGCGCTTCGACGTGCCCCGCGCCGGGGTCGATCCCTTCGACGTGTACCGGGTCCTGCGCGTGATCAACCCGTCGCCCTACATGTTCCATCTCGAATTCCCCGAGGCCGTGGTCACGGGCGCCTCGCCCGAGGTGCTGGTGCGCCTCGAAGAAGGCAGGGTCGAGGTGCGGCCCATCGCCGGAACCCGGCGTCGCGGGGCCACGCCTGCCGAGGACTTGACCCTGGAGAACGAGCTTCTGGCCGACCCCAAGGAGCGGGCCGAGCACGTGATGCTCATCGACCTCGGCCGCAACGACGTCGGGCGGGTGTCGCGGCCGGGCTCTGTCCGCCTGGATGAGGTCATGGTGGTCGAACGCTACTCGCACGTCATGCACCTGGTGTCGGACGTGAGCGGGTCCCTCGGCGAGGGGCTTTGCGCCAAGGACGTGGTCAAGGCGGCCTTTCCGGCCGGTACCCTGTCGGGGGCGCCCAAGATCCGCGCCATGGAGATCATCGAAGAGCTGGAGCCCTGCCGACGCGGCGTCTACGGCGGGGCGGTGGGGTACCTGTCGTACACGGGCAACATGGATCTGGCCATCGCCATCCGCACCCTGGTCACCATGGGTGACACCATCCACGTTCAGGCCGGAGCCGGCATCGTGGCGGACAGCCGGCCGGAGGCCGAGCACGAGGAATGCGTGAACAAGGCGCGCGCCGTGGTCCGGGCGGTCGAGCTTGTCCGCCGGTCGGCCAAGACCGCTTCAGGGGAGGGCTAGCTCATGCTGCTCGTGATCGACAACTACGACTCATTCACCTACAACCTGGTGCAGTACCTGGGCGAGCTCGGGCAGGTGGTGCGGGTCGTACGCAACGATGAAGTAACAGTTGAAGAAATATCTCATATGGCTCCTGAACGCATCGTGATTTCTCCTGGGCCATGCACCCCAAACGAAGCCGGCATTTCGCTCGAGGTCCTGGCCAGGCTTGCGGGCAGGATGCCCATCTTGGGGGTGTGCCTCGGCCACCAGGCCATCGGCCAGGCCTTTGGCGGCAAGGTGGTGCGCGCGGCCCAGGTGGTGCACGGCAAGACCTCGCGCGTGTTCCATGACGAGCGCGGTCTCTTTGCCGGCCTGCCCAACCCCTTCGAGGCCACGCGCTACCACTCCCTGGTCATCGAGCGCAAGAGCGTGCCCGACTGCCTGGAGGTCACGGCCAAGACCTGGGACGAGGAGATCATGGGGGTGCGCCACAAGACCCTGCCGGTCGAAGGCGTGCAGTTCCACCCCGAATCGTTTCTTACCGCCGTGGGAAAGGATATCCTACGAAACTTCATCGCCATGAGGGTGTCGCAATGAGCTGCGCGGCAAGTCTTTCGATTCGTACGGTATTGGCCATGTTGGTGGAGGGCGAGTCGCTCTCGGCCGGCGACATGGCGAACGTGGTGGGGCAGATCATGGACGGCCACGCGACCCCGGCGCAGGTGGGAGCGCTGCTCGCGGCCTTGCGCATGAAGGGCGAGAGCGTCGACGAGGTCGTGGGCGCGGCCATGGCCATGCGCGAGCGCATGCTGCGCGTGCAGGCCGACTATCCCGTGCTGCTCGACAATTGCGGCACGGGCGGGGACGGCTCGGGGTCGGTCAACGTGTCGACCTTGGCCGCGCTCATCTTGGCGGCGTGCGGGGTCAAGGTCGCCAAGCACGGCAACCGCGCCCTCTCGTCGCGCTCGGGCTCGCACGACGTCCTGGAGGCGCTGGGAATCGATCCCGCGCCCGGGCCGGAGCTGGCGAAGAGGTGCCTGGTTGAGGTGGGGCTGTGCTTTCTCTTCGCGTCCGTGGACCCCGCCGCCACCAAGAACGTGGCCGGCCCGCGGCGGGAGGTGGGCTTTCGTACCTTGTTCAACCTGCTCGGCCCCATGACCAACCCGGCCGGGGCGCGCTACCACGTCAACGGCGTGTTCTCGCGCGAGCGCTGTGAGTTCTTGGCCAAGGCGCACGGGCAGATGGGCTCGCTGCGCGCCATGGTGGTCCACGGCACCGAGGGCCTGGACGAGTTTGCCCCGGCGGGCTCAACCTTCGTGGCGGAGCTGGCGGATGGCCGGGTGCGCAGCTACGAGGTCAGCCCCGCCGATTTCGGCTTGGCCGAGGCGAGCGTGGAAGGCCTGCGCGGGGGCGAGCCCGCGCTCAACGCGCGCAAGCTGCTGGAAACCCTGCGTGGCGAGCAAGGCGCCGGCCGCGTCGCCGCGCTCATGACGGCCGCGGCGGGCTTGGTGGTCACCGGTCTTGCCGCGGACTTCCGCGCCGGCACGAAGCAGGCCGCGGCCGCGCTCGACAGCGGCAAGGCCATGGCCGTGCTGGAGGCCGTGCGCAAGCTCCTGCCCCTGCCCGGCAAACCATGATTCTCGACGACATCCTCGCGGAGACCCGGCAGGCGGTCGCTGACCGTCAGCAGCGCGTGCCGTTCACGGAAGTCATGAAGCAGGCGATCGCCGCGGATCGGCCTCGCGGCTTTGCCCGGGCGCTGCGGGCGAGAAAGGGGATGGCCTGCATCGCGGAGTTCAAGCGGCGTTCGCCCTCCCGGGGCTGGATCCGGCAGGACGCCGACCCGGCCGCGGTGGTGCGGGAATACGCGGCGGCCGGGGCTGCCGCCATTTCCGTGCTCACCGATGCGCCTTTTTTCGGTGGTTCAGTCGAGGACCTCATCCGGGCGCGCGCAGAGGTCTCGCTGCCGGTGTTGTGCAAAGATTTCATCGTCGATGCGTACCAGATTGCCGAGGCACGCTCGGCCGGCGCCGATGCGGTGCTGCTCATCGCGGCGGCACTGGGAGAGCGCGAGATGGGCGACCTTATCGGCGAGACGCGGCTTTGGGGCATGGATGCCCTGGTCGAGACCCACGACGCGGACGAGGTGGCGACCGCCGTGGTCGCGGGCGCAACCGTCATCGGCATCAACCACCGCGACTTGCGGACTTTTGCCATGAACATGGATCTGGCGGTGAGCCTGCGACCGCGCATTCCCGACCGCTGCCTGGTGGTGGCCGAGTCGGGCGTGCGCACTCGTGCCGACGTGGAGAGGCTGGCCCAGGCCGGGATCGACGCGATTCTGGTGGGCGAGACCCTGATGCAGGCCGAAGATCCCGCCGCGGCCTTGCGCGAGCTTCTGGGCGAGGGATGAGCTTCCTCGTCAAGATCTGCGGTATCACTTCTGCCGAGGATGCGGAGTTCGCGTGCCGGGCCGGCGCGGACGCCATCGGGATCAACTTGTGGCGCGGCTCCAAGCGCTTCGTCGAGGCCGACCGGGCGCCCGCCATCCTGGCCGCGGTCGCGCCCGGGGTTTTCAAGGTGGGCGTCTTCGTCAACCCGCATCCCGAGGTGGTCAGCCAGAGCCTGTCGGACCTGGGCCTCGACCTGATTCAGCTTCATGGCGACGAACCGGCTCAGGCGTGGACACATCTGGCGGGGGAACGCCTGGTGCGCGCCATCCGCGTGTCCGGTCCCGATTCGCTGGCCCTGGCCGCGGGCTGGAACCCGCGTTACTTCCTCTACGACGCCTTTGCCGAGGGCTACGGCGGCAGCGGCAGGCAGGCGCCTTGGCAGGTCCTGGCCGGGGCGGGCGCGCGGCGGCCGTTTTTGCTCGCTGGCGGGCTCACTCCCGGCAACGTGGCGGCTGCGATCCAGGCCGTGCGCCCCGACGGGGTCGACGTGGCGAGCGGAGTCGAATCCCGCCCCGGCATCAAGGATCGAGCCAAGCTCGTCGCCTTCATCGAGAAGGCCCGCCAAGCCGCCGGCGACAGCACCCCAAACCGAGTCAGCACAAACCGAGGGTAGTTTCCGAATGGGCTTCCCCCCAAGGCTAAGGACCCGCTCGAAGATATCTGTGCGAATTTGGACGGCCGATCCATCCCGGCTGGCGTCGTTGCTCGTCGTCGCAATACGTCGAGTATTCCTCCTCCTGTGCGCCGGTCACACCGGCATGGTG
>Ga0172366_10004662_pt1 | contig 10815 bp, 10 predicted proteins | sample LakKivSesite69cm_FD_114533 | JGI IMG/M metagenome (GOLD analysis project Ga0172366, IMG submission 114533) | Sediment microbial communities from Lake Kivu, Rwanda - Sediment site 69cm | ecosystem: Environmental > Aquatic > Freshwater > Lake > Sediment | place: Rwanda: Western Province, Lake...
GCGACAATGGAATAGGTATGGGCCAAAGGATCGGAATAGAAAGTTTGCGCATAAAAATCCAACGACACAAAAAGAACAGCCACGCTCAGAAAAAATACCATTTTCTTTTTCATGACAACAGTCCTCCTTTTTTGATAATATTCGAAAAAAAGGTGTGCTACTCCCACCATGAAAAATCACATCACTGGACTCGGAATCCATTCGTCATGGATTTAAAAAAAGCGCTGAAATCCACGTTGCCACCGGAAAGGAGAATCCCGATCCGTCTACCCGGTGCTGTGAAACTTCCGGACAAAAGCGCAGCCAGCGGAACGGCAGCGGAAGGCTCCACGACCATTTTCATCCGTTCGAAGACAATGCGCATGGCCGAGATGATCTCTTCTTCGGTGGCAAGGACAATATCATCAACGAAGTCTCGTATAATTGGAAAGGTTTTATCCCCCAGAGAAGTCCGCAATCCGTCGGCAATGGTTTGCGGATTCACCGCTGGAATGATCGTCCCTGCCTTCTTCGAACGGTACGCATCGTCGGCATTTTGGGGTTCGCATCCGATGACTTTGATTTTCGGATTCAACGCCTTGGCCGAAATGGCCGTACCGCTCAAAAGACCTCCTCCGCCAACAGGAGCCAGAATAAAATCCAGATCGCGCACTTCTTCCATCAGTTCCAAAGCCGCTGTTCCCTGTCCAGCGATGATGCGGTAATCGTTGTACGGATGGATGAGGAGCGCGCCGATGTTTTGGATGACCTTTGCTGCCGTACTTTCTCGCGCTGCAAGAGTTGGTTCGCAAAACGTGATCATTCCCCCGTAACCCTTCACAGCAGCAACCTTAACCGCCGGCGCAGTGGACGGCATGACAATATACGCAGGGATCCCCCGGTAGCTGGCTGCCAGAGCAAGCGCCCCGGCATGGTTGCCGGACGAGTGCGTCACCACTCCGCACGAGGCCTCCTTTTTTGAAAGGGAGAAGACCGCGTTGCACGCACCGCGAAACTTGAAGGCGCCGGCCTTTTGAAGATGTTCACACTTGAAAAAAAGTTCTGCTCCGACCATCGCATTGATCGAGCGAGACGTGGCAACCGGCGTTTTATGAACAACGGAACGGATGCGCCGGTGCGCGGCGCGAATCTCTTCAATATCCGGAGGCTTTCTCATCCCGGCCTGCCTGCCGTTGGAACAGCACCAATGGCTTCCATCTCGATCTGAAATCCGTAATGAAGCGTTTTTACAGGAACGACCACTCTGGCCGGACGATGGCGATGGAAATGGTTCGCGTACACTGCATTCACGCGATCCCACAACCGGATATCGGAAATGTAGACGGTCGCTTTTACGACATACTCTAAACCGCTTCCTGCCTCTTCGAGAATCGCTTTTACATTTTTCAGAACCTGCTCTGTTTGCTCTTCGATGGAGCCGAGTATTTTTTCTCCCGTGTCGGGATCAACGGGCAGCTGACCCGAAACGTAAACCAGCCCATTGTGAATAATCCCCTGGGAATAATGCCCTCTCGGAAGAGGGGCTTTGGGAGTGGAAATTTCTTTCACGATGCTACATCCTTTCCGATGTTCTCAACTCCACAAGAAGCTCATGAATCCGGTCCAGACCGGTGCGCAAGAAATCCGGAGGAAGGCCAAAGCTGATGCGCAGATGATGATCAAGCCCAAAATGATCTCCGGGCACAATCAAAACGCTTTTCTCTTTCATGAGACGGTTGACCAGCTCCGTGGAGTTGATGTCAAGACTGTAACGTAAAAAGGCAATGGCTGCTGCCTGCGGCGGGACGATTTGAAATGTGGCGCCGTGATCCTGCATCCAGGCTTCGAGAATGGGATAACCGCGCCGGATGTAATCCCGTGCACGCTGCCGAACGCGGGGAAGCACCTTGGGTGAAAGCGCATACGCCGCGAGCTTATTGGAGAGCATGGTGGTGCTGATGGTCACGTATTCGTGCCGCGCCCACAGTTCATCCACGACATCGGCAGGACCCGCAATCCAACCGATCCGCAAACCGGGCAGACCGTACGCTTTGGAGAGACTGCCAACCGCCAGCACCTTGTCGTAACGCCCCCAAAAAGAAGGCGTGACAATATCGGTCGTTCGTTCGGCACCGGCATAGACCTCATCGGCCAAAATCCAAGCTCCCACCTTTTCCGCAGCAGCGATTATGCGGTTCATCTCCTCATCGGTCAGAATATATCCGGTAGGATTGTTGGGATTGCACACAGCCACGAGTTTGGTCTTCTGCGAAACAGCATCCCCCGTTTCGAGTGCCCAGCCCATCTCCTCTTTCAGATGGAAAGTTTGAATCGAAAGGCCCATATTTTTTGCAATGCCCCAGATCTGCATATAGTTGGGCAGCAGAATGGCAATGCCCTCGCCTGGGCTCAAGAGGGTTTGCAGTGCGATGAAGTTCGCTTCGGCAGCCCCCACAGTGACAAGAATGTTGTGGGGCGTGCTGCCTGGATAAAGGACTGCAATGCGTTCCCTCAGTTCGAGGATACCGTTGGCCTGAGGGTAGTTGATCTCTGTTTTCAGCAATCGGTCAAGTTCTTCGGGGTTCTGTACCAACTCCTGTATTGTCATGGGATGCACTCCGCTTTCCGATAAATTATAGTCAACGACATTCTCCCATTTCGACATCATGCGTTCCATTTCAAAGGGTTGAAAATGTGAAGCCATACCTTTACCTCCTTTTATCAACGAGTATATTGCTATTTCTGACTAACAGAAAAAAATGCGCTCAATACCTTTTTAGTCTGAATTATTCATAAATTTATGTATAAATGGTTATAGGCGTCTTAAATAAGATGAGTTATCCCTACCCTGGATTCCTGATTAAATATTTCAGGAATGACACCCCTTCCTTGTCATTCCCGCTATTTTTAAGCGGGAATCCACCTAATACCTAAACCCTTTGATCATTTATGAATAATTTAGGTTAGATCGAAATCAACTTCCCACGTGCGTTTCGTCCTCCCGGATTTTCTTGGCCATGGTGAATCCTGTGAATCCAAAAACAATCAAGATAATCACAGAAAGATAGTTCATAATCGCCCACGGAAGATACGTAAAAGGCGAAACGCCGATGGTGCCTGTCACGTACACCCCTGCCATGCTCCACGGAATTAAAGGAACCACGATGGCACCGCATTCTTCGATAATTCGGGAAAGATTTTTTGCCGCCAGTCCTTTTTTCTTGAAGACAGGAGAAAGCAGTTCCCCCGGGACGATCATCGAAAGGTAGGAACTTCCCGTGACTGTGGCCGTGAGAATGGATGCACCCACCGATGTGAGCACAATACTCCAGACCTTGTCTGTAAAAGTCGTAATGCGATCAAAAATAACCGAAAGCAAGCCGGTTCTCTGCATGATCCCGCCGAAACTGAAGGCCGTAAAGGCCACCAGCTGGGTTTCCATCATGCTCATCATTCCTCCACGGGAGACAAGCGTATCCACAACGGCCACTCCTGTGTTGGATTGATACCCTGTGTTCATGGCAGTCGCAACCGTCTTCACAGAAGCGCCCTGAAAAACAAGGGCCAGAATCCCTGCTGTAAATGCCGAAAGAAGCATGCCGGGCAAAACCGGTTTTTTTGTAAATGCAAAATAAAAGACGATCGCCATAGGAAGCAAAAGGAAAATGTTAAAATGAAAATTTTCTGGAAGTGTTTTCATGATGAGGGTCATGGTTTCCGATTCGACTGTGCCACTCCCGTATTTGAGTCCCACCAAAAAATAGACAAAGAGGCCGATCATCCATGCGGGAACCGCAGACCACAGCATGTGTTTAATGTGATCAAACAGATTGGAGCCGGCGGCCACAGGTGCCAAATTGGCCACATCGGAAAAAGGCGATATCTTATCCCCAAAATAGGATCCGGCCACAATAGCCCCTGCTGCAGGACCGAGGGGAATTTCCAGAGCCATGGCAATCCCCATAAAAGCAACACCCAACGTTCCAATCGTCCCCCAGGAAGTTCCTGTCGCAAGGGAGGTAAGGCTGCAAACAAAACAAGCAGTAAGCAAAAACATTTTGGGCGAGATGAGCTTTAATCCGTAAAAAATGATCATGGGAATGGTGCCCGCCGCAATCCAGGAACCGACCAGAATACCCACACACAGCATGATGAGGATCGCTGGCATGGCCTTGTGAATGCTGTCCACAATGCCCTTCTCCATTACTTCCCATCGAAAATGGAGAAAAAAACCCAGCACGCCGGTGATGAAAGCGGCTGTTACCAAAAGCACCTGGGGCTTGATTTGATAGACTCCATATCCGACAGCAAGAAGCACCATCATGGCAACCAGAGGAATCAAAGCAACCACGATGCTCTGTGTTTTTTTGGCTTCGATGTCTCCATCTTTCTGTTTTTGCATCTGCCCGTCCTTTCGGTCAATACGCCTCGGCGTCTCCTTACGTCCTACATAGAAATTGTTTTGACATGTCATTTTTCAAACACGATGACCCGCAAAAATCATCAGCCTTTCCCGTTCCAGCAGTAGGTACACACTTTCTCTCCCGGCAGTCCAATGGCTTTCAGCAGGTTCTGTATTGTTTGATATTTCAAAGAGGTCAGGCCAAGACGCTCACGAATCCTTTCGATCATGCTTTTGTACTTTTCCGAACTCGGATCGGTGTATTCTTCCAAACTCCCTTTCTTTCGTTTTTCAATTTCCTGGATGGCCATCCTTCCGGCCAGATCAAGTTCGGAGCGCGATGTGGAAAAGTTTAAAAACTTGCACATGTAGATCAGAGGCGGACACGCCGGCCGCATGTGCACTTCTTTGGCACCGTCGTCGTACAATCGCTGAATGGTCTCGCGCAGCTGGGTTCCACGAACAATGGAATCTTCACAAAAAAGCAGCCTTTTCTCCTGAATCAACTCGCGAATGGGAATCAGCTTCATCCGGGCAACCAGATCGCGGATTTCCTGACTCTGGGGCATAAAGCTCCTCGGCCACGTCGGCGTGTACTTTACAAAGGGCCGGCAATAGGGAACCCTGGCCTCGTTGGCATATCCAATGGCATGGGCAGTGCCCGAATCCGGTATTCCTGCAACCATATCCACTGGGATGTTATCGCTTCTGGCAAGCATGGCACCGCAGCGATACCGTACCGCTTCCACATTGATCCCCTGATAATTCGAAGCAGGAAATCCGTAGTACACCCACAAAAAGCCGCATATCCGCAGTGACTCCCCTGGGTGTATTTTTTGTTCCATGCCTTCGGGTGTCATCGAGATGACTTCGCCGGGGCCCAGTTCGTACTTGAATCTGTACCCCAGGTTCGGAAAAGCGCATGTTTCCATGGTGGCGCAAAAGGCTCCCTCTTTTTCACCAATGATCAGAGGCGTTCGACCGAATCGGTCTCGCGCCGCATAGACTCCATTCTGCGTGAGTATCAATAAAGAACAGGAACCATCAATGACTTCTTGAGCTTGCCGGATGCCATCTTCGAACGTATCGCCTTGATTGATAAGCGTAGCGATCAATTCGGTGGGATTGACTTCGCCGCCGCTCATCTCGGAGAAATGTATCGTCCCTTTTTCAAAAGCGTCATCCACCAGTCGGCGCATATTGTTGATGCGTCCCACTGTGACAATGGCATATTTGCCCAGATGCGAACCAATGATGAGGGGCTGATCCTCGGTATCGCTGATGCACCCGATGCCCATATTGCCGGTCATGGCCGAAATTTCGCTTTCGAACTTGGATCGAAACTGAGCATTCTCAATGTTGTGTATGAACCGCGTGAATCCTTTGCGATTCACCACAGCCAGCCCACCCCGCTTGGTTCCCAAATGCGAGTGATAATCCGTTCCGTAAAACAGGTCTTCCACACAATCGTCCTTGGAAACAACGCTGTAAATTCCTCCCATAACGGCTTTTTCTCCTTGATAGATTCTAAACCAACGTTGACCTGATTCGTAAATAAAACCCGCATTGCATTCCGTTCATGGACAGAAGAAACAATTCAAAGAATGACCGATTTTTGAAACCAAAACGGATAGGCCGTGTCGCCTTCCCATGCGTGGTATGATCCTTATGAAAATGCACGTTTCCATCGTTTCTTTGGATCATCAAATTTTACCTTATCAGGAGTAAATGCATCTGGATCGTACTTCTTACCAAGCCAGGCAATCATCTCTTTATACTCTGCATTTCTTGGATCTGAAATGACTTTTAATAGATGATAGTAACCTGGTACTCCCCCACAATCCTCTGGCGGACAGGCTCGGGAACCATCAATGCATTGGGGATATGTTGTTCCTTTATCTTTAAAAAGTATTTTCTCAAAGAGTACCTCATGCTCCCAGCCGTCACCAAAATCATATTCGTAATTCGAAGTAATCCCTACATCGTGAAAATATTTCGAAATTGGAATTTCCCAACCGGGAAGAATCTCGGGTTCCTCTTCAAACCTATCTTCACTCGGTATCCCAATTTCAACAACCGAATCCGTACGCTCCTCACGAATACGAAATACATGTAAATGGCAATCCAACCATCCCATTGAATCCTGAATCGCAACATGCAAATCCCAGAAATTATATGTTTCTGGAACAATAATTCGTCGCCAAATGAGCGGCTTAATTCCCTTCAATTGGATTTTGAACTGGTAAACGTGATTTCCCATCTGTCATTTTCCTTTCAGGTTTATAACGTTTGTTTGTGCGGCGCGCCCAAATGGTTACCGTCCAATTGCCACGTTGAGTATCGTCCGAAACGCTGTTTCTGTCCACAGGCTTTTTATTTTTTCTTTTTTCGTCTTTTGCTGCTTTTAATGAGTTTCTGGGCCATCTTGTCAAAATCCGATACATATTTTTGATCTTGCAAGATCCTGAATTTCTCGTACTCTTTTTCTGCTATTGATTTTGCTACCTCGGCAGACACTTTGCCGGCATCATTTAAAATGTCATATTCATTAAACTTCAAGAAACTGTCTAAACGCTCAACCCAGTCTTTCATCCTCATGGGGATTTGACGTTCCGCCTGCAATTCGGCAAAATCCAGGTACATGGTTACGATGAGATTCAGTTCCCGCAGTTCTTTTTCGTTTAAATAGTTTTTCGCAAGCGACACATCCGACTTCATTATCTTTCCTTTGGGAGCGTTCTTCCATGTTGTTAAGCCCATGTGGGATTTAGCAGCATCGGCTCTTTGCGAGATGATTTCTGCTGCCGTTTGGCCTGTGATTGCCCAATGCATTTTATTCTGGACTGTTTTATAAAATGTGAAAGTAATATCCGATTTTGGATCGTAATCAATGCTGCATTGCGCGTAGATGTCCGTGATCTTTTGATAGAAACGGCGTTCGCTGGCGCGAATTTCACGAATGCGTTCCAGCAGTTCATCGAAATAATCTTTTCCAAAAAGGGCCGTGCCCTGCTTGAGCCGTTCATCGTCCAGTGCGAATCCTTTGGTGATGAACTCACGAAGAACCCGAGTGGCCCAGATGCGAAATTGGGTTGCCCTGGCACTATTAATACGATATCCGACCGATATAATTGCGTCCAGATTGTAATACTCAAGATGACGGGATACCTGCTTTTGACCTTCATTTTGAACTGTCAAAATTTCTTTGACAGTTGCCTTTTTATCTAATTCGTTCTCTTTAAAGATATTTTGCAAATGATAACTAATATTTTGTTTTGTGGCCCCAAATAATTCCGCTATTTTATTCATAGTAAGCCAGACGGTTTCATCCTTCAAAAGCACATCTATCCGCATCTCCCCGTCTCGGCCGGTGTACAGTAAAAATTCAGATTGTTTTGGAGTCAGTTTATCCACGATCACCCTACCTGTATCTATATGGTTTTAAACTCAACGCCCGCGTCTTTCATTTGCAGGGCGGTGTTAGTTTATGATTATCCACAGTGGCGGGAGCCCCTGCGGGACATGTCGTGCCACACGAAATGACTAACGTCACACCCATCCTGGACACACGACGAAACAGGTGTTATGTAACATTATTGATGAAAGAACTAATTTCCAAGCTCTTTACCCAATTTATAATAAAAATATAGTTGGTTTTTCTCAATTTTATTTTTTTCTACTTTCCAATTATATATAGTATTTGACGCCACTGCTGTTGCACCTAAGCCGATAGCTAAAGATTGAGATATAATATTAGGAATATCATCTAATCTTGAAATTAAAAAGCCAAGAGCTGACGAACTTGGTAATATGATTGATTTTTGTGCAAAATTTGAGGCGAGCTTTAAAAGAAGTCTATTAGATTTAACCGCTTCTTCAATTTCAATTATTGTAGGTTTTACTTTTTCTATAAATAATTGATCGACTTCATAAGGAAAATCTTTTTCCCAAGCAGCACTTTCAATTTCTCTTGAGAAAGTTATTATTGCAGAACGAAATTTAACTAGGTATCGATTTAATTCATTACGGATATCTATTAATTCATCAAATGATACCTCATCAAATAATGGAAGTCTTTTAAAAAGATCATATGAAATGCCAATCTGTTTACTTTTTGATATAGAAGGTCTGAATGGATATATCTTTCCTTCTTCTATCGCAGCGTTAACTAAGCCCCCAGTTTGATCATCAAATAACGGATAGGTATCACCAGATAATAAAGATTGTGAAATTACATCGAAAAATTCATTTACTATATTTTCATTTGCCACATCAAGAACATGTAGATCAATTAGTCCAGTATTTAATGCTTCCAATATTGTGTCCAATTCTCTTTCAGAAAAAAATTTTCTCACTTTCTCAGATAATATTTCTAATCCTTTTTTTAATTTATTTTTCATATTTAGATAAATTAATAGCTCGTCCCTGGTCTTTCCTTTCTTCTTCTTGAGTTGCTTATATAATTCTATGCCCAGTTGAGTATTATTTGTGTTATATCCCAATGGACCAGAAATTTGTTCTATTAATTCAAAACTTTCTTCTTCACTCATATTACATAATGGTAGCATCGACACAAGAAAAGATGACGATAAGCTACACAATTTAACTTTATCAGCATATAAAATTGCAGCTTTGAGTAAACGTACTTCGTTTTGAAATGTAAAATTACTCGAAATTGCTGCACCAACTGTGATATGAAATTGATCCACGCTATTGGCCATAATTCTATTTAATTATTTAGTTGCACAACCTATGATTATATACGTGTGCCCATTGAATCCTCTTTGAGATCCTTTACATCCTCCATACGAACCACGTGCAGATGCATTTTTTCATCTCCCGAACGGAGATCTTCAAATACACGTTTTGCCACAGGTGCAAGGCGATCCACCTCCTCGGTTGCCAAAACCACACGAAACCGCTTCAGACCGTGCCGATCCCTCTCTTTCTTTCCGGAGATGACGATGCTTCGCAGCATTTTCTCGATTTGTCGCCTCTCGTCTATTTGGCAAATCGTGATAAGCAACTTCTGGCCGATGACGATTTTCCATTGGTACAGCGTTTTGGCATTACCCGATTTTACCTTTGCGGGATTCATTTTGACTGTAGCCAAATAGAAAGGATCATTTCCACTCGAAACGACCCGTTTAAATCATGATCTGTCCTTCCATGAATTTCACAGCACGGCCGGCAATGGTGACTCGGTCGCCCAGATTTTTGCAGAACAATTCTCCCCCTCTTCGAGAGAGCTGCTGGGCGTGCAATTTCTCTTTATTCAGTTTTTTGGACCAGTAAGGAATCAGCGCACAGTGGGCCGAACCTGTGACCGGATCTTCATCAATGCCCACTTTGGGTGCAAAAAATCGGGATACAAAATCAGCCCGATCTCCAGGCGCTGTCACAATCACACCCCGCAAATCCAATTGCCGAAGTTTGGACATATCCGGATGAAGTGTTCGAACTTCCGCTTCGTTGGAGTACACCGCAAAATAATCTTCTGAACACAAAACCTCCACCGGTTTTGTACCCAGTCCTTCAACCAGCGTTTCGGACATCTCGCACGGTCTCGGCGGCTGCGATGGGAAATTCAAAGAAAGAAGGTCCCCCTCTCTCATAGCTCTGAGCTCTCCGCTTTTGGAAAAAAAGCGAATTTCATCCGATTGGATTTTGAATTCATGAAAAAGAACATACCCGGATGCCAGCGTGGCATGACCGCACAAATCCACTTCGCTCACCGGCGTAAACCACCGGATTCGGTAACCTCCCTTCTCAGGAACGAAAAAAGCGGTTTCAGAAAGATTGTTTTCTGCCGCAATGGATTGAAGCACCGAGTCCTCCGGCCATTTTTCCATGGGACACACAGCCGCTGGATTGCCCGCAAACACCTTGTCAGTAAAGGCATCCACTTGATACATTGGAATCTTCATGATGTTTTACGACCTTGCATGTAAATGAAAAACAGGAACTCTGTTCTGAACGATTTTCCGGAGATGCGGAAAACTTTTTATAGACTTGCCAAATGTAAATAAATTCAACGACCATTGCAAACAATTTTGCGCGGAAAAGTGAGAAGAATTTCTAACATCGTTTGGGCTCAATTCAAAGCCGTAAAAAGGCAAAGAGGAATACATGGTAAATAAAGCCCTGTTGATCTGGATATAAAAAAGGCTTGCTGTGTCTATGAAATCGAAACAGCAAGTCTGAAATTCTGCGTCGTTCGAGAACGCTACCGCATCAGCGTAAACTTTTTTGTCAACACGTTGTCCTTAAACCGAATCTGATAAAAATACATCCCCGATGCCACAGATCGTCCGAATGTGTCCTTTCCGTCCCACAGGGCCGTGTACGGTCCTGCGGATCGCTCTTCATCCACAAGCGTCGTGACTTCCCTGCCCATCACGTCAAATATCTTCAAGGTCACTCTGCCCTGCTCC
>Ga0172366_10004663_pt1 | contig 10814 bp, 10 predicted proteins | sample LakKivSesite69cm_FD_114533 | JGI IMG/M metagenome (GOLD analysis project Ga0172366, IMG submission 114533) | Sediment microbial communities from Lake Kivu, Rwanda - Sediment site 69cm | ecosystem: Environmental > Aquatic > Freshwater > Lake > Sediment | place: Rwanda: Western Province, Lake...
AAAGTCATCATCCATTGCCTTAATAAACTGCTGGCGGTAAGGCTCAGCATCAAGAGCTTCGCCTCTGCCACCGGTAGGGTCAACCCTTCCGTATACCCGCCCTAATCTTTCCGCTCCTTCCTCCGCCGCTGCCAACGCCTCTTCAGAGTAGGTAAGCGGGCTGCGGTAGTGGGAGCTCAGGACAAAGATACGGATGGCATCAGCACTATATTTCTCTAGCGCCTCCTTAATGGTTATTAGATTGCCTAGGGATTTGCTCATCTTCTCTTCGCCAAGCTGTACCAGACCGTTATGCAGCCAGTATTTAACAAAGGGCTTTACCCCCGTAAAACTCTCCGATTGGGCTATCTCGTTCTCATGATGGGGGAAGATTAGGTCCTGCCCACCACCATGGATGTCAATCTGTTCGCCGAGGTATTTGAGGGACATAGCGCTGCACTCAATATGCCAGCCTGGTCTGCCTTTACTCCAGGGGCTGTCCCAGGACGGGTCGCCGGGTTTGGAGACTTTCCACAGGGTAAAGTCCATCGGGTACTCCTTACCCTCACCGGGCTCGATACGTGCCCCGGCCATCATGGAGTCCAGTGTGCGGTGGGAGAGCTTGCCGTAGTCCCCCATCTTCCTGACCCGGAAATAGACGTCTCCCCCGACGGCGTAGGCAAAGCCTTTATCAATCAACCCCTGTGTAATGTTAATGATTTCAGGGATAGTTTCCGTTGCTTTCGGGGTATAATGTGGTCTGAGGATGTTGAGTGCGTCCATATCCTCAAAGAAACTGCGAGTACATTCCTCAGCTAGCTCCCTAGCCGAAATACCACGCTGGCTGGCCCGGTTTATAATCTTATCGTCGATATCGGTGATATTCTGCACATATTTCACCTTATAGCCACGGAATTGGAGATGGCGCCGGATAACATCAAAGATGATATAGCTCATAGCATGACCTAGGTGACTGTCGGCATAGGGAGTAACTCCACAGACATACATCTTAACCTCGTCACCTTGGGGGGAAAACTCCTCTTTTTGCCCGGAAAGGGTGTTATATACCTTCATCTTTTGTTTCTTTCCATAGTAAGCAGGCGCTTTTCTAGTTCAGCTACTTGCCTCTCCAGACCCTCTAGCCTTTCGCCTACCGGGTCAGGCAACCTCTCTACAGTATCGGTATCGGGATTCCTGATGGCTACTACTCGTCCCGGCACGCCGACCACAGTAGCATTAGCTGGCACTGAGGTCACTACCACTGAGCCCGCCCCGACCTTGGTATTGTCGCCAATAGTAATCGCCCCAATAAGCTGAGCCCCAACGCCAACGATTACATTATTGCCTAGCGTTGGGTGCCGCTTTGTCTTCTGGTGGCTGGTGCCGCCCAGAGTCACCCCCTGATATATGGTGACATTATCACCAATCTCTGATGTCTCCCCGATGACCACACCCATGCCATGGTCAATAAAAAAGCCTTCTCCAATCTTAGCCCCGGGGTGGATTTCGATGCCGGTAAGAAACCGGCTGATGTGAGACACTAGCCGCGGTAAAACCGGGATATGCCAGCGGAATAGGGTATGGGCTAACCGATGAAACTGCCGGGCATGAAATCCAGGATAAGCCAGCAATACCTCCAGGGTGTTGGTAGCTGCTGGGTCATGCTCAAAAACAGCTTTGATATCTTTTCTAATGCTAGTAATAAGTGACATTAAACTAATCTCCTTCCCAGACTGGACCTTCTCCTCCTATGCCCCGATAAACCGGGGCAAAAGACAGACGCAGTTCAGCACCCAGGGAGAGCCAACCAAGTCACTTATCTGGCTTATCATATCCCTAAACACGGCTAAATCCTAATCGGAAACGCTTTCTATTAAGGCTACGGCGCAGGCAGCTATCCCCTCCCCCCGACCAATAGAACCTAACTGGGCTGAGGTGCTAGCCTTCACGCCCACCTGACTAAGAGTGATACCCAACGACTGGCTGAGCTGCTGCCGCATCTGGTCAATAAAGTCCCTAAGTTTAGGCTGCTCAGCCACAATAGTAGCATCAATATTAACTATTTTCCATTTGTTCTCTGCCAGTTTATCCTCCGCCCTTTTCAGCAGGGTCAGGCTGGAAATGCCCCTATACTCTGGCTCACCGGGCGGAAAATGGCAGCCGATATCGCCTAGAGCCGCCGCTCCAAGCAAGGCATCAATAATGGCATGGGTTAACACATCAGCGTCACTCCAGCCACTTAGCCCCTTATTAAAGGGTATATCTACCCCTCCCAACACCAGCCTCCGCCCGCTAGTGAGAGGGTGGACATCATAGCCGATACCAACACGCATCTTATTGCTCATACTTTTTCCATAAGACCCGGACTAAAGCTAGGTCGTCGGGAGTGGTTATCTTTATATTATCATAAGAACCCAGATATATTTTAACCCTGTAGCCCAACTGCTCTACCAGCGAGGCGTCATCAGTCACATCACCAGTTGCCCGAGAATAAGCCTCGGTTATTATTTCGTTGCTAAACACTTGCGGCGTCTGTACTGCCCATAGATTTTGACGTGGTGGCGTCTGGTGGACTATTCTATCGTCTCCGGCTAACTTAATGGTATCGGTAACGGGCACAGCGGCAACAGCAGCACCAGTTTCCTTGGCTGCCTCCAGCCCGCGGTTAATCAAGTCCACGGTTACTAGAGGTCGGACGCCATCATGGATTACTACCCAGTCGCAATTACTGAGCCGTCTTAGTCCATTTGCCACTGAATCCTGCCGTCGCTGACCACCGGCACAAATATCGCTCACCTTTGACCACCCCTCTTCAGTCACCAACTGTCTCCCTCGCTCAAGGTTCTGCTCACTCAGGACAACAACAATCTGGTCGATAAGGCTACACCCTTGAAAGGTATCAACCACCCGCGCCAGTATCGGCTTCCCGCCCAATAGAGACAGGACTTTATCCGCCCCGCCTATCCGCTGGCTTGAGCCGGCAGCAGCGATAACTGCTCCTACTTTTTGCTTACCTGTTTTCATGTCTTACCAGATTATAAAGTAAAACCAGCGTGATATCTACTGTCGGGTAAGTGGTAAATGGTATAATGGAACCCTAATTCAGTATAAGGAGACTGACCATGATAGTAAGCAGTTACCTTGATACTAAACCCGTCCCGGCGTTACCTGGGGTAGTCAGGCGTGATGTTATCTCGGCTGATAAAGGCGCAAAAAATTTCTCTATGCGTGTTTTTGATGTTGAGCCGGGTAGCTCCACCCCGTCTCACGAGCACCCGTGGGAACATGAGATGTATATTCTTTCCGGCCGGGGATTAGCCGTTGGCGAGCAGGGAGAAACGCCGGTAGCCAAGGATAGCGTTATCTTTATTCCCGCCAATGAGCACCACTGCATCATGAATAACGGGAAAGAGACCCTGCGCCTTATCTGCGTGATACCGATAGTTAGTTAAGGTTTGAGAATCGGGTTATTAAGTGCACTTAACTAGTAGCGGGTTTATGGTGCCGGTAGGCTTGTCCCTTCTCTCTCCTCTGGTAAGTCTTATGCTGGCTCCACAGAGCGGAGAATACTAACTGGCTTGCTTATTGCTTTCTAAGCTTCCTAACAATAAATCCTGCAATCCACATTGCCAGTCCAACTAAGAAGATAAGAAACCCGATTATGTCTGAGTCAAGGTCAAATAGCCAAAGTAGGAGGGGGGTAATTAAGAAGAGAATTAGCCCAACCGCCATTATGACGAATGTGGCTACGTTATACTTGCCAAACTTCCTTATCAGCTTCTTCATTTTAGTATTCTCCTTCCCCTTTAGTTTTACTCTCCACCAGCCCCACCCTTATTGCTTCCCGCAGGGTGCTGACGGGGATAAGCTCTATGCCTTTGGGGACCGGGCTAACCCTAGCACCGACTTTAGGCACTAGGCAGCGCGCAAATCCCAGTCTGGCGGCTTCACTCACCCGCCTGTCCAGCTGAGGAACGGCTCTTAATTCACCGCTCAATCCCACTTCACCCACTACCGCTATTTGCGCGTCAACCCCCACATCGCGAAAGCTGGAGGCAATAGCCAAGGCCAGACCTAAATCAGCCGCTGGCTCACTGATTCTAAGCCCGCCGGTAGCATTAGCGATAATATCTTGATTACCCAGCTTCAGGCCGACCCGTCTGGTCAGCACTGCGGTAACCAGTAACAGCCGACCAAAGTCAACGCCATTGGCAGTGCGTCGGGGTAAGCCAAAGCTGGTGGGATTGGTCAGGGCTTGAATCTCCACCAATAGGGGGCGGCTACCTTCTAGGGTAGGCACTACCGCTGAACCTACCGCCTCGCCCCACCTCTGCGATATGAATGCCTGCGACGGGTTATCGACCTCAACCAGCCCCCGTTCCTTCATCTCGAAGACGCCGACTTCATTAGTCGAGCCAAAGCGATTTTTCACGCAGCGTAGCAGCCGATAGGCACTAAACGGCTCACCCTCAAGATATAAGACCACATCAACAATATGCTCCAGAACCCGAGGGCCAGCAATGGCCCCGTCCTTGGTTACATGCCCGACGATGAAAACGGCCACCCCACTGAGCTTGGCCCAGTGCATAAGCCGCTGGGTGCACTCTCGCACCTGGGTTATGCTGCCTGGGGCTGTATCCAGTTCGGGGAGGTAAATCGCCTGAATGGAATCAATGACTACCAGGCGGGGTTGCAGCTCTTGAATCTGGTTCAGGATAACATCAAGATTAGTCTCTGCCAGAAGGTAGAGCTTCTCACCCCTCACCCCCAGACGCTCTGACCTGAGCTTAATCTGATGCAGCGTTTCCTCACCGGAAACATAAACCATCTTACCTTGAGCCTGGGCGATGAGGGCTGAAACCTGAAGCAGGAGGGTTGATTTGCCAATGCCGGGGTCGCCCCCGATGAGCACCAACGAGCCGGATACTAATCCACCGCCCAGCACCCGGTTAAACTCAGCCAGAGGGAGGGGAAAGCGGTCGGCTGCCTCAATGGTGACCTGTGCTAGCTCCTGAGGTGGGTTAACTGGGGAGATAGATGGTAAAGAAGGGGGAGGAGCGGTTACCACTTTCTCCACAAAGCTGTTCCACTCTTGGCAATTGGGACAGCGCCCCAGCCACTTCAGGCTTTCCTTGCCACATTGCTGGCAGACGAAGATAGTCCGGCTGGATTTATCTGATTTGCTCATAGGTTGACTTTACCTGATTTTAGCTAATAAGGCAAGGAATATGCCTTACAGCCATAAAAACTGAAGCAAAATATGTACTACCAACACAGCCACTACCGAGAATGGGATGCTTATCGCCATGAACTTACGTAAATCAATCCCGTATCCTCTCTTTTCCAACATACCACACGCCAGAACATTGGCCGTAGCTCCTACTGGCGTAATGTTACCACCAATGCCGGTGCCGACCAGCATCCCGAAGTAAAAGGGGAAGGGGCTTACGCCCAGGGTTTGCGCCAAAGAAGTGCACACTGGTATCATCAAAACGGTATAGGGCACATTGTCAATAAACGAAGATAATGCCACAGATAGCCAGACGAATATCAGTAGATAGACTGTCGGGCTTTTCAAGCCGGTGCTGCCTAACCAACCGGCAAAGTCTTCAAGGAGGCCGACTTTTTCTACCGTAGCTATTACAATGAAAATGCCGACTAGGAAGAAGATAGAATTCCAGTCGAACTCAGCCACCATGCTCTTAACATATTTCCTGCCTACCAGTAAGGATAAAACTCCGACCAATAGTCCGATGATGCCTGGATTCCAAAAAGCTAGGGATAGAGCAACAACACTGGCGATGAAAATAGCCAGCGGGACGAAAGAGATTATTTTCACCTTCTCCTCTTCAATATCCACCCTTTTATTCAGACCTCGGAACTGGAACAGCAATGTTAATAGAGCGGCGACAATACCCACCATTGATAGAGTGCCAAGTCCGATTCTGTTCTGAAACCAGTAGAAATCAAGAAATTTCATGCCGGTCTTCATGGCTAAGATGAGAGCTGGTGGGTCAGCAATCATGCTCACTGTGGTGACTACATTTGATGATATGGCTAACCCCACTAGGTAGAGAAAGAGGGATGATTTAAGTCGCTCAGCCACCTCTATGAATAGGGGTGCCAGGATGATGACCACCACCGGATTAGCCATAAAGGTGGATAATGCCGCCGCCAGGGTGCACAATATCAAAAGGACATATTTTTCTTTCCTTACCCGTCCCAAAAGGAAGAGGGCTATCCAGGCGGGTAATCTACTCTCCCTGAAGGTGATGGCCAGCATACCATAGCCCCAGTATATAGCCAGCACTTCCCATTCCACACCTTCTAAGAAGGCAAAGTCCGGTGCCACCACCCCTAGAGCGATTAGGAGCCCCGCCCCCACCAGTGAGACGGAGGCAATATTGATCTTGCGGTAAAGGATAAGAGCAAAGGCGATTACGAGAACTGACAAGGCCAGCCATTTTTCGGCGGTGGGGTTAAATAGATGATACCACTCCATCCCGTTTCTTCTCTCGGATAATATTCTTAATTATTCTAAAGACAGCAACGCAGTATTTATTTTCCCCTACGTTAACCAAATAGGTTAGCTCCCCATTGATGGTTATAGTTTTATAGGAAGCTTCCTTAAAGAGGTCCTATACCCATACCGGACATAATTGCCAGCATTACAGCTGCCGCCATAACCGACCCTATCTGGCCGCCAGTATTAGCGCCTACGGCGTGCCATAGTAAGAAGCTTCTCGGGTTTGCCTTTTGCCCTTCTCTCTGTACTACTCTTGCTGACATTGGGAAAGCTGAGGTGCCAGCAGCACCGAGTAGAGGATTTATTTTACCTTTTGTTACGACTCGCATTAACTTGCCAAGCAGGACCCCGGTTACCGTATCCAGTGAGATTGCTAGCAGTCCCAGCCCAAAGACCACAATAGTTTGCCATCTTAGGAAATTGCCGCCCAACATGGAGGCGCCGATGCAAAGTCCCAGAAGGAGGGTGGTTATGTTGACTATAGCTCCTTGAGAAACGTCTGCCAGCCTGCCAACCACACCGGACTCCTTAAGGAAGTTCCCTAGCATAAGCATACCCATTAACGGCGCCCCCATAGGAGCTATAAGTATGGTGACTACCGCGGTTACTATTGGGAAAAGGATTTTAACCCTTTGGGAAACCTTTTTCTCGCCGGTTGCCATTAACGTCGCCCGTTCCTTCTTGGTAGTTAGAGCCCTCATAATAGGGGGTTGAATAATTGGTACCAGCGACATATAGGAATAGGCAGCGATTGATACTGCCGGTAGTAGTTCGCGAGCAAATTTAGAGGTTACGTATATGGCGGTAGGACCATCACAGGCACCGATAATGGCTATTGAGGCTGCCTCCTGGCGGGCGAACCCCAGCGCAAGAGCCAAAAGGAGGGTCAGAAATATGCCGAATTGACCAGCGGCACCAAAAATGAGTACGGTAGGATTAGCTAGCATCGGGCCAAAATCTATCATGGCACCCAGCCCGAGAAAAAGAAGACACGGGAATAACTCGGTCAGGATGCCGGAGTTATAGAGTAAATTTATTATGCCACCTTTATCAGATGCCGCTAAACCAGCCAAGGGAAGATTCCCCAAAATTATGCCAAAACCAATAGGTATCAATAGAAGTGGCTCAATATCTCTGCCAACAGCTAGATAAAGAAGCATAAGCCCCACTACAATCATGACAATGTTTTCCCAGCCTAGGTTGGTAAAACCCTGCACTAGACTAGAAAGAGCTGAAGTAAAAATTTCCGTAAAATCCCCTCCCTGTTATTAAGTTTTAGCCCTTACTTTGGCTAATTTTCTTTGCTTCTTTCTTGAAGGGGAATAGTCTATTCAAAAGGCGAATAACCAGAGTCAACAGATAAAGCGTCAGAAAGGTAATTCCCATCCCCATAATGGTCATGGTTAAACCAAAGGCTAAATCTTTCAAATACCCCCCCTTCTAGTATTCTATAACAGCGACTAAATCACCCGCTTCAACCACCTGCTCCGGAGAAAGGTTTATCTCTATAATCGTACCTCCTACCGGGGCTAATATGGGATTCTCCATCTTCATTGACTCCAGTATACAGAGTGTATCTCCTTCCTTAACCACGCTCCCCTGCCTAACTTCCACACTGATAATCTTACCCGTTATCGGAAACTCTACTCTCTCCTGCGCCAATATCTACACTCCTTATCTTCACTTATCCTTAATCTCTATTTCGGGTGAATAAAAGGGGCGGTTACTTCATCATCTGAGTTTCCCCGTCCCTTTTATTGTACGCTGACTTTATCTATCTTAATAACCTATAATTTCTTATCGCCTGACAATGCTCCTACCGCTGCCGGATGCACTGTAATCTCTCCCCCTTCTAGGTCAACTACAGCGGTATCCCCTGGTCGGAACTCGCCACGGAGCAAACTTTCGGAAAGTTTATCTTCAACCATATCCTGAATCACCCGGCGTAACGGGCGTGCCCCGAAAACCTCATCATAGCCCTTCTCACCCAGGAAATCCTTGGCTGCTTCGGTTACCTCCAGCTTTATCTCCTTCTCTGCCAGTTGCTTGGTAACCGTCGCCAGCATCAAATCAACTATCTTTCGTATATGTTCTTTAGTCAGAGGATGAAAAACAATGATGCCATCAATGCGGTTGAGAAACTCAGGGCGGAAAGCTTTCTTTACCTCGCCGAGCAGCTTCTCCTTCATTCTTTCGTAGGCTATCTGTTGAGTTTTAGCTTCGTCCGGGACAGCAAAACCCATGGTTGCTCCCTTCCTGATAAGCTCGGCACCAATATTGCTGGTCATAACAATAATGCTGTTACGAAAATCAACCCGGCGACCCTTGGCATCAGTCAGGTGACCATCATCAAATATCTGGAGCAAGATATTAAAGACATCAGGGTGAGCCTTCTCAATTTCATCAAGGAGTATGCAACAATAAGATTTGCGCCTTACTGCTTCCGTCAACTGCCCGCCTTCCTCATAGCCAACATACCCCGGCGGTGCCCCCACCAGTCGAGATACAGCGAATTTTTCCATAAACTCAGACATGTCAAGCCTGATTAGGGTGTCCTCACTGCCAAACATAAACTCGGCCAAGGCTCTGACCAGTTCGGTCTTACCGACGCCGGTAGGGCCGAGAAAGATGAAGTTACCTATAGGATGCCTCGGGTCTTTAAGCCCGGCGCGGGCTCGCCTTACCGCTTTAGCAATACTATTAATCGCCTCATCCTGACCAATAATGCGGCGATGTAGCGCTTCCTCCATATTAAGTAGGCGGCTGGTCTCATCACTAGCTAGTTGTACCACTGGAATCCCGGTCCACATGCTCACCACCTCGGCGATGTCCTCAGCAGTTACCACTACCTCCCCTTGTTCTTGCTCAGCATGCCACTCCTCCTCCAGCTTCTTTAATTTTTCCTCAATTTGAAGCTCCCTTTCGCGCAGTTCAGCGGCATACTCATACTGCTGTGTAGCTAGGGCAGCATCCTTATCCTTGCGCACACTATCCTCAGCTTGCCTGGCTTCCTTCAAGGTAATAGGTATTGCCCCGTGTCTAATCCTTACCCTTGATGCGGCCTCATCGACGAGGTCGATAGCCTTGTCCGGCAGAAAACGGTCAGGTATATATCTAGAAGCTAGGGTTGTTGCTGACTGCAGTGCCTCGTCGCTTATCTTCAGCTTGTGATGCTCCTCATAGCGTTCCTTAACCCCGCGTAAAATCTCCAGAGTTTCCTCTGTTGACGGCTCCTCTACTAAAACCGGCTGGAAGCGGCGTTCCAGGGCCGGGTCCCGCTCCACATACTTACGGTAATCATCAAGGGTAGTGGCGCCAATACACTGTATTTCTCCTCGTGCCAGCGAGGGTTTGAGGATATTAGCGGCATCAACCGCCCCCTCAGCCGCCCCCGCCCCGACAATAGTATGGAATTCATCAATAAAGAGCATGCAGTTTCCTGCCGTCTTTAACTCATCGAGAATCTTCTTTAGCCGTTCTTCAAACTCACCCCGGTACTTCGTCCCGGCCACTACCATGGGCATATCCAACGTTATTAGCCGTTTCCCCTCCAAAGTCTCCGGAACGTCACCAGCGACAATGCGGTGAGCCAAACCCTCAACAATTGCCGTCTTCCCCACCCCCGGCTCACCGATAAGCGCCGGGTTGTTCTTAGTTCGGCGGCTGAGAATCTGGGTTACTCGCTCAATCTCCTTTGCCCGCCCGATAACCGGGTCAAGCTTTCCCGCGCGGGCAGCCGCGGTCAGGTCTATGCCCATCTGGTCTAAGGTGGGGGTACGGCTTGTGGTACGGGCAAGCCTAGTCCTGGGTGCACCTTGGCTAAGGACATGGGTAACCTCAGCCCGGGCTTGCTCCAGGGTGATACCAAGGCTATCCAAAACGCCAGCCGCTACTCCTTCCCCTTCGCGCAGCAAGCCTAATAGCAGGTGCTCCGTGCCAATATAGTTATGACCAAGGTGGCGTGCCTCGTCTATCGCCAGTTCAATGACCTTTTTGGCTCTGGGGGTAAGCCCGATTTCACCGCTACCGGCTTTCTCACCATGACCGATAATAAATTCTACCGCTGAGCGCACCTTGCTCAGGCTTACACCCAGATTAACCAGAACCTTACAGGCTACCCCTTCCTCCTCCCGCACCAGACCCAGCAGGATATGCTCCGTGCCAATATAGTTATGGTTGAGGTGCCTGGCTTCTTCTTGGGCTGCGGTCAGGACCCGGCGCGCTCTCTCCGAGAATTTCTCAAATCGGCTGGCCATCTTTTCTCCTTATTTCTATCCTACCACACCTATCTACACAAAAGCAATGATTA
>Ga0172366_10004664_pt1 | contig 10814 bp, 8 predicted proteins | sample LakKivSesite69cm_FD_114533 | JGI IMG/M metagenome (GOLD analysis project Ga0172366, IMG submission 114533) | Sediment microbial communities from Lake Kivu, Rwanda - Sediment site 69cm | ecosystem: Environmental > Aquatic > Freshwater > Lake > Sediment | place: Rwanda: Western Province, Lake Kivu...
ACTCCTACGTTAATCTGAGGATGAAGGGATAGTTGCAGGAGCTTCAATTCCGTCCCGATGCATCGGGACGGAATTATAGCGAGGTTCTGACCGAGCGACTCCGAAATCTATCCCTTCATCCCAACTATTCCGACAGATTTTTAACACGAAGCTTTGCTTCGCTACTCCTCCCCAACGCAGAGCTTGGCCCTGCCTTCTACCTCTTTTCTCTATCTATAAATGCTTTAACTTCCAGAGGCAATCCCAGGAGGTCAATAAATCCCCTGGCAGCAGTGCGGTCAAACTTATCTTCAGCTCCATAAGTAGCCAGTCTCTTCTGATAGAGGGAGTAAGGGGATTTTCTGCCCACAACCCACAGATTTCCTTTGTACAGCTTCACTCTGACAGTTCCGGTAACCCTCTTCTGAGTCGCAGAAACAAAAGCATCTATTGTCTTCTTGAGCGAGGACTCCCAGAGCCCACAATAGACCAGTTCTGCATACCGGGGGCCGATTAATTCCTTATAATGGAAAGTATCCCGATCGAGTATTAAACTCTCTAATTCCCGATGCGCTAAATATAAAATTGTTGCTGCTGGAGCCTCGTAAATTTCCCTGGACTTTATTCCCACCACCCTATTCTCCACCAGGTCAATGCGACCAATCCCATGAGATCCACCGACCCTGTTAAGCTTTTTGATTAACTCCACCGGCGAGAATAACTTCCCATTTATCCTCGAGGGAATTCCCTGTTCAAAATATATATCTAAATAAACCGGTTTGGAAGGCGCCCTTTCCGGAGGGGTGGTTATCTGATATGCATCCTCTGGGGGCTCCTTCCAGGGATCCTCCAATTCTCCACATTCAATCGAGACCCCCCACAGATTCCTGTCAATGCTATAGGGCTTCTCTTTCCCGATAGGGACAGGAATTTTATACCTCCTGGCATATTCGACCTCTTCTTGACGAGATACCATCTCCCATTCCCTCAAAGGAGCTAATATTTTCAGTTCAGGATTTAACGCTTTAAAGGTCAACTCAAATCTCACCTGGTCGTTTCCCTTTCCTGTGCATCCATGTGCAACTGCGTCTGCCTTCCCTCTTTTAGCGATTTCCACCAATTTTTTAGCAATGAGAGGACGAGAAAGTGCTGCAGAGAGGAGATACCTCCCTTCGTAAGCAGCATTAGCCTGGAGGGTTGGAAATACATAATCCCGGACAAATTCATCTTTCAAATTCTGAACGTACACCCTGGAAGCACCAGCATCTACAGCTTTTCGTTTCAAATCTGAAACCGTCTGAACGGTCTTTCCGGCAAGCTCAAACTGACCCACATCCGCAGCGAAGGCAATTACCTGGCAACCATAGTTTTTCCTTAACCAGTGAATTATTATAGAAGTGTCAAGTCCTCCAGAATAGGCTAAAACAACTCTTCTTACCTTTTCCATCTCCCCTCCTTATGTGAATCTGCTCCGAAGGAGTCCGATGCCTCCATCGGGTTTCGGAGTCCTGTCGGACCTGTGCAATGCTTCTCTTGATTTATGATTAGGACTCTAAAGAATTTTGGAGTGTGAAACGAGAGTTTCACCCATGGTCAAGCTTTCGCTCGACACTCCACCTCCCTTTCGGGAGGACTCCAGAACCAAGTATTTATCGGGCGACCGCAAGGGTCGCCCCTACGCGACTTTTTCACGCGAAGCTTCGCTTCGCTACTCCTTTTTAATAAGAACTTAGAATTTTGTCTAGGGTATTTACTAATCTATCTATATCGTTATTATTAATTGACAATGGAGGTAAAAATCTCAGAACCGTTTTCTGAGTACAATTGATAAGGATTCCCTCTTCAAAGCATTTCTTTACAATCTCCTCTCCTTCCTCTTTTAATTCCATCCCCACCATTAAGCCTAATCCCCGCACTTCTTTAACCCTCTTGGGATATTTAGATTTTAATTCATTCAGGCGCCCCATGAAATAGTTACCGGTCACTTTCACATTCTCCAATAACTTATCATTCAGTAGTCTCACTGCCGCCAGTCCTGCAGCGACAGAGACCGGGTTCCCCCCAAAAGTTGAGCCATGGTTACCATATCCGAAAAGCTTGGCTATTTCATGCTTAGCGATAGTTACGCCCAAAGGTAATCCGCCGCCCACTCCCTTAGCCATAGTCAGGATATCGGGAGTTACGCCGTAATGCTGATAGGCAAACATTTTTCCTGTTCGGCCCATTCCTGATTGTATTTCATCAAAAATTAGGATGAGTTTAAATTTATTACATAGCCTGCGTAATCCTCTGAGGAACTCCCGGCTGGCAACCCGAACACCCCCCTCTCCCTGAACAGGCTCCACCATTATAGCACAGGTCTCACTACCAATCTCTTTTTCGACTGTAGAAAGCTCATTAAACTTTGCCTGCTTAAATCCGGATAATAGAGGAGTAAAACCCTTCTGAAACTTTTTCTGTTTAGTGGCCGAGAGGGTAGCCAGCGTTCTCCCGTGGAAAGAGTTCTCAAAAACAATAATTTTGTATCTATCCTTCCACTTCCCTCCCTTGAGATGACCGTATTTCCTGGCAAGTTTTATCGCACACTCGTTGGCTTCGGCTCCACTATTTGAAAAAAAGACCTTTCCCGGAATAGATAATTCCACCAACTTCCGAGCCAGCTCAACCTGCAGGCGATCGTAGTATAGATTCGAAATATGCAGATGCTTTAACAGTTGATACCTTATTGCCTTCAGGATCTGGGGATGGCAATGGCCTAAATTATTCACAGCCAGACCGGTAAAAAAGTCGAGATATCTCTTGCCTTCCTCGGACCAGATATATTTCCCTTTAGCTCTCTTAACTGCCAGCGGGTAACGTTTATACGTCCCCATAATAAATTTTTTATCGGAAACCATTAGCTTTTCCATTAGTTCTACCCAGAATAAAAATTACTTCAGCAGTATACCAAAAAAAGAAAAAAATAGCAATTAAAACGAGGGAAAAACATCACCCCGATTCATCTTTTCTGTTTGTTAGTACATAATAGTATTTTCTATTTTTACTCAAAAGAGACCTTAATCTACCTTCCCGAATTGCCCGAAAAATCTCCTTTGAATTTTTTTCTCCTTTCAAATCATAGGAGAAACTACTCCCCTTTATGAGATAATCTTGCTTTAAGTTTTCCGGAAGCCTCCTGTATTCAGAAGCAGGCAAGATAACAAAGAGAGTCTTCGAGAAGGCCTTCTCCTTTTCCAGATAATCGTAAGCCAAATCTATCCTATCTCCATAATAGGTCTCATCTAATAACCGGGAAGTGTATATACTTAACCAAACTCTTGGACCTCTATCGATTCCTATGGTGATAACCCTGTCTTCCGTTCCAACTCCCTTAAGGTATTTTAAGCCCAGCTCTCTCCAGGGCACAGGAATTGTTGAAGGGAAAATCCCCCCAATAAAAATAAAAGCAACTGTTGCGATTGTGCAAGCTATTGTCGGTGGAATTGAAGAGAAGATTTGCCTCTTATAGAATCTTCCGAGAAGAATACTCCCTCCCAGTAAAACTGTTAACGCCAATATGGAAAATATTAAACCACAATACCCAAAGGAATAGATAGTAAAAGTTAAAAAGAGCATAACAAAAGCTAAAACTATGAACAATGATAAAATAGAAAGAACCGTTAATTTGAAAATTCTGTTCTTGAAAGCACCTTGCTTCTCAATTCTCACCAGATATTCTCCACTGAGAAGTGCTAAAGCCGGGGAGAGGGGAAGCAAGTATCTGGAATGGCGAGAGGAAACAAAAAAAGTAAACATACCAAATGTTACAGCTAACCAGAGAAATAGGAATAGAATCTCGTTTCTGCTATTCTCCTTTCTTTTAGTTGATAGAATACCAATAACGAGGAAAATCGACCAGGGAAAAAAATGTCTTACCATTATCCCCAAATAGTAGCCAATGTTGGAAAATAGATTTATCGAAGACCTGCCAACTCTACCAAATAATTCCGCGAAAAAGAAGGTGTTTATGAATCTATCTCCGTGTAGAATATACATTGTCAGAGGCCAGGGAACTACTACCAAGAGAAAAAAAATGAATGGCCAGGGAGTGAAAATATCTCTTAAAGCTAATCTATTCTTTGGAAAAACCGATAAGAATATCACTATAGATATGAAGGGAATCAAAAACCCAGCAGGACCTTTCGTCATAGTAGCGAGCCCCATGGCTATAAAGGAAAAAATAAAGTATGAACGCCGATTGTTTTCTTCAAAAAACCCTTTGGCAAAAAAGAACATTGAAAGGATTATAAAAAAGGTGAGCATTATATCGGTCCTTGCAGCTCGTGCGTTGAGGAAATAGAGCGAACTGGAAAGTAGGGCAAGTGAGGAGAAGAGTGCTCCCTTGTAATTACCAAAAAGAATCAGCGAGAAATAGTAAATGAGCAGTATACCTAAAGTAGCGAAAATAACAGATGGTAAGCGTCCGGAAAATATGTTAACTCCGAAAATCTTAAAAGAAAGAGCAACAAGCCAGTAGAATAGTATGGGCTTCTGAAATCTTTCTTCTTTGCCCTCAAAAACTGGAGTTATCCAGTTGCCGGTTTTAACCATGTTTAAGCCGGAACTGAGATAGTAAGTCTCATCACTCTGATAAGTAGTTATCTCTGAAAGGCCACAGGAGAATAGAACAAAAGATGATAGAGCAAGAATAAAATATATTTCTTTTCCTTTAATAAATCTCAAGAGCTTTGTTTTCATCAGCGTTCCCCGCTCAAGCTTGCTTTGGTTTCCTTCCATAAATCAGAATTATATTTCTGAGATAAATAAAGGAACCAACCGACTGCCCCAGAATAAAGACCGGGTCTTTCCTGTGGATGGCATAAGCTAAGAGAAGAAGGCCACCGGAGAGGCTGAAGAACCAGAAAATATTGGGAATGTAACTCTCTTTTCTCCTTTCCGATGCAATCCACTGAAAAAGAAACCTCATAAAAAAGACCCCTTGAGCAAATAGCCCCAATACTAACCAGAAGTCCATATCTACTCCTTAATTTTGTAATTTAGTTTTCTTTTCTTCATCCAGACCACTGCTAAAAGGTCAATAAATGATTTAAAGACTCTATTCCACACACCGTACTTTGTCTTTCCATAAAGTCGGGGATGGTGAGTAACTTCCACCTCTACGACTTTAGCTCCTTCCCATTTAAAAAGAGTAGGGAGGAACCGATGCATTCCGTCAAAAAGTTTCAATCTCGATAAGAACTTCCTCTTATAGGCTCTCAGTGTGCAGCCCACATCAGTGATATTTTCTTTAGTGACTTTATTTCGAATATAATTGGCAATTCTGGAAGATACAATTCTTAACCAGGAGTCATGCCTTGTACTTCGCACCCCACAGACTACATCATAATTACCTATTTCTTTGAGAAGCTTGGGAATATCCCTGGGGTCGTTTTGCATATCGGCATCTATGGTAATTATGATATCTCCTTTGGCCATTGAGAATCCCGCATCCAGAGCAGCTGTCAGACCGCAATTTCTTTCAAATTCCACTACCCTAAGTTGTCTATATTTTCTCTTCAGGTCCCTGAGAACTTCATCGCTCCCATCCCTGCTTCCATCATTCACGCAAATTATCTCATATTCTTTCCAAAGCGAATCCATAACCTCCGTGAGGGACTTCAATAAAATCTCCAGATTGTCCCTCTCATCATAAACAGGAACCACAACCGAATAGTCCATTATATCCCACCAAAAATTGTAGGGGACGGACTCTGTGCCGTCCCTACGGGCGACCACAAGGGTCGCCCCTACGCGACTATGTGCTAAAGCACATAGCTTCCCAAGAAAAGTTGGTTTGCGAGGAGCACTTAATTTATTGCGTTACTAAATCTTTGCGAGCGAAACGGTAAAATTTCAATTGTCCGAGCCCCGATTTATCGGGGCGAGTTTTTGAAATTTAGTGAAGCGAGCAATAGATTTTGTTAGCAAGAAATTCTAGCGACGAGCAAACTAACTTTTCTTCGTTTACACACGCTCCGATGAATCGGAGCGGCTACCCTTTAGTCCCGATTCATCGGGACCGCTACATTATAATCTTCGTTCCTCCCAATTTCATTTGTTTTTTAAGAAACGGCAATAGAGCATCTTTTTTTCGACCATCAAGGATATCTATCTCCTTTACACCTTTCCGGAGCGCCTCGATACAGGAATCTATCTTGGGAATCATCCCTTTAGTAACAATCCCCTTTCTTATCAGCTCCTCAACCTCTTCTATTCTTATCTCTTCAATTACAGACTTCTCATCTTCAGGATTTTCCAGAATGCCTGGCACATCCGTTAAGAAGACTAACCTTTCTACCCCAATAATGGCTGAAAATTGGGCTGCAAAGATATCGGCATTTATGTTATAAGTGACCCCTTTTCTATCCATAGCCGTAGAAGAGATAACCGGGATGAAACCGTTATCCAGAAGGATGTATAGAATTTCAGGATTTACTCTCTCCACTTCAGCCACATATCCAAGGTCGTGTTTCCCTTTCAGCTTCTTCGCTTCCACTAAAAAAGCATCCTTTCCCGAAATGCCGCAAGCCTTCCCTCCCAAAAGATTAATCTTTCCAACTATCCTCCGATTTATTCCCGCCAGAACCATTTCCACAATTTCCAGAGTTTCACCATCTGTGTACCTCTGTCCTTTGACAAATCTCGGCTTCTTACCCAAAATACTCAGCTTTTCATTAATCTCCAGACCGCCGCCATGAACGATGACTGGGTATTTTACTCGCTTTGCCAGCGAGACAACATTTTCGAGGTGGCTCTCCATCACCGCCCCTCTCAAAAGTTTCCCGCCAATCTTTATTACTAACAATACTTTCACTGTTCCCCCTCTCTCATTGGTTCTATCTCAAATGACTTCCCATCAGTTCTTATAACAATAGCGCCGTTCTTAAAAGTAGAGAAAAATTTTATCTTGCTATACTTCTCTTCCAATTTTCTAACCTGGAATTTGGTTGATATTATACCATATTCTGGGGCAGCTTTATATAAAAATTTTGGAGATACGGGGCCTCTACCATGATTAGGTATCTGGAGAATATCGCTTTCAATCTCTTCTCTCTTTAACTCCTCCTCCACCTTATAATCGATATCCCCTGTGAATAGAATTCTAAAATTTCCGTAGCTCAACTTCATAACCAAAGAATTACTGTCAATATTCTCTCTCATAATTCTGGGATTCAGGATGTGAAATTTTACACCATTATATTCAACTCTTTCATCATAAGCTATATGTTTCAAGGGAATCCTCTTCTTTCTGATAATCTGAAGGAACTCCTCAAGAAGGTCGTCATTGTAATTTTGACCGTTATAATATACTCTTTTTACTTTAAATTTTTTTAGAATGGGGATTAAACCCCCTATATGATTATAATGGGAGTGAGTCAAAAAGATAGTATCTATCCTGGAGGTGCCATTTTTCAATAAATAAGGAATTACCACTTTCTCACCTACATCAAATTTTCCTATTGCCCCGCCCCCGTCTATTAATATGTCTCTCCTGTCAGGGAGTCTGAGGTGAACCGCATCTCCCTGTCCTACATCCAGAAAGGTAATCAATAGTTTATTGGAAGGGAATAAATTCCTTCCGGTTACTGAAAATAGAAAAAGAAGTGGGAAAACGAGAAGCAGCCTGCGAGCCAAGCGGGAAGTTCCTGTTTTCGGCAAAAAGGTAAAGAAAAGGTAGTAAGCTAACATAAATATAAGAGAAGGACTGACTACATATTTAGAAGAGAAGGGCAATGAAGCAAAAAAACCAATACACCCGATTAGAATATCTATAAATAGCCTGTTAATTATGCTAATCACCCGGGCAAGCCATAGTGAGAAAAGACCCAATATTGATGAGGCAAATCCCAGAGCTATGACTACGCCAACCTGAGGAACAACCAGAATGTTAGAGATTAGAGCAATTAAGGAAATTTTATTAAAGTAGAAGGCAGTTACGGGATAGACACCAACCAATGCTCCAGCAGATACTGCCAGCGAACTTAAAAGGTAAGTAATGAGCTTGTGAGGTTTACTGAAACGAAAATAAGTCTGGAAATGGGGAGTAAGATAGAGTATCCCTAAAGTTGCCATAAATGAGAGTTGAAATCCCACATCAAACAGAGTAAAAGGATTAAAGAGTAGAATAATCAAGGCGGCAAGAGCCAAACTATTATACAGATGTTTATCCCTCTCTAGAAGAACTGCCACCAGCCCACAGGTTGCCATAATCGCTGCCCTTACCGCAGAGGGACGACCACCAACCACCTGAGCATATATAGTGACCACCAATATTGTTAGAAAATAGGTTGTCATTTTCGGAATTCTTATTAATCGAAAGAAGGCATAAAATATAAAAAGGACTAAGCCAACATGCAGCCCGCTTACAGCCAGTGTATGGAGTACCCCAGCATCCACAAATATCTCTTGAATCTGCCTGGATAAACCACTTCTCTCTCCCAGCATCACTCCCGCAAGAATTGAAGATTCCATTTGTGGGAGGGTGCTTTTGATAACAGAATCTATTCTTTGTCGGATTTTTGAAATAACTAAACGGAAAGTGGATATTTTTGCTCGTCCCAATATTTCGATATCTTCTCTCCTATATACCGAAAAGAGCGAATGCACATTCCCATAACTTAAATATTTTCGATAGTCAAATAGCCCTAGATTACCCGAAGCGAGGGGAAGGGAGAGTCTGCCTGAGAGCTTCACGCGGTCTCCATAATTTATCTCGGGTGGCTCAGAGGTATAGAGAAAGACTTGTGTTTTTCCTGTCACCTCTATTTCTCTATCGTCAGTGGTTAATCTCTCGCAAGCTAAAACAAAATCGACCCTTTCCGATGACTTATTAGGAATTGAAGCTACAACACCAGCAAGGCGACTTCTCTTTGTAGTTTGAAAAGGAATGTGGCGGCTTATCTCATCAGTAGGGAGAAGGCGAGCTCTTAGATGTCGTCCAATTCCCAAAGAAAGGAAGGCTAAAAAGAAAAAGATTAAAGCGATGTTTCCAGGTTTTCGCTGAAGAATAAAATAGAAAGTTGAAGCCAGAATAAAAAAAGTTAAAAAGATTATTAAAAACCAGAAATATTTAGCTCCTAGGAAGAAATTACCGAGGAGAATTCCCAGAATATATCCGATTACAGATAAGACGAGTGGCGTTAAACCAAATTTCCTCATTCAATTGTCCTCATGTGAGAGCAATTAGGTTGGCGCGAAGTTCTGAGACAGGAAAACCCCGTTAGAAGGTTCGGATGGGCTTCAAACCCCAACTTAACCACTCATTCATAAAATGCTCATTCCCGGCCCGACGGACAGACCTTCTAACGGGGAAAATGCGGTGAGATTTACTATTCAGCAGGGCTTTTTCTATTTAACTTATTTCTCTAAGATAACAGGATTTCTCAAATTAACTATCCCCTCAGCAATAGACTCAATCACATCGCCTGGCTGAAGCCCTTCTTCTGGACCTGCTGGAGGACTGGCTGTGGTAAACACATCTCCGGGCTCTAAAGTCATAATATCGCTTAAGAATTCGAGGATTTCTGGTATCTTAAAAATTAAATTCTTAGTGCTGGATTCGCACTCGACTTTGCCATTTCTCTTTCTAATCATCTTTACATTATGTGGGTCAGGAACTTCATCCTTGGTTACAATCCAGGGACCCATAGGGCAAAAAGAGTCAAATGCCTTGCACCTTTGCTGATACATTACATGTCCTGGCTGAATCATCTCTATATCGTGAGCTGTCACATCTACAATCATTGTATAACCAAAAATATAATCATATGCTTTCTCTTTAGGAATATGTTTGCCCTTCTTCCCAATCACTACCGTGAACTCCCATTCCTGGAAAAGACATTTGGAGGATGTCCCCGGCCATTTCCCCCCTTTGGGTATCACGATGGGCTCATCAGGACCTGTCACCGTAGACTGGGCTCTGATAAAAAAGACAGGAACCTGGGGCTTTGGATAACCTAACTGCTTGCGATAATCTTCATAATTGATGCCAATGCAGACTATCTTGGGAGGCCTCGGTATAGGGGCTTTCAATTTCACTTTTTCCAGCGGAAAAACAGCACCCGGCACATTGAATTTTTGACCTTCAACATAAGTAATTATCTCCCGTGCGGCTTTAAGCGCCGGCTCTCCTGCCGCAATAAATTCAACCATGGAAACGGGAACAGTCTTGCAGGCAGTCTCCTCGGGATTTGTAACCTTCTTAACCTTCGATAAATAGCTGACGCATGCTCCATTCAGGTCTATCACCTTATTCTCCACAACCACTCCCACTCTTAACTTTCCTTTCTCTTCAAAAGTTACAAATTTCATAATATCCCCCTTTTAAAAATGAACTCAATTAATCCAAATTTACCATACCAGCCTATAAAAAGTCAAGTACTCTTTTTGAACTGGTTAGTCTTTTGCACGGTTAAAACCGTGCCTACAAATGCTCCCGATGAATCGGGATAGGCACAGATTCAATCTGTGCATCTAACCGAGCGACTCCGAAATCTGTCCCTCTCTACTACCCTGGGGATGAAGGGATAGTTGCAGGAGCTTCAAATCCGCCAGGTTTGAGAGGAGCGCTGGCGGATTTAGAGCGAGGTTTTACTGACCGAGCGACTCCGAAATCTATCCCTTCATCCCAGCTACCCCGATAGATTTCTAACGCGAAGCTTCTCGGAGTTTATCCCGCACTTTTTTAAAAGTGCGGGACTACTCCTAACCCATATAGGTTCCTAATACTGAACTCTTATGGCTACCAGTATCCTCATTACCGTTTCATCTATTCTCTGACGCTCTTCAAAGAAAAC